>Ga0105239_10009246_pt1 | contig 11143 bp, 7 predicted proteins | sample KBSC44metaG_FD_92761 | JGI IMG/M metagenome (GOLD analysis project Ga0105239, IMG submission 92761) | Corn rhizosphere microbial communities from Kellogg Biological Station, Michigan, USA - KBS C4-4 metaG | ecosystem: Host-associated > Plants > Roots > Rhizosphere > Soil | place: Michigan, USA...
CACGCGGTGGCACAAATGGCGCACGACGGAGAGGTCGTGGCTGATGAAAATCAGCGACATCGCGGTCTCGCGCTGCAGGCGGATCAAGAGCTCCACGATCTGCGCCTGAATTGAAGCATCCAGAGCGCTGACCGCCTCGTCGCAGATCACGAGCCTAGGCTCGACGATCATGGCGCGCGCAATGCCGGCGCGCTGGTTCTGCCCGCCCGAAAACTCATGGGGATAACGGTTGATCCAGTGCGGGTCGAGGCCGACCTGCTCCATCATGCTGCGCGTGCGCGCGACGATCTCGGATTTCGGCAAGTATGGCCTCAGCGCGCGCAAGGGCTCCGCGATGGATTCGCCAATCGTCATGCGCGGATCGAGGCTCGCCAGCGGATCCTGGAAAACGATCTGAAAGTCTTCGCGGCTTTTGCGGAGTTCGCCGGGCCGCAGCGCCGCGAGATCGCGGCCAAGCCATAATACGGTGCCGGCCGTTTCCGGCAGCAGCTTCAACACGGCTCTGGCCAGCGTTGATTTTCCGCACCCGGATTCGCCCACAATACCGAGCGTCTCGCCCTGCTGCAGCGAAAAGCTCACGCCATCTACGGCGCGCAATTCCCGGCTGTGCCAGGCATCGTCCGAAATCGAAAAGCGGACTTCGAGGTCTTTAACGTCTAGGATGGTGTCGCCGCCGAGTCCGCTGGCAGTATCCGGCTCGGGCCGGTCGATGCGCGGCATCGCATCGAGAAGCGCCTTCGTGTAGCTGTGCTGCGGGTGATAGTAGATATCGTCGACCGGGCCGGTTTCGACGATTTCGCCGTTCCGCATCACGGCGACTCTGTCGGCGATCCCCGCGATGACGCCCATGTCGTGGCTGATCAGCACGATCGATGTCCCAAGCTCGGCCCTCAGGTCGCGCATAATGTCGAGAATGTCCGCCTGCACGGTGACATCGAGTGCGGTGGTTGGCTCATCCGCGATCAGAAGGTCCGGGCCGCAAACGACCGCCATCGCAATCATCACGCGCTGGCGCATGCCGCCGGAGAGTTCGTGCGGATATTGCTTCATGCGCCGCGGGCCGTCCGGCATGCGCACGAGTTCCAGCACCTCAAGCGCGCGCTTCTCGGCCTCGTCCTTCGGCAGGCGCTCGTGAATGCGCAGGCCTTCCATGATCTGCGCACCGATCTGCATGTGCGGCGTCAGGCAGGTGAGCGGATCCTGGAAGATCATGGTGATCTTCGAGCCGCGCAGCCGGTTGAGCGCATTGGGCGGTACGCCCATTATTTCCTTGCCGCGATATTTCACGCTGCCGGTGGCCCGGCCGTTGGTGGACAGGAGGCCCAGCGTCGCGAGGAAAAGCTGGCTCTTGCCCGACCCAGATTCGCCTACCACGCCCAGGCATTCGCCCGCGCCGATGTCGAGACTCACTTTCTTGACGGCATGAACATCGCCATCCGGCGTCGCGAACTGCACGTCGAGGTCTCTGATCTCCAGGATCGCCATGTCTAGCGGTCCTGCGGATCGAGGGCGTCGCGAAGACCGTCGCCGATGAAGTTGAAGCAGAACAGCGTGATCGCCATGAACGCCGCCGGGAACAGCAGCATCCACGGCGCGGTTTCCATCTGCTCCTTGCCGTCGGCGATCAGTACACCCCACGAGGTCAGCGGCTCCTGAATGCCGAGACCGAGAAAGGACAGAAAGCTCTCGGCGAGAATGACGGCAGGAATCGTGAGCGTCACATAGACGACGACGGGCCCCATCACGTTCGGCACGATGTGGCGCAGAATGATCTGGAACGTGCCGACACCGCCTGCCCGCGCCGCTTCGATGAATTCCTTCTGCTTGAGGGAGAGCGTCTGGCCGCGGACGATCCGCGCCATGGTCAGCCACTCGATGGCTCCGATCGCAACGAACAGCAGATAAAAGCTGCGGTGGAACACCACCATCAGGATGATGACGAGGAAAATGAACGGCAGCGCGTAGAGAACATCGACCACACGCATCATGAGCGCGTCGATCCTGCCGCCGAAATAGCCGGCGATCGCGCCATAGGCGATGCCGATGACGAGACTAACCAGTGTGGCAACGAGCCCGACCGACAGGGAAACACGCGCGCCATAGAGTACGCGCACAAATAGGTCGCGGCCGAGATTGTCGGTTCCGAACCAGTGCGTTCCGCCGGCATTGCAGGCCACAGCATTGTGCCACCAGTTCGGCGCGCAGGAAATCAGCGTGTAGTCCTGGGCATCGTAGGCGTATTGAGACAACAAGGGCGCGAACACTGCCATCAAGGCGATCGCGCCGAGAACCGCCATACTCAGAACCGCGGCGCGATTGCGCAACAGCCGCCGCCGGGCATCGCTCCAGAGGCTGCGGCCTTGCACGTCCTGCGCCTTGCGCATGACGGCGGAGACGTCGCCGGTGACGCCGTTTGCCATCATGCGCGGTAACTCACGCGCGGATCGAGCACGGCGTAGAGAATGTCCGCGAGCAGATTCAGAAGGATAATGAAGGCGGCATAGAAGATCGTCACGCCCATGACGAGGGTGTAGTCGCGATCCACAGCCGCCTGAACGAAGTAACGTCCGATCCCCGGCAGACCGAAGATCTGTTCGACGATCAGCGAACCGGTCACGAGCTGCGCGATCGCGGGTCCCAGATAGCTGACGAGCGGCAACAATGCGGCCCGAAGCGCGTGGCGGGTGACGATGACATGCTCTGGCAGGCCCTTGGCGCGCGCCGTGCGCACATAGTTGGAATGCAGCACCTCGATCATGCTGCCGCGCACGAGCCGTGCGATGATCGCGATCTGCGGCAAAGCGAGCACGATGACCGGCAGGATCAAGTTGCGTGGAGCGCCGCCGTTCCATCCGGCCACCGGAAGCGTGAGATTGATCCCGAAGAAGTGCAGCCCGTAGACGCCGAGCAAAAGCGTGAGCACCGGTGCAGTCACGAAATTGGGGATCGTGATGCCGAACATCGCGATGCTCATGATCGAATGATCCGTCAGCCGGTTTTGCCTGAGCGCGGCGGTGACGCCGAGTCCGATCCCAAACAGCAGCGCGAGTACGGTCGCCGAGATCCCGAGCGTGGCGCTGACGGGCAATCCCGCCTCGATCAACTCGCCAACCGTGAAGTCCTTGATCTTCAGCGACGGCCCGAGATCGCCATGGGCGAGATGGTCAAGATAGAGCAGGTATTGCTGCCAGACCGGCTTGTCGAGGTTATAAGCGGCCTCGACATTGTGCTCGATTTCGGGAGGCAGGCGGCGCTGGCTGTCGAACGGCCCACCGGGCGCAAGCCGCATCAGAAAGAAGGTGAGCGTGATGATGACGAGCAGGGTCGGAACCGCGCCCAGCATCCGGCGCATCGCGTAGGAGATCATCTATTTTGCTCGTCCCTCCCTGCGGCGCGCAGAGAGCCCCTGTCCGATTCGGAGCGTCCCAGACAGTGGCAGGTTTGTCGGCACGCTCAAGCGGGACATTCTTCCGGGAGAAGATTTCGGAATCGTGAGCGTTCGGCGGCAACTGTTTGTTCACGAACAGACGCCTCAGCGACCGGTCCAAGCCCGCCAGCGCGGCGCAATGTCGTCGCCATGGGAGCGCCACCAGGCGTCGTCGACGGCGAAGGCGGTCGAGAAATTGGCCGATTCCGTGGGGAGGAAGGGCCGCATCAGGATTCCCAGCTCGGGATTTTTGTCCACCTGGGCCAAGGCAGATCGTCGCGCCGGGCCATAGGGCACCCATTCGGCGACACGCGCCAGTTGCGGCGCCGCGGTGGCGAAGCGGATGAAATCCATCGCCATGTCCCGCTTCGGATCGCCTTTCGGAATGGCGAAGACGTCGAGCTCGTAAAGCTGGCGATCCCAGATGACGCCAAGCGGCTGGTGGTGCTGGGCGGCGTCGAAGACGTCGCCGTTCAGAACCGTGGCAAACGCCGCGCGGCCATCGCTGAGCATGGCGATGGCTTCGCTGGATTTGTCCGTCCACACGATGGAGGAGCGGATGGTGCTGAGCTTTGCGAGCGCCCGCGTCACGCCGTCCGGCGACGACAACACCTTATATACGTCGTGCGGTGCTACGCCGTCGGCCAGAAGCGCCAGTTCGAGATTGAATCTCGGACTGGTGCTCTTCAACGCGCGAAAGCCCGGATAATTCATCAGGTCGAAGAAGGCGCGGAACGAGGTGGGCTTATGCGCGGCGAACCGGCCGGGTGCATAGGCGATTGTCTGGCTGTAGACGACGCTTCCAACCCAACAGGGCCCAAGCGCGTTCGGAACAAAATCGGCGGAAGCTGGCTCGCCATTGGCGCCTGGCGGAAGCGTTGTGGTGTCGAGATGTTCGAGAAGCCCCGCCTTACAGGCTGCAATCGCATCCGGCAGTTCCATGTCGATGACGTCCCAGCCATAGCGCTTCGAGGCGACGCGCGTTCGCAATTCATCGAGGCCACCATCATATTGCGCGATGCGCAGGTCGACGCGGGTCTGCTGTCCGTAGGGGTAAAACAACGCGCTCGCCTGTGCGCGCCCATAAGGGCCAGCCCAGGTCACCGCGGTTAGGACCGGCCGCTTGGCGAAAAAGGCGAAATAAGCGGCGGCGCCAATTGCAAGAAGTACTGCCGCTACAATCAAGTATCTGCGTTTCATCGCATCCTCAGTGAATACCAAACATGTTCTTGAGCGCTTCGCTAAGATTCTTGTGTTTCTTCTTGCCCTCGGGCGACTGCGGCTTCTCGTCTCCCGATTTGTGAAACATGCCCTTAAACGGCGCGCGGCCGGCCTTGAGATTCTCGAACACGCCGTTCACGAGACTTTCGACGTCCGCCCTGTAATGCAGATGGCGCCAAGGCCTGTGATATGGAACGGGACTCCGATGTCGATTTTTTCATTCCCCACGGAAGCCGTCGTTGCCGGGACGATCCGAAAGTCAATTGTGCGGTTTCCGATGTCCACCGTTCCCGCGCCGCTGGCGTGCAGCACCGGTCCAGCCATATGGAAATCGTTGCTGTCCAGAATACCGTTGGCGAGCGTAAAGCTGGCGCCCATCTTCGCGTAATCCGTGAAGGAATCCGCGCTCAGGTTCGTGCCCAGCAGATTTTGAACGGTACGCGCGACCTGGCCGAGGTTGACGCCACGCAGCCGCCCGTCGCGGAAATCGATCGACCCGGTGCCGTTCAATCCACCCATGATCGCGCGGGCCGTATCGCCGCGAGACGACACGTCGAGCGCGATGATTCCGGTTCCTTCAATCTGACGTACGCCGATGCTGTCTGAGAGGAATGGCGCAAGTGCGATGTGCTCGAACCGCAGCGTGTTGTGATAGGCGGGCAGGGCACCGCTGGCGTCGACATCGAGCCCTGCGCTGCCTTTGCCGCCATAAAGCGTCATCGGATCGAGCCGTGCTTTCAGCCTTCCGTCGGCAAGCGATACCGCGATGTGTGCTTTTTCGATGGTCAGCTTCCGGATGAAGAGCCTTCCGGTGTCGAGCGTCACATCGGCATCCAGTTTCTTCAGAAGATCAAGCGTGACGGGCTTGCCGCTCCATTCTTCGCTGTTGTGCGGGCGAGGCGGCGCGCGAGTCGATGAAGGCCGCTCGATATAGGGATTGATGTCCAGCCGGTCGGCCTGCAGTGCGCCGCGAATGACAGGCCTCTCTCCGCTTGCATCGAGCTCCACCGCGCCAGTGATCGTCGCGCCGTCGAGCATCAGTTTGAGATCAGAGAATTCGGCCGTCTTATTGTCGCCACGAAAATTGCTGCGGAGAGAAAGCGTATTCAGCCCTCCCGTGTCGGGCAGTTTCGCGCCGAGCCATGTGGCGGCCTTGCGCGCCGACAGCGTGTCGATGTCCAGCGCACCGCTGCCGCTGCCCTCGGGACTGACGATGCCCTTAAACTGCGCATGCAGCAGATCGGACGTGACGGACGCCTCCAGGTTTGTTGGCTGGTCCCTGAGCAGCAATGCGGGTGTGCTGAGCTTCGCCTGCACGGCGACGCGATGGCCAGCGTGATCGAACGTGGCGTCGAGTGTGGCCGGCTGATCGAGTTCTGTGAGCGACACCGTCGCTTCCACATCGTTGAATTCACTGTGGCTCTTCGTGCGCGCGTTGTCGTAGGTGATCTTGCCGTGAACCAGCTTCAACCCGGAGAAATGCGCCTTGAACTTCCTTTGTGGTGGCGTCGCGGTCTTCGCAACGCCTTGCGCCCGCGCGACTGTCCAGTTCCCGTGACCTCGCGCATCGACCTCGAGCGCGATGACAGGCCGGTCCAGCACGATGGTCGAAACCTTGATCCGCCCGCCCAGCAACGGCGCGAGCGCGACACCGACGCGGACATCGTCGGCGGTTATCATCGCCGGCGCGCGGCCATGCGGCATGTTACCGAGCGCGATTTCGTCGGCCTGCACGCCGGGCATCGGAAACAGCGCGAAATGCAGCGGTCCCCGGATCGTGAAGGGCCGGCCCGTGGCCCGGCTGACGGCCGCCTCGATCTGGCCTTTGTACGCGCCGGCCGGGATGAGAAAAGGTAGCGCGAGCCCAAGCGCCAACACTATGGCGCCGGCCGTCAATCCATAGCGGAGGCCGCGTTTCATGGCCCGATCATATGGTCCGGCAGCGGTTTCCGCACAACGCCGCCAAAGCCTTGATTTTGCGGGACGACACTTCTAGGTTCCGGCCCCTTCAGCGCGTGCAGTTGTAGCTCAGCTGGTTAGAGCGCCGGATTGTGGATCCGGAGGTCGGTGGTTCGAGCCCACCCAACTGTACCATTCCATTTTTCAGATAGCCGCCTGCCGTCAAACCGACAGTTTGGCGTCGCCTTCCACGACGGTTTGTTCGAGAACCGGGCGTTCGCCTTTTCTCCATAGCTTCGCGGAATGGACGACGCGATAGCGCAGCGGTCCGCCATCTTCCGTCGTGGCCCGCTCTATGGGACGCGGGATGCAGACGAACTCGGTATCCATGCGATCCGAACCTGCGCGCACCACACCGTAGCCATGCCCGCCCATGTCGACGAACGACACATGCGGTGCGCTCTCGGGATTGCGTAGCGCACGGGCTTTCGTGATATCGCCGCTTTTCGCATATTCCAGCGCGGTGCGCACACCGTGATGAACGGTGAGGTTCACGGTGGTTTCAAATTTTCTGTTCGCGCGATCCGCCAGGAACAGTGGTCGCAGCGGATCGTCTTTCGGGAATTTGTGCTCCTGCGACTCGGCCATGCCAGGTGCTGATATCGAGCCAGTCACGAAGGCGACTCCTATTGGCTCGAAGCCGCGCGGCGGCAGCGACTTCGTCGCCACACCAGCCCAAAAACTATGCCGATCGCCGGCGACCGCGGCAAAACCGGTGATGCCTTCTTGTGCGATCACGTCATAGATTTCGTTGCGTTCGGCGTAGGCGGCGCAAGGCTCCCCGCTGCCAAAGCCGCCATAGTCTTCGCCAGGCCATTTTTTGCGAAGATCGCCCGGCAAGTTTTGCGGATCGGTGCGCATGTCGAGCGTGGCCTGCGTGTTGCCCCAAATTTTCCACGTCGCCTGCGACGCCTTCAGCTTGCCGATGAACCACGCCTTCTGCGTCGCGCCGAGTATGGTCTGCGGCGGTTGATCTTTCTGGAAGTTCGCGATCTCGATCGTTCCGAATTTGATGGTCGCCGGCGGCTTGCCGCCATTTGCCTCGCGGCCGGCGTCCAGAACGATCTGTGCAGCCTCCGGGAAAAATGCCAAATCCTGCAGCGGCCCCGCCGTGGGATTGTCCGTCGGATCTTTCGAGCGATAAGAGCGCTGGTCGGTCAGGATAAGTTCGACATTCTTTCCGAACCGTAGCGCGCGATAGCCGATGAGGCTGTTCACCGCGGTGATGTTGTTGGGCTCGGTGCCCAAACCGTTTTCGTCGAACGCCGTGATTGGGGCATCCGTCACCGCCGGCGGATCGAATATCTCCAGCGACGGATTTTTCTTGCTCACGCGCGCCGGGTGAATCTCGAACCAGACCTGCATGGCGGCAACCTTGCGGACTTGCGCCGGGATATCGCCCTTCCCGAAATTCTGTAGCGACTGCCAGCCCTGCCAGGAGAATTCGTGATTGTCCCACATCGCCACGAAGGGGAAGTGAGCGCGCGCATCCTGGATGTCGGGATCATGCAGATAGGCTTTGTAAACGGCGCGATAGTCCGGCACCGTCGTCGGCACGTGAAAGTCCTCATGCTTTTCACCGTGTTCGTAACGCACGATATCGCGGACTTTACGATCGTAATACGCCGCGCGTTCTTCCGGATACCAGACAAGCTCGTAGATGAAATCGCCCAGATGCAGCACGAAGGCGAGCTTGTCTTCCGCCGCAGCGCGTTGGTCTTCATAGATCATACGACGATACGCGTTCTGCGCGCCGTAATTGGCATTCTGGCAGGAGACGAAGGCGAAATTCACGCGGCGCGGATCGTCGTCGGCGGGCGCGGTGAGCGTGCGGCCGATGCGGCTGCCGTTTCCTTCGCCGTCGGTGAAGCGATACCAGTATTCCGTGGCCGGCTTCAGGCCACCGACAAGAACGCGCGCGGTCCAATCGGATTCTTCGGGTGCGTTCGCCTTTGCGGTGGCGACGACGTGTTCAAACGCACGGTCTTCTGCGAGCTCGACGATCAGCCGGGGCGTTTTGTATCCGGCGGCATAAGGCCGGCGCGTCCACAGAATGATGCTGGTGCTGTCGGGATCGCCGGACGCCACGCCTTCCGGAAAAAACTCCCGCGCTTCGCGCCAGCCACTTCGCGATGCCGCCGGCGCTTTCGCGAAGGCTGCGGTGGCGCCGAGGGCGGCCGCAGTCGCCAGCAATGCCCGGCGGGAAATTTTCGTCATGGGAGGTCTCGCGCGGAAAATTGCCGAAGGCTACCACGCGAAGGCGACGGGCAAAGCCACGACTTTGTGAGTTCAAAGCAGGCTGGCCGAGATGGGCTGAGCCAGCCTGCTCGAACCGCGCGCCTGGGGGCTCGAAAGGTCGCGCGGCCCTAGGTTATGCGAGCGGAGCCGTCGAAGAGGCTACTTCTTTTCCAATTTTCTCTGTGTTGATTTTTTCTGTCGGCGACAGCGGTTGTACAAGATTTTGAAGTACCACTTGGTGCGATAGAACCCTCGCTATGGCGTGTTCTTTTCAACCGCTTCCACCGCTGCGGTCGCGCGTTTGGTGCGCGGGTTATCCTTCCCCCAGAGACTTCGTGAGAATCGCCACCGCCTGTTCCAGATTGCGCTTCGCTTCCGGCTTCTTTTCTTCCTCGGCGAGAACTGCACCCAGATGATAGGTGAAGGTGAAGTGGCCGGCATCCCATGCGCTGTGTCCGAACGTGCGGTCCGCCCGTTCCAGCACATCGCGATAGGTTGTCTCGGCCATCGCGAAATTGTGGTCGCGGTCATAGAAATTCGCGAGATTATGGCGCACCGCCGCCGTTCGTTGCGGTCAATGCCGCGTGTCGGCGGCGAGGGCAGCAGTGTCGATTTCGGCTTGCGCTTCGGCCTGCAGCGCGCCGGCTGCGGCTTCCGTGCGACCGGCCCAGGGACTGAGCGCCAGAAGCAGCAGACCAGATAGAGCGCCTACCGCGCCGACAATGGTGAAGAAGATCGGCACCGAAACCGCACTCCACAATGCACCCAGAAAACCCGCCGCGAGATTTCCGAAGAACGCCGCCATGAACCAGGCCGCGATCGCCGTGGCCGCGAGTTCGGCTGGCGCCAAGCGTCCGAACAACCCAAGTCCAACGGGAAGAATGAACAATTCGCCGACGGTGTAGACGAAGAAGAAGACCACCACCCACAGCCAGCTCGCGCGTGCATCGCCGCTCACATACGCGACCGCGGCAAGGATCAGATACGAAGCGCCAACAATGAAGCCGCCCATCGCCATCTTGCTCACACTGCCGGGTTCGCGGCCCTGCCTTGCGGCGCGCGTCCACCAGGCGACGATCACCGGCGTGAACAGGAAGATCATGAGCGGGTTCAGCGACTGGAACCAGGTCATCGGAATCGAGAAAGCGCCGGCCATGCGGTCCACACCGCTATCCGCCCATAGCGCGAACGTGTTGCCGGATTGCTCATATGCGGCCCGGAACACGATCACGATCATGATGACGGCGAGCAGCAGGACGTAAGTGGCGAGCGGCGTGCGCTTCGATCGATTTCCCACCGCCCTGCGTGCTTCAGTATCGTTGTTCTTTGGCAGATAACGCGAACCGGAGAGATAGGTGACAAGGCCGATCGCCATGCCCACGCCAGCGAGCGTGAAGCCCCAGTGCCACCCATAGAGTTCGCCGATCGTGCCGCACACAAAGGGCGCGAGGAAGGCGCCGAGATTTATGCCGACATAGTAGATGTTGTAGGCGGTGGCGCGGCGCGGATCGTTTGGGGTGTATAACTCATTGATCTGGCTGGCGAGACTCGGCAGGAAGAGGCCGTTGCCGATGGCGATGGTGGCCAGCGCGAAATAGAAGAGTTGCTCGAACGCCATCATGAAGTGGCCGAGCGCCATGATCGATCCACCGATGATGACGGCGCGCCGGCGCCCTAGCCAACGATCGGAGATGGCGCCACCGATCAGCGGCGTGAAGTAGACGAACGACGAATAGAGCCCATAGATATATGATGAATGCGCCTGCGAGATCAGAAGCTCTTTCGTCATGTAATAGACGAGAAGCGCGCGCATCCCGAAGAACGAGAACTGGTCCCACATCTCCGTGAGAAAGAGGATGGTTAGCCCGCGCGGATGGCCAAACCAGGTCTCTTCCGCCGTCGCCGGCGGGGCGACGGGCGTCACGTTCCGCTCCGCGCAGCGGCCTGCGACCCGAAACGCTGCGGCGAAAGCTGTGCGGTGAATTCGATCATGTTGCTGGGTGGCTGCTCACCGCGCACCAAGGCGGCCGCAAAGCGGGAGGCCGCGGGTGCCGTCTGCATTCCGTAACCGCCCTGGCCCGCGAGCCAGAAGAAGCCCGGCAGCGCACCATCAAATCCGATCACGGGCGAACGGTCCGGCGCGAAGGACCGCAAGCCCGCCCAGCGTTTGCGGACGCGCGTGACGTTGAGCGTCGTCGCCTGCTCGACACGGTCGATGGCGACAGCGACATCGTACTCTTCGGGTTGCACGTCGCAGGGTGCGACGGGGGTCTCGTCGGCGGGCGAGATGAGCAGCAG
>Ga0105239_10009247_pt1 | contig 11143 bp, 10 predicted proteins | sample KBSC44metaG_FD_92761 | JGI IMG/M metagenome (GOLD analysis project Ga0105239, IMG submission 92761) | Corn rhizosphere microbial communities from Kellogg Biological Station, Michigan, USA - KBS C4-4 metaG | ecosystem: Host-associated > Plants > Roots > Rhizosphere > Soil | place: Michigan, USA...
AGCGCAACAGGTGCGGCGAAGTGTAGGCACCGACACGCCGCCCGTCGGCGGCGAGCATCGCTTCGAGGAACGCGACCGTCGAGCCCTTGCCGTTGGTGCCGCCGACCGTGATCACCAGAGGTGCCGGCGCCGGTGCGCCGAGCCGACGCCACACCTCGCGCACGCGCTCGAGGCCGAGTTCGATCGCGCGCGGATGCACGCGCTGCTGGTAGTCGAGCCAGTCGGCCAGACCCGTCGGTTGCGTCGCCATCGGCACGCTCAGCGTTCGAGGACGCGCCGCGGCTTCCACGGCAGGCGCCCGCGCCAGTACTGGATCAGCAGGAAACCGAACGCGAGGCCGCCCAGGTGCGCGAAATGCGCGACGCCGGCTTGCGTGCCGGTCACCCCCAGATAGAGCTCGAGGCCGCCGTACAGGGTCACGAACAGCCACGCGGGCATCGGGATCGCGAAATAGACGAGGATGCGCGCGTGCGGAAACATCATGCCGTAGGCGAGCAGCAGGCCGAACACGCCGCCCGATGCGCCGAGCGTCGGGTAGTAGCCGTTGCCGAAGAAGTGCATGACCGCGAGCTGGGTCAGCGCGGCGCCCACGGCGCAGACGAAGTAGTAGAGCAGGAACGGCCGCGATCCGAACAACTGCTCGATCGGCCCGCCGAACATCCACAGCGCGAGCATGTTGAACGCGATGTGCGCGAAGCTGCCGTGCAGGAACGCGTAGCTGACGAGCTGCCACGCCTCGAAGCCGGGCACGTTGCCGTACGGCGAAGGGCCGAGCGGCCACAGCGCGAAGTGCACGAGCAGCGCATCGCCCATGACCTGTTGCAACAGGTAGACGACGACGTTCGCGATCAGCAACGCGCGGGTGATCGGGGGCGTATCGAGGGGCATGCACGGAACGACCGGGGGCGACGCCGCATTGTGACCGCTCGTGCCACGTCACGCGAGTGCGTCCCGGGGCCATGGTGCTGCAAGCGAACCCTGCCGGTGAGGATGCGGTCGTGGATGACCGCCCTGGACGAACCGAAGCCGACGCGAGCGGAACCAAAGCGGTCCGGCGAAGCAGCGCTCACGGACAGACGCAAGAAGAAAGGGGGGCCGCCGCAGCGGCCCCCTGGAACTCAATTGCGCGCCGGGTTGTTCTCGGCGAAATACTCGTGGCTGTCCGCGTTGTCGATCGCGTGGTTCGGATTGCTGTTGGCGAGGTTGTGCGCGGCAGTCTGGCCGTAGGCCCAGTCGTCGGTGCCGGCGACGACGTTGAAGTGGCTAGACTCGTGCACGAGCGTGCCCGCGCGCGAATCGGTGCCGGTGTTGGGCGCCGACCAGAACGCGCCGCACAGGTACACGCGGTACGGCTGCGTCGGGTAGACGTAGGCGTAGGTGCCGCTGTCGGTGCAGCTGCAGTCGAACGTGTACGGCTGCGACGACAGCGCGCTCTTCAGATTGGTGAAGTGCGTGCGCACGGTCGAATAGCGGCTGCTCGTGTAGGTGCCGAACCACCAGGTGTAGCGCGTGCCGTGCGTGCCTGCGTCGAGGTAGCTCTTCGCGTTGGTCGCGTAGGTGACCGCGGAGTTGCGCGCGGTCGCGAGCTGCGTCTGGCGCGTGTTGCTGCAGCTGACGAAGCTGTTGGTCGCCGCCAGCACGCCGGGTACACCCTGCGTCGACATGGCTTCGTCGAACGCGTCCGGCGCGCCGTCGACCCACAGCGTCACCGCGTCGCTGTCGATCGCCGCCGTCGCGGCCACGCCGGCCTTGGACGCCTGCTGTGCCTCGAGCAATGCACTCTGCGCGTCGCGCACGTAACGGATCGCGTACTGGCCACCCGCCTTCATGTCGTAGTACGCGCTGAGGTCGACCTCGACCGAACGCGATTCGCCCGGCTTCAGCTCGATGTAGTCGCCCGCGCCCGGTGCGGCGCGCTTGTACATCGGGCCGACGTAGGCGACGGCCGCGCCGTCGCGCTCGACGCTGAACAGGTCGGACGTGACGCCGTCGAACGGCGTCTGCCAGCGCAGCACGTGCATCGCCGCCGCGCCGTCGTTCGCCATCGTGAAGACGAGCTTGCCGCTGCCGATGTCGGCGGCCTTCGCCGAAGCATCCAGGTGCACGGATACACCGCCCGGTGCCGCGGCGGCGGTACCTGCGAACGCGCAGGCGAACAACAACGATCCCAACAAGACCTTACCCATGGCTCTCCCTCATGTGGTAGGAGCGGGCATCGTCGATGCCCGCGCGGCCCCCAAAGCCGCGCGCGGAGCGTATGGGGTGGCGCGCCGGCGCGTAACGCGGCAGCGCAACAAGCGCGCCGCGCAATGCGACCTGCGTCACTCATTCAGGCAGGAAGACCTTCTCGAACCCGGCGACGAGGATGCGGTCGATCACGGTCACGGACCCGCGCATGCCGCTCGTGAGGTCGCCGTGCTGGTCGCAGTAGTAGCCGATCGTGCCGAGGCGGTTGAAGCGCACCGACACCTGCCACGGCTGGCTGCTCGGCGCGTTGTGCAGGTTGCAGTCGAGCGCGCAGGTGAAGCTGCCGTCGTCGGCGCGCACGTTGTGCAGGCCGCCGTTGTTGACGAAGTGGATCGAATCGCCCTGGTAGATCTCGATCTGCGCGGGCGAGAACGTCATGTCCGCGTTCGCGGTCACGGTGAACGAGCGCGCCTGCGCGTTCGACGCTGCGAGCGCGCAGGCGAGGAGCAACACGCGCATCGCGCCGTCAGGCCATGAAGCCGAGGTTGCCGCCGGCGGCGAAGCGGCCGAGGTTCGGGAACATGTCCGCGATGCCGCTGGCGTCGACGCCGTACCAGCGCGCGAGCGTCGCCGAGTACTGGTCGACGGCGAGGGTCGGGATGATCTGGCCATAGCCGGTGTCGTCGGGATTGCCGTTGTTCGGGAGGCCTTCGTCGTACTGCGCCAGCGATGGCATGGTGCCGTAGAACCGCTGGCCGCGTACAGCGCCGCCGACGACGAAGTGGTGGCCGCCCCAGCCGTGGTCGGTGCCGTCGCTGTTGACCGCGAGCGAACGGCCGAAATCGGATGCGGTGAAGGCCGTGACGCCGTCGGCGACACCCATCTCGACGGTCGCCGCGTGGAACGCCGCGAGCGCCTGGGACAGTTGTTGCAGGTTGTCCGCCTGGTCGGTCAGCTGCGTGCCGTGCGTGTCGTAGTTGCCGACGGAAACGAAGAACACCTGGCGGTTCATGCCGAGCGCCGCGCGCACCTTGATCATGAGCGCGACGGCGGCGAGCTGGTTGCCGAGGTCGGTGTCGGGGAACGGCGTGGTGAGGCGCGTGCCGGTCATCGCCGCGTTGAGCAGCGCCGCGTTGGCGATCGCGCGATTCGCGGTATCGGCGAAGGCGCGTTCGAGCACGTGCGCCTGCGTGCCGCTCGCGCGCAGCGCGTCGTACGCGGCGGCGCGCCCGGGATCGTTGCCGTTGCCGACCACCCACGATTCGGGGCCGTCGCCGCGGAAGCTCATGCCCTGCACCTGGAAGAAGTCGACCGGGTTGCCCTGGTCGTCGACGCCGGCCGCGGCGAACGCCGCACCGTAGGCATCGACGGCGAACTGATTGACGCTCGCCGCGCGCTGGAAGCGGTTCTCGCCCGACAGCGTGATGCTCATCGGCAGTTCGCCCGCGTTCGAGCTGTACAGCATGTCGGCGATGCGCCCGCCCCAGCCGTTCGCGTTGGCGTCGTCGGGGCGCGAGGTCTGCCACTGGTTGGTCTGGTCGTCGTGCGAGTACAGCTGCGGTGGCGTCTGCACGGCGCCGTTCTGGTACTGCTGTTGTGTGATCGGATAAAGCAGCGAGCCGACGTTGGCGACGATCGCGGCCTTGCCGCTGTTGAACAGGCCGCGCAGGCCCGCGTTGCCCCCGGCGACCTGACCCATCGACGGATGCATGCCGTAGGTCGCGCCGTCGCTCGGCAGTCCCCCGGGCAGGCCACCCTGGGCGGCGAGCGGATTGAGCACGTTCGCCTGCACATCCGCCTGCGCGAGCGCGAGCGCCTGGCGCGTGCCCTGGTAGGTCGCGTAGTGCGACGCGTCGCACGGCACGATCGTGTTGAAGCTGTCGTTGCCTCCGTACAGGTAGACGCAGACGAGCGCCCTGTAGTCGGTGAACGCGTAGCGACGTCCCGCTGCCGCGGCCGAAATCAGCCGCAGGTTGCCGAGCGCACCGTAGAGGCTGGCGCCGCCTAGCGCGGCGCAGATGCTCCGTCGCAGGAATTCACGTCGATTCACGTGCATGGGTGGATCCTCTCTGCGTACACGGTCGGGCCGTCGGCGGCGCGGCTCATTTCTGGATCGAGTATTCGGGTGAATTGAAGATGAGGTAGAGCGCTTCCTGCACGCGTGCGCGGCCGATGTCGTCGTAGTCGCCCGGATCCATCGCGGCGAGGCGCGTGACGAGCACGTTGCGCATGAACGGCGACATCTGTCCGCCCATCATGAGCAGGCTGTAGCGATCGACCAGCGCGGCCGGATCGCTCGCCGCGAGCGGCGCATCGCGTGCCTCGTTCGCCTGCAGCGTCTGCGGGTTGTCCGCGTCCCAGCAGGCTTCGCTCGCGGTGTAGTTGCAGAAGACCTGGTGGAACAGGTAGTTGGGCATCGCCGTCGACGTCGTGTCGCCGAGGATCTGGAACTCGGGGCTGACCAGGCCGCGCGTGCGCACCTCGCCGGGCTGGGCGAAATCGGGCTTGAAGAAGTTGAACACGGTCGGCGAATACAGCGGCGCCTGGCCGATCTGCTCGACGATCGGCGGCCACGTGTCGAGGTTGCCCGATCGCCCGCTGTAGAGCGCGTCGCCGGTCGGCGTGCGTGCCGCCATCGCGCGCCACAGCTGGGTGATCCTGAGCAGCGGCTCGCGCAACTTGCCGAACGTGTCCGGCTTCTGCCACTGGCCGTAGCGCGCTTCGGGATCGAGCAGGATCGCCTTCACTACCGCCTTGAGGTTGCCGCGCACGTGAGAGGCGCTGCCGTCGTCGTTGAACACCTGCGCGACGCGCTGCACGTACGCCGGCGTCGGATTGCTGGTGACGAGGCGCTGGATCAGGCGGATCGCGATGAACGGGCCGACGTTCGGATGGTGGAATACGTTGTCTAGCGCCGCGGTGAGTTCGGCCTGCGCCGCGCCACCGTGCGCGAGCACGCCGCCCGCGAGCGCGACGCCCGGGTAGTCGAGCAGTTGCTTGTCGGTCGTGTCGTCGTGCCAGTACTCGACCGGTTCCATCGGACGCTGCCAGGCGAGATCGTCGCTGTTGGCCGGGCCGCAATAGAAGTACTGCCACGGGTTCTCGGGGTTGTTGCAGCAGAGCGGCACGCCGTCCTGGTAGTCGACGCTGCAGCCGACGCTGTTGAAGTCCCAGCCGGTGAACACGGCGGCGAAACCGCGCACGGCTTCCTGGCCATAGGTCGCCACCGGCTGGCCGTTGACGAGCTTGGGCGTGCCGTCGAGGTTGAGCTGGACGAGGCCGATCGAGAACAGCTGGTTGATCTCGCGCGCGTAGTTCTCGTCCGGATGGATGTTCTCCTCCGGATTCGCCTTCTGGTTCTGGATCGAGCTGAGGAACACGCCCATCGCCGGATGCTTGGTGACGTCCTCCAGCAGGTTGCGGTAGTTGCCGAACGCATCCGCTGCGAGCATGTCGTAGAAGCTCGCGAGCGCCCACGGCTGCTGGGCAAGCGTGCCGTTGCTGTTGGAGACGACGAAGATCTCGCTCAGCGCGAACGCGACGCGCTGGCGCAACTGGTCGGTGGGGAGCTGCTGCGAGCGGCTCGGATCCGGCGTGCCGACGGAATTGATCGTCCATGTCTGCAGGCGCGTACCGGCCCATTCGGCGACCACGTTGCAATAGTCGTCACCGGCCGGGCAGGACAGGCCCTGCACCCAGTCGAGGTAGGGCACCTGCGTCGACGGCACCTTGGCGAACTGCTCGTTGAGCCACGCGCCGTAGCCGACCGCGCGCAGGTGCGCGATGTCCTCGGTGGTCGCGCCGAACGTCGCCTGGGCGAGGAAGCGCGAGGCGTCGGCGTCCGTCGCCGGGCCGCCGGCGATGCCTTCGAAGCCATCGTGGAAGGTCTGGTCGGGCCAGTGGCTCTGCGCGCTCGTGCGCGCGGCCGGCAGCGCGCACAGGCACGCGAGCGCGACGACCCGGAAATCCCGCAGGGACCTTGCGAACCGCATCACGACCTCCCCTTCCGGCGTTCCGGAATGCGCGGACTCTAATCCTCCCGTGCGATCGCGTTCATGACGCGTACCGCAATTGCGCGATGCGATGCTCAGCTTTCCGCGCGCGCCGGCCTGCGCTTGCCCGTCGGCGCGGGCGGACCCCAGAGCAGGTGGTCGACGTCGCGTTCCCAGCCGTGCACGGCGAGGTCGACGCGGCCGCCACGCACGAGCACCCCTTCGCCGGCGAGGTGGCGCACCTGTTCGCGGAACGCTTTGCTGCCCGGCGGGAACGCGATGCGGCCGTCGGCGCGCAGGACGCGATACCACGGCAGCCCGAGCGCGGACGGTGCTTCACGCAGCACCGTGCCGACCAGGCGGGCGCGTCCCGGCAAGCCGGCGCGGCGGGCGATCTCGCCGTAGTTGGCGACGCGCCCCTGCGGTATCGCGGCGATCGCCGCGCGGATCGCGTGGTGGGCGGGAGGCAGTTCGGGCCGGACTGACTTCATGGCGCACGCACGCTAGCATAGAGGCCGCACCCGCCGGAGAGTCCTCGTGCAGAGTTTCGAACAGATCCGTTCCCATGTCGGCAGCCGCCACGCGCTGCGCACGAACGATCCGTACCTGATCAGCTTCGACCTCACGCTCGCGGACGGTCGCCACCAAGGCGTCTACCTCGCGGAAATGGAGGACGAGGAAGGCGCGAAGTACCTGCGCATTTCGACGCCGATCGGTCCGTACACCGGCATGGACGGCGCGCGCTGCCTGCGCTTCAACTGGGAACAGCGCACCGGCTACCTCGCGATCAGCGACCTGGAAGGCTCGCCGTACCTGCAGCTGTGCGAGAACCGCCCGTACACCCTGCTCTCGCCGAGCGAGATCGATCGCGTGATCGCCGAACTCGGCGCGCTCGGCGACCGCATGGAGCAGGCGATCTCGAACGGCGGCGACACGTTCTGACGGCGCAGGCGGCGCCAGCCGCGCTGCCGTCGTGGTTGGGGCGAGCAGCGGCTTCGCCGCTCCCGGACGCAGCGCCGCGCCGATTCGCTCAGCCGAGCAGGCCGAACATCCGCGCGCCGCGAACGAGCAGCCAGGCGATGCCGCCGGTGACCGGCAGGGTGAGGATCCACGCCCATACCATGCGCTCGACGATCGTCCAGCGGATCGCGTTGGCGCGCTTGGCGACGCCGACGCCGAGGATTGCCGCCGAGATGTTGTGCGTCGTCGACACCGGGATACCGAAATGCGATGCGGTGAGGATCACGCTCGCCGAGGCGGTTTCGGCGGCGAAGCCGTTGATCGGGTGCAGCTTGACCATCTTGTGACCGAGCGTCTTGATGATGCGCCAGCCACCGACCGCGGTGCCGGCCGCCATCACGAGCGCGCAGAGGATCTTGATCCACATCGCGATCTCGAACTGCTTGCCCGCGTCTTCCTCGATGCGCAGGAAATGCAACCACGACGGCACCTGGTCGAGCGTGCCGGACGCGGTCGCCGTGGCCAGCGCGAGCGCGATGATGCCCATCGTCTTCTGCGCGTCGTTCATGCCGTGCGATAGGCCCATCGCGCTCGCCGAAACGAGCTGCGCCTTGCCGAAGAACGCGTTCGCGAACCGCGTGCGACCGAGCCGCTGCAACGGTCCCTTGCGCGAACCGAGGAACTCGATCAGCGAGAACAGCAGGCCCATGAACAGCAGGCCGAGCACGAAGCCGGCGACCGGCGAGGTGACCATCGGCACGATCACCTTCGGCAGCACGCCCTTCTCGCCCCACCAGTGTGCGCCGCCCTGCACCCAGATGATCGCGCGCCAGTCGTCGTGCGCGGCGGCCAGCGCGGCGCCGCAGAGGCCGCCGACGAGCGCGTGCGAGGAACTCGAAGGCAGGCCCCACCACCAGGTGATGAGGTTCCAGACCACGGCGCCGAGCAGCGCGCAGATCAGCACGATCGGCGTGACGGCGACGAGGTTGGTGTCGATGAGCCCGGAGGCGATCGTCTTCGCGACCGCGGTGCCGATCAGCGCGCCGACGAGGTTGGTCGCCGCGGCGAGCAGCACTGCCTGGCCCGGGCTGAGCACCTTGGTCGCGACCACGGTCGCGATCGAATTGGCGGTGTCGTGAAAGCCGTTGATGTACTCGAAGGCCAGCGCAATCAGCACGACCAGCAGGACGAGGGTCAGTTCCATCGACAATCCTTGCTCGGCCGCGGCGCGGTCAGGAGTTCTTGAGGACGATCTGGTAGACGACATTGCCGGCATCGCGGCAACGGTCGATCGCCTTTTCCAGCAGTTCGAACAGGTCTTTCAGCAGCAGGATGCGGATCGGCTCGTGGCGGCCGCCATAGAGATCGCGGTACAGCTCGAGCAGCAGGCGATCGGCTTCGTTCTCGATCGCCTGCAGGCGATCGTTGAGCGCGCTCATCGCCTCGAGGTTCATGCCCTTGCGCAACTGCGCGACCATCTGGCGGATCACCTCGGCGGCCTTCTCGAGCAGCGCGGCGCGCGTGCCGAAATCGATGTCGCCGAGGCGGTCGGCGGCGAGCGCGTAACGCTCGGCGAACTTCGAGATCGCCTTGGTGATCTTGTTCAGCGCGGCCGACAGCGCCTCGATGTCCTCGCGGTCGAGCGCCGTCACGAACGTGTTGACGAGCTCCCTGCTGATCTGCGCGGTGAGGTCCTTCTCGCGCTTGCGCGCGAGCATGAACTCGTCGAGCGAGACCGCCTGCTGGCGCGTCGCGAGCATCTTGACGAGCGCGGCGGCGGAGTCGCGCGCCGCATCGGCACTGGCTTCGAGCAGGCCGTAGAACTTGTCGCCCTTGCCGAAAATCGTCTGCAGCGAAAACATGGGGTGCGGATCCTGTCGTTGTCGGGGCCGTGCCGCGCGAGCGGCGCGTATGTTACAGCACCGTTTCAGCATCGTGTCGGCGCCTACCCCGGCCGCGCCGGGCGTCGCGTCGTTGCTACACTCGCCGCAACGACGCGCCGACCGGGCGCGGCCGGCGTACCGCGGCAGGCCGCGCGGCGCCTTTTCCGGGCGAGTCGAGGACGACTCCCCGCCACCCTGGGGGCAACCGGCCCGGATGCTGATCGAATTCCTGCTCGTCGTCGTGCTCGCGTTGTGCAACGGCTTCTTCGCGCTCAGCGAAATGGCCCTCATGACGGCGCGCCACAGCCGCCTCAAGCAGCTCGCGCGCGACAGCCGGCGCGCGAAAGCCGCGCTCGACCTCGTGCAGCAGCCGGAAGGCTTCCTCGCCACCGTGCAGGTGTTCATCACGCTGCTGCAGATCAGCGCGGGCGCGGCGCTCGGCGCCGACATCGGCGACCGCATCGGCGTCGCGCTCGACGCGTTCGACCTGCCGCTGCTCGACCGCTACGCGGTCGGGATCGGCGTCTCGCTGAGCGTCGCCGCCATCACCTTCCTCAACATGCTGCTCGGCGAGCTCGCGCCCAAGCGCGCGGCGCTCGTCGACCCGGAGAAGTTCGCGATCGCCGTCGCGCTGCCGATGCGCGCGATGGCATGGCTCGCCGCACCGTTCACGTTCGTGCTGATCGGGCTGACGCGCCGGCTGCTGCGCCTGCTGCGCATGGACCGGGTCAGCCGCGGCAATGTCAGCGAGGAGGAGATCCGCCTGCTCGTCGCCGAAGGCGCCGACCAGGGCGTGATCGACAGCGACGAGCGCAACATGGTCAACCGCGTGCTGCGCCTCGGCGACCGCAGCGCCGACAGCGTCATGACGCCGCGCACGCGCATCGCCTGGCTCGACGCCGACGCGCCGCTCGAGGAGAACCTCGCGACGATGCGCGAGACGCCCTACTCGCGCTATCCGGTCTGCCGCGGCGGCCTGCAGGACGTGCTCGGCGTGCTCGAAACCAAGCGCGTGATCGGCCGCCTCGCGAGCCCGCTCGCGGGTGAACTGTTCAAGCAGCTGCGCGAGCCGCTGTACGTGCCGGCGACCGCACGCGCGCTCGACCTGCTCGAGGAATTCCGCGACGCCGAGATCCCGATGGCGCTCGTCGTCGACGAGTACGGCGAGATCGACGGCCTCGTCACGCTCAACGACGTGCTCTCGGCGGTGCTCGGCAAGGCCGCCGCGGCCCCCTCCACGGGGCCGGCCGAACATCCGATCGTGCAGCGCGACGACGGCAGCTGGCTCGTCGACGGCAGCGTCGGCATCGACGACCTGCGCGAACTGCTCGGCCGCTCGGAACTGCCCGACGAAGAAGAGCACGAATACCGCACCGCGGCCGGCATGGTGATGGCGCGCTTCGGCCGCATCCCGCAGGCCGGCGAGCATTTCAGCTGGAACGGCTTCCGCTTCGAGGTCGTCGACCTCGACGGCGCGCGCATCGACAAGCTGCTCATTTCGCGCACCGGGCCCGAACGCGGGGAATAGCCGACCGCCCGGCGAGCGCCGCGATCTAGGCGCCTTCGCCCGGTTCCGCCGCGCGCGCGAGGCGGGCCATGCGCGTCGCGTCGGCGAGGATGCCGTGCAGCGCGCGCAGTTCGCGCGCGTCCGGCGCGGCGCGCAGGAACACGCGGCGCAGGCGCTGCAGGATGCGCTCGGGCGAGCGCCCCTTGTGGAAATCGATCGCCTCGAGCGTGCGCGCGAGGTGGGCGAAGAACTGCTCCATCTCGGCCGCGTCCGCGCGCGCGTCGCCGTGCATGGGCGCCGCATCCGCGCACCGCTCGAGCCAGGCCATGCGCAGTTCCCACGCGACGACCTGCACCGCCTGGGCGAGGTTCAACGAGGAATAGCTCGGATCGGCCGGGATCGTGATGCCCGCGTGGCAATGCTTGATCTCGTCGTTGTCGAGCCCGGACCGCTCATTGCCGAACAGCAGCGCGACCTCGTGCCCGGCGAGCGCCGCGTCGAGCACGCGGTGCGCGGCGCCGCGCGGATCGAGTTCCTCGAGCACGACGCCGCGGCGGCGCGCGGTCGCGCCGAGCACGAGGCGGCAGTCGGCGATCGCGTCGGGCAAGGTCGCG
>Ga0105239_10009249_pt1 | contig 11140 bp, 10 predicted proteins | sample KBSC44metaG_FD_92761 | JGI IMG/M metagenome (GOLD analysis project Ga0105239, IMG submission 92761) | Corn rhizosphere microbial communities from Kellogg Biological Station, Michigan, USA - KBS C4-4 metaG | ecosystem: Host-associated > Plants > Roots > Rhizosphere > Soil | place: Michigan, USA...
AGAGGATCGTCACGCCGTAGCGCTCGACGATCGACCACCAGCGAGCGTGGTCGGGGAAGTCGGGCGTCCCCTCGTAGAGCACCGACGTCGTGGCATTGCAGAGCGGGCCGTAGACGATGTAGCTGTGGCCGGTGATCCAGCCGATGTCGGCGGCGCACCAGTAGACGTCCGTCTCCGGCTTCAGGTCGAAGATGTAGTGGTGCGTCGCGGCGACGCCGACGAGGTAGCCGGCGGTCGTGTGGACGATCCCCTTCGGCTTCGCCGTGGTGCCGGACGTGTACATGAGGAACAGCAGGTCCTCTGAATCCATCGGCTCGCACGGGCAGGACGGGGGGTCGTCCGACACCTCGAGCTCGTGGTACCAGCGGTCGCGACCCGCGGTCATCGGCACCTCGGCGCCGGTGCGCCGCACGACGAGGCAGGAGTGCACCCCCGGCGCGTCCGCCATCGCTTCGTCGGCGGTCTCCTTGAGCGGGACGGGCTTGCCGCGGCGCCAGGCCTCGTCCTGGGTGACGAGCACCTCGCAGCCCATGTCGACCATGCGGCCCGAGAGCGAGTCGGCCGAGAAGCCGCCGAAGACGACGGTGTGCGGCGCCCCGAGGCGCGTGCACGCGAGCATCGCGACGGCGAGCTCGGGGATCATGCCCATGTAGATCGCGACGGGCGTCCCCTTGCGGACGCCGAGCTCCTTCAGCGCGTTCGCCATGCGAACGACGTCGCGCTGGAGGGCGGCGTACGTGACCGTTCGCGTGTCGCCGGGCTCTCCCTCCCAGTGGTAGGCGACGCGGTCGCCGAGCCCTGCCTCGACGTGGCGGTCGACGCAGTTGTAGGCGACGTTGAGCGTGCCGCCGACGTACCACTTCGCGTACGGGAGCTCCCACTCGGAGAGTGTCGTGAAGGGCTCGAACCACGACACGCGCTCGCGACCCTCCGCCTCCCAGAACTCGTCGGGGTCGCGGTCGTAGATCTCGGGCTTCGCATTCGCCTGGGCGGCGAAGGCGGGGTCGGGCGGAAAGCGGCGGTCCTCGTCGAGCAGCGTCGAAATCGCGTGGTCGCTCATCGCGCCGTCTCCACTACGGCCGCGGCGGGGTCGAGCCCGTAGGGGAACTCGGTGATCGTCTCGCAGCCGTCGTCCGTTACGACGAGCGTGTCCTCGAGGCGGACGCCGCCGAAGCCGTGGCGGTAGAGCCCCGGCTCGAGCGTGATCACGTCGCCCGCGACGAGCTCGTGACCGACCTTGGAGAGGACAGGGGCCTCGTGCACCTCGAGGCCGACGCCGTGGCCGAGCCCGTGGTTGAACCCTTCACGCAGGACGGTCCCCTCCGGCTTCGACTGCCCTGTCGGATGGCCGAGCTCCTCGTAGAAGCTGCAGACCGCACGCCACAGCGCCGAGCCGTCCGCGCCGGGACGCACCAGGCCGCGGCAGAGCTCGAGCGCGTCCGCGGTCTGCGCGTGCCACGTCGCGATCTCCGGGTCGGGCGCCCCGACCGTGAAGGTTCGCGTCATGTCGGCGAAGCAGCCGCTCTCGACGTCCTGGGGAAACAGGTCGCAGACGATCACGTCGTCGTTCGCGACCCGGCCCGATCCGGCGGCATGGCCGTCGGCGGACTGCGGCCCCGCGGCCGCGATCAGGTCGTCGCCGCGGCATCCGGCGGCTGCGAACACGGCGATCGCCGCCTCGCGCAGCGCCTCGCAGGTAAGCGGCTCGCCATCGACGACCCGTCCGCCGTCGCCCGGCTCAGAGCGGGCGAGCAGCGCCGCGATCGCGGCCGTCCCCCCCTCGGCGGCGCGGGACGCGCGGTGGATGCCCTCGAGCTCGAACGGCGTCTTCCGGCGGCGGCGGTCGTCGAACAGGCGCTGGTCGACGACGAGCTCGACGCCGGCCGCGCGCAGCGCATCGGCGAACCGGAGCGGGAACTCCCCCGGCACGCGGGCGCTCTGCAGACCGAGCGACTCGACCTGGCGAACGATGTTCGTCGCGCCGATCGCGTAGAAGTCGACGCCCTGGCGGAGGAGGTCGTCGACGGGGAACGTCTCCGAGTGGACGACCTCGATCGACGGGTCGACGGCCGCGATCCGATCGCCCTCGATGCTCCAGACGATCGTGATCCGCCGGCCCCCCACCTCCGCGTAGAGGAACGAGTCGACGATGTCGACCGGGATCTCGTGGCGGAGCTCGGCGCTCCGCTGCGTGTCGCCGATGATCAGGATGTCCGTCATCCGAACGAGCCTAGACGAACGTTCGTGCGGCGCGGCGCGACTGGGTTGCATGGGTAGGGTGGGACGAATGGCGGCGGCGCTCGACGAGCTCAGGACCCGGCTCGCCGAGGTCTCGGACCTGAGTCGCGCGGCGGGCGTGCTCGGTTGGGACCAGCGCGTGACGATGCCTCCACGCGGCACCGAGTCGCGCGCCGAGCAGCTCTCGACGATCGGCCGCATCGCGCACGAGCGCTTCACCGACGACGAGATCGGCCGGCTGCTCGACGCGGCCGAGCCGGAGGTCGAGTCGCTGCCCTACGACTCGGACGACCGGAGCCTCGTCCGCGTCACGCGCCGCGACTGGGAGAAGGCCCGGCGTGTCCCCTCCGAGCTCCGCGCCGAGATGACGCTGCAGGCCGCACGCGGCCACCACGCGTGGGTCGAGGCGCGACGGACGAGCGACTTCGCCTCGTTCCTTCCCTACCTGCGCACGAACGTCGAGCTGAAGCGCCGCTACGTCGAGTGCTTCGAGTGGTCGGACAGCCCGTACACGCCGCTGCTCGACGACTACGAGCCGGGGATGGTGACGAGCGAGGTGCAGGAGGTCTTCGCGACGCTCCGGCCGGCGCTGACGGAGCTCGTCGCCGCCGCACCCGAGGTCGACGCGTCGTTCCTCTCGGGCGACTTCGCGCCAGAGGCGCAACGCGCGTTCGCAGAGCGGATTCTCGCCACGATGGGCTTCGAGGAGGGCTCGTGGCGCCTCGATCCCACGGCGCATCCCTTCTGCACGTCGTTCTCGAACCGCGACGTCCGCCTCACGACCCGCTACCAACCGGACGACCTGGAGTCGATCTGGTCGACGCTGCACGAGGCGGGCCACGGCCTCTACGCCCACGGCATCGCCGACTCGTTGCTCCGCTCGCCGCTCGGCGCCGCGCCGTCGCTCGGGGTCAACGAGTCGCAAAGCCGGACGTGGGAGAACCTCGTCGGCCGCAGCCGCAGCTTCTGGGAGCACTGGTACGAGCCGCTCCAGGAGACGTTCCCCCGCCTGCGCGACGTCGACCTCGACCGGTTCGTCCGCGCGATCAACCGCGCCGAGCCGGGGCTCATCCGGGTCGACGCCGACGAGACGACCTACAGCCTCCACATCATTCTGCGCTTCGAGCTCGAGCAGGAGATCGTCGAGGGCACGGTGGCGCTCGAGGACCTGCCCGAGATCTGGAGCGCGCGCATGAGGGAGTTCCTCGGGATCGACGTGCCCGACGATGCGCGCGGCGTCCTCCAGGACGTCCACTGGTCGGGCGGAGGCATCGGGTACTTCCCGACGTACGCGCTCGGGAACGTGATCTCGCTGCAGATCTGGGACGTCGTGCGGCAGGCGCTGCCGGATCTCGACGCCCAACTCGCGGCGGGCGACCTCGAGCCGCTCTCGGGCTGGCTTCGCGACAACCTCTACTCGCTCGGGCGCAAGCTGACGCCGAAGGAGACGATCGAGCGGCTCACCGGCTCCCCGACGATCGATCCGGCGCCTTACCTCGCGTACCTCGGCGACAAGGTCGCCTCGCTGGAAAGTCGCTCGCCAAGTGGCATCCGGCAGGAGCCGAGTGCCACGGCTTGATCCCCGCCTTCGGCGGGGCAGATCCCTGAAGGCCGCCGCTTCGGGTCCGGCTGTCGCGGTCGTACCCGCATGAATACGAGGCCAGCACTCGGGGAGCGCGAGCAGGAGGCGGTGCGCTCGGTGCTCGAGGGGCTCGAGCGGGACGTCGAGGTCAAGCTCGAGCTCGGTCCCACCGCGACGCCGGTGACGCTGCTCGCGGCCGGCGGTCGCGAGATCGACTCGATCGGCCTGACGCGGGATCTCGTCGAGGCGGTCTGCGCTCTGTCGCAGCGTGTGTCACTCACGGTCGTCGAGCACGACGAACCCGGCCCGTGGCCGCGGACGACGATCGGCGGCGGCCTCGAGTACCTGGGCATGCCGGCCGGCTACGAGCTGACGACGCTCGTCCACGGCATCGTCGAGGCCGGGCGAACAGAGCCGTCGGTCACCGAGGCGACGCTCGCGCGGCTCGAGGCGCTCGAGAACGACGTCACGATCGACGTCTACGTCACGCCGACCTGACCGCACTGCCCGCCGGCCGTGCTGCTGGCGTACCGACTCGCGCTCGCGTCGCCCCGCGTCACTGCCCGCGGGATCGAGGCGTCGGAGTTCGCGGTCGACGCCGACCGGCACGGGGTCCAGGCCGTCCCGGCGATCGTGGTGGACGACCGATACGCCTGGGCGGGCGCGGTCCCGGAGGCCGCGTTCGTCGACCGCGTGCTCGCCGCCGCGGCCTCCTGACCGTCCTTACACTCAACAGAGTGGACGCAATCGACCGCGCGAACGGGCTACTCGAGCACTACGCCGCTCTCGCGCGAGCCGAGCTGCCGCGCGACGCCCGCGTCTTCGACGCCCACACGCATCTCGGCGAGGACATCGACGGGATGACCGGCGACCGGGACGAGCTGCTCGCGATCCAGCGCGCGTACGGCATCGACCGCTCGTTCGTCTTCTGTCTCGACGAGCCCGACCGCCGGCCGGCGTTCACGGCGGCAAACGACCGGACACTCGCGCACGCCGCCGCGACGACGACCGAGCTCCTGCCGTTCGTGCGGCTCGATCTCGACGAAAGCCCCGTCGAGGAGGCGACACGCTGCATCGACCTCGGCGCCCGCGGCATCAAGCTCCACCCGCGCGCACAGCGGTTCCTCCCCGACGACCCACGCCTCGAGCCCGTGTTCGCGCTCGCAGCGGAGCGCCGGATCCCGATCCTGATCCACGGCGGCCGGGGGCTCCCCCCGATCGCCGACTCGCTCGCCCGACTGCTCGACCGGCACTGCCCGCCAGCGCTGATCGTCGCCCATGCGGGGATCGTCGACCTCGCGGCGATGGCCGAGAACTTCGCCGGCCGGCCGGGCGTCTTCTTCGACACCTCGGTGTGGAGCCCGCTCGACCTGCTCGACCTCTACCGGCTCGTGCCGCCCGAGCAGGTGGTCTACGCCTCGGACTACCCGTACGGTCGTCAGCCGAACTCGTTGCTGATGGCCGTCCGCACGGCTCGTGCCAGCGGGCTCGACGACGCGCAGTTGCGGGCCCTCCTCCACGACACGTCGGCGCGCATCGCCGACGGCCTCGACCCCGTCACGCCGGGCGCGCCGCAGGGAGCTACCGAGCTCTCGCACCCGGTCACCTTCCTGCGGATCCACCAGTACCTGACCATGGCCTCGGCGATGCTGTGGCTCCGGCACACGTCGGACACGTACGGCGTCGTCGGCCTCGCGATCAACGCCTGCGACGCGCGCTCCAACGGGTACCACGCCGAGACCGAGCAGATCCGCGAGCTGCTCGTCGCGACGCGCGACCTCTGGGACCTCGCGTCGCAGACGGAGGACGAGCGCGACCGCCGCCGCGCTCAGCGCGGCGCGTTCCGTCTCGTGCACCTCGCGAGCGTGCTCGCGGTCACGACCCCGGGCTGACGTCGGCGAGCGCTCGCTCGACCAGGGTCGCGAGGGCGCGGCGCTTCCAGGCCGACTGCGGGTTGCCGGGCAGCTCTGCGAGCGGGTCCGACGGGTCGAGCCTTCGCGGGACGTTCGCGACGCCCGCCGCGACGAGGGTCGTCTCTTCTCCGCGCCGCGCGGCCGCGACCGAGACGAGCGGGAACGAGAATGCGGCCCGCTCGCCGAGGCGCCGGTACGCCGAGGCGTCGGGCGGCGCCGGCAGCCGGACGGCGGCGGCGAGCTCGCCGGGCTCGAGCGTGAGGAGCGAGCGGTTCTCCGCGGTGGGTCGGCGGTAGAGGTCGAGCAGCTCGAGCTCGCGCGACCCGCCCGCCGAGCGGACGTCGACGAGCGCCCCGCAGGCCGCCAGCGCGGGCGCGAGGTCGGACGGGTGAGCCGAGATGCAGTCGCCGGGCTCGAGCCCGTGCTTGCGATGGTCGCCGATCTGCGCGTAGCACGTGTCGCCGCCGCCGAGCCAGCAGTGCCACTCCTCCCCGCGGTAGTACCAGCAGCGCGTGTGCTGGCAGAGGTTGCCGCCGACGGTGCCGACGTTCCGCAGGAGCGGAGAGGCCGCGAGCGACGCCGCTGCGGGCACCGCGGCGTACGGCTCGAGCAGCGGCGACGCGGCGAGCTCGGCGAGCGTCACGGCGGCCCCGATCCGGAGGCCGTCGCCGTCGAGCTCGACCGTCGCGAGGCCCACGTCGCGGAGGTCGACGAGGGTCAGCGGCTCGCGGATCCCGCGGTCGACCTGCCCGGCCAGGTCGGTGCCGCCGCCGAACGGCACGGCCCCGTCCGCGGCCAGCAGCTCGAGCGCCTCGTCGAGCGAAGCGGGGCGCGCGTAGGCGCTCATGCGAGGGTCTCCAGCACACGGGCCGGGGTCAGCGGCAGGGCGGCGGCACGGCGTCCCGTCGCGTGCGCGAACGCGTTCGCGATCGCCGCGGCCGTGGGCACGATCGGCGGCTCGCCGAGGCCTTTCGCCCCGAGGTTCGGCAGGTTCGGGTCGGCGAGGTTCGGGAAGTCGACGAGGATCTCCGGCACGTCGGCGATCGTGGGCACCTTGTAGTCGTCGAGGTGCCCGTTGACCGGCATCCCGGTCGTCGGGTCGACGACGAGCTCCTCGGAGAGCGCGTAGCCGATGCCCTGGATGACGCCGCCCTCCGCCTGGCTCGATGCCGCGAGCGGGTTGACGATGCGCCCGACGTCGTGCACCGCGACGACGCGCTCGACGGTGACGACGCCCGTCCCCGGGTCGACGGCGACCTGCGCGATCTGGCAGCCGAACGTGTTGACGCGGAACCCGTCGGGGTTCGGCCCCCGGGCTCCCGTGCCGTCGATCGTCGCGTTGCCGAGCTTGCCCGTCACCTCGACCACGTCCACGTCCAGTGCCCCGTCGCGCGAGCGGATCCTGCCGTTCTCGATCGTCAGGTCGGCGGCTGCGATCTCGAGCACGTCGGCGGCGAGGCTCAGCAAGATGCGTCGGACCTTGCCCGCCGCGCTCCGCACCGCGGGCATCACCGCGGGCGTCGTCATCGAGCCACCCGAGACCGGACCGTAGAGATTCGGTGCCGTGTCGCCGCCGCGGGCGACGACGTGCACGAGCGGAAGGCCCAGCTCCTCCGCCGCGACCATCCTCGCCGACGTCAGCGTGCCGGTGCCGATGTCCTGGATGCCCGTCGTCACGAGCGCGTGCGCCTCGGAGTCGAGGCGGACGGTGGCGTGCGCGGGCGGGCCGCCGCCGCCCCACCAGATCTGCGTCGCACAGCCCATGCCGCGGAGGAGACCGTCCGCCTGCGGCTGGCGGAGGGCGTCGCGGCCGTTCCAGCCCGCGAGCTCGGCCGCGCGGTCGTAGCAGGCAAGGAGCCGCTTGCTCGAGTACGGAAGGCCCGATCCCTGGTCGTGCTCGACGTGGTTCGCGCGGCGGAGCTCGAGCGGGTCCATCCCGAGCGCGTCCGCGAGCTCGTCCATCGCCTGCTCGAGCACGGTGACGCCCTCCACCACCCCGGGCGCGCGAAAGGCGTTCTGCGCGCGCAGGCTGGTCCTGACCGGGAAGACCATCGTGCGCACGTTGGGGCATGCGTAGACGGAGAGCGCGGGCTCGGCGACGGGGAAGATCCAGCCGCCGGCGCCCATCGCGACGACCGCCCCGAGCTCGATTCCGGTCAGCGTTCCGTCGCGTTTCGCGCCGAGTGTCACCGTCTGCCGCGTCCACGAGCGGCGGCCGCCGACGACCTGCTCTTCGTGGCGCCCGAGCGCGAGGCGCACCGGACGCCCCGTCGTGCGGGCGAGCTCCGCAGCGAGGAGCGCCTCGACGCCGGCTCCCTGCTTCGCGCCGAAGCCGCCGCCGATGTACTCGGAGAGCACCCGCACGCGCTCCGGCGGGAGGCCGAACCGCCTCGAGAGCTCCTGCCTCGCGTCGAACATCCCCTGCGTCGAGACCCAGGCCGTGAGCGAGTCGCCGTCCCAGCGCGCGACCGCAGCGTGGGGCTCGAGCGGGCTCTGCACGTGGGCGGGCGTCTCGCAGGTCAGCTCCACGCGCGAATCGGCGGCCGCGAGCCCCGCGTCCGGGTCGCCGCGGACGGTCTCGCGCGGCTCCTCGGTGAACCGCTGCTCCTCGAGGCCCCCGTCGACGTCGAGCGGGGCCAGCAGCTCGTACTCCGGGGCCAGCGCCTCGATGCCGGCTGCGGCCGCCTCCGGCGTGTCGGCCGCCACGGCGGCGACCGGCGCCCCGGCCCAGGCCGGCTCGGCGGTGAGGACGGGATCCCCGCCCATCGCCGTCGGGTCGCCCGGAGTGAGAACCGCGCGGACGCCGGGGGTCGCACGCGCCACCTCGGCGTCGAGTCCGGCCAGGCGAGCGCGGGCGACCGGGGCCCGGAGCACGAGCGCGTGGAGCATCCCCGGCAGTGCGACGTCGACCGTGTACCGCGCTGCGCCGCTGGTTCGGATGGGCCCGTCGAGCCGGGTCGCAGGCTTCCCGACGACGTCGAGCTCGGCGTCCTCGGGCCACGACTCGACCTCGTCGTCCTCGTCGACGAGCACCCAGACGTCCTCGAAGCGCCCTTCCATCTCGCGCTGCGACTTGACGAGCCTCGGCTTCACCGGACCACCTGTCCGGACGCGCGGAGAATCGCGCGCTCGATCTTCGGGTAGGCGCCGCAACGGCAGATGTTCCCCGCCATCGCCGTCCGGATCTCTTCGCGATCCGGCCGGTCGACCGCTGCGAGCAGGGCCGACGCCGACACGATCTGGCCCGGCGTGCAGAAGCCGCACTGCAGCGCGTCCTCCGCGACGAACGCCTCCTGGAGCGCGGCCGCGGTCTCGCCGAGCCCCTCGATCGTCGTCACCTCCCGGCCCTCGGCCGCCGCGACGGGAAGGAGGCAGGAGACGACTGCACGGCCGTCGAGCAGGACGGCGCACGCACCGCAGGCTCCTTCGCCGCAGCCGTGCTTGGCGCCCGTCAGCGCGAGGTCCTCGCGCAGCACCGCGAGCAGCCGTCGGGTCGGCGCGACGTCGACGAGGTGCTGCTCGCCGTTCACGTGGAGCGAGATCGGCACCCTGCAAGCAGTACAGGCGCCGCGAACGGCTCGTCAACTACCCTCGGTCCGTGCCGCGGGCTGCCGTCCTCCTCGTCCTCGCGCTCGCGCTCCTCGTCGCCGGCTGCGGCGGCTCCGACTCGACGACCGAGACGTCAGCCTCCGAGACCACGACGCAGACGGGCGCGGGCCCGCCCGCATGCGCCGAGGTCGACGCCCCCGCCCCCCGCGAGGACGGCGGCGCGACGCAGCCGAGCGAGCGGCTCGACCCGGAAAAGACGTGGACGCTCGCGTTCGACACGTCCTGCGGATCGTTCGTCGTCACGCTCGACGTCGACGGTGCCCCGGCGACCGCCGCGTCGCTCGTCTCGCTCGCGCGATCCGGCTTCTACGACGACACCGTCTTCCACCGCATCGTCCCGGGCTTCGTGATCCAGGGAGGCGACCCGACCCAGAGCGGGGCGGGCGGCCCCGGCTACTCGACCGTCGACCGGCCGCAGTCCGACGCCGCCTACGTGAAGGGCGTGGTCGCGATGGCGAAGACGCAGGCGGAGCCGGCCGGCACCGCGGGGAGCCAGTTCTTCGTCGTCACCGGCGACGACGTCGGGCTGCCACCCGACTACGCGATCGTCGGAAAGGTGACGAAGGGGCTCGACGTGGTGCAGCTGATCGGCACGCAGGGCGATCCGGCGACGGAGCAGCCGCTGCGACCGGTCGTCGTGCGCTCCGTGACCGCCGCCTCGACGCCGTGAGCCGCATCGCCGCCGTGGTGCTCGCCGCGGGGGCCGCAACCCGCTTCGGCTCGCCGAAGCAGCAGCAGCTGCTGCCCCGCGTGCTCGAGCGCGTCGCTGCAAGCCCGGTGGACGAGATCGTCGTCGTCGAGGGCGCGTACGAGCTTCGTGGTGAGTCGGTCGCGGGCGTCCGGGTCGCGCACTGCCCCGACTGGGAAATCGGCGGCGGCGCGTCGCTCCGCTGCGGGCTCGCCGCGCTCGCGGAGGACGTCGAGGCTGCGGTCGTGATCCTCGCCGATGGGCCGCTGCTGGCCCCTGAAGCCGTCGCGCGGGTGATCGCGAGCTGGCGTGAGAAGGGCGGGGACGTCGTCGCCGCGTCCTACGGCGGCGTCCGGGGCCACCCCGTCCTCGCGGCACGCGCCGTTTGGGCCCACGTCCCCGACGAGGGCCTCCGCGCGCTCGAGCCGCGCCTCGTGCCCTGCGACGACCTCGGCGCGCCGGGGGACGTGGACACGCCCGAGGACCTGGCCTCGCTCGACGGCTGATACTGCGGGTATGGCTCGCGGTCTCCTCCTCGCGGCGTCCTTCGTCTCGGCACTCGTGCTCGCCGGTGGAACGGGCGCGCAGCCGGAGGCTGCGCCGGGCCCCGCGACGCTCCTGGCACGCCACGTCCCCGTGCTCGTCCTCCACCCGGCCGAGCAGGTTCGCCCGACCTCGGTGGACGGGTTCCTGGCCGACTCCGACCTCCAGCGCCGGACGGGGTCGGGCTGGGAGCCGGCCGCCGGGCCGGTCTCCGCCGGCGGCGCCGACGGGCGGCTCGACCAGCGCACGTGCCGCGCGAGCGACGGCCCTGCGGCCACTCCCTGTTACGTGGCGAGCGAGGCCGCACATGGAGCTCGGCCGGTCGTCTACGGCGCGGCACTGCGACGCGGCAGTCGGATCGAGCTCCAGTACTGGGTCTGGTACCCGTGGGACGTGTACAGCCCGACGGTGCCGCCGGGCGAGCTCTGGCAGGTGCACGAGGGCGACTGGGAGTCCGTCGCGGTGGTCGTCGACCTGAAGGGCCGGCCGCTCGCGGTCGGCTACTCGGAGCACGGCAAGGGCGTCCGGCGCGACTGGGGAGCGGCACCGAAGCGCGGGACGCATCCA
>Ga0105239_10009251_pt1 | contig 11139 bp, 9 predicted proteins | sample KBSC44metaG_FD_92761 | JGI IMG/M metagenome (GOLD analysis project Ga0105239, IMG submission 92761) | Corn rhizosphere microbial communities from Kellogg Biological Station, Michigan, USA - KBS C4-4 metaG | ecosystem: Host-associated > Plants > Roots > Rhizosphere > Soil | place: Michigan, USA...
AGCACATCGGCCATCCAGGCGGCGGGGTAGCGCCCCCGCCCGACCGCCACGAGGCAACCCATCAGGTTGCGCACCATATGATGCAGGAACGCGTTGGCTCGAAAACGCAAATGTACGATCTCGCCCGCGGCCCGAATGTCGATCTGATACAGATGCTTGACCGGCGTTTTCGACTGACACTCGGACGAACGGAACGCCGAAAAATCGTGCTCGCCGATCAGACATCGCGACGCCTCGCGCATCGCGTCGATGTCGAGCGGCATATGGATCCAGCCTGCGCGGCCCGCGAGCATCGGGGAGCGCACCGGATGCACATGCAACACATAGTAGTAGGTGCGCTCGAACGCGGAAAACCGCGCGTGAAACGTATCCGGCATGGGCTTCGCCCATTGCACGGCTACCGTGCGCGGCAAGAACGCGTTCGTGCCCCGCACCCATGAAAATGCCGCCCGGTCGAGTTCGGTATCGAAATGAACGACCTGCCCGAGGCCGTGCACGCCCGTATCGGTTCGCCCGGCCACGACGGTCTGCAGCGGCGTACGCGCGAACTCGGCCAATGCGCGCTCGAGCACGTCCTGCACGGTCTTGCCGTGCGGCTGCGATTGCCAGCCGTTGAATGCCGTGCCGTCGTATTGGATGCCCAGAGCGATACGCATTGGCGGACGCGGTTCTTCAGGAAAGCGGCGCGAGCGTCGCGAGCAGCGCACGCGCGTCGTCTCGCGTCGCCGGATCGTTCGATTCGATCACCTCATGGATCAGCGTGCGGGCGCCGCCCAGATCGCCGAGCTCGATATATTCAGCCGCCAGCTCGAGCTTGTTGCGTGCGATCCTCGCAATCTCTTCGGGGGTGAACGCGGGTTGCGGCGGTGTGGACGCCGCGGCCCCGGTTGAATCGTCAGCCGGCAGGTCCAAGTCGAATGCGAGCTTGAGCGGGCCGAAACGCGCCGCCCCGAGACCGGCTACGGCAGGGGCAATGGCCGCGGACGCGACCGGCTCGTGGGTCGGCTCGCGCTCGGTCTTTGGCGGGGATTCGGGTTCGCCAATGGCTTCGGGCACGGGCGCCGCGTGAGGCTCGGGGTCGCGACCGAGATCGGGTTCCGGTTCGTGCTCGTGCTCGTGCACGTGCTCGTGCTCGTGCTCGACATGGTCCGCGAATCCGGGCGGGTGCGCGGATTCAGCGTCGTGCGCAGGGAGATGCACTTCGGCATCGTGCGGTTCCTGCTCCGGCTCTGTACCGCGCGCGTCTTCCGGCTCGGCCGTGAACCCAGGCTCGATCCGTTCGGCAGCGCCCGTATCCGCCATTCCATCCTCATGCCGCGTGGGTTCCGCGCCGAGCCCCGGCGCCGCTTCGACGCGCGGCGGCAGCCCCAGATCGAGATCGTTGAGTGCTGCAATCGCTTCTTCGGGAAAACGCGGCGCGCGCATGCCTGCCACTGTCCGTTCCTCCGGACCGGCGGCCTGCTGGACGGTCGGGGCCTCTTGGCTGGGCTCGGGCGATGGCGCGGGGCGGACGGCTGCCTCGTCCTCATTCGGCTCTTGCGGCGCCTCGGCGGCAGCATGCGAGCTCGATTCGGCTTCCTCCGCCTCGGTAATCGACGATTGCCCTGGCAAATCCGGATACCCGGCTCCCGACAATTTCACTTCGACGTCCGACTCGTGCTCGTCGCTTTGAGCTCGCGCCGAATGCGGCGGCAGCACATCCTCGCCGGCCACCGATTCGTCGAGCGTATCCTCGGTCGGCTCCGCGGAAATGGCGTACAGCGGATTGTGCGGGTCGAGCTGCCGCCCGAGCGCCGCGATATGCAGCCAATTCGGCCCCCGTCCGCCCGACAAATGCATGATGCGCTGGGCGATTTCGTCGAAGCCGCGCGCGTTACCGCGTTCGGCGTAATGTCCGGCGAGACCCATCAGTGCGCGCTTGCTCGTCGGCGTGCGCGCCAGCGTGGACAGGTGCTCGGCCTCGACCGGGTCTCGCGGCCCCTCGGCGTGCGCCGGTACGGGCTCGCGCTCGACGGCTGCACCTGCCGACGCAGTCCCCGACGCCGGTGCCGGCGCGGCCGTCGCGCGCGACGCACGGCGTTTGCGCCCGCTCATCGCGAGGGCAACGATCAAGACGAGCAACGCCGCGACGACAGCCGACGCAACTGCTGCGATCGCCGGTACCGACGCGCGCGCGACGCTGATGCCGTAGCCGCCGATACCGATGAAACGTTCGCCCGATTGCGGCGCACGCGGCGCCGGCACGGCCGCCGGCCCGGTCTGCTTGGGGGCCTGCGATGGCACGACAACCGACGCGCCGCTCGCCGCCGCTGAGCTGCCCGATTCGCGTGCGGCTTTCGAGCCGAACCCGTGGCGTTGCAGATCCATCAACACGCGGTTCTTGAACGCGAGCAGCTGCTGCAGACTCGAGAACGGATGCGGGCGTGCCGCCGTTGCGGGAGAGCTAGCCGGCGCCGTCGCGACTGCTGCCGTCGATGCGGCTCCGGGCGCGGACGCGGCTGAGCCGCTCGCGCCGGCCCCCGATGTCTCGGACGCCGCCGGAACGGTCGGCGCCTGCTGAATAGCCCCAGTCCAGGCGTGAGCGCCGCCCGCGGCCGGCGCCGCCGGAGCGCTTGCCGGCGCCGCACCGTTCGGAGACTGCGCGGCGGCCCGAGGCGCCGCCGGCTCGCCCGGCGTGCTGGCGGCGTTCGGCGACGCCACCGCCCCACCCGCAGCGCTTGCTTCGGGGCGCGCCCCGTGCGCGGGCACGCTTGCGCCCGACGACGCGGCAACGCCTGACGGCGCAGGCGTTGCGCCGCGAGATGCGCTCGCCGCAGTTGCGGCAGGCGCGGAGGCAGCGCTGGGCGCGCTCCCCGGCGCGGGAGCCTGGGCAACGACGGCCCCCGTCGAATCGAGCGGCGGAATAGTGAGGATCGCACCGAGCTTCATGAGGCTCGGATCGCCTCGCATGAACGAGGAAGGATTCGCATCGAAAATCGCTTTCGACGCGCGAGACAACACGGCGCGATCGTGCGATTGCGTGACGGCAATGGCAACGTCGTTCAGCGATTGCCCGGGCTTCACCGTAACCTGGGTCGCGGACTCGGCACCCGGGACGGATGCCGCCGCGGCTGCGCTCGCCGAATCGGCTGCGAAGGCCCGCGGCGACGCGAAGACCGTCGTGGCGACCGCAATCGCGAACACCGTGGCAGTGGCGATGCCAACGGCCGCGCCGCGCGCGTACGGCGCATCGGCAACAGTCCGCAACACAGGCGCGCGAGAGGTCGAACGTGCTGTCATGTGGTTGTTCCGCGCATCGCGGCGCGGCCATGAATGTCGTTTGGAAAGGGACAAGGTCTGATACGGCAGCTTTGCATGGGTTGGAACAGGTGCTCTGCATGAGGCCATGGGTGCTCGAAGCACCTGTCGCACTTCCTCCGGACCGACGGGAGAAGCGCTCACCGCCATCGGCCGTTGCTCTGCATTGGGCCTCAGTAAGCGCTAAAAAAAAGCGCCGCGACCGGCGCGACGCCTTTACAGTCCTACGCCGCAAACGCGTAGTTTACGTTAGGAAGCGCGGCAAGACCACCGCGCCAGCCTGCGATGACGCTTCACTTGTCGAGCAAAATCCGCAGCATGCGGCGCAGCGGCTCCGCGGCGCCCCAGAGCAACTGATCGCCCACCGTGAATGCCGACAGATATTCGCCACCCATCGCCAGTTTGCGCAACCGCCCGACCGGCACCGAAAGCGTGCCCGTGACCACGGCCGGCGACAGTTCGCGCATCGACGCTTCGCGCTCGTTCGGCACGACCTTCACCCAATCGTTGGCGGACGCGAGGATGCCGTCGATCTCGTCGAGCGGGACGTCCTTCTTGAGCTTGATCGTCAGCGCCTGCGAATGGCACCGCATCGCACCGATACGCACGCAAAGACCGTCGACAGGAATCGAGCCCGGCTGTCCCATCGCGGGCTTGCCCAGAATCTTGTTCGTCTCCGCGCCGCCCTTCCATTCTTCCTTGGACATGCCGTTGCCGAGGTCCTTGTCGATCCACGGGATCAGCGAGCCGGCAAGCGGCACGCCGAAGTGGTCGGTAGGCATGGCGCCGCTCGTCATCGCCGCCAGCACGCTGCGGTCGATATCGAGAATGGCCGACGAGGGATCGGCCAGCGCATCCTTGGCCGCGCCATGCAGCGTGCCCATTTGCGCGAGCAGCTCGCGCATGTTCTGCGCGCCGGCACCCGATGCGGCCTGATAGGTCATGGCCGTCATCCAGTCGACGAGGTTTTCGCGGAAGAGGCCGCCCAGCGCCATCAGCATCAGGCTGACGGTGCAGTTGCCGCCGATGAAGTTTTTCGTGCCCTTGACGAGCGCATCCTTGATGACGTCGAGGTTGACGGGATCGAGAATGATGACGGCATCGTCTTTCATCCGCAGTGACGATGCGGCATCGATCCAGTATCCGTTCCAGCCCGCCGCCCGCAGCTTCGGAAAGACCTTGTTCGTGTAGTCGCCGCCCTGGCACGTGATGACGACATCGCACTTTTTCAGCTCATCGATGTTCGTCGCGTCTTTGAGCCGGGTCTCGTTCCTGGCGAACGCCGGCGCTTTGCCGCCCGCGTTGCTCGTGCTGAAAAAAACGGGCTCGATCAGCTCGAAATCGCCCTCTTGCTGCATACGCTGCATGAGGACGCTGCCGACCATACCGCGCCAACCTACGAGACCTACGTTCATGATTATCCCTTCGAATGGACGCTTCCCCGCAACCTTGCCCGGCGTGACCGCGCGGGGAAGACGGGCGGACACGGCGGACGATCAGCTTTTCGTGATCGTTTTGGGGGTAATCGTTTTGATCGAAATGATGCCGGCCACGCCAATGGCGCCGGCAATGGCGAATCCCTGCGCACCGAGCGTTGCGCCAACGAGCGTTGCTATCGAGGGGATAGAGGGGATTCGCAGCATCGCGACAGTCTACACGAAAACGTCCTTACAATGCCGCGCGCACCGCATCGCCCATCTCGGCCGTGCCGACCTGGCGGCAGCCCGGTGTAGCGATGTCGCCCGTCCGGTATCCGGCTTCGAGCACCTTCTGCACCGCCTTTTCGATGCGCTCGGCTTGCTCCGCCTTGTTCAGCGAATAGCGCAGCATCATCGCGGCCGACAGAATCGTGGCGAGCGGATTGGCCACGCCCTTGCCCGCGATATCGGGCGCCGAACCGTGCGAGGGCTCGTAAAGACCTTTGTTGTTCTTGTCGAGCGAAGCCGACGGCAGCATGCCGATCGATCCCGTCAGCATCGCCGCTTCGTCCGAGAGGATGTCGCCGAACATGTTGCCCGTGACGATCACATCGAACGACTTCGGCGCCTTGACGAGCTGCATCGCCGCATTGTCGACGTACATATGCGAAAGCTCCACGTCGGGGTACGCCTTGGCGACCTCGATCATGACTTCCTTCCAGAGCTGCGACGTTTCGAGCACGTTCGCCTTGTCCACCGAAGTCAGCCGCTTGCCGCGCTTTTGCGCCGCCTGGAACGCGACATGCGCGATGCGGCGCACTTCGGGCTCGGAGTAGCGCATCGTGTCGAAGCCTTCGCGCTCCCCTTCGAATGCACCGTCGGGTGCCGGGCGAATGCCGCGCGGCGCGCCGAAATAGATGTCGCCGTTGAGCTCGCGCACGATCAGGATGTCGAGCCCCGAGACGATCTCGGGCTTGAGCGACGATGCGCCGGTCAGCTGGGGATAGCAGATCGCCGGACGGAAGTTGGCAAAGAGCTGGAGATGCTTGCGCAGACCGAGAATGGCCTGCTCGGGACGCAATGCGCGTTCGAGCGAATCGTATTTCCAATCGCCGACGGCGCCGAACAGGATGGCATCCGCCTCCTTCGCGAGCGCAAGTGTGGACTCGGGCAGCGGGTGGCCATGTGCCTCGTAGCCGGCGCCGCCGACGGGCGCCTCCTCGAGCTCGAACGACTCGCCGAGCGCGCCGAGCACTTTGACCGCTTCCTTGACGATTTCCGGACCGATGCCGTCACCGGGCAGCACTGCAATCTTCATGCATCCTTCCTGTGTACGTGATGTTGGGTTGTCTGAGGGACTGCCGCAGCCACTTGAACCGCGGGCCCCGAGGGACGTTCAGCTGACGATCCGGTGAGCGAGCCACGGCTGCTTTGCCAGCCGCTCCGCCTCGAACGCACGGATCTTGTCGGCCTGCCGCAGCGTCAGCCCGATGTCGTCGAGGCCGTTCAATAAGCAGTACTTACGAAACGCGTCGACTTCGAACGAATATTCGCGGCCGTCCGGCGTGCGAACGCATTGCGCAGCGAGATCGATCGTTAGTTGATAGCCGTTGAATGCATACGTCTCGTTGAACAGGTGATCGACCTGCTGCTCCGTCAGGACGATCGGAAGCAGACCGTTCTTGAAGCAGTTGTTGAAGAAGATATCGGCAAAACTCGGTGCGATCAGCGCACGAAAGCCGTACTGCTCCAACGCCCAGGGCGCGTGTTCGCGCGAGCTGCCGCAGCCGAAATTCTTGCGTGCGAGCAGAACCGATGCACCTTGATAGCGCGGCTGATTGAGCACGAAATCGGGGTTGAGCGGGCGGCGCGAATTGTCCTGTCCCGGCTCGCCGTGGTCGAGATAGCGCCACTCGTCGAACAGATTCGGACCGAAGCCCGCGCGCTTGATCGACTTCAAAAACTGCTTCGGCATGATCGCGTCCGTATCGACGTTTTCACGATCGAGGGGAGCGACGATGCCCGTATGTACGATGAACTTATCCATGTTCAGTTGCTCCGCCTCAGCCCAGCTTGCGAATATCGACGAAATGTCCCTCGATGGCCGCGGCAGCCGCCATCGCCGGGCTCACGAGATGGGTGCGGCCGCCCGCGCCCTGCCGCCCTTCGAAATTGCGATTCGACGTGGAGGCGCAGCGCTCGCCCGGCTCCAGCCTGTCGGCGTTCATCGCGAGGCACATCGAACAGCCCGGCTCGCGCCACTCGAAACCTGCTTCCCGGAACACCTTGTCGAGCCCTTCGCGCTCGGCTTGCGCCTTCACGAGACCCGAGCCCGGGACGACCATCGCGAGCCGGATATTGGACGCCACCTTGCGGCCGAGTTTCTTCACGACATACGCCGCGGCACGCAGATCTTCGATGCGCGCGTTCGTGCACGAGCCGATGAAGATCTTGTCGAGCTTGATCGATTCCATCGGCACGTTCGGCTCGAGCGCCATATATTGCAGCGCCCGTTCCATCGCCGCGCGTTTGACGGGGTCTTTCTCGCGCTCGGGATCGGGCACGCGCGAATCGATCGGCGTGACCATTTCCGGCGAGGTGCCCCACGTGACTTGCGGCACGATCTGAGTCGCATCGAGTTCGACCACGCGATCGAACACGGCACCCGAGTCCGATGTGAACGTGCGCCAGTACTCGACGGCGACGTCCCATTCGGCGCCCTGCGGCGAGAACGGGCGGCCTTTCAGGTAGTCGATCGTCGTGTCGTCCACGGCGACCATGCCGGCGCGCGCGCCCGCTTCGATCGCCATATTGCAGACGGTCATGCGGCCTTCCATCGAGAGTGCGCGAATGGTGGAGCCGCCGAATTCGATGGCATAGCCGGTGCCGCCCGCGGTACCGATCTTGCCGATGATCGCGAGCACGATGTCTTTCGCCGTACAGCCGCGCGGCAGTTGCCCCTCGACTTTGACGAGCATGTTCTTGCTCTTTTTCTGCAGCAGCGTTTGCGTGGCAAGCACGTGCTCCACTTCCGACGTGCCGATGCCGTGCGCAAGCGCGCCGAATGCGCCGTGCGTCGACGTGTGCGAATCTCCGCAGACGATCGTCATGCCCGGCAGCGTCGCGCCTTGTTCGGGCCCGATGATATGAACGATGCCCTGACGCAGGTCGTTCATCTTGAACTGCGTGATGCCGAAGGCGTCGCAGTTGGCGTCGAGCGTATCGACTTGCAGCTTCGAAACCGGATCGGCAATGCCGTGGCTGCGGTCCGTGGTCGGCACGTTGTGGTCCGACACCGCCAGGTTCGCGCTGACGCGCCAGACGGGACGCTCGGCGAGCTTGAGGCCTTCGAACGCTTGCGGGCTCGTGACTTCATGCAGCAGTTGACGATCGATGTAAAGCAGGGTGGTGCCGTCTTCTTCGGTGTGAACGACGTGCGAATCCCAGAGCTTGTCGTAAAGAGTCTTTGGCATGGTATGCGGGGGAAGTGAATCGAATCACGGGCGTTTCGGTTCGGTCGATTATGCCACGCAGACCGCTCGCGGGGTACTGGATGGATGAAAAAAGTGATAAAAAACAGTGGGTTATGGTGGTAGTCGCGGTACCTGGATCGCTACTACCATGTCCGCGGGGCCCGGCGCCGGACTGGCGCTTTGCGGCACCAGGACGTCCACTTTGACTAGTACTTTCGGTCGACCTCCGCCGCTCCGCCAGCGACGGTAACATGAGGCCCTCGTGGAGCCCGTACCGTTGCCAAGCGACAGAAGTGCCTCGTCGTAGCAGGGATACGCGCGCATCGTCATTTGTTTTGTGGAGTTTCGGTCGTATGCAAAAAACGGTTTGGCTTTCCTATGATCTCGGTGTCAAAGGCGATTACGCCAATCTGTATCGGTGGCTAGACACCGTAAAGGCCATGGAATGCGGCGATAGCGTCGCCTATTTCAAGGTCGATATCGCCGAGAATGAATCCGTGCCGGACTTCATCAAGACGGAGCTCGAATCAAACGTTGAATTTTCGAAAACCGATCGCGTATACATAGTATGGACGAATGGCGATGGCTCCAATAAAGGACGATTCATCATCGGCAAGCGGAAAGCATCTCCATGGCAAGGATATGGGGAGTTCGGTCCTGGCGAGGATGACCTTTGATGGCAAAAAATATTCTCATCGATACAGAATATTGGATTGCACTGATCAACGAAAGAGACAGGCATCACACGACCGCACGAGTGTTGGAGGACGATCTGTCCATCCATACTCTCTTGATTCCGTGGCCCACGCTATTTGAATGCGTCGATACCCGATTGGCACGCCGAAAGGATTCGGCGATTCGATTCAAACAATTGCTACTACGTCCGCGCACCGCGTTAGTCGACGACTCGCCGTATCGACACAAATCTCTGCATTTTGTACTTGAAGAAACCAATCATACGTTCAGCTTAACGGACCATATAATTCGATCCATGATTCAGGATGTCCAGCTTTCGATAGATGCGTTTGTCGGATTCAACCCTGGCGACTTTTACGATGTCTGCGCGGCACGCGGGGTCGATATGCTCTATCGAAACTGAACTTTTTCTGCCCGGGCGGCATCGACGCGGCCGATCGCGAGGTTCCGTTCTATCTACACACCAAAGCAAATCACGTTCACCGACACACACCTGTCACACGCAGCGCTTTCACTTCAGGACGCGCAATTCGCGCGATGGACACTGGAGCTAACGATGACAAGAGATCGGTATGTGCAGGGTGGCTTGCGGACTGAATCTAACGTGAATGGGTGGCGATTCTTACGGAACGTCGCCTGTCTTGCGGTGGCGGCCGCCTCGGCGGTGTGGCCTGCCGCCGATTCGTTCGCGCACGATGACGACGGACACAGCGAAAGCCGCGCGTACGCCATCGGGCTATGGGGCGATCTGCCGTACTCCGACATGCAGGCGCAAGTCGGTGTGCCGAACTTGATCGCCGACATGAACTCGCAAAAACTCGCGTTTACCGTCCATGACGGCGATCTCAAGGCTGGCAGCGGCACGCCTGGATCGGCAACGCCTACAACGTGTAGCGACGCACTCTACGTGCAGGCGCTCGGATATTTCAACGCGTTGAAGTCAGCCGCGATGTTGACTCCTGGCGACAACGACTGGACGGACTGCGATCGCGCCTCGAACGGCGCATTTTCGTCGCGGGAGAGGCTCGACCATGAGCGCAAGGCCTTCTTCGATTCCCCCTATTCGCTCGGACAACGACCGATGCTTCAGGAGGTTCAAACCGACCGGCTTTGCCTGAACAATGACAATCAGCTCGTAAGCTGCGTCGAGAATCGTCGCTGGATGCTGCACGGCGTCGTCTACGCGACGCTCAACATCCAAGGCTCGTGCAACAACCTCTGCGATACGAAACCGGACCCCGCGGAATTTGCGGCGCGCAACCGTGCCGATATCCTCTGGATGCAGCAGACGTTTCAGGAGGCCATAGCGCGCCACGCTTCAGCTGTCATGTTTATTTCGCAGGCCGACCCGGGTTGGGATAACTCCGACGCGACGCGCGCACCTACGCGCGACCCCAAGACCCTGGTCGAAAACGACTCGCTACCCAGCTCGGACCCCGCCTATCCGGGCGCAACTCCCGATGGTTTCAAGGACTTCCTGCTTGCACTGCGCGACGAAGTGATCGCCTTCCGAAAACCCGTTGCCTATGTACATGGCGATTCGCACTATTTCCGCATCGATCGCCCATTTCTTGACGCGCAAGGCAGACGGCTCGAGAACTTCACCCGCGTCGAAACGTTCGGCGACAACCAGGCTCACGGCAACAACGATGTACATTGGTTGAAAGTGTTCGTCGATGACCGCACCCGTGAGGTGTTCTCGTTTCAGCCGCAGATCGTACCGGCCAATCGAACCGCTGTTCCGCAGCCCTGAAGCGTTGAATTGAAGCTGAGCCGAGCGTCGCAAAAGCGACTTGTGCCGCTGGCGCCGGCATTCGGCTCATGTCTCCTCGTCTTGCTGCGGGGCCCCCGCTTTCGGCAACGTTTGCGCGCGCGTCGCGCGTTCTGGATCACGGGCCGCGGCAACGATTTCCTTCGCATCGGCGACGGCGTCCTTCACTGTCGCCGCCCAGCCAAGCGAGCGAGCCACCCCGATTGCCTTGATATCGTTTCGAACGCTTGCCTGCGCGGCGGCAAAGCGCTTTTCTGCCTTCGCGTAGTCGGCGCGCAGTTGCGCTTTCGCTTCGCGTTGAGCCGTCGGCCAATCGGTGTCGCGCGGCGCGCCCGAAGCCCGCTGCATGCGTCGCGTCGCAATTTGCCGAGCCTCCCGCTCGAGTTCCGCGCCGCGCGGCCGCCCGCTCGGATCGCGCTTCGCGATGCCGAGCGCTGAGAGGCTGCCCTTCAACGCACCGCCGAGCCCCGAACGATTGCGCCCG
>Ga0105239_10009253_pt1 | contig 11138 bp, 12 predicted proteins | sample KBSC44metaG_FD_92761 | JGI IMG/M metagenome (GOLD analysis project Ga0105239, IMG submission 92761) | Corn rhizosphere microbial communities from Kellogg Biological Station, Michigan, USA - KBS C4-4 metaG | ecosystem: Host-associated > Plants > Roots > Rhizosphere > Soil | place: Michigan, USA...
CGATCGGCTTGATCGCCGACGCCTGAACATCGTGGCGGATGTCGCCCGCTTCGCCGTCCTGCTCGCCACGGCGTTCTTGCTCCTCTATCTGGACGTAGTTCCAACACTGTGCCTGTCAGCGGTCCTGTTCTCGATCTGCGACCGTGTCGCGCTGACCGCCTCGCAAGCAATGATCCCGCTTGTGGCGGGAAGCACCGATCTTGCGACCTCGAATTCGAGTGTCTTCTTCGTCATGCAGTTGGGCAGCCTTGGGGCAGCATTGCTTGCCGGACCTTTGCTGAGCGAGCACTCCCCTGCCCCTGCGTTCGCCGCGCTTGCGCTGTTCTTCCTGATGTCAGCGGGCTCGCTCTCGTCGATGCGGCCCGGCCCGGTCCCGCTAGGTGTCATCAGACGCAATGGCTTCGCGCCTACCGTTGATCGGCGCCTGCTTCGTCTCTTTGCCGCATATGCACTTCTCTATGGAGGCGCGGTGCTGGTCACGGTTATGGGATCAAGTTTCATCTTCGAAGAACAGAAAGGTACGGCCGCGGATTTCGGCCACCTGGAGGCGGCGTGGTCGGCAGGTTCACTGATCGGAGCCGTTCTTGTCGTCAGGCTGACACGAGCCGTAAGTGCTCCTATACTTCATCTCGTGCTTCTGGGATCAACTGCGCTCGCGCTGATGTCGTTGATTGCTCTGCGCGCACCCTGGACGTTGATTGTCTTCGCGGTGCTTGGAAGTCTCTACTATCTGGGTCGGGTGAGCATTGAGGTCACATTGCAGTCGCGCGTCGGCGATAGTGTATTGGGCAGGGCCAAGGGCGCCATGCACGGTCTCGCGGTCGCGCTCGGCTTGCTCATTTTCAGCGCCGTGACCGTTTTGGGCGACAGTGTATTTCCGTCGACGGTCTTCTTCAGCTTCGGAGTGGTGCTCCTGATCTGCATTCCCACATTGGGCATCGGTATGGCACAGCGAGGGTAAATCGTGAGGTGGACGAGCTAGCAGGAGACGCAGACGCGAAACAGGCAGTCCTCGAGTCGCTGGCGACGCTCTACCCCTGGATGCGGCCCTATTATTCCTGCTCGGTCCGCGACTATGCTTTCCGCCTGTTCGAGGCGCCGATTCAAAAAGCCGAGCCGGACATTCGCTGCCGTTCGCTCGCCAAGCTGCTCGACACGATCAGGAATGCGGGAGAGCGAAACGGATTGCCGAGCGAGGCCGTCTCCCTAATCTGCGCAGAATTCGAGAAACGCCGCGTGCTGCAGACTGGCCCGCACCTGTTTCTCCTTTGGGAACCGGAGGCATATTACACGCATATCCTGAGCTTGCTTGGCCTGTCGGCGCAAGGCTGCTCGTCCTACGTCTCCTATGCCGTGTCGACGGTTAGCCTTGTTGAAAAGCCGCGCAAGGGGCCAGGGTGGTTAACGGTCGACGGGAGGCCGATCAACGTCTTTGGCCTCAGCCGAAGCCGGATGATTGGATACAGTCTTTTAACCGGGCCGGGATCCTATCGGTTTGAGCTGGCGCCGACGGAGCCGAACGCTCAGGGAGACGCCCTCACCGTGCTTCGCAGCCTTCTGCCGCAGACACCGTTCGAGCGGCCGTCGCATGCCATCAAGGCCGCCAATCTCATGCTTTGGCCCAAACTGTTCGGAGGCAACGTTGCGTTGCTGCAGATCGACGATGAGGATATTGCCGACCTGGTGGCGGACCATCTGTCCGACGATGATTCCTGGCTGCGGACGCGCCTGCTCGAGCACCCGACACTCGCGTCCAACATCGTTGCTGGGCTCGACAGGTTGGCCGCGGGACCCTGGGGTGGCTGGCTCACGCGCGGCACCGATTTCTTCTGGTTCTACGAAAATGGCAAACGCCTTCCATTGCGCTTGATCGCTGGAAACCTCGTCCATCCGGCGACCGGCACGAAGGTTGCCCGCTTCACGGCCAGCGACATAGTCGAGCGCCTGGCAAATCGCAGCCTGATTCCCAACCTGCTCCTGATGTTCCTGGTCGTGTCGATCCTGCCTGGCGTGCGCGCGCTGGGGGGCAGCTATCAGCCGGTCTACTATCCCCTGATGCGCTATGTCATCTGCCAGGCTCTCGATACGGCGGGCATCGACGAGGATCTTCGCCAGGCTCTCGCAACGGACGACGTGCCGGGCGCCTGGGGACATCGGGTCATCGAGTATGACGATGTTCCCCTCCAGCAGTTCCTGGAGGGCGGCGGGACCGTCCGGTCAAGCAGCCTCATCAATCGCTTCGGCGATATTCCCTTCACCGAGGCATGTGGAAGCATGAGCAGCTTTGTAACAGACCCGTCGTGGCACGATCTTCACAGGCGGCTGCGGCAGCGGGCGGTCGCGCCGACTGATGAAGAATGGGCTTTTTCCTGACTCGAAGCATCCCCTCAGCGCGAGACCTTGGACGGCAGGTTCGGCCGGAAGCGGATCGGCAGCTTTGGGCTGCGCATCTTCAAGAGCGGACCTTCACGTCTCTTTCGGTTCTTCGCTGGGGCCGCCTCAGCTCGTGCCAAACATTCGCGCCACCCCCGCAAAACGCCTCGGTCATTCGTACTCAGTATGATGCCAGCGTCGCCTCTGTTTGCGCACAATATACGAAAGAAATAAAAGCAGGCGGATCCGGCGGAAGGAATTCCTTCTGATGTTTCCATGCGAGACAGAGGGCGTATGTATCGAAGGGTTTGTGTTCTCGCCGTTCTTCAATACCGCCATTTACAAATGTAAGAGAAATAACATGCGCGGTTGCATTCTCAATTTGGGAGTCCGCTTTTGCAGCAGTTTGCGCTGTCAAAAGGAGAGCGAGCGCGATGATGAACCTGGTCGGTTTCATGTCAGTCTCCTGCCGAACCCAGTGCCGCCAGGATCGCTTGGTTGCGGCGACCGAATGGGCTAGGTTAGGGAGCGCGCCATGAGGGTGAAATGTCCCGAAAGGCTCCTGAAATTGACCCGAAATCTGCCGAAACGATCGCGTTTGGCGGTTTTGTTTTCCTGACCAGATTCAACGAACTCCGAACGGTTGAAGGCAAAGCGATCGATCTCCGCAGCCAGTCCGCCGAGGTGCTCTCCGTGCTCGCGGCGCGACCGGGCGAGATCGTGTCCAAGGATGCGCTGATGCAGGCGGTTTGGCCCGATACCTTCGTGACCGACGACAGCCTTACCCAATGCATTGCCGATATCCGCCGCGCATTGGCGGACGACGCGCATGCGATCGTGGAAACCCTCCCCAGGAGAGGCTACCGGCTGAATGCCCATCCATCGGACGCAACGGACCTAAACGCCGCGGCCGTCATGGGACGAGCCAAGACGCGACGCGGGGTCATCCTTACTGCGATCGTCCTCGTCGCGGCAGCGATCGGCGCATACTACGGCGCGGGAGCATGGCGAGCCACTCCGGTTCGTTCGGACGACATGCCGAGGATTGCGATCCTTCCCTTCGACGACATGAGTGCCGGTGCGGACAAGGGATATCTCAGCGATGCCGTTGCTGAGGGAATCATCACCGAGCTTGCGCGGAGCAAGACTTATGCCGTCATCGCCCGGAACTCAAGTTTCAGGTATCGCGGGAAGCCCACCGACACCAGGCAGATCGGAGATGAACTCGGGGTCGACTACCTGCTTGAGGGCAGCCAGCAGAAGATCGGAGACCGGCTGAAAGTGACGGCCCAATTGCTGAGTGCACATGACGGATCGCATGTCTGGGCCAACACCTACAACCGCGAGATCGGCGATCTTTTCGTCGTCCAGGAGGAAATCATCCGCACGCTTGCGGAACGGGTCGGGCGCAGGATCGAGCGCCCTCTGCCACAGAGCGGTTCTGCCAGGGTCAGTGCGCTCCACTATCACCTGATGGGGATCGCCGAGATTCGAGAGAATTTCTCGGCTGCGAGGAACGAGCTGTTTCGGCAGATGGAGCTCAAGGCGATCGAAGAGGATCCGAACTCGCAGTTCGGCTATATCGGGCTGGCTTGGTCCTATCGCAACGATGCGATGTTCGGCTGGAACGAGCAGGACCGTGACGAGGCGTTGAACCGCGCGGCGGAATACGCCGACGACGCCATCGTGCTCGGTCCTGATGACGCTGAAGCGCATAATATCCGCGCCAGCATCCACACCGAAGCCGGCGAGGTGGAGCAGGCCCTTGCGCAGTTCGATCAGGCAATCGCCCTGAACCCGAGCAACTCGGATATCCTGGTCCGCAGCACGGATCTGCTACTCTATGTTGGTCGTACAGACGAAGCGATCGATCGCATCAGGCAGGCCATGGGCATCGATCCTTTCTACCCGGACGACTTCAACTGGCAGATGGGCTGGGCGCTCTGGGAAAAGAACGATTGCGGGGCCGCGCTGGCCGCTATGCGGAAAATGTCCACAATCCCGATCGGCGCGCATCGAATGCTTGCTGGCATCCAAGCATGTCTGGGAAACAAGCGCGAGGCAAAGGAAGCACTTGCGGTTTTCCTCCAGAACACTCCCAGTGAATCCATCAGTAAAGAACGCAGGGAGTGGGGCAAGATTTGGACCGCACCCGGAAGCCTCGACCGCTGGATCGAACACATGCGGTTCGCTGGGTTGCCGGAGTGATCATCCTTCACAGGAATATTGGGTGCGGGGTGTCGGGAATTGCCGCGACTACGACTTGCCGCATGGCCATCCGCGATGTCCGCTTCTGAGCGAAGACAAATTTGCGTTAATGGCCGACATTGGGCGCAAAGCGGCCGATGCTCCAGGTATCAACGCTCGTCCAACTATGCGCTATCAAGCAGTCCTGGGGTTCGGCCGGCGCAAATTCGCCGGCCATCTAGCTATCCCTATTCGCGTCGAGGACTGGCAATTCCTCCCCTAGGACGGCGATCAGGGCAGACACTCGGCCGCGCACCCGCGGATGCAGTTGCATCAGTCCCTCAATCAGACGCCGACCTTCGGCGCTAGCAATGAAATCGATGCACTCATCGACTGGAAGAAGCGGAGCGTCAGGGCCGGTCTGATTGCCCGGGAGACCTTCGAAAAATCGGCTGACGGGAACTCCCAGTGATCTGGCAATCTCGTAGAGCATGGACGCGCTGACGCGGTTCTTCGCGTTCTCATATTTCTGGAGCTGTTGAAAGCTGATGCCTATCGATCGGGCAAGCTGCGCCTGCGATATGTCCGACTGAACACGAACCACTGCGACCTGTCGGCCGACATGAAGATCGGCGGGATGAGGACTAGTTTCTTTGGCTTTGGCCATACTAACAGTACGCGTGGTCGTTTCGATTCCGGCAACGCATTTCGGTGGTGGATTACCAGTCCCAGCGAGAGAGTGTTGTCGGGGAGCGCCCATCAGCCGAATTTACGCTCCGCGGGCATAGTGATGCGGCTTAAGCATCCGGATACCGCGATGTCGGTACCGAAAACTCGCGAGCGGATTGCGAACCCCTCAAGAATCCCTCGCGCTGCGTTCCCAGTTGCGGCCACGGGAACCAACCTGCCCGCTGCCGATCCGATAGAATGCGCCTCCGCGCCGATGACAACGGGCAGGAGGTCTATCCCTTCAAGGCTTCCGCCCACATCATAACGGCACGCTGCGACGATGCTTTGCCAGACTTCCGGCGGGTCCCATTCGTTTTCGGTGGGGTGTACGTGGAAAAGGAAGTTCCCAAGGCCATAGAAGATCGGCGAGCCATTGTAGATCTCCAGCGCTTGAAGCACGGGAGCGCCGTGGCTGACGAAGAGGTCGGCGCCGGCGTCAATGCAGGACCGGGCAAAGGTCCGCACCCAAAGCGGCACGTCCTGCCAACCTGGCTCCCAATGGTGATGATGCAGGTAGGCGACGACGAAATCGCCTTGCGCTGCTGCCTGCCGAATAGCGGACAAATGGATGCTTGCGCTCTCAGAATCGACCTCAATGAGCCGACCGAAGTTGGCGGCCTGCGCGAACACGGTGCCATAAAAATTGATCTCCTTTCCGGTCGCCACCTCCGGCGGGTCTTCTGGTTGCGCATAATTGGCGAGTTCGAAGTGAGAGCTTTGCAACTGTTGGCCTAACCTTGCCAGTCTTCGGAAATGCCCATCCGGTACACCGATCTTTCGAACCGTCTTCAGCCGGTTGACGCCTGGGCGTGCCGGGCGAAACGCTGTGCCGTTCTCGGCATACATGTTGGCTGGGCCCGGCCCTGCGTCCATGGCTAGAAGCGCCACCTCGCGCGTTCCGAGACGGCGGCGGCCGGGCCGCGCCGCATCTGCCTCGTTGGCCCCTACCCCGGCATGAAGGAACCCGCGCGTTTCGACTTCTTCTAAGGTACTCAGCACCCCGTTAGGGCCGAGATCGAAGGCGTGGTTGTTCGCCAGGGCAAGCGCGTTGAAGCCGATTGCCTGCAGCGCATCCAGCACTTCGACCCTGGAATAGCCGAAGTACTTTCCTTTGGTCGGCCAACCGCCGTCTTTGGCGAGGATGGTCGACTCGAAGTTGGTGAAGACGAGGTCGCCCTGCCCCAGGAAACGGACAATTTCCGCGAAACGTTCGTCTTGAATATTGCGGATGTCGTGCGTGATCAGGGATTGGCCGGTTACAACCGCGCAAAAATGGTCGTTCATGGAACTCGCCTTCTGAGATTCGGGATGTCGAGGCGCCGGCACGCGGCCAGCGCCATACGATGTCGAAGCCGACGGCGCCGCTATTTCGCAACGGCCGGCGCGATATCGGTCTTGAACCATTTGATGCTCAGCGCCTTGAGCGTTCCATCCTTGGTGGCCGCGTCGATGGCCGCGTTGAACTTGGCGAGCAACTCGGTATCGTCCTTGCGCATGCCGGCGCCGACGCCCGGGCCCCAGAGGCCGCCCTTGAGTTCGGGTCCGAAAAACACCGCGATCGAACCAGCCGGCGTCTCCAGGAAATCCCGCCATGTGAAAAAGTCGGCAAGCCCGCCGTCGACGCGTCCGGCGGCAAGGTCGAGCTTCAGATTGTCCAGGCTGTCATAGCTACGAATGGTGACGACATCGCCGAAGAGATCCTTCAGGACAGCCTCCGAATTCGATGAGCGCAGCACGCCGATGGCCTTGCCAGTGAGCGCTGACCTGGCGTGGTCGATGGCCGCTTTTTCCTTGTCTCCGACCGTCGAGAGGTTGACCCTTTGCTTAGTGTCACCGGCGTCCAACCCTAGTTCCTTGCGCACGACGAACTGGTTGAAACCGCCGGCGTAGGGAGCTGAAAATGCGATCGACTGCTTGCGTTTCTCGGTGATCGCCATGCCGGACATGATGACGTCGAACTTGCCGACGACGAGCGCCGGAATGATGCCGTCCCAGTCCTGCGCGACAAAGCTGCATTTGATGTTGATGCGGCGACACAGCTCACGTCCGACATCGACGTCATAACCGTAGAGCTCGCCATTGGCATCGGTGCCATCCCATGGCGGCGAGGCGCCTTCGGTGGCGATCGATAGCGCGCGCTCGCCCTCGGCCCAGACAGGGAAGGCTGACATGAATGCTGCGAGCAAAACAGCCATGGCAAAGGGTATGCGCATAAGGCACCTCTTTCGGTTTGGTTGATGGTAATGCAGCCTGAAGCTGCGCGGTCACGGCGTGTGGGTGTCGTGATCTAGGGTTCGCACAACGCTGGCTTTGGTCGCAGCCTTTGTCGTGTGCCAGGGGGACGGTCGGCAGAGAGCCGCCGTTCCAGCAACTGAGTGGCTTTCACCGCCACCGACGTAAGCGATAGATAGATCGCGCCGGCGACGATGAATATCTCGAAGGGGGCGAAGGTGGCCGACACCATCTGCCTCGCCATGCCGGTGATCTCGAGAAGCGTCACCGTGCTTGCCAGGGAAGAGCCCTTGATCATGCCAACGACTTCGTTCCCGTAGGCCGGAAGCGAAATCCTAAACGCGATCGGAAAGGTAACAAGGCGAGCGGTTTGAAGGCGTTTCAGGCCAAGAGCCGCGGCGGCCTCGGTCAGCCCCTTAGGCACGGACTGCAGACCTCGACACAGGATCTCGGTGGTATGCGCCGCGCTGTTCAGCGAGAATGTCAGCAGGGCGCACCAGAAAGGGTCTCGTAGGATTACCCAAAAGACGCTTGCCCGCACAGCCTCGATCTGGCTGAGGCCATAATACAGCAGGAAGAGCTGAACGAGCATGGGCGTGCCGCGAAAGACATAGGTGTAGCCCAACACCGCGAGCGACAGGCTAGGACGCGCGAAGGCGCGGATGAACGCCAGTGGCACCGACAAGAGAAATCCTGCCATCAGCGAGAGCGCGGTGAGCGTCAAGGTGAGCCCCACGCCAGAGGAGAGAACCACGACCGCATCAAGCATCAGCTGAAAATTCACGGACAGCTCCCCTATTGACCGAACGAAGGGTACCGCCGCTCCGCCAACTGGATCGACAGCAGGGTGATCGTCGTCAGCGAGAGATAGAGGGCGGACGCCGCAAGATAGAAGGTCAACGGCGCGCGCAACGATCCAGCGCCGACGAAGGCGACCCGCATGATGTCAGTCAAGCCGACGATCGATACCAGAGCGGTATCCTTGAAGAGCGATATCCAGAGATTGCCATAGGCGGGCAAGGCCAGCCGCAGCATCAGCGGTCCGATGACAAATGCCCACCGCTGCCAGGCGTTCAAGCCAAGCGACTTCGCGGCCTCGGTCTGCCCCGCTGGGACGGCCGCAATCGCCCCCCGGAAGACTTCAGTGGCATAGCCGCTGAAGACAACCGTGAGCGCAATCACCCCAGCGGTAAAGGCATTCACTTCCACGTATCTGCCGACGACCTTGCTGGCAAAGATGGTGCCCCCGAAGTAGATGAGCAGGATAATGAGGAGTTCTGGAACACCGCGAACGACCGTCGTGTAGGCCGTCACCGCAGCTTTGAAGCGGGAAGCCGGCGAGCTCTTCGACATGGCCAACACGAGCCCGATCACCGTGCCAAGGGATCCGCTGACAAGACCAAGGCTCACGGTGACGACGAAGGCAACAGCAAACTGAGCAGTAAAACCGCTCATTGGAATCACCCATCGATTTAATATTTCGCAATCAATGTCGCCCCCACAGCGCCATATCCTCGGATTGTTATCCAATATTGCGAAATCCACTAAGGTCAATCTGCAGTGGTCTTTTGCAGGATTTCCTTAGTCTATCGACGTTGCCTTTCGGTTCAATCTATAACTTTCAGAATTTTGGCTATAACGACTGATTATATAGATCACCTCTCCTCAGCAGTTAGAAGGGGGAACGCGTGTTGTGACCGTCGCGGACGCGCACCGATGCACCTACCCGCCGCAACTGGTTTTCAAGGCCTGCGTTGATGTCGGGGCAAAAGCCTCACGATCGCATGAAGGCTGTCGTCGCAAGTCGAGCTGCCTGAGCTTCGTCGAGTCTGTTTCAGCTATTTTGACGAAGGAGCACGGCAAAACAATGTGGCCGGATCGCTCTCCAGTGCCTCTGCAATCCTCTCCGCCACGTCGAGAGAAGGGTTTCTTTGCCCCCGTTCGATGCCGCCCATGTAGCTGTAGGCAAGGCCAGCCTCGGTAGCCAATGATTCCAGGGTCATGCCGCGCGCCTGGCGGACCCTCCTAACGTTTGCTCCAAAAATCTCCGCAAGGCGCATGCGCGCATAGCGACAAGCAAACCCTCCTCTTTACCAGTCACTATAGTGACCATATAGTGATAGATTCAGTGCTTGCTTGGTGACCCAAGTTTTAGGGCGCTCGAGCTCGATCCAGTTCTCAGCTCGGTTCGCCGAGTCAATTCACATGTGGCTCGGGAGCTCACCGGAAAAGGGTGCGAAATGGAGTTGCTGCAGAGCGGCCTAAAGCTCCGACAATTGCAGGTCTTTCGCGCGGTGCTTCGGACCGGATCGACGAGGCGAGCAGCTGCTGCACTCGGGATAAGTCAGCCGGCCGTGAGCCAGCACCTCAAGCAGCTTGAGGCGCTGCTCGGCATCGCCCTCTTTGAGAGGTCAACCAACCGTATCCTTGCCTCGCGAGAAGCGTGGGAACTTCTGCGCAACGTGGAACTTGCGCTCACATCTCTGGACCGCCTAGAAGCGTCAATCTTCGCGATGAAGAACGAAGAACGGGAACAGATCGCAATCGCCGCGCCGGCAGTTTTCGGTTTCGTGACCTTGCCCAAGGTCGTGGCGACCATCCGTTCGAAGTCCGCTTCAAGTGTCCGATCAATTTCAGGAAATTACGGTCAGGTTGGCGAGCACGTCCTATCCGGGCGGGCCGACCTCGGGATTTCAAGGCTGCCATTGGACCCTCGCCTGTTTGAGTGGGCGCCACTCGCCTCCGCGCTCAACGTATGCATCTTTCATCCAGGACACCGCTTCTCAAAACTAGCGCGTATCGAGGCAAATGACCTGGCGGGCGAAACGATCGTCGATATTGACCCCGAATTCGCGTCGCATCAGATGAACTTCAATGCGTTACGCTTTGCCGGATTTGAGCCGGACATATTGGTGGAGTACGATTCCGACGGCTACGAGGTCGGGTTCGTTTCCGCCGGCCTCGGCGTTTCGATCACCAACGAGATCATTGCGCGGGAATATTCGGCATTCCAACTGGGAGCAAAACCAGTAAATCCGTCTGCGCTCTATCATTACGTGGCCGTCTGGCAGAGAGGCCGCACGTTATCCAGCGCTTTGGAAGTCTCCCTCGAGGCAATCCGCTCGGCCTTCGCAAACTGTCTCCCCGCAAATGATGCAACACGCGACGTGGATCAGCCCGCTTTAGCGCCTGCAATCTGAGCCTTTCGCTCATGCCTGGCTTTGGCAAAGCCGCGATCCGTGGCGATGAAGCGTTCGAGCATGGGCACAATCAAGCGTACCGGATCGGGGGGAGATTGCCCCGCCTCGCCCCCAAGGATCTCGGCATATCTAGAGAGGTCGCGATGCAGTGACGCTGGCAACTCAAGGGTGACTTTGACAGGCTTATCGTCGGCAATCGGGTTGAGTTTTAGCTTGGCCATTTCAGCCTCCATAAGGTTCGAGCGCGAGATCGTGGGTGACGATCACGCGAATGGGAAATCCCGGCCGAATGGTGAGTGTCGGTGCGATCTGGAGCTGACGCTGGACAATCTGCTGGCCGACCTGGCTGACGCTGTCGGACGCGCCGCTGCGCAGCGCGCGCACGATGTCGCTCTCCTGGCCGGACGAGCCAGCCTC
>Ga0105239_10009254_pt1 | contig 11136 bp, 8 predicted proteins | sample KBSC44metaG_FD_92761 | JGI IMG/M metagenome (GOLD analysis project Ga0105239, IMG submission 92761) | Corn rhizosphere microbial communities from Kellogg Biological Station, Michigan, USA - KBS C4-4 metaG | ecosystem: Host-associated > Plants > Roots > Rhizosphere > Soil | place: Michigan, USA...
AGCCAGAAGCCGTCAGGCTCACCGTCGACCTCCGTGCCGCGCCCGTCGACGACGACCGTGGCGCCGTCGCTGGTCGCCTGGTCGACGTACGACGCCACCTTGTCGCGGTGCTCGCGGGTGATCAACGGGCCCATGTCGCACGCGCGACGACCGTCACCGGTCTTGAGCGTGGCCATCCGCTCCTTGACCTTCTCGATCAGCGGGTCGGCGATCGAGTCCACGGCGAGCACCACGCTGACCGCCATGCAGCGCTCGCCGGCGGAGCCGAAGCCCGCATTGACCGCTGCATCGGCCACGAGGTCGAGGTCGGCGTCCGGCAGCACCAGCATGTGGTTCTTCGCCCCGCCGAGGGCCTGCACCCGCTTGCCCTGCGCGGTCCCGGTCTCGTAGACGTAGCGCGCGATCGGGGTCGATCCCACGAACGAGATCGACGCGACGTCGGGGTGGGTGAGCAACGCGTCGACGGCCTCCTTGTCGCCGTGCACCACGTTGAACACCCCGGCCGGAAGGCCGGCCTCGGCCATCAGCTCGGCCATCCAGTTCGCGGCCGAGGGGTCCTTCTCGCTGGGCTTGAGGACGACGGTGTTGCCCGTGGCGATCGCGATCGGGAAGAACCACATCGGGACCATGGCGGGGAAGTTGAAGGGGCTGATGATCCCGACGACACCGAGCGGCTGCTTGAGGGTGTAGACGTCGACGTCGGTGGAGACCTGCTCGCTGAACGCGCCCTTGATCAGGTGCGGCAGCGAGCACGCGAACTCGACGACCTCCAGCCCGCGGGCGATCTCCCCGGCTGCGTCGGAGAGCACCTTGCCGTGCTCGGCGGTGAGGATCTGGGCGAGCTCGTCCTTGCGGCTGTTGAGGAGCTCGCGGAAGGCGAACATCACCTGCTGGCGCCGGGCGATCGAGGCCTGGCCCCAGTCGGTGAAGGCCTTCGACGCCGCCGCCACGGCAGCGTCGACGTCGGCGCCGGACCCGAAGCGAACGTGCTTCTGTACGACTCCTCGTGCGGGGTCGTAGACGTCGCCGGTGCGGGTCGAGGTGCCGGCGTACGGCGCGCCGTCGACCCAGTGGTCGAGGGTGGTGAGGTCGGTCATGGTGGTCCCTCCGGGGAGTGCTTGATCGTGGGTGAGTGAGTCAGAGAAGGTCGAGGCCGAGGACCTCGTCGTACGCAGCGACCGCCTCCTGCACCTCGGCAGGGGTGACGATGCACGGCGGCACCACGTGGACCCGGTTGTCGGCGGTGAAGGGGAGCAGGTTGCGCTCGAGGAGCTCGGACTTGATCCGGCCCATCACGGCTGGGCCGACCGGCTCGCGGGTGTTGCGGTCGGCGACCAGCTCGATCGCCCAGAAGACGCCGGTGCCGCGCACCTCGCCGACGATCTCGTGCTTCTCGGCGAGCTCGGCCAGTGCCGGCCCGATGTGGTCGCGGCCGACGGTCGCGGCGTTGGCGACGATGCCCTCCTCCTCCATCGCGTCCAGCGTGGCCACGATTGCCGCCATCGCGAGCGGGTGGCCGGAGTAGGTCAGCCCGCCGGGGAAGACCGTGTCGTCGAAGTCGGCGGCGATGTGGTCGGCGATGACCACGCCCCCGGCCGGGACGTAGCCGGAGTTCACCCCCTTGGCGAAGGTGATCAGGTCGGGCACGACGTCGTAGGCGTCGAACGCGAACCAGTCGCCGGTGCGGCCGAAGCCGGCCATCACCTCGTCGAGGATCAGCACGATGCCGTGCTTGCTCGCCAGCTCCCGCACGCCGGCGAGGTAGCCCGGGGGAGGCATCAGGATGCCCGCGGTGCCGGGGATCGTCTCGAGCAGGATCGCGGCGATGCTGGACGGGCCCTCGGCCTCGATGACCCGGCGCAGGTGCTGGAGCGCCCGCTCCGACTCCTGCTCGGGTGTCGCGGACCAGAACTCGCTGCGGTAGAGGTAGGGCCCGAAGAAGTGCACGTGCGCGCGGGCGTACTGGTTCGGGACCCGCCGCCAGTCGCCCGTCGCGACGACGGCCGCGCCGGTGTTGCCGTGGTAGGAGCGGTACGTCGAGAGCACCTTGTCGCGGCCGGTGTGCAGCCGGGCCATCCGGATGGCGTTCTCGTTCGCGTCGGCCCCTCCGTTGGTGAAGAACACCTTGTCCAGGCCGTCGGGGGCGCGGGCCGTGATCCGCTTCGCGGCCTCGCCGCGCACGCGGACGGCGTGCTGGGGCGCCACCGTCGCGAGCCGCTGTGCCTGCTCGACGATCGCCGCGACCACCTTGGGGTGCTGGTGGCCGATGTTGAGGTTCACCAGCTGGCTGGAGAAGTCGAGGTAGCTGCGGCCGGCGTCGTCGTGCACCCGGCAGCCCTGGCCGCCCGAGAGCACCAGCGGCTTGAGCGCAGCCTGCGCCGACCAGGAGTGGAACACGTGTGCGCGGTCGAGCTCGTAGGCGACCTCGTCGAGGTCGGCGGTCGCGTCGGCCTGGGTCGTTCCGTCGGTGAGAGTCATGGTGTGTCCTTCCGGGTCCCCCGGCCGGGTGGCGGCTGCCACCCGGCCGGGAGGTGTCCGAGATCGGGGGCGACGGCCTAGGCGCCGCCCTCCTTGAGCGTGACGGTGATCGGCTTGAAGTCCGTCCCCATCACGTCGACGCCCTCGGCCTTGAGCTCGTCGAGCGCCTTCTGCACGTACTCGTTGCTGTACGCCGTCGACGGGGGCTGCTTGGTGATGATCGTCTTGTCCTGCTCGTTCTTCGTGCCGAGCGCGATGTCGACGGTCTGCTTCCACGCGTCCGGGTTGATCATGCCGATGCCCCCGGTCGACGGCCAGATCAGCTTGTTGACCTCGTTGGTCATCCAGAGCTGGTGGCTCTGGCCGAGCTTGGAGCCGGCAGTCGTGACGATCTGAGCCGCCTCCTGGGGGTGGTCGCGCACGTAGATCCAGCCCTTGATCGAGGCCTTGATGAACTTGACCGTCTGCGCGGCGAACTTGGAGTCCTGGAGCTTGTCGGTCGGCGCCCAGATCGCGTCCTGGAGCATCGCGGTCCCGACGTCGTTCCAGTTGATGACGTTGAGGTCCTCCGGCTGGTAGAGCTTGCCGGTCTTGGGGTTCTTCGTCTCCAGCACCTGCGCGTACTCGTTGTAGGTCATCGCCTGGGCCGCGTCGATGTCACCGGCGAGGAAGCCGTTCATGTCGAACGCCTGCTGCACGAGCTTGATGTCCTTGACCCCGACGCCGGCCTTCTGCATGCCGGCGAAGAGCTCCCACTCGTTGCCGTAGCCCCAGCTGCCGACCTTCTTGCCCTTCAGGTCGGTCGGAGAGGTGATGCCCTTGTCCTTGAACGAGATCTGGGTGGTCGCGCTGCGCTCGAAGATCTGGGCGACGTCGGTGACCTTCGCGCCGGCCTCGATCGAGCCGAGCACCTTCGGCACCCACGAGATCGCGTAGTCGACGTCGCCCGCGGTGAGCGAGTCGATCGGGACGATGTCCGCGCTGCCCTCCTCGATGCTGACGTCGAGACCCTCGTCCTTGTAGTAGCCCTGGGCGACCGCGGCGTAGTAGCCGGCGAACTGGGCCTGGGCGTACCACTGCAGCTGCAGCTTGACCGGGGTCAGCTTGCCCGAACCGGACGAGCTCTTGTCGCCGTCGCTGCCGCTGCTGCCGCACGCGGCGAGCGCGAAGGCGAGGACCAGGGCGAGCACGGCGACGACGGCGCCTCGTCTCCGGTGGTGGGGTGATCGCAACATGTCTGTCTCCTCGGGGTTGGGCGGTACGGGACGGTGGTGGGTGCGCGGGGACCGCATCTCAGGTGCCTCCTCGGTGGCGGGCCACCCAGAGCTCGACGACGAGGGTGACGACGTAGAAGGCGAGCCCGAGCAGGATCGAGCCGAGCACGAAGGCCCACGCGAGCGGGTAGTTGCTGCTCGCGGCGGCCGTCGTGATCGCCTTGCCCAGCCCGTCGACGGGCCCTCCGAAGTACTCGGCGATCAGCGCCGAGATCACCGCGAGCGAGCTGGCGATCCGCAGACCGGTGAAGACGTACGGCGTGGCCGTGGGCAACGTGACCGTCCGGGCGACGAACGCCGGCCGGGCGGCGTACACGTGCATGAGCTCGCGGTGCACGGGCTTGACCTGGCGCAGGCCGCGCAGGGTGTTGAGGTAGACCGGGATGATCACCGTCAGTGCCGCGACGATCACGCGTGCGGTGTTGGCCGCCGCTCCGAACATCGTGTAGAGCGCCGGGGCCAGCGCCACGATCGGCACCACGGACAGCGCCGCGACGATCGGCAGCGCCATCAGGTCGACGGCGCGCACCGCGTTCGCGAGGAGGGCCCCGAGGATGCCGAGGACGGCGCCGATCAGCAGGCCGTAGAGGGCGTTGCGCCCGGTGCCGACCATGCCGTGCCACACCGAGCTGCGGCTGTCCAGGAACTCCGACCAGATCGAGCCCGGCGACGGCACGATGAACGGGTCGATGTGGAACGCGTCGATGGCCAGCTGCCAGGCGCCGATGGTCAGCACACCGAGCACGGTGGGGGCGAGCAGGGTCGTGAACCGCGCGTCGCGCAACGGCCGGACGCGCAGGGTGGAGGTGACCTGGTCGGTCGTCCCGACGCTCATCGGTTGCTCACCTGTTCTCCACCCCTCGTGCGGCGGGAACGGCGTGCGAGGCGGGACCGGCGTGCAGCAGCTCCCGGACCCTCGCGACGGTGTGGAAGAACTCCGCGGCGTCGCGGAAGTCGTCGTCGCGGCGGTGGCCGCCGACCGGCCTGGAGTCGACGATGTCGACGATGCGCCCGGGACGAGGGGTCATCACGACCACGCGGTCGGAGAGGAACACCGCCTCGGGGATGGAGTGGGTGACGAACAGGACGGCGGCGCCGCTCTCGCCGCAGATCCGCACCAGCTCGGCCTGCATGCGCTCGCGGGTGATCTCGTCGAGCGCCCCGAACGGCTCGTCCATCAGCAGGAGCCGGGGGCTCTCGGCCAGTGCGCGCGCGATCGCTACCCGCTGCTGCATGCCACCGGAGAGCTGGTCGGGGTAGGAGCGGGCGAAGTCGGTGAGCCCGACCATGTCGAGCAGCTCCGCGACCCTCGCGTCGCGCTCGCGCTTCCCCGCGCCGTGAACCTCCAGCGGAAGACCGACGTTGGCGGCGACCGAACGCCAGGGGAGCAGCCCGGCCTGCTGGAAGGCGATGCCGTAGTCCTGGTCCAACCGGGCCTGCTGGGCGGACTTGCCGAAGACGCTCAGCGAGCCGCTCGTGGGTGCGTCGAGGTCAGCCACGATCCGCAGCAGCGTGCTCTTGCCACAGCCGCTGGGGCCGATCAGCGAGACGAACTCTCCCGGCGCGATGTCGAGATCGATGTCGTCGAGCGCGACCACGTCGCGACCCTTGCGGGCACCGAAGACCCGGCCGAGGCCGCGCGCCTGGACCGCCAGCTCGGTGGTCATGCCGCCTCACCACGTCGGTAGGGGCGCAGCAGCAGCCCGATCAGGCCGACCGCCCCGGCCGCGACGAGCCCGACGCCGATGGCCCCGAAGATCGGTGCCCATGGTTTCGCGGGGTCACCGCCCGCGGACTGGGCGTACTCGATGATCATCCGGCCGATGCCGCCGCGCAGGCCGATGGAGACCTCGGCGACGACCGTGCCGATCACGGCGCTGGCCGCCGCCAGCCGCAGGGCGGGGAGCAGGTAGGGGACGCTCGCCGGCAGCCGGAGCTTGACCAGGCCGCGCCACCAGCCCACTCCGTAGGCGTGCAGGAGGTCCAGGTGCGTGGCGTCGGGCGAGCGCAGCCCGCGCAGCGCGCCGACGGCCACCGGGAAGAAGGCGAGGTACGCCGCGATCACCGCGACGGAGTTCTCGCTCGACCACACCCAGCCGCCGATGTGGATCTGCGAGCCCCAGCGACGCACCAGCGGCGCGATCGCGATCAGTGGCACCGTCTGGCTGAGCACGATCCACGGCAGCATCGCCGACTCCGCCAGCCGGAACCGGGCCATCAGGATCGCCAGCACGAAGCCGACCACGACGCCGATCACCCAGCCGGTGGCAGCGAGCCGGAGGGTGAACCAGCATCCGCTGAGCACGGCCGAGCCCACCGTCTGGTGGCCGGCGAAGAGGTTCACCGGCTCGGAGAACTTGCCGAACATGTCCCACACGTGTGGCATCGCCAGGTCGGTCGTCCGGGGGAGGACCACCACGCCGTGCACGACCACCCCGTCGCCGGGTCCGACCGCCTTGTAGCCCTCCCAGAGGCCGGCGACCGCGAGGATCCCGAGAGCGCCGAGCAGGGCGCGCCCGGCGTACCGCAGTGCGCTCATGCCTTCGCCGTCACGTGGTCGCGCAGCGCCGGCATGATCGCCTCGCCGTACTGGCGCAGGGTCTCCTCCTTGTTGTCGTGCTGGAGGTAGACCGCGAACTGGTCGACGCCGATCGCCTTGAGCTCCTGGAGCTTGGCGACGTGCTGCTCGGGAGTGCCGAGGATGCAGAACCGGTCGACGATCTCGTCGGGCACGAACTCGGTGTGGGTGTTCCCCGCCCGCCCGTGCTCGTTGTAGTCGTAGTCCTTGCGGCCCTGGATGTAGTCGGTGAGCACCTTGGGAAAGTCGATCCCCGTGCCGTACTTGTCGACGACGTCGGCGACGTGGTTGCCGACCATGCCGCCGAACCAGCGGCACTGCTCGCGCATGTGCTTCAGGTCGTCGCCGACGTACGCCGGCGCAGCGACGCAGAACGTGATCGCGCCGGGGTCCCGGCCGGCCTTCTCGGCGGCGTCGCGCACCTGGGTGATCATCCACTTGGCGATGTCGACGTCGCCGAGCTGGAGGATGAAGCCGTCACCGACCTCACCCGCGGTCTTCAGCGCCAGCGGTCCGTACGCCGCGACCCAGACCTCCACCGCGGAGGTGTGCGCCCACGGGAACTGCAAGGTCGAGCCGTTGTGCTCGACGGGCCGGCAGTTGGCGAGCTCGCGGATCACGTGCGTGGCCTCGCGCACCTCCTTGAGCGTGGTCGGCTTGCCGTTGAGCACGCGGACCGCGGAGTCGCCGCGACCGATGCCGACCACCGTGCGGTTGCCGTACATCTCGTTGAGCGTCGCGAACACCGACGCGGTCACGGTCCAGTCGCGGGTCGCCGGGTTGGTCACCATCGGCCCGACGATCACGCGGCGCGTCTCCGCGAGGATCTGGCTGTAGATGACGTACGGCTCCTGCCAGAGCAGGTGGGAGTCGAAGGTCCACACGTAGTCGAAGCCGTGCTCCTCTGCCTGCTTCGCGAGCGCGACCGTGCGCCACGCGGGCGGGTTGGTCTGCAGCACCACTCCAAAATCCATGCGTTTCTCCCAGTGGTTGAGCCTGTCGGAACCTTTGAGCCGCCTCGATCGCTCAGAGGAGGTACTGGCTGAGGTCGCGCTTGAGGTACCGCCCGTGGCCCGGTGCGCCTGTGTACTGGCCGCCGTCGACGATCACCCGTCCCCGCGAGATCACCGTGTCGACGTGGCCGTCGATCTCGAAGCCCTCCCAGGCGGAGTGGTCCATGTTCATGTGGTGGGTCTTGTCGACGCCGATGCTGGTGTGCCCGTTGGGGTCGTAGACGACGATGTCGGCGTCGGCACCCGGCGCGATCACGCCCTTGCGGCCGTAGAGCCCGAACATCCGCGCGGGGGTGGTCGATGTCAGCTCCACCCAGCGCTCGAGCTTGATCTCGCCGGTCACGACGCCCTGGTACATCAGGTCCATCCGGTGCTCGATCGAGCCGATCCCGTTGGGGATCGCCCGGAAGTCGCCGCGGCCGAGCTCCTTCTGGTCCTTCATGCAGAACGGGCAGTGGTCGGTGGAGACCATCTGCAGGTCGTTGGTGCGCAGGGCCTGCCACATGGAGTCCTGGTGGCCCTCGGCCCGCGACCGCAGCGGCGTCGAGCAGACCCACTTCGCCCCCTCGAACGACCCGTAGTCGTCGCTCTTCGCGCCGAGCTGCTCCTCCAGCGAGAGGTAGAGGTACTGCGGGCAGGTCTCGCCGAAGACGTTCTTGCCCTTGTCGCGCGCCCACGCGAGCTGCTCGACGGCCTGCTTGGCGGAGACGTGGACGACGTACAGGGGAGCGCCGGTGAGGTCGGCGAGCATGATCGCGCGGTGGGTGGCCTCCTCCTCCATCTGCCACGCCCGGGCGATGCCGTGGAAGTACGGGTCGGTCTTGCCCTGGCTGACCAGCTGCTCGGCGAGCACGTCGATCGCCGGGCCGTTCTCGGCGTGCATCATCGTCAGCAGGCCGAGGTCGGCTGCCTTCTGCATGGCCTTGAGGATCTGGGCGTCGTCGCTGTAGAAGACGCCGGGGTAGGCCATGAACAGCTTGTACGACGTGATGCCCTCGTCGATCAGCGTCTCCATCGACTTCAGGGAGAACTCGTCGACGCCGCCGATGATCTGGTGGAAGCCGTAGTCGATCGCGCAGTTGCCGTCGGCCTTGGCGTGCCAGGCGGCCAGGCCGTCCTCGACGCGCTCGCCGGCACGCTGCACGGCGAAGTCGATGATCGTGGTCGTGCCGCCCCAGGCCGCGGCGCGGGTGCCGGTCTCGAAGGTGTCCGAGGCGTTGGTGCCGCCGAACGGCAGCTCCATGTGGGTGTGCGCGTCGACCCCGCCGGGGATGACGTACTTGCCGGCCGCGTCGATCACCACGTCGGCGTCGACCTGGCCCAGCGCTGTCGTGCCGGGGAAGAGCAGCGCCACGACGAACTCGCCGTCGACGAGCACGTCGGCACGGGTCGCCCCGGTGGCGTTGACCACGAGGCCGTCCTTGATCAGGGTCGTCATGCGCACGTCCTCTCCGTCGCCCGGTGGTTGAGCCTGTCGAAACCTCCGGAGGCTGCGGCCGGCTCGACCACCGCAGGTGTCCTCACGGCTTCGCGATCTGGGTGTAGGAGTCCGGCCGGCGGTCGCGGTAGAACTGCCAGTCGTCGCGCATCTCCCGGACCATGTCCATCTCCAGGTCGCGGACGAGCAGCTCCTCCTTGTCGCTGCTGCCGAGGTCGCCGACGAAGTTGCCGCGCGGATCGATGACCTGGCTGGTGCCGTAGAAGTTCACCGCCTCGTCGCCGTACTCGTTGTCCTCGAGGCCCACCCGGTTGGGCTGCAGCACGAAGTAGCCGTTGGCGACGGCGGCGCAGGGCCCCTCGACCTCCCACAGCCGGTTGGAGAGTCCGGGCTTGGTCGCGTTGGGGTTGAAGACCATGTGCGCGCCCGAGAGGCCGAGCTCGCGCCAGCCCTCGGGGAAGTGCCGGTCGTAGCAGATGTAGGTGCCGACCTTGCCGACCGCGGTCTCGAAGACCGGGTAACCGAGGTTGCCGGGACGGAAGTAGAACTTCTCCCAGAACTTCTCCACGTGCGGGATGTGGTGCTTGCGGTACTTGCCGAGCACGGTGCCGTCGGCGTCGACCACCACGGCGGTGTTGTAGTAGACGCCGGTCTGCTCCTCCTCGTAGATCGGCAGCACCATCACCATGCCGAGCTCCTTGCCGAGGGCGGCGAAGCGCTGCACGATCGGGCCGTCGGCCGGTTCGGCGTACTGGTAGTACTTCTTGTCCTGCGTGATGCCGAAGTAGGGCCCGTAGAACAGCTCCTGGAAGCACATCACCTGCGCGCCCTGCTCGGCCGCGTCGCGCGCGAACTGCTCGTGCCGGTCGAGCATCGAGGCCTTGTCGCCGGTCCAGGTCGTCTGCGAGATCGCCGCTCGTACCGTCGTCATGTGCTTCCCTCCGCCTGATCTACCGGCCTTGATTTCTGTTATCTTCGGGCCTGAACATTTCGCTGTGGTTACTCGGTGTATCACCGGCGTGAAGCCCGGCGCAAGACCTTGGGCACGACCGTTACCGAAGGCGTGAAGTGGCCAGACTGGACGACCTGACCGACCGCGACCCCCGCGGGATCGCGGGGGCCATCGCGCGTCAGATCAGGCAGGGCACGCTCGCGCCGGGCGACCGGCTGCCGACCGTGCGCGACGTCGCCGCCGAGCTCGGCGTCAGCCCGGCCACGGTGAGCTCGGCGTGGCAGGCGCTGCGCCGGGCGGGCCTGGTCGAGTCCCGCGGCCGGGCCGGCAGCTTCGTGCGCGCGGCCCCGCGACCGTGGCTCAGCCCGCGGGTCCAGGGCCTCGTCGGCTACGTCGAAGGCTTGCCGCTCGACCTGTCGCGGGGCACGCCCGACCCCGCGCTGCTGCCCGCGCTCGCGCCCGCCCTGGCCCGGGTCCGCCCGACCGCGGACACCAACGTCTACCAGGAGACGCCGGTGCTGCCCGAGCTGCGGGAGCACCTGCAGCAGACCTGGCCGTACGCCGCCGAGGTGATCACGGTCGTCAACGGCGCCCAGGACGCCGTGTCGCGCACGCTCGAGCAGGTCGTCGGGTTCGGCGACCGGGTGGCGATCGAGAGCCCGACCTTCCCGCCGTTCCTCGACATGCTCGACGTGCTCGGTGCCGAGATCGTGCCGCTGGAGCTCGACGAGGAGGGGGTCACGGTGACATCGCTGTCGCGCGCCCTCAAGCTCGGGCCGGCCGCTGTCGTGCTGCAGCCCCGGGCGCAGAACCCGACCGGGGTCTCCCTGTCACCGGGCCGCGCCGAGTCGCTGGCCCGTGCCGTCCGGCGCGCGCGGTCGTCGGCGATCGTGGTCGAGGACGACCACTCCGGGGCGATCAGCGCCTGTCCGGACGTCTCGCTCGGCGCCTGGCTGCCCGACCAGGTCGTCCACGTGCGCGGCTTCTCGAAGTCCCACGGCCCCGACCTGCGGATCGCAGCGGTCGGTGGACCCGCCACGGTGCTCGACCGGCTGGTGGCACGACGGATGCTCGGCACCGGCTGGACCTCGCGGATGCTGCAGACGATCCTGCTCGACCTCCTCGTCGAGCCCCGTTCGGTCGAGGCGGTCGAGCGTGCGCGCCGTACCTATGCGGCACGGCAGGCCGAGGTCTGCGCGGCGCTGGCCGGACACGGCCTCGACGCCGTCGTCCCCGACGGCATCAACCTGTGGCTGCCGGTCGCCGAGGAGCGCGCGGCTCTGGTCCAGCTCACCAGCGCGGGCATCCGTGCGGCCGGGGGCTCGCCGTTCCTCGCACCGACCGGTGACGGCGCGGGCGCCCAGGCCGACCACGTCCGGGTGACCACCGGACTGGTCGACGTC
>Ga0105239_10009257_pt1 | contig 11133 bp, 7 predicted proteins | sample KBSC44metaG_FD_92761 | JGI IMG/M metagenome (GOLD analysis project Ga0105239, IMG submission 92761) | Corn rhizosphere microbial communities from Kellogg Biological Station, Michigan, USA - KBS C4-4 metaG | ecosystem: Host-associated > Plants > Roots > Rhizosphere > Soil | place: Michigan, USA...
TAAATTATGAAAACAAAATGCGGCATGTTGATGCTGATAGCCTTTATCACCGTAATTGGTGTTTGCAGAGCTCAGAATTTACAAAAAAAAACGTACACAGAGCAATACCGCCCGCAGGTACATTTCTCGCCAAAAGCGCATTGGATAAATGACCCCAATGGCATGGTTTACTTTAACCATACCTACCATTTGTTTTTTCAGTATTATCCCAAGGATATCGTTTGGGGGCCTATGCACTGGGGACATGCTATAAGTAAGGACCTGATGCATTGGACGGAGTTGCCGATAGCTTTATACCCGGATAGCCTGGGTTATATATTTTCGGGCAGTGCTGTTGTCGATTCCAACAATACATCCGGCTTTGGTAAAAAGGGGAAGATCCCGATGGTTGCCATATTTACCCACCATGATCCGAAAGGAGAAAAAGCAGGGACTGAAGTTTTTCAGAACCAAAGCATTGCATACAGCCTGGATAACGGGAATACCTGGACAAAATATAATGGCAACCCGGTACTGAAAAATCCGGGCATCAGGGATTTTCGTGACCCTAAAGTAATGTGGTATGCCAAACAGAAAAAATGGGTAATGACCTTGGCTACTAAAGATCACATCACTTTTTACTCGGCTCCTGATTTAAAAAACTGGAAAAAGGAAAGTGAATTTGGTTTAAGAGCGGGGGCACATGGCGGCGTTTGGGAGTGCCCAGACCTGTTTTCTTTAAAGCTGAACGGTAAAACATACTGGATATTGGTGGTAAACCTTAACCCCGGAGGCCCCAACGGCGGCTCGGCTACGCAATATTTTGCCGGTAGTTTTGATGGAAATAAATTCATACCGATTGATTCCAATACCAGATGGCTTGATTACGGTCCCGATGAATACGCCGGCATAACCTGGAGTAATACAGGTAGCCGCAAAATATTCTTAGGATGGATGAGTAACTGGCAATATGCCAACCAGGTACCCACCCAGGCCTGGCGCAATGCCATGACTATACCGCGTGAGCTTGAACTGCAAGAAAGCAAGGGTCAAATTTTACTGGCATCCAAACCGGTAGAAGAGCTAAAAAACAACTACACCAAAACAATTGCTTTAAAGCAATTACAGGTAGATAAAACTATTGACCTTTCTTCAAAGATCAGTGGCTTTAAAAGTCAGTATGTTTTAAAATTGCGTTTAAAGCAGCTACAGGATTATAGGATTAAGCTGTCAAATAAAAATGGAGAAGAATTGCTGATAGGCTATGATGCAGGAAAAGATCAATATTTTATTGACCGTACAAAAGCCGGGAAAACTGATTTTCAAAAGGATTTTGCCGGCCGTTTTACAGCCCCACGTTTAACTAGCGCTAAAAACTCAAATATCACCATCGTAATTGATAAAACATCGGTTGAGCTATTTGCCGACGGTGGTTTGACTGCAATGACGGCCGTTTATTTCCCGAGTGCTGATCTTAATAACCTTGCCCTTACGGTATCAAGCAAACTAACTATTGATAACCTAAGTATGACCGGGCTGCGTTCTATCTGGAAATAAACCGGCATTGGATGCTTGCTGTTTGATGGTTCAAAAGGTGCTTCAGGTGATATGGATGGATACACGAGCACTTTCAGCATTCGATTCTTGCGTTTTAGCTGCTCAAAAGTATGTCCATTTCTTGATTAATGAAATTCATGACCGATAGTATTTTTATTTTAGTTGAGCAATACAAGGATACTGCGATTGTAAAAAACTCTAACGATATCGTTAATGGGTTTTATCTCCAAACAGCGTTCGAAACAACGGATATTCGAACGATTTGTGGCTTCCCTTATTCACCCGAATGATGGTGTAGAGATAACCATAAGGACTATTGTTCTTATGGTTATCTGAGATTCTGCTTCCCGAACATTTCAGGGTCAAAGGTTCATACTACAGCTGCGTGCCTGAAGATTTTATTGAGCGATAAGCTTCCATTGCTGATTGTAGCTTGAACCACTCGTCCATTGCTGCATGACAGATCCATTGGCCGTCAGCCCCCCTGTATCAATACACTTTCCTGTTGAAAGGTTGATGATCTTATAGTAACCACTTCCAGTTGAAACTATTGACCAGCGTTGTGTACTATTTGTATTTACTGTATTTTGCTTTACAGATGATCCGTCGGCCGTGTTTCCGCCGGTGTCCACACATTCTTTTCCCGTTACACAACTTAGCGTATAGTACCCATTAGTATAGCTGACGTTCCATTTCTGGTTAGGACTTGTACCGTCGGCCCATTGAGCTATAGTCGCTCCATCCGTTGTACTACCCAAATTATCGAGATTAAGGCCAGATGCTCGGTTTTGAAGCTTGTACCGGCCATCAGCAATTGACCCCAGCCATACAGGCGATGCGGTCAATTTCCATGACCACCTGTACATATTTGCAGTACCCGGACTAACCTCTACCAACGTGTCATTTGCCTTATACCAACGGTAGGTATCAATATCATTAACGCCCGACCATGCTATCGTTCCCATAGAATTATCCCTGGCATAGGAAAGCGCTCCAGTTAAAAATGCCTGATCAACATACACCCCGGTATCCCACTGCCACCAGAAACTCATGTTCCTGAATGTCTCGATACCAATTTCAGTGACCACAGTACGGGCCGCGTAAGAACCTGTTCTGGCCGACATGATACTATAATAACTTGACCAAACATCATAGGCCCCCCAGAACCACCAATAACAGTGTAGCCCCAGATATTGATTGGTCAATCTGGTATCGGCTCCAACGGTAGTAACATCAGCGGCGTAGCCTGTACCATCCAGGATACATTTCCCGTTAGCGGGGCTAAATGTGGTTAAAAAACCAGCATATAAATTATTCAAATCGGTACTGGAATAATCAACCGGCTCGTTAATGGGCTCATATAACACCGAAGTATTATTTTTATATACATTATCCACTGTTTGCCACATAGTAGTCCATTGCGTTGCATCCGGTACATGATGAACGCCTACAGGCCAATAGCAAAGTATTACCTTACAACCATTCGACACGATTGCATTAATGGCAGCCTGGTATACTGGCCAATAAGTAGAACTTGATGCTGTCCATGGATTTATGGGCATTCTGATAGTAGTTCCACCGCTTACTTTAACGGCACTGGAAATACGGGTACTTACCGCGGCAGCTTGTGTTGTAGTCAGCGATGCGGTCATACCACTAGGCAGAACAACTCTTCCATCTCCCTCATTTCCGTTAGGATCGGCCCAGTTGATGCCCCGAAAAGGGTTCGTATTATCTGTTCCGGTTGCTGTTACAGCAAGATGACTTTTCGAAACTGCGCCTGCTGCCGTGGTAGATTTTTTTAAAGCATCTTTTGAACAGCCCGCTAAAATGGCTATCAAACAGCACACTGCCTGAAGAATTAAGTTTCTTTTCATTGGTTTTAAGTTTAAGATTTATTGTATTTGATTTAAGTTTGGAATGTTCTCTTCCTGTACCAATCTTTTTGGTTGTAAGAAAACTCTCACAACCAAAAGAATCGGCAATCAATTATTGGTTATATGTTATTACTGATTAGTAGCCCGGGTTTTGTGTCAGATTTTTATTATTCTGTAATTCAACCTGGGGTATTGGCCATAGCCATCCTTTTGAGGCATCAAAAACACGTGTGGTTTTCTTTTCGCGCTCAAACTGCCAGGTGGCAGCAGAAGCTGGATTTGACAGTTTTGCAATGACATATCCGTAGACATCATGAACAGTGCTTACATCTTCCCAACGCCGCATGTCAGAATAACGCGTGGCTTCCATAGCAAACTCAACCCTACGCTCATGTCTTACTACAGCTCTTAACTGAGCCTGCGATAAACCCGTTCCTTCAACAGTTTCAACTTTAGGCATGTTTACCGAAGTCCGTTGCCTTACCTGATCTATCAAGTCATAAACTTCCTGGGAAGTGTTGCCACTTTCAATTAAGGCCTCTGCACGCATCAACAAAATATCAGCATAGCGCATCAATATAAAATTAAGACCGACATTATAAGGATCGCTGCCTATGTTGGCATATTTCCTTGGTCGTGCACCGGTCAATTGTCCATCACTTGCCGGAATATAAATAACCGACCCGAACTGTGAGCCCGGCAAAACAAATGTAGCAGCCAGTCGCGGATCCCTGCTTATAAATGGTTGTTGACTGTTATAGCCTGATGCGGAAGAACTTATCGGGAGCCCCGATTGTGTATAATAAGCGTCAATAATATCGGCAGTAACCCCGGGTGTTGGCCACACAACAAATGAAAGGGTAAAGCTTGGCCAGGGTTGTGAGCGGCTGTTTTCCAGGTATTGTATATCAAATATCACCTCGCTGTTGTTTTCATTAGCCTCTGTAAACAATCCTCCATAATCAGGAAAGAGGGAATATACCCCTAAATCAATTACCTGTTTGGCGGCGGCGGCAGCCTCGGCCCAGTTTTTATTATATAACAGTGCACGGGTTTTAAAAGATAGTGCAGCCCCTTTGGTAGCCCGGCCTACATCAGTTGAAGAGTAGCTGTTTGGAAGCACCGAGGCCGCATAATCAAAATCTGCCAGGGCCGAATCCAATACAGTTTGCTTAGCTGTTCGCGATACCGCAGCCTCTGATAATGGCAGCGTTTTAAGCACTAAAGGCACATCGCCATAAAAGTGAACCAGATCGGCATACATCACCCCCCGCAGCATACGGGCCTCCCCCCTCATCGCGTTTTTCAATGACGCATCCATCGTTACTGTACCAATGTTTTCCAGAAAAGTATTGGCGCGTGCAATGGTTTGGTAAGCTATTGTCCATTTATTGGTTGCCCGCCAGCTACTGGAGTTTTGTTGCCAGGCGCTAAAGTCAAGAGAGCCCTGCCAGCTATCCTGACAATAATTATTGTCAGACATGAAATCGTACTGATACCAGTTATCGTTATAGGCAGAATAAATACCCATTAAAGCCAATTTTGCCTGTGTAGGTCCGGTAAAGAAAGTTTGGGTATCAAACTGATCTAAGGGCGTTTTGTCTAATATATTTTTTTTACACGCCGACATCATCATCAAGATGAGGACTGCGCCTATGATATTTTTAATTTTCATAATCTTTTTTTATGGATGATAATCTTGTTGAATTATCCATTTTAACACAATCAGTTTAGAAATTCACGTTGGCACCTATAGTAAAAATGCGGGTTTGAGGGTAAGCCTCAGCCCTGGTTTCGCCAACCGGTTGCTCCGGATCATAACCTTTAAACTTGGTGAACGTAAATGCATTCTGCACATTTCCATAGATCCTGAAATTGCCTATTTTCATTCGTTGCAATAGTTTTGCAGGCAGCGTATAACCTAATTCAATGCTTTTAACCCGCAGATAAGACGCGTTTTCCATATAATAAGACGATGCTATGGTTCTTCTTGCATCATCCAACGTTAGCCGTGGGATATTGGTGTTCGTGTGATCTGGGGTCCACCTGTTCAGCCACCAAATTCCGGTATTGCTAAACCCTGAGAATTCTTCAAATATTTCCAGGCTCTGGTATCCGTTAATACCCTGGACACCCTGAAGGAATAATGTAAAATCAAAACCTTTCCATGCCAGGTTCACTTGTGCCGAATATGCTATATCCGGAAATTGCTTGCCAATAACCGTACGATCTTTATCCATCGTTACTTTACCATCGCCATTAAGGTCGGCAAACTTCAAATCTCCTGGCAATGCCGAATAATTATCAACCGACACAACACCCGGCTTTAAAACATATTGCCTGCTTGCAGGAGTTATACCAGGGTCACTATTATTTTGCCATGTAAAATCAGATATCTGGTACAAACCCGATACTTTGTAGCCATAAAAGGCATTAACCGCGCTTCCTTCAACCAAGGCTTTTACTCCGTTGATGATTGGACTTGTACCATATAAATCGGTAACTTTATTGGTAATGTGTGATATATTCATGGTAACATTCAGCTTCATCTGGTTATCAAAAGCCTTTTTATAGGAAGCCATAAATTCTATGCCCTGATTCTTTACTTTTCCAACATTCTGATAAGGCGGCGCGTAGGCTCCCATCGTTATGGGGATAGGAACCTGCAATAGTATATTGTCGGTGTATTTCCAGAAATAATCAGCTGTTATGGTGAAATTGTGAAAAAGCGATGCATCAATACCAATGTTGGTTTGTGTGGTAGTTTCCCAGGTAGTGTTTGCATTGGCCAGGGAAGTCACCGCTACACCGGGGGCTAATGTTCCGCCTAAGGAATAGTTTTGTCCGGATGAGAGTACCTGGCTGGCAGCATACCGGGAATTGATGTTCTGGTTACCCAATTTACCCCATGAACCCCTGATTTTAAGATTACTGACCCATGAAACACCTTTCATAAAATCCTCCTGCCCTAGCCGCCAGCCAGCCGAAAACGAAGGAAATGCACCCCACTGCTTACCTTTTGCAAAACGTGATGAGCCATCACGGCGCACATTAGCCTCAAATAAATACTTATCGGCGTAGGAATATCCTAATCTGCCGAAATATGATTCTAAACCCAGTGCACTGGCACTGCTGCTATTAGTTTGGGTTGAAGCATCTCCTAAAGCAATTTCCTGCTGCGTGTTGTTAACAAACCCACTCCGGTAAGCACTTACCCAATTAGAGTCAAACTCCTCCTGCGAGTAACCGGCTAAAAGGTTTATATTATGTTTCTTAAAATTTTTCACATAGCGAAGCAAGGCGGTAAGCTGGGTTTGCGAATCCTGCGCATTCTGATCCGTAAGATTAGCTACGTTTACGTTGTAGCCACCACCCAATTTAGCTGTAGTAAAATTGGGGTTAAAAGATTTACCATGATTCTGTGTCCAGCTATACCCGTATGAAAGCTCGGCCGTCAAACCATTTAGTATTCTATAGTTAGCACCAAATATGGTGTTGATCTGAGATTTAAGGTTAGTACTCAAACTCCCCGTCATGATTTCCCCGTAATAATTATTTTCACCATTTACGGCTACATATTCGCCGGCGGCATTTTTTAACGGCCATATAGGTGCATTATTGGCATACCATTTGGCTTGCCATTCATTACTGGATGTTTGTGTGGTTCCTCTGCTACCAAATATATTGGCGGATAGCTTGAGCCTGTTATCTTTTAAAAAGTAGGCATCTAAATTTGACCGGAAAGTATAACGATTATAGGTATTACCTACCAGAATGCCATCCTGATCAAGGTATCCAAGCATAAAAGCGTAATTAAGATTGTCAGTTCCCCCGGAAAGATTCAAATGGTGGTTCTGCATATTGGCTTTATTATAAAAAACCTTTAAATAGTTGGTGTTGGGATATAAAATATCTGAACCGTTAGCATATTTCGCTATATCCGAAGCAGAGTATTTTGCCTGTTGGCCGGTGTTAATGGCTGCTTCATTATACAATGTGGCATATTGTACTGAATTCATGGTTTTGGGCAGCGCCGTAGGGTCTTGAACACCCCAATAAGTATCGTATGATAATTTCACTTTTTTATTACTACCCCGTTTGGTAGTAACAATAATAACCCCGTTTGCCGCCCTGCTGCCATATATAGCCGAAGAAGCCGCATCTTTCAGCACGGAGAACGATTGTATATCGGCCGGATTGACATCATCCATACTTCCGGGCAATCCGTCAATAAGTACTAAAGGGTCGCTGTTATTTAGTGTTCCGACACCTCTTATATTAATAGTGGCGCCATCTCCACCGGCTTTACCTGATGCCTGCAATGCATAAACGCCGGGAACCTGCCCTTGTAGTGCCGCACTTGAACTGGTTAGAGGTCTTGACCCCAGGTCTTCCATATTAACGGTATTAACAGCCCCGGTAAGATTTACCTTTTTTTCTGTGCCATACCCCACCACTACTACTTCGCTCAGATCCTTTGGGGCCTCCCTCAAATGAATAGTTAATATATCCTGGCCACGAGTGGAAACCTCCTGCGAAGTAAAGCCTACAAAACTGATGATCAGCGTACTGTTTGCATCTGGAATCTCCAGTAGGAATTTACCGTTAACATCTGTAACAGTACCGGTTGTGGTGCCTTTAACCTTGATTGTTACCCCGGGGAGCGGGATTCCTTTTTCATCGGTGACGACACCCTGTATCTTTTGTAATACCTCACTATTGCTGGCCCCCGGGTCAGTTAGGTCAATCGCCTTTTTCACCAAAATAGTACGGTTAATGATTTTATAAGTAAACGGTGTGTTTTTAAAACATTGGTCAAGTACCTGTTCAACAGAAGCATTAGTTAGTTCCAGGCTTACATTGCGTGAAGACGACAGATCATTTATTTTGAAAAGAAAATGGTAACTGCTTTGATCTTCAATGAGCTGCAGAACCTTTTCAATCGAAATATTTTTCTGACGTATGGTCACCTGCTGACTAAAGCTCTTGGCACTCACTTGTATAAATGCTGCGATCAGGAAAATAGCAGTGAGTTTCATGGTTAATATTATTGAGGTACAATCAGGCCATGCCGTGGGCATTACCTTATGATTTAATTTCATATTTTTACAATGTTTGGGTAAGTAATAATGTCAATTCGTCAATTGGTTTTAGGCACCCAAATGCTGCCGGGAAGTGGTTCGAACACTTTTCGGCTTTTTTATAAATTCTAAGATCAAAGGATCTGACTATTATAAAAAGACGGGTACCTTTTAAGGGCAGAATTAAATTTGTATTTCTTCTTTCATAAGCTCATCATTTTAGGTTAAAAATTAGTTGGTTATACTTTTATTACATTGGTTTTAATTGGTTCGGCCTGCTTGTATTACACTTAATTACAACTTAATCTTTTATGATCAGGTTTTTCCCATCAAGCGTATAATTTACACCCATATACTTGATCATCGTAAGCATTTCAGAAAGGTTTACATTTCGGGATATCCTCCCTCTATATAGGACATGGTTGGGTTGGCCGGTGTAAATAATGTTAATATCATACCACCTGGCAGCCTGCCGCATGATTGATGTGATATCGGCTCTATTAAATTCAAAAATTCCGTTTTTCCAGGCCACGGCTTCCTCTATATTCACATCTGCGGCAATGTTCATTTCATCGCTTTCGTTTAGTAAGGCCTGGTCGCCAGGTTTTAAAGTGCCAACGGCTTGTTTACCTTTTATTTTTACCGAACCCTCCAACAGCGTTGTTTTGGAGAACGCTTCATCCGGATAATCATTTACATTAAAATGCGTGCCTAAAACGGTAATTTCAGCCCGGCTTGATTTTACAATAAATGGCTTTGCCGGGTTCCTGGCAACCTCAAAATAAGCCTCCCCGCTAATTTCCACCTGTCTTGTTCTACCGCTAAAATTGGCTGGGAACTTCAAATAAGATAACGCATTCAACCACACTTTGGTTCCATCGGGCAGAATCACCTGATACTGTCCGCCCTTGGGTGTGTTGATAGTATTAAATTTGGCATTACCTAAGGCAGCGTCGTCGCTATTGGCTTTATAAACGAGCTGCCCATCTGTAGTTTTTGATACTTTAACATTACCTTGCTGAGTTATTAAACCCTTTTTTGCATTATTCAAAATAATTTTAGAACCATTGGCAAGCGTTAGCACAGCATTATTACCTCCGGGAGGAATATCATGTAGTTTTACTTTCGCCACTTCAGGTATAATTTGATGGCGAGCAGGGAGTATGAAATAAAGTGAAAAGCTTATGATCAATATAACTGAGGCTGCTGCAATAATTTTAGGCCATAAACGATAGGTTTTACGCTTACTGTCCTTCTGCGTGTCGTCAATCCCCTCCTTTGACTGCTGCCTATTGACGGAAGTAATATCCAGCTTTACTATGTTACTATTATAATTGATCTCACTTGTAATTTGGGCAAATAGTTTTTCCTTAACAATCTCCTTCTCATCATCTCGAAGTCCGACGAGACTTTCGGGTGTATTATCAAATGATCTGAACCATTGATACACCTCTCTAATCTCATCAGGCGTACAATTTCCAGACAGGTATCTTTCAATCACTTCAACTGAAATGTTTTTTTCCATGAAAAAGGGCTTATTAAAGGTGAATTATTCTTGGTTTATATTAAGTGAAGTCAATTAAAACAGCCGTACCCCCTAAATAAATTTGAAAAAAAGTTTTTTTATCAAAATGAGCAAAATAGACATGTGCTGCAGCTAAGGTACTGAGCGCTGTGAAGATTATATATGATCTCTGAATACCAGAATGGTAAGCAGCAGTGCACTTTTTAAATTGACACGGAGATAGCGGATGGCATTGGTAATATGATTCTCAACGGTTTTCTCTGATATATTTAAGATATGGGCAATTTCCTTATTTGACTTATTACCCATGCGGCTAAGCTCAAAAACCGAACGACAACGTATAGGAAGTTTCTCCAGTTCTTTATTTATAATACCCTGCAGGTCATGTAAATGCACCGTATCCTCGGTTGAGTTGTCCAGTTGTTCTTCAACGGTAGTATAGGACAACTGTAAATACTGATTTTTAAGAGCTTCCTTCTTTAGATGATTGATGATTAAATAACTTATCGACGAAAACAAATAAGCTTTTAAGGATTCGTTAATTTTAATAGCGTTTCTGTTTTGCCAAAACTTAGCGAAAAAATTCTGTACAATTTCTTCTGAAGCCTCTTTACATCTAAGCCTTTTATTAGTGAACATATACAATTTATACCAGTATCGGTTATATATTTCCTTAAACGCTACAAGTTCATCACTTTGGATGAAACCCGTAAGTTCTTCATCTGAAAGCTGGGGATACCCTTTCATTTAGTTTTAGCCGCTTATCTGAGGCACTGTTTATATTATTGGTTCGTAGAAAGAATGCACTAATTTCTGAGGCCAATTTAGTTTAATTAATTGTAAAATATACAATTAATTATTTATTCTCATTTTTTATTAATCGTGTAAATATCCTTAGGTACAAGGATTTAAAGCATATCGCATGACATTCAATATAGATATTTATCCCCAGTGCTTCTCGCCTAGGCCGACACGCAACCTTGGAGATAACTTAATAACTTTAGCGGAACAGGTCGTAAAATCCCGAAGTTCCAATGTTCTATTGAATAACATACCGACTCCGGGATTATTTTAAAGACAAGTTAAGGAACCCTTACAATATCCTTCACAATAA
>Ga0105239_10009261_pt1 | contig 11132 bp, 12 predicted proteins | sample KBSC44metaG_FD_92761 | JGI IMG/M metagenome (GOLD analysis project Ga0105239, IMG submission 92761) | Corn rhizosphere microbial communities from Kellogg Biological Station, Michigan, USA - KBS C4-4 metaG | ecosystem: Host-associated > Plants > Roots > Rhizosphere > Soil | place: Michigan, USA...
ACCGTGGCGGCATCGCGCTGCTCCGCGATCAGGCGCGCGATCACCTCGGAGTCGTTGGTCGTCTCGAACGCGACTCCGCGCGCCTCCATCTCCTCACGCAGCTCTTCGGTGTTGATCAGGTTGCCGTTGTGCGCGACGGCGACCGTGCCAGTGTTCAGAATGCACTGAAGCGGCTGGGCGTTGCGCAGGACGGAAGAGCCGGTGGTGGAGTACCGGGTATGACCGATCGCGATATGGCCGGTAAGGTTGGAGAGGACATCCTCATTAAAGACCTGGGTGACCAGGCCCATCTCCTTATGCATCGTGATCCGATTGCCGTCAGAGACGGCAATACCCGCGGACTCCTGTCCGCGATGCTGGAGGGCGAAAAGTCCGAAAAAGGTGACACGGGCGACGTCTTCGCCTGGGGCGAAGACACCAAATATCCCACATTCCTCGTTCGGCGTATCGCCGTCGTCCTCAAACAGATCCCGGTGCTCTACTTGCTCGTCGAGTTGCTGCCCCACGCCTCTGCTCCTGACCCACCTATTCTACCGTGCCTTCGGTGGATCGTTCCGCTAATTTGCCGGAGCAAGAAGGGGGCCAAAGACACCGATCCACACAGGGAGTGCGACTATCTCTGTGGAATAGGCCCGTACGTTGCAGAACAAAGATCAAGCGCTCCCGGAAAGTGGCGGCGGATGGGACGGTCATCGACCCGCCCGCCGTTCGTCGACCCTCATCGACAGCCTGGTACTGCTCGCCCTCTTTCTGGTCGCGTTCGTTCTCCGCTGGAGCGCAGCGCGGAGCGGCGGACTCTGGCGCGACGAGATCGAGTTTCTCGATATCGTCCGGTCGGCGTCCGTCGGTGATCTGCTATCGTTCCTGCACTACCATGAATCCCATCCGCCGCTATACTACCTGCTGACACGTGGCTGGCTGAACATCACCGGCGGCAGCGACAGCGCCGCGCTTCTGCTGCCGGTGACACTCGGCGCCGCGATCGTTCCCACGCTGTACGCTGTCGGCGTCCGTCCCTTCGGTCGGTCGGCAGCGCTGACCGCAGCCGGGCTCGCCGCCTTCTCGGCGATGCTTCTATCCGCCGCGCGTCAGGCGCGCCCCTATTCGCTGCTGCCGCTGCTCGCCCTCTTATCGATCGGTCTGCTCTGGCGCGCGCTCTACGACACGCGAATCATCGCCACAGGGGTACGCCGCAGGGTATGGGGGGCATACGCGCTGACAATGATCGCGCTCCTCTACACGCACCACCTGGGATGGATTGTGCTGATTGCCGAGGGGATCGTGGTCTCGGCGGCGCTTGTTCGGTTCCCGGTGCTACGGCGCCTTTGGGGTGAGTGGCTGGCGACCCTGGCGGTGATCCTGCTTGCCTACCTGCCGTGGCTCCCCGCACTTATCTACCAACTGCAGCATGCCGGCCACGGCCCGCCACAAGCTCCGGAGCCGCCGCTCGTCTTCCTGCGACTGCTGAGCGATCTCCTTTTGCCCCTACCGAACGGTCTGGGGCGGAGCGTGGTACCGGCCGTTCTGGCGGTTGCCGTAGTCGTCTGGGGGATACGACGCCGCGCGCCGCGCGAATCCCGCCCACGCCGCCCGAGGACCGTACGGATTCACGCGGTGCGTTTCTCTTCGCTGGCGTACCGCTGGTCGCCTGTTTGATCATCTATGCGCTCAATACACAGACCTCGGTCCTGCAGAACCGCAGTCTGATGATGCTGATCCCCGCCCTGCTGCTGCCGTTCGCCGCCCTGCTGGCAGCGCTCCCCTGGCGCCTGGTTCGCTCCGGGGTGATCACTCTGCTGTGTGGCGGCCTGCTCTATCTCTCGGTACTGCGGGTGCCGCTGCCAAGATCGAATGTCCGGGAGCTGGCGCGTCTGGTAATGGCTCAGGCCGCGACAAACGACCTGATCGTGATCACACCGGAGCCGCTGGCGACGTCCTTCAACTACTACTATCCCGGCGCCCAGGAGCAGCTCGACTTTCCGGAGCATACTCGTCTTGCCGCGATCTCCTATGACGATTGGTTGGCCCGTACTGCCGATCCCGCGCGTCGCATGGAGGCCTTTCGTATCCTCGAAGACGCCCACCGCCACGGGCGTCGCGTCTGGCTGATCCTGCTGAAAAATGGATTTGCGCAGTCGGTCCCGATGGACGACAGCCAGCTTCCTGCCGATCTGCTGCGTACCGAGGCCGTGTTGACTATCCGCTCTACCCAGCTGTTGCAGAAGACGCTGACCCTCTATGGAGAGCCCGCCGCACAGGTCCTCTCCGGTAACGGGACCGAGAGCGGCTTCGAAGAGGCGCTTGCCCTCCGCTTCGACCCGAAGCGTTAGCTGGCAGAACGGGAATACTACGTGCAGGGGTGACGCGTATGTATGATCCGAGCAAGTACGGTGCGGAATTTGGATCGGAGCTGCGGAAGCGGCAGACGCCGGAGATGGCGCGTCGCCAGCGGCGGCAGGCGATCTGGGGACTCCTTTTCGGAACCGCATTCGGCATCGTGATGCTGGTCGAAGCGATCCATGCCATACGCACCGGGCAGATGGTGCGAAGCTCGCCGACGGGCCTGACTATCTCCGGCTACGAGGCCGCGGCGATCGCCCTGTTTTTCTTATTCCTGTGCCTCTTCGCCCTCTGGCGAACCCTTCGCAATCGGGATTGACTCTGCTCGAGATGGCCGATCCCGGGCTCTACCCACACTTTTCGGGGGTATAGCGATAGTGTAGAAGTGACATATTCCTCACGGGGAATAGTCGACAGAGGGCTGCCTCTCGTGGTTCCACGGTGCTATAGTGGAGTTCGTCGGGCTGCGAACCTGGAATTGACTCCCTGTATTCGTCGATTCCTCGCGGCATGACTAACACACTCAAGGACAATTTGAACTGCGATGCCGCTAGACGAAAGCAAACTCCACTTCGATACGCTCGCCGTCCACGCCGGGCAGGTTCCCGACCCACACACGACGGCGCGAGCCGTGCCGATCTACCAGACGACGTCCTATGTCTTTAACGACGCCGACCATGCCGCCGATCTCTTCGGGCTGAAGATCTTCGGGAACGTTTACACCCGTCTGATGAACCCGACGACCGATGTTCTGGAGAAGCGGATCACCGCCCTCGAAGGAGGCGCCGCCGGGCTGGCAACGGCCTCGGGCCAGGCAGCCGAGACGCTCGCACTGCTGAACATCCTGAACAGTGGCGACCATATCGTCTCGTCGGCGTCGCTCTACGGCGGCACCTACAACCTGTTCGCTCACACATTGCCCAAACTGGGGATCACGACGACCTTCGTCGATGCCTCCGATACAGCCAACTTCGACCGCGCGATCCAGCCGAATACCCGGGCCGTCTTTGCCGAGACATTGGGCAATCCGCGGCTCGATACCCTTGACTTCGAGACCGTCGCCGCTATCGCGCACAGTCACAACATCCCGCTGATTGTCGATAACACCTCTGCCTCTCCGGCGATCGTCACCCCGATTGCCCACGGCGCAGATATCGTCGTCCACTCCGCCACCAAGTTCATCGGCGGTCACGGGACTTCGATCGGCGGCCTGATCGTCGACTCCGGCAAGTTCGACTGGGCAGCCTCCGGGAAGTTCCCCGCGTTCACGTCGCCCGATCCCAGCTATCATGGTCTGGTCTTCTCTGAATTGCCGGCGCCGCTGAACGCCATCGCGTTCATCCTGAAGGCGCGCCTCCAGGGCCTGCGCGATATGGGCGCCTGTATGTCGCCGTTCAACGCCTTCCAGTTCCTGCAGGGGCTGGAAACCCTACACCTGCGGATCGAACGGCACTCGGAGAACGCCCTGACCGTGGCGAAGTTCCTGGCGCAGCATCCGAAGGTCGCCTGGGTCAACTACCCCGGCCTGCCGGACCATCCGGCCCACAAATTCGCTCTCAAGTACCATCGCCCGGATGTCCAGGGACGCACCCAGTTCGGCGCCCTGCTCGGCTTCGGCGTCAAGGGGGGACTGGAGGCGGGCCGCGCTCTGATCAACAACGTCCAGCTCTTCTCACTGCTCGCCAATATCGGCGATGCCAAATCGCTGATCATTCACCCTGCCTCAACGACGCACTCGCAGCTCTCCGAGGACGACCAGCGCGCCACCGGTGTCACCCCGGACTTTGTCCGACTCTCGGTCGGTATCGAGGACCCGAAAGACCTCATCGCCGATCTCGACCAGGCGCTTGCGAGTATCTAAGCGCCGTTGCCCCTCGCCGCATAGGCGAGGGGCGTTACTCTCACCGATCGGGTGAGAGGAGTTCGGACAAACGTGGATACGGAACTAACCATCGCGGAACGAGACAGTAGCTCGGTCGGTATCGTCACGAAGCAGTTCTGGGGCTTCGGCTCGGCCGACGCCCCCTTTGTTCTGGAGAACCGCCAGATCCTGGCATCGGTCCAGGTCGCCTACGAAACCTACGGACGCCTGAACCACCGCCGGGACAATGCGATACTCGTCTGTCATGGCGTCACCGGCTCTTCCCACGCTGCCGGGAAGTACGCCCCCGAAAACCGGAGCGTCGGTTACTGGGACTCGCTGATCGGTCCGGGAAAGGTGCTGGATACCGACCGATACTTCGTCATCGCCACCAACATGCTCGGCGGCTGTCGTGGCACCACCGGTCCGTCCTCCCTCAATCCCGCGACGGGGCGTCCCTATGCCATGACATTCCCGCTCGTCACGATCCGGGACATGGTCCGTGTCCAGGAGCGCCTTCTCTCCGAGTGTTTGGGAATCACCTCCCTGCAACTGGTGACCGGCGGCTCGATGGGAGGAATGCAGGCGCTGGAGTGGGCGGTGATGTACCCGGATCGCGTTCAGGCCATCGCGCCGATCGCCACCTGCGCCCGCTACGGCGCCCGCGGTATCGCCTTCAACGAGGTAGCCCGCCGCGCCATCATGGTCGATCAGAACTGGCGGCAGGGGGATTACTACGACGCCCCCGATGGCGGTCCGAGCGCCGGACTGGCGCTGGCGCGGATGATCGGCACCCTGACCTATGTCACCGACACCGTTCTCCAGGATCGCTTTGGCCGTAAGCCGGAGTCCGAGGAGAGCGCCCTGGAGCGGGACCTGCACGCCCGGTTTGATGTCGAGCGGTATCTGCACGATGAGGGGGAGGCCCTGGTGCGCCGCTTCGACGCCAACTCTTACCTCTATCTGACCAAGGCGATGGACCTGCACGATGTCTCGCGCGGCTATCCCTCCCTCGATGCCGCCCTCTCCCGGGTCACGGCGCGGACGCTCCTGATCGCCTTTGCCGCCGACGATCTATTCCCGCCCTATCAATCCGAAGAGATATTGCACATCCTGACCCGTCACGGCCGCGATGTCCGCTACCATCTTCTCGATTCCGCCTACGGTCACGACGCCTTCCTGGTCGAACAGCACAAGATGCTGCCCCACCTCCGCGCCTTCATCGAGACGCTGACGTAGGGGAATCAGCTATATTTCGCGCCTATATTACACCCAGGTCAGTGTCGCGTCGGCGCCCCACTTGGCATCTAGAAAGATCGTGGCGTAGTCGAAGGCGATTCCCTCCGATCCCAACTCCTGAATAACCGCGCTCATTCGCTGCAGGAAATCGTCATTCAATTGCCCCGTCTCCTGGGGCGTGTCACGGAACAGCGTCTCGCATCCTCCGAATTCGTCGATTCCGAGCGGCTTGCCAGCGGCCTGATGATGACGGAAGTACGAGCGGAAGAAGTCCACGGCGCCGTCGAACTGATCTTCTTCGCCGATGTACCAGGTGCAGGAGATAATGTCAACGACGTCGGCGCCCGGCCAGTAGGGGGCCACGTTCTCCTCCTTCAGATCCTTTCGGATCGCTGGCGAGAAGGCGAACGGAATCGCCGGCGCTGCCGCCGCGAACGCCGCGCGCACCGCCCGGAAGCTCTCGATGAATGCGGCCGGATTGCCGGCATAGTGATTCGTCGGTGCCGTCTCGTTCATCTCGGACGCGTACCGAACAAGGAATCGCAACACCTTTTCCCCATTGCTCGCTGCACCTACTTTCTCCTGAAGGCCGGCGAGTTCCGTGGCCAACCGGGAGACGAGATCCATGTGCTGGGCGACATAGGCATAGGGAAGAGTCGGCTCCAGCGGCTCCAGGCTGAGATTGAGTGTCAGGCAGGAGGAAGCGCTGGCAAGCAGCTCTTTCACGCAGGCGTTGAGGAGGCTCTGGTGCCGCAGATTAAGCGCTTCCGTCCGCCCGGAGCACTGATAGGCGTTGACATTCACCTGGTTGATCCCATAGTAGAAGTTGAACCCAGCAAACGTCTTGGGGCAACTCGGAAACCATCGCTTTAGCTCACTGGGGAGAAGAATACAACTGGAAGCCGTCTCCCGTAGGGCCATTACCGTCTCGATGTTGCCGGCGATCGCCATGCATCGTTCCTCCTGGAGAGATAGATCTACTTCCCAACAACGTATCGTATACTCCATTCCATGGACCAATCCCGAGGCGATCTCTCGCAGAGTGACGTGTGCGCAAACCAGGCGGCGAAGGAGCGGGAGAAAGCCGCCTACCGGGAGTGGTGGCGTGATGCGGTGAACCTGCGGGGAGCACTCTTCCGGATCGAGGAGGAGGTCATTCCCGGTCCCTATGGCGAGCCGCACTGCCCGATCCGCCTGATCGAAGATCCCCGGACCGGGATCGACTTCCTTAACATCGCTATGCATCTCTATCGGCATAGCTTCGGTGGAATCCTTTGCCGCGATAGGTGGGGAACAGTACAGGGCGATAATCTGGACTGCCTCTGGCTATCGTACGGGGAGATCGTGGACTACCTTATCTTCTCCCGGCGATTGGTGGAGTATACGACGCCGGTGCCGGGTTGGCGGACCCCGGTCGATTTAAGAGGTATCCGCCTGGAAGCGCCCGGTTTCGATATCCTGACACCCCTGCAGCGGATGACTCTCACACGGGCGATGAAATATCTGGGGATAGGGGACCCGCGTGTGGTCCTCTGCACCGATCGGCTGGGGAACCGCTGCCTAATGTTCAATATCCACCGGTATATCCTGGAGCAGGAGACGGTAATGGCGATCGGCAACGCTATCAACTGGTGCCTGCCGCGCTTCTACGCGCAGGCGCTCTTTAAGAACGACTACGAGATCGCGATCCATCCGATACTGCCGTTCGAGGCGACGGACGAGGAGGCAATGTATCGGATCGTTCTAGATGCCGAGTCGGATGAACTGCGTAAGCGGGTGAAGACGACAGCAGAAGCGGCGAAGGAGAGGCGGCGGGAGCCGGCCGCGATACGCACCCACTGGCTTGCGATGGCGTTGGACCCGGGAGAGCGCTTCTAGCCAGATCCAGGTACCGTTCTCCCCTCAGAGGACGGAATGCCGCTACTGCGGGTAGTTCGGCGGAACGCCCCCGCCGATCCGGGTATGCCGCTGCAACAGATCGCGGAGAGTCTGGCGAAGATGGGGGCCGGTTGTGTTCTCTGTGAAGATACCTGGAAGCCGCCGGTCGCGATAGAGGCGGCGCCTCCTGTACGCTCCCTGGACGCTCTCTATCTCAGCCTGGGCGACCTGGTGACGTTCCTGGTCACAGGGAAGTGGGAGGCCGATCCCGATCCGAATGCTGATGAAGCGGCGGATGTCGCAGCGGGCCAGTATTCGGAGCCCGGCTATCGCCTTTTTCCTCTCTTCTGCCGCCACGCCATCGTGGATGTCCTGAAGCGCAACGGGGTCTCTGAGCCGCGGGTCGCACTTCAAACTATGCCTGAGGGGGGACAACGGCTTCTCTTCAGTGGCGGTGCTGCAATCCGTAGTCAGCCCGCTCGCCTCATCAAACTGCGGCGTGCACTGAAGTGGTGCCTCCCAAACTTCTGTCGAGTCGCTATACCGACCGACGAGTCGCAACTGTACTGGCGGATTCTGCCGGAACCCCGCTAACCATCAACACAATGATGAAGCGCTCAAGGTAAGGAAAGCATCATGGATATCGAAACCAACAAAAAGAACGTGATGGCGTTCTATGACCTGATGTTCAACCAGTGCGAGCCGGAGGAAGCCGTACGGCAATACGTTGGCGACGTCTACATCCAGCATAATCCGACGGTCGGCGACGGCAAAGACGCTTTTATCGCCTACTTCCAGCGAATGGCGCAGGAGTACCCCGGCAAGCGCGTCCACTTCGAGCGCGTGATCGCCGAAAGGGACTATGTCGTCCTGCACTGCCGGCAGGAGTGGCCGGGCGATGCCGACTGGGCAGGCATCGATATCTTCCGCCTGGACGATGCCGGCAAGGTCATCGAACACTGGGATGTCCTCCAGCGGGTGCCCGAGCAGTCCGAAAACAACAATACGATGTTCTAGGCAGCTCTTTCGGGCCGCTCCGTGCAAGAAAATCGTTGAATTTTTCCGGAAAAAGGTCGTATAATAACGCTGTTTGAATCGTATTTGGTATGACGTTTCATATATGAGACAAATGGCTGTGGAAGAGCGGGAAACCGGCGCTCCGGCGGCGGAACGCGCGCTGGATATCCTGGAGTTTCTGGAGGCGCGAGAGGAGCCGCAGAGCCTGGCGGAGATCGTCGCCGGTCTCGGAGTCCCGAAGGCGTCGGCGCATCGGCTGATCGGGACGCTCAAGATGCGGGGGTATGTGCGGCAGGCCGGGCCGCGCGGTGGCTATACGCTGGGACTGCGAGTGCTCGGGCTGGCGTCGCGGGCGGCGGAGCGGCTGGATATCGTCCAGATCGCCCGCGAGCCGATGCAGCGGCTCGCGGCGGCGACGGGGGAGGCCTGCCAGGTCTCAGTGCTCTCGGGGCGGTCGGCACTCTGTGTCGCCCGCGTCTCCAGCCCGGCGCATCCGGACGTCGCCCTGATCGGGCGGCCGGGAAGCGCTTTTCCGCTGCATGCGGTAGCTGTCGGCAAAGCGCTTCTTGCCTTCGCGACGGAGGCGGTACGGGAGGAGTATCTGGCCGGTGAGCTGACCGCCTATACACCGTTCACACACCACACAGGCGAGGCGCTGCGGGTCGAGCTGGACGATGTCCGTCGCGACGGGCTGGCGCGCGACATCCAGGAGTACAAACTCGGCCTCTGTGCAATGGCGGTGCCGCTCTTCGATCACGACGGCGCCGTCAACGCCGCCCTCGCGCTGCCCTATCTCTATGGCGCCGAACCCGCAGACCAGGTAACCCACCTGATCCGTACCGGCCGCGAAATATCCCAGGCCCTCGGCGCCCGCTAAGCGCCTCTCGACGGCTCTGATTTCGGACTCCCCTCTCCGTTTCGGAGAGGGGGGAGAGGTTTAATGATCATTGCAGACATAAACGAGATCGCCGGGCGGGTCTATCCCGCGCGGCGGCGGACACGGAACGTCGTCGGGGGAGCGTCGCCCATCCAGGCGACGAACTTTTCCCTGGGGCATGTCACCCTGGAGCCGCATGGCGGACAGGTGCCCTGGCATAACCAGGAGCAGGAGGAGATCTACTTCGTCCTGGAGGGCGAGGGTGAGATCTGCCTCGGCGAGGAGCGCCGGCCGATAAAGGGGGGTCAGGCGGTCTATATCCCCGCGACCGTCTTTCATCAGCTGACCAATGTCGGGGCGACCCCGCTGGTGATGATCTACTGCTACGGCCCGGCCGGTGATGTCGCGCACTGGCGGCAGGAACTGGACGGCACTTTACCGAAGGCGGGTGTCGATGCCCCGCCGCTGCCGGAAGGCGCCCGGCCCCAGCATACGGAGGTGGACTGAACGATGAGTGGTGAAGTGAAGACGCATCGCGTCGGTATCATTATGAACGGCGTGACCGGGCGCATGGGAACCAACCAGCACCTGCTGCGCTCAATCGTGGCGATCCGCGAACAGGGCGGCATTCGGCTGAACGCCGGCGAGACGATCGTCCCGGACCCGATCCTGGTCGGTCGCAACGCCGCCAAGCTGGAGACGCTGGCCGCCCGCGCCGGTGGCGTCCGCTGGACGACGGACCTCGATGGCGCCCTGGCGGATGCCGCCGACACCGTCTACTTCGATGCTCAACTGACCCAACTGCGCGTCCCGGCGGTGGAGAAGGCGATCGCCGCCGGTAAGCATATCTACTGCGAAAAGCCCAGTGCGACCACCACCCAGGAGGCGTACAAGCTCTATAAGCTGGCGCAGGAGCGGGGTGTCAAGCAGGGGGTGGTCCAGGACAAGCTCTGGCTGCCCGGTCTGCTCAAGCTCAAGTTCCTGATCGACTCCGGTTTCTTCGGCAAGATCCTCTCCGTTCGCGGCGAGTTCGGCTATTGGGTTTTCACTGGGGAGGACGGCGCCGCCGGTCCCGCCCCGCAGCGCCCCTCCTGGAACTACCGCAAGGAAGAGGGCGGCGGCATCATCCTGGATATGCTCTGCCACTGGCGCTACGTGCTGGACAACCTCTTCGGCGAGGTCGAGTCGGTCTCATGCCTGGGCGCCACCCATGTCCCGCAGCGGGTCGATGAGGAGGGCAAGGCCTACGCCTGCACCGCCGACGATTCCGCCTACGCCACCTTCCAGCTCGCCGGCGGCGTGATCGCGCACTTCAACTCGTCGTGGACCGTCCGTGTCCGCCGCGATGATCTCCTGACCCTGCAGGTCGACGGTACCCACGGCTCTGCCGTCGCCGGTCTGCGCGATTGCACCATCCAGTCGCATGGCGCAACCCCGCGCCCGATCTGGAACCCGGATATCCCGAACCCGATCGACTTCCGCGACGGCTGGCTGACCGTCCCGAACAACCAGGCGTTCGATAACGCCTTCAAGGCACAGTGGGAGCTTTTCCTGCGCCATATCGTTACCGATTCCCCGTTCCCCTGGGATCTACGCGAAGGCGCCAAGGGCGTTCAGCTCGCCGAACTGGGAATGGAGTCCTGGGCCAAACGTGCCTGGGTCGACGTTCCGGCGCTGCCGAAGTAAGGAAGTAACCCCATGAACCTGAGTGATGTTCACGCGCGGCGGCAGCCGGGCCGGCCGGTGACCGGTATGGCCGCCATGCTTCTGCCGTTCGATGCGGAAGGCCGGATCGCTGCCGATGCCTATCAGACCTGTTTCCACGAGACGGTCGCTGCCGGGCTGGTCCCGGCGGTCAATATGGACACTGGCTATGTCAACCTGCTGACCGACTCCGAGAAGGAGTATGTCCTCGGCCTG
>Ga0105239_10009263_pt1 | contig 11131 bp, 10 predicted proteins | sample KBSC44metaG_FD_92761 | JGI IMG/M metagenome (GOLD analysis project Ga0105239, IMG submission 92761) | Corn rhizosphere microbial communities from Kellogg Biological Station, Michigan, USA - KBS C4-4 metaG | ecosystem: Host-associated > Plants > Roots > Rhizosphere > Soil | place: Michigan, USA...
GTGAAGCGTAGTGAGGGATTAGGGGCTAGGGGCTAGGGGCTAGGGGCTAGGGGCTAGGGATTAGGGGCTGGGGATTAGGGACTAGGGGCTAGGGAAGAACCACAATTTCCGTTCGTGCTGAGCGTCGCCCGTCAGGGCACAGTCGAAGCATCCTTCGATTTTGGGTCCTTCGACTCTGCAGCTAGTGCCGCGGCGCTCAGGACGAACGGTGGTTTCCATCCGACTCTCGACTCTGCGGCTAACCCTGCGGGGTTCCCTCGGTCTTGGCCCGGGAAATGTGCGGGAGCTGAGCCAACGTTACGCCGCTGGTATAGCCTCCGACCAGCACGTCTACTTAGTCGTCGCCCGTGAGCTTCTTCACGGCGTTGATTCCGGTTTCCGGGTTCTCGGTCTCGTCCGCGACGACCATCTCGAACTTGCGGCCGAGGACGCCGCCTTTCGCATTGACTTCGTCGATCGCCATCTGCATGGCATCGACCGTGTCGCGCTCGACCTGCACCTGCAATGCGGTCGTGACGCCGATGCGAATCGGCTTGCTCTGAGCTGCCACCGGTAGGCTCGCGGCCAGCGATCCGAGCAACGCCCCGAAAACGACACCTGCTCTCAGCCAGCATATCGTCATGGTCCTCTCCTCGTGGCTGGGTCTTGTTGGACACTACCGACCCCGATTCGCAATATAACCCGTCGGTACGCGAGCTGCTGCCTATCTGCGCTCTGCAGGCCGGCCCGAGGCCGGCCGGCATGGTCTAATAATGGCCAGGCAAACTTTAAACAAGTCGCGCATGCGAGACTTGTTCAGAGCTTCCCGAGAGACGAAGGAGAACCCGATGGCAGCCAGCAGCCTGCGTATAACCGACATTCATGCCTATCCGACCTCGTTCCCGGTAGATCCGAAAAACAGCGTCACGCTCGGCATCGGCCGCGCGGTGAAGCGCGATGCAGTCGTCGTGAAGGTCACTACGGAAGCCGGCATCGTCGGCTGGGGTGAGTCGCATCACGGACGCTGTCCGGGCGCCGTCGCACAGATCGCCAACACCACGCTCAAGCAGCTCGTCGTGGGCATGGATGCGCACGACGTCGTCGGCGTCTGGAACAGGATCTATGTGCGCCAGCTCGGCAGTCACGGGATGGGCGCCGGCACGTGCCTCGCGATGAGTGGCATCGACATGGCGCTGTGGGACATCCGCGGCAAAGCGCTGGACGCACCGTTGTATCGATTGCTCGGCGGCTCATCGAAGCCGGTCCCCGCCTATGCCGGGGGCGTATCGCTCGGCTACCAGGATCCCAAAGCGCTGGTGGCCGAGGCGCAACCGCTGGTCGAAGCCGGATACAAGGCGATCAAGCTGCGCGTCGGGGACACGCCCGCACGCGATCTGGCTCGCGTGGCGGCGGTACGCAAAGCACTGGGCGACAACATCGCCATCCTGGTCGACGCCAATACGGGCTACACCGTGGCCGACGCGCGCAAGGCCATGCCGGGGTACGACGACCACGACGTCGGCTGGCTGGAAGAGCCGTTCCCGGCGCACGACTACGAAAGCTACGCGCTCGCCACATCGTTCGGCAGCGTGCCGCTCGCGGCCGGCGAGAACCACTACACGCGCTTCGAGTTCAACCGCCTGATCGAGGACGGCTCGGTCACCATCCTGCAGCCGGACCTCTCGAAGACCGGCGGCATCACCGAGGCGTTGCGCGTCGCCCACCTCGCCTCGGCATGGAAGTTGCCAATAAATCCGCACACTTCGATGACAGGACTGAATATGGCGGCTACGATTCACTTTCTGGCCGCGATCGACAACGGCGGCTATTTCGAGGGCGACGTGTCCAAGAGCAACCTGTTCCGCGACGAGCTCGTGAGCCAACCCTACCAGGTCGGCGATGACGGTTGCGTGCGTCCGCTCGAAGGAGCCGGCCTCGGCCTGCAGGTCGACGAGCAATTCCTGCAGGCGCATCCGGTCATCGAAGGTCCGGGCTACGTTTAGCCCACGCGCTGCCGATAACCGATCACAGATCACCAATCACTGTTCCTGAGGGGAGCACCGCATGAGCACCAAATCTCTATTCGCCGGCGCGTTGCTGCTGCTGACCGCGGCTCTGACAGGCTGCAACCCACTGCCGCTCGCCAAGCCCGAGGCCGACACGCTCGCCAAGCAGATGAAGCCGGTGGCCGACAAGGCGGTCATCTTCCTGTTCCGCAACGAAGCGCCGAGCGCTCCGTGGGCGCTGCGCGTCACGCTCGACGGCAAAGAGATGGGCGATACGAGCGCGATGACCTACTTCCGCTGGACCGTCGAGCCCGGCGAGCACACGATCGTTTCCTATTCCGAGAACGCGCCCGGTCTGCTGATCAAGGCCGAGCCTGGTCACATTTACTACGTGTGGCAGGAGGTGAACACGGGATTCTTCCGGCCGCGCACAGAGCTGCACCTCGTCGATCGCATGACGGCGGAGATCGCATTGCGCAGCTGCTACCTGCTCGAAGGCAAGAGCTGAATTCGCCGCCAGCATCGATCCCGATGAACGTGGTCCTGGTCGAGCGCCGCGACTCGGTCGCGCTCGTCACGCTCAATCGCCCCGAATCGCTCAACGCCGTCAACGCGCAGATGCGCGAAGCGCTCATCGAAGCGCTGTCCGAGCTCAACCGGAATTCTTCGGTGCGCGCAGTCGTGATTGCCGGCGCTGGCGATCGGGCCTTCTGTTCGGGACAGGATCTGAACGAGACCGCGCGCTACACGATCGACGACGTGGATACGTGGCTCACGCGCCAGCACGCGATGTACCAGGCGGTGCGTGACCTCGACAAGCCGTGCATCGCCGCGTGGAACGGCGTGGCGACCGGTGCGGGATATCAGATCGGTCTGTGCGCGGATCTGCGCGTCGGCTTTCCCGAGCTCAAGCTTGGACAGCCCGAGATCCGTGCAGGTCTCGCAAGCATCGTCGGCTCATATCTGATGACGCTGCAGCTCGGGCAATCGCAGAACGTGCAGATGTCGCTGAGCGGCGAGCTGATCGACGGGCAACGCGCATACGAGCTGGGGCTCATCAACCATCTCGTTCCGCGCGAGCAAGTGCTGGAAAAGTCATTCGGCGTCGCGCTCGAGCTCACGAAGCTCGGTCCGACCGCGATCCGGCTCACCAAGCAGCGCTTCCGCGAGCTGTCGCAACCGGGCTTCGACGCGGCGCTCGTGGCAGCGAAGAACGCTCAGCGCGAGGCGTACGTAAGCGGCGAGCCGCAAGCAGCGATGCGGCGCTTTTTCGAGAAGCGCAAACCCGGTTAGCCCAACGCCGGCCGCACTCGGCACAATCGCGCCCACTTCAATCGTCGCCGGCCCAGGCGATGCCGCAGCACTGTAAGCTTCCGACGCCTCATTGCGCTGCCATGCAGTATGACATCACGCCGCGGTCGTGTACTTTGCCCTGGAAGGATCCCTTGCGACCTTGGCGGATCACTGTAAGCGGTGCTGGCGCGACGAGCCTCATGCGTTCTCCGTGCGGGAGGCCCGGTCCATGGTTCCGCTTGTCTCGATCCAGAACTTGAGCAAATCGTTTCCGGGCGCGCGCGCGCTCGACAACGCGCGGTTCGAGTTGCTGTCCGGCGAAGCGGGCGTCCGCCAGCCCCTGAATCCGACTGCCTGTCTTGGCTGACGCGATTACTCCTCCAACCAATACTCGCCGCTAAGCTGGTATGACGCAGACTTGCCGCCAGGCACGCGTTCGCCACTGCCCCTTACTTGCCCGCGTATGCCCTTGAACTTTCCAGTGCCTCCGACGAAATTTTCGGTGAAGGAGAACTTGATGATCTGGCTGCCGTCGGGTTGAGTCTCCGACTGAGAGCTCCCAGCGGACCGCGCGAAGACCTTGTTCCCGTCTTCGAGCATGTACACCGTGTAGTTGATGTAAGGTCCACTGAAGTTGACGTAGTCGCTCATGCCGCGCGCGAAGCTTTCCTTGACTGCCACACCGCCAAAGGAAAAATCTTTGGCTGGAAACGTGGTGCGTGTTTCAAACACACGCACCTGGTGTCCTGCTACATCGTCGACATCAATTGCGTGTTGTTGCAGGTACTGACCCTTACTGTCCGGGGTCTTGCTGATCGTATACTTCGTTTGAGCAAAACCGATGCTGCAGTAGAAGGATGCTAACGCCACTAAAGATGCCGCAATTAGGCCGGTAAGGCGATTGGCTACCATGATCTCCTCCTGTGGTTATGTGGGCAGTAAGCTGCCACTTCTCCGCAGCTGGCGCGATCTCACAGCGACTGAAATGCATTCGCCGTGGCGATCCTCCCGTGCGAGCTAAGCCAGCCACGGAGTTACTCCATGCCTCAGTCCGGCAATCCGAAGCCGAGCAGCAGGCTGCCGCGAGGAACCTGCGCGAGCTTCGGCACGTAGGAGGGCAGGAAGTTGGCGAGCACCTGCCCCCACCCGACCGCCACAGCCACGTATTGTTTGCCGTCGACCGAGTAGGTCATTGAGTTCTGCGGCATCGATCCGGCAGCGAACTTCCAGAGCTGTCGCCCGTCGCGCGCGTCGAACGCGAGCACGTTGCTCTCCAGATCTCCTGTGAACAGCAGGCCCCCTGCGGTAGCAAGGACCGAGTTGCGCATCGGATAGGGAGACTTGTACTGCCACTTCGGCTCGCCGGTCTTCACGTCGAAAGCCGTCAACGTGCCGCCGCCGCTGCTCCACTTCTCGGGCTGGCCGCCCATATGCAGATCGCTTGCCTTCGGCGTCGGATTGACTTCCGCTTGTTTGACATCGTCGCAAACATCGCCAGCCGGGATGAACAGATAGTCGAGCTTCGGCGAGTACGCGGTTTGGTTCCACGACTTGCCGCCGCTCAACGCGCCTGGGCAAAGCGTCTCGGCGTAGCTGCCCGGCACCGCGCCCGGAGTCGGCTTGCCTTCGCCGTCCAGCCCCTTGGCCCAGGTGATCCGTGACACGAAGGGCCTCGCGTAGAGGAATCGACCCTCGGCGCGATCCATCGCGTAGAAATAGCCGCTCTTGCCTGCCTGCAGCGCGGCGCGCACGACGTGCCCGTCGATGCGGGTGTCGACCAGCACGACCTCACCGAAGGTGTCGAGGTCCCAAACGTCATGCGGGATGAGTTGCTTGTACCAGACCAGACGGCCGGTGTCCGGATTCAGCGCCAACATGGAGTCCGTGTAGAGGTTGTCGCCTTTGCGCACGTCCCCGTTCCACATTGGGCAAGGGTTTCCGGTCCCGACATAGATCAGGTTCAGCTCCGCGTCGTAGGTCGGCGGCAGGATCACCGGGCCGCAGCCATACTTCCAGGAGTCGCCGGCCCAAGTCTCGTTACCCGGCTCGCCTGGCCCCGGCACGGTATTGAAACGCCACACTTCCTTGCCGCTGTACACATCGTAGGCGGCGACGAACCCGCGCGTGGCGAACTCCGCCGTAAACGTCCCGACAATCGCCTTGTCGCCGATGATCAGCGGCGGTTGATTGAACCCAAGGCCTGCCTGATAGTCTGCCGCCTGGATGCTCCACTGCTGTTCGCCAGTCTTTGCATCGAGGCAAAGGATCTGTCCGTCGTTGGTGGCAACGATAACCCGGTTACCCGCCAACGAAACTCCTCGGTGCTTGCTCGGACCCCAGATCGCGGCCGGCATCTTCTCCGGGAATTTGTGGTTGTGACGCCACAGAATCCTGCCATTGGTAGCGTCCAGGGCGTAGACGGTATGCATAGGGCTCGTGATGTACATCACACCGTCCGCCACGATCGGTGTGACCTGGAAGTCTTCCTCTGCCCCCGGTACGAATGCCCACTTGACGGTGAGCTTCTGGACATTGGCCGTATTGATCTGCGTCAGCTTGCTGTAGCGCCAGCCTTTGTAGTTGCCGTAGTAGGTGAGCCAGTTCTGGGGCTCCTTCTCAGCGTTGAGCAATCGCTCAGGCGTGACGTCCGCTGCGCCCACCAGCGACACCGACGCAATGAATACGGCTGCTGCTGACAGAGTTGCGAGTGAAGCCGGGAGTTCCGGTGGACGCCGGTTCCAAGAGAGTTTGTTCATGTCACCTCCTCCTCGGTTGATAAGTGCGACCCTGTTTCTGCCCGTCCTCCCGCGTTGGCCTAGTCACTGCTACACAGTGGCCGTTTAAACCGGGGGGAAGCAGACACCCGAGCCTGCCTGAGTCAACGACAACAGCAGGCCGTCGCAGACTGTCCCGGCTGTCCTCTAGTCCGGCGGCCAGCGGCACAGGACGTCTGTTAGATCGCCCGTGACGTAGATTGTCCCGGTGGGACCGACGGCCACGCCGTGGAAGATGGATGAAGGCGGTAGCCCAACCGGAGATGGAGACCCATCAATGGCGAGATCCTTCGCCACAGTGCTCACTTCGCCGGTCAGAAGATTGATACGCGAAAGGCGCGCGGCCTTGGACTCCACCACCAGCAAACTATCGCGGTCCACAGCAAGCCCCTGTGGTCCAAGGAGGCCCGTCGCCACTGCAATGGGCGCCGCGAGTACGGCTCCGTCGGCTACGATTTTCCAGACGGTACCTGTCGCCCAATCCGCGGCCCAGAGATTCCAGTCGGTAGCGGCTATGCCGGTAGGAACCGCCAGACCTTTTGCCAAAATGACATGCTCGCCAGTGCTAGCGTTCCGCCGAACCACACTGCCGGTCCCCAGCTCTGCAACTACGAGATCGCCGCGAAAGCGAATCGCATTCAGCGGCACGGCAAAGTCGTAGTACTCTTCCAGTATTCTTCCTGTCTCCGGGTCCCACACTTGCACTGCATTGTCAAAATAGGACGATAGGATCAGGCGATGAGGAGAAGACCAATGAAAGCCATCGCGCGAGACAGTGAATGGAAGTTTGAACTTGGAAACCTCAACGACAGAGGGTGTAGTACCGTCGGGACGGCCGGATTGCCCGTCGAATGCTTTCAACGAGAAAACATCGGCTACGAACACCGTTTCCTGCCCCGACGAACCCGGCAACACGGCGACGCCGCCCGGCCGAACCATGCCGCCTTTTGCAACGGTCCGTATTCCTCTAGTCGAGAGAACTTCGACCACGAATCCGTGCATATAGCTCGAAACGTACAGATGATCGCGTGAATCGAGCGCCAGGTTGTCGAGACCCAGCTCTAACTGAGCGACGAACGTCTTCTCGCCAGTCTGGATATTCACGCGTACGACCTGCCCGTTGAGGGCATCGGCCACGTACATGCGTCCGTGCGAATCGAATTTGACGGCTTCCCGAGTACCGAAATCACGCGCTACCGTGGTGATCTCACTGGAGTCCACATTGACACGGACGATCTCACCCGTGAAATAGCGCGCCCCATAGAGGAATCCATCAAACCAGTCCGTGCCATTGAGCGCACAGCCAGGACCTAACACCGCGGTGATGAGGCGTGGTGGTTTCGTGAGATTTCGATCCAGCTCGTAAAGGTTGGAGCCCAACACGCATTGCGACACGAACAGGCGGCCATCCTTGGACAAACTGATCCCGTTGACCCCAGGAGCGATTAGCTGAGTCGTTTTGATGCCATCAGGTGAGAGGCGATTTACCTCACCGCTGAGAAGAGAGGTCCAGTACAGCGACCCGTCCGACCCGAAAGCGAGATCATCGGGGGTTCCAGCGTCGATTTCAGGAAGCCCTACTCTGTCCAGGATCCTTCCGGTACGCCGCTCGATGATGAGGATTTCGCGCCCGAGAACACTGGCGACGTATAGCCGGTCGTGCTTGTCGAAGCGGAGCCCATTGGCGCCATGAATCAGCGCTCCGCGCGCGAGGACATGTCGTTCGGGTAGCGCGCGCTCTCCGGGGTCCGCTGCGCCGAGCAATGTGGGACAGACAACCAGACCGATTGCGAGGATGCTTTTGGTGAGCCCCGTACGAAGGAAGGACATGTGTGCCATGCTTAGCCTCCTTGCGCTGCGTGATGTTGTAAGCAGTGAGTTACATCGTCAATCGAGCGCGAGCGCAGCGCAAGGCTGTGCCCGTGCTCGAACCTCCTCGGCAAGAAACTTGGTTCAGTCCTTTATTGCAAACGCATATAGCTTGTTGCTGGGCGTAAACGGAAAGCCGATGGCCGCAAACTTGCCGTATCCGGTTCCCCAATAGACCTCACCGTCTGCTATGGCAGCGCCGCCGATGCACGAAGCTCCGCTGGAGAATGACCAAAGCGTCTGACCGGTGGCCGCATCGAACGCATACATCGTCCCGTCCACTGGATCTACGGAACAACCATACACAATGCCGTTCGCCACCGACACCGGCCCTAAAGCATGCCAACCCGCCGGATCTTCGATTTGCCATAATGGTTTCCCCGTTGCCGCATCCAGCGCCGCCCATCCGCCCGCGCTTGCCGACTGTCCCGATGGTTGAAGCGTATAAGGAAGATGGTTCAAGTTCACCAGCGCCGCATAAACCCTCGTCAGATCTACCGCGGACCCCCATTCCATTCCGCCAAATGCCGAGCCGGGCCCAACTTGATGCGACCAGACCACGGTGCCGTCGCTCGGGTCGAGAGCCCAGTAGACTCCGCTCTTCTGACCCGCCCCAACGAGCTGGCGAGGGCCCTTCTTGGTGACGACCGTGAACAATGTCGGGCCTTGTGCGAAATCAAAGTCGGGCCCCGTGGGCGTCGGGCACCAAAAGTTGTCGTAATTCGGAATGCCGAAACAAGCTACGTTCCAAACGTCGGCACCCCACAACCGCCGAGACCATTTGACCCTGCCCGTTTGCAAATCGAGGGAAAGGATCGAATCCACATAGACGTGCGCATGGTTGGCCCGCTCCCATTCGACAGTGCACTTCGCAGTGGGATCCTGGTCGAGGTTTCCGCTCAAGTTGTTGGCTTGAATACATAGTCGCACCGAGTCGGGCGCCCAGTACGCATTGCCCGTCCCGACATACAAGCTGTTGCGAAGGACATCGATGGCCGCGGTACTACCCCACACACCAGCACCGGCGAAACGCTCTGCGGGTGTAGCGGTCTGCTCCGGTAGTGTGTAGGTCTGCCAGACGATCGCGCCCGTGCGCTTGTTGAGCGCTAGAATGCTGCCGCGTGCCGTACAGCAGGGATACTGCCGACCCTGCACTATGATGATGCCTTCCTCGGTAGACGCGACACCCACGTAGACGAGATCCCCGAATACGACCGGTGATGTCGTCACGATCGCATACGGGTCACGGGTATCGGCTTGCGTTTTCCATAGCACTGCACCATTCGCCTTGTTGAGTGCAACCACCCATGCGCCGGCCTGCGTACCGAAGATCACACGATTGTCATCGATCGCGGGCGTCGTGCGCGAGTAATTCACCGGAAAGGGGAAGGGGTCAGTGTAGGTAATCCCGATCAGGTTGGAAACTTTTTTCGACCATGTCGCTTTTCCCGTCGTTCGATTGATTCGGTATATGTACCCACCGAAATCAACCGCGTAGACAGAGTCACCTTCAACGGATGGAGTAGCTGACACGTCACCTTGCGTTCTAAAAACCCACTTCACCCCAAGATGGGCGACATTCGAGGGACTGATCTCATGCTCGAAGAGGTTGGTCCTCGTGTTTTGAATGTTCTGACCTGCGGACACCCACTGGTCGAAAGTGCCATCCGCAGCAACGATTCCGTGCGCCAGCAACAGCATGCTGACGGTGAGTGCTTGTAAGCTGCTGCGATTTACCCATCCTATTGCATATGTCATTTTTGCTACCCCCATTAGACGACTGCAACGCAGATGTGTCAGGGACTAGCGCTCTGATCCTTCCATGATGGCAACTGGCCTTTTCTTTCTGTCGAAGAAATTCACGGGCAAAGATCGTGGAGCGCCCTGGCGAAGTTGAGCGACTGCTTGGTTGGCGACGAGTCACGCCGAGAGTGGCACATGCTGGCCACGAGGCCTTCGACTGCCGGTCAGCGCAGAACGATGTGGCCGGTAGCGGTAAGTCTCAATACCGCGCCTTGGAAGACGATCGGTTTATTGTTATCAGCAATAAAACGATAAAGCGTCGTAGCTTGCGTTCGGACGTTCCGAGTAGAAATAGGGTCAGCGAAAATGACCATTGCGGAACATGACGTCATCCTATCCGACGAGGACTTACAAATCGCATACCGATGTGCGAGATAATTCTTACTACAAGCTTACGCTGCCGCAGCATGTGCAGACGCCTTTTCCGGCGGAGATACTCACCGATAACTTCGACGCCGGCGTGCCAACGGCCAAGGTGGCGTTTAGCGGATCACCTCGTCGGCACGCAGCAAGATCGAATCAGGGATAGTAATACCCAGAGCCTTGGCAGCCTTGAGGTTGACCATCAGATCGAACTTAGTCGCTTGCTCGATCGGCAGATCGGCTGGCTTGGCCCCCCTCACGATCTTGTCGGCGTACGTTGCGTATCGCCGCCAGATTTCGAGCAAGTTAGGTCCGTAGGACATCAGCCCGCCGGCCTCAACGAAGACACGGAACGCGTACATCACCGGCACTCGGTGCTTCGTTGCAAGTGCGGCGATTCGGCTGCGCTGGCCAACAAAGAACGGCTCTGCCAGCACGATGAACGAGTCACCGCGTTCCTTGTCCATGGCCGCAAACGCACTATCGATGTCGTGCGGCTCGCCGAGCTCGAGCACACGTAGCTTCAGGCCGAGCCTTTCCGCAGCGGATTGCAGGTCGGGCAGATTGCGAAGGGGCAGGTCATGGGGGTCGTGGAGAACGTGGACACGAGAGATTCGTGGAGCCGCCTCCTTGAGCAGTTCGACCCATTTTGCGGAGAACTGCGAATCGACGGCGACAGCAGATCCGGTGAGATTGCCGCCAGGGTGAGCGAGGCTCGCTACCAGCCCCATTCCAACTGGATCGTCCGCGCCGAAGACAATCGGTATTGTCTGGGTCGCCCGCTTGGCAGCCAACGCTACCGGCCCGGATGGAGCCAGGAGGACGTCGGGCTTGAGCTGAACCAAATTCGGCGATCAATTCGGGCACGTGTTCCATCTTACCGTGGGCGTATCGATAGTCGATGACGATATTCTGCCCTTCCACGTACCCGAGCTCATGCAGCCCTTGCCGGAACGCCCAGATGAGACTTCCTTTCGTGTCGCGCGCAGTCTCGGGTTCCGAGGGCACGAGGACAGCGATGCGCGCCGTCTTCCCCGCCTGCGA
>Ga0105239_10009264_pt1 | contig 11130 bp, 9 predicted proteins | sample KBSC44metaG_FD_92761 | JGI IMG/M metagenome (GOLD analysis project Ga0105239, IMG submission 92761) | Corn rhizosphere microbial communities from Kellogg Biological Station, Michigan, USA - KBS C4-4 metaG | ecosystem: Host-associated > Plants > Roots > Rhizosphere > Soil | place: Michigan, USA...
ACCATCCGCACCAAGAAGAATAAGCCGGTTGGTCGCCGTGGTGCTGCCATCCATGTGTTGAACGAAATGCAGCACTTGCCAGCCGATACGGAACGAGTAGGGACATGGCTCAGCGGCGTTGGGAGGATTAGCTTGCGAGATGAAGAGTGTGGTACCCATCATCTGTCGTCAAGTCATGGCTTCAGCATCACTGAGCAAGACAAGCAGCTCCAGAGGAAGCGGATCAGCATGCAGCTCAGCAGAGGCCAAAAGTTGAGTACGAAACTCGTCAAGGGATTGGGCCTGGGAATATTATTCAGCCCCAAGATCTGGTAAGCCTTCCGATTTCGAGCTCTTTTTACTGGCTAACAGCATCTCCTTCGCCAGGGAGCTCACCAAAATGAGTCGGGAGCAGCTCGATGTGATCATTAGAAATTTCCAGAAGGATCCAAGAAGGATGCAACTCCTCGAAATCCTGGGTCGACAACTAGAGGATCTGATCGCTGAAAACAGTCCGGATCTCCATGGTCTGTGTGATACATTAAAAGAAAAAAAGCTCATTTCGGACGAGGAGTGTCGGGAACTCCATGCCATCTTTGCCGTGGGCGCCGTAAGTACTTTCTGACGACCAAGGGGCGATGGGCTGATGAGATAACTTCCACGCAGGACGCCATCCCAAAGGGAACCTTAAATGCAGCGGTGGAACAGTTGATCAAAGACGTCAGAACCAAGGTTCTTGGGAAGCGCAAGATCCGCGAAGGTGACAGCGTTGTGTCAACAATGGAGTGGAACTCGATTGCAACATATTGCGGCGGCTCCTTGATGAAGAATGGTTTGACGCCTGGACGATTGTGGCAGCCATGCAAATATCGGATAAGCCTTTCTTCGTTCACCATGGCTATTCTGTCCCGTTAGACGAACTGGGGAGAAATAGTAGGATGAAACCTGTTAAGCGGCCTCTCGCAGGCTGGGGCCGAAAGATCAGTGAGTTCCGCAAGAACGCCAGAGAAACATTTGGGGATTCGATGCGCCTGGTATCCTTCTGTCCTTTAAACCACGGCGGCGCGCATTTCACATTACTGGAGATCAACGAACGCGAAGAAGTGATCCGCCATTATGATTCTATGGTAGACAAAGGTGTAATCGACGGCACCACCAAGCTGACGCGAGTGCAGAAGTTGGTGAAGGTCAGAGGTTCCCTGATTGGCTAAGTGGAGAGATTCTGACTTGATCGTAGGAAGAATTCGGTGACTTGAGATCTCCATTTCGCGAAACTGTGAGTGTTGAACATAGATATCATTGTTGACGGGCTGAAATTAACTGAAAGGCAGCCCACCCCGCAACAGAATGACAGCTGGAGCTGTGGTGTCAGGGTCGTCTGGAATTTTCGACGTCTGTCGAATAATCTTCCAATTGGAGAATGGAACACGACACTTAGTCCCGAACGTATGAAAATGGAGATCGTGGAAGGGTTTGCCGCAAGCATTGAAGGTAGATCCATGAAGAGATATATGGAGTAACGGTTCCACAAGGACGGCGTATTTATGTGCAAATGGATCGGAGGAGACTTTGAAAAGTCTAGAGCTGCTACAAGACGGATAGTAATCTTACATTTAGAAGTATTGGGCAAATGCTTGTTTCAACCAATAGTCCTATTAATCTTCTTTCTGTAAATAGTCTGGAAAGCGTTACGAGCTTCCATATTACCATAGCTCTCTATTCGGTTGCGACGAATCGATCGCTTTCAAGACTCCCTATAAGCTTACCCGACTAAAGTAGATGAAACCTTAAGGGCGGGAGGAAGGAAGTGTTGATGCCGCTTCCACCATTCTATTGATACCGAGTCTCTGAGGGTAGTTCTAGGTAGGATATGCTTTGGCTCGGAGTGCCCACACTTTGGGAGCGCCCTCAAGTGGGAGCACTCTCATCTGGGAGTGCCCTCATCTGGGAGCGCCCTCATCTGGGAGCGCCCTCATTTGGGAGCACTCTCACTTGGGAGCGCCCTCATTTGGGAGCGCCCACACTTTGGGAGTGCCCTCATCTGGGAGCGCCCTCATCTGGGAACGCCCTTAATTTGGTCCCAAGATTATGACTGGAACAATTGAGGTGGCTGAGCCGTGTTTCCACTCACAGAGTTCCCCATTCCAATTTGGGAGTTGGCAAGCATTGTATCAAGTGACGACTCGCGACTCTGTAGCAGCCACGCAGGGACACAATGCTACACCTTCTCGAAATAAGCATTGTTAGGCGCTACGTCACCTCGAGGTTTGCTGGGTGCTTCGTGTTCCACACTTCATCGCTGGCACTCCAGAAGACGGTGTCACATAGTTTCTGATCACTAGCACCACTCATTTGGTTCGGAGCCGGCTGCGTTGATGCTATAGTGAGTGCTGTTGAGACAGTTCTTGCCTGAGCGTAGCTGCCATGACATGTGCTTCATTGCGCTTTAGACTGACATGGGGTTCACCGCCCGTGGTGCTTGTGAAGACTTTGTTTAACACCTTCGCCGTGTAGTCCCTCATGACAGGCCGCGAAATGGTTCTCTTGACCTCTAGGAACCCTTTCTCTCATGCGTTGCTATTGACTTGAACAAGGAAATGTCTCTCGCGAAGTCCGTGGCGTTCAACGCAAGGTCATCTTCGATGTTGGCGCCCCAAGCTTCTATGGCGAAGCACAAAGGCCTATTCAACCATGACCCCATGGTGCTCATCCCGTGGACGGGGGGTTAAGTCACGTGATATCTGGGTCATGCGCATGATGTGAGCAAATCTAAATTCAGACTCCAAGGATGGGGCATATTTTGTGCGCCTATTAACATTCATTTACAATTGCTAGCAAGTGGCCCGGGTAGGTATCGAAGACGTTACTGACTGGGAAGCGGACAGAATGCTAGTGATGAAGGACCTTCTTTGCTTTGAAAGATGCTGCGGACAGATGCCGGAGGCGGTGACTAATCGAGGCTGACATGGGAGCGACGAAGCTGGATGGGCTCCAAAATAGAAGGCCAAGAAGCCATGGAGTCCACCGTACATAGACAGAAACCATACTTCAAATCGGACCTGTCATTGGTTTGCTGAAAATGGGAATAGGCTTGCGTATACTGCGTATTTCCACCGGTTGCAACACTTCTGGTCTCATGCTACCTTGTGGCTTGCAGCAATTGCGGGGTCAGATTGGGGGAGCGAGCGATGAGGCTGGCCTCCAAGACCATAGAAGCTTCAGCTCCGGTCGTCATCAAGGGGTGTGGTGGTTAGAGGAGAATCTCTTGCGTTTGTTCTTCTTCCCGTGAAATGAAGATATTCGTATATGGGTGTGGCAACGTGGAAGTGAACTGAGAAGCCTAAGAGAAGTTACGTGGTGGCCAGCTTGGCAAGGTGTCCCTACGAGGAGAGTTGGGCTTTGTCGAGAAGCTGTCCTCTGTCATTCAAGGACTCTTGGGTTAGGTGGAGATTGCTGGCCATGCGTAGGTGTGGTCCTCGACTTCAGTCGATAGTAAGCAATCCCCAGTTGAAAGGCCAGACGGGGAAGATAATGGTGCGAAGATCAGCCTTGATTAGACGGACGGGTGCATGGTTGAGTTCCCCGGGCTAGTTAATAGGACGAGCAGGCGCAACTGGGCCTAGCTTTGCGAGGCTCCAGGCATGGTGGGCCTCCCGTTCCACTCTCGTTAGGCTCGTGCCTTCTGCCCTCCGTGCCTCGCCACTTCACACGGGCTCAGCCCTGATGGATTCCCGACTCGCCCTAAAGAGGAGAAAAGAATGAAACACATGACTTTCTTTTCTACTGCGTTGAAACTATAAGAATAATGAGAACCGCAAGTGCACACGGGCAGGCTCCTGGGCTACACCCCCCCGCATAGGTGTCCATCTGGAGGGTGCAGAGGCCGTCTGTTTTGCTGAGACCTAATCAAGTGTTAGCGCCAAGACTCCACTAGCGCGCATTACACCTTGAAACTCGCGACACACTAGCGACTAGTCGATACTAACTAGGCAGTTTCATCACATGACTAAGTGCGAGAAATATCGCCAGAACAAGAGCGTTTCGAAGCATTTTAACTAGTAATTTTATACATAAACAGAATAGCTACAATAGTCTTGCTAAAATGCAGAAACCTCGTACACAACTTTCTTTGCATTAGCTTGTCGTCGGCGCAAAACCTTGCACCCTGGCAGGATCCATTATTGCCTGCCGCTGACATCAAGGCGGCCCCAAGTGAAACCCTTTGGCGCGGAATCCCTGCACGATGGGAGCCTTAACGCGTCGAGTTAGGCGCTCAGGCTAGGTGCTGGGTGATCCACGACGAGTCATGCCAGCTGCCTCTCTAGAATGGGCTTGGCAATCGTAATTCATTACTTCCGCGTCCTGAATGTGCTGCTCATGCAGCTCCTCCATTTCGAAGAGCCTAATGTCAAAGACCTGAGGTAGGGCATGAGTTGCTGTTCTCGTGGCCTTCCGCTGCTCGAGACTGGCAGTCAACTGTTTCCCCTCTCACTCTTGCCCATGTCGGAAGCACCAGAAACAAACACAATCCTGACTACTACAGCGTCTGTATTTATTTAGCCCATTTTGAGTTCTTTCGACCTCCACATGCATGCACTTCCCCCCCTAACTCCACATGGATATTACACTTCTGGACTTTTGATACGTCTTCCGGAACCCTACCTACAATAGTAGATCGCCCGCTTAGGTGAATTCCTGTTGTTTTCGTCGTCTTTGTTCCCCTTGCAGCTCCGTATCCTACACATGGCCGCTTCAACTGTGCCTCAATTTTCGCTTTTCTCAATTAGCAACTCTTCTTCGTCGTGGTCCTGGGACCTAAATACTGACACCTCGGATGCCCAGTCTTACCCGGCCCTACCTTATTATCGCCAGTGTCTCTGCTCAGTGTCCATTCCTTAATTCTTCGCTTCTGCCTACTTCAACTCGCTCTTCTTCTCCACCCAACATCAATTCGTCCATCAGATCTTGGCCCGACCGCAGCTACCCATCTCTGAGACTTTCCCGACTCTATGGGCTCTAAAGTACTCCACATCTGGCCTCCGTATCCCGCTCTGCTTAACATTCCTTTTTGTCCTCATCGGCCAGTATTATCCACACTGCCACTTTTCAGCGCGCTCCACGACGTGCGAGCGGTCCTGTTCAACCGCCCGGCCTGGCACCCGTCAACCATACCTCGACGTCGACTAGCGTAGGACACTGTCGCCGGAATCCCACCCGCCCTGGTCCTTCCGACGGCAGTAGAAAGTCCATTCATTCATACAACGCTGACAATCATCATACGCCCATCTCGCACACGACCTCGACCGGCCTTATAAACCTGCCATTGATGCGCGTCCTTTACTTATCTCACCCTATCTCACCCAGATGAGCTAGAGCTCCTCTAGAATCCGATCACCATCACTCTGGATCAACCAATGCTCTGAATGCAACCAAATCATGATACCATGGACTGCCTTTGAGTCGACGTAAGTAGTATTTCAGCACCGCCTTCTTGTGACTTGCTGATTCATGGATAGTGAATATGAACTTGACAGGCGCATCGAGTTGAACGAATACAATCTCTTCCGCTATGTTCAACAAGGCCCAATCCAGTTGACTCGTGGCTTGGACTCGAGCATGCTTGAACAAGCACATGAACGTCAATTTGCTATCTCTCAAATGGGTCTCGTCAGCGCTGGGTTCGAATCGGAACATACTGCACGTATCAAACTTGCATTGCACACTATCCTTTGCCACTTCTCCAACCACAAACGCAACACATCACCACGACGTCCAGCCTCGCCGCATAGGGAATATTTGGCAGATTTCAGCCTATCTAATCTCCCTATGACGTTCGAACCCCTCCCACCACTCAACATGGAAGCTTCAACCATTCACTGTCCAGCAAATCCACCAACCATCCCGAGATCAATGACGACTCATCTCTCACGGCCACCCTTAGCTCTCGTAGATCTGATGAATCCTGAACCGGCCATCCCTGAATACGCCAAGCGCAAGTACTCTGGTTCTCATAGTTCACCCCCTCTGGATGCCGATTCGTTGGATAATATTGTGGACGCCGACAACGATAAATTATATAGCGGGACCTTGGACTATGTCCGAGCATCTCAGTCTCATAAGCCAATAACGACCAGGACACATAGAGCAGCTCGAATGATACGACCTTCACCCTCGAGGATGGTCCCTTCCCAAGCCCGAAGGAAGAAGACATGTGAAGCAGACCAAGCTGAGAATGATGTCCACCTCCTCTTAGGCCTTTCACAGGATCGTACAAAGGCCGTAAGCTAAAATGCCTTTTTGAGCTCAGATTGTCTTGGGCAAGCACTTACGCCTATCCACGGACAACGAGCGGGCCTGAATGGACCAAGCCAAGCAGGATCTCCGGAAGTGATCAGCCATCCAGGTACAATCCTTTCGATGGTATCGTCGGGACTCTGCTGTCAGTAATATGTCTAATCGATCCATCGAGCACAGTTTGCTATTGAATTTCTGGCAAATTATATCTGTGTTGCCTTTTCCAAGTCGTATTTTACAAGCGATGGCGCTGGCTGGTGTACTAATCTCCTGTTGTATATATTTCCACGCACTCATTGGCATTGGATCCTTACTGCCGCCGGCTTCTTTCAAGCTTTCATGCTTAGAAGTCAGGTATGCTGCTGTCGCTGGTGTGGACATCCACCTCGTTATCTAACCATTTTGAGATTGGCTTAGTCAACAGGACAACAACTGCTGGCTGGGTATTTGCATCGATCCCTCACGTGATTCCGAGAGTCGAGGAGTAACTGGGACCTATTTGGAGTGAATTACCTATGTTGAGCGTTGGATACGATCAATGAACAATAAGAAGACACGTTTTGGAGATTAGGATGATGGGAAGGTATACTAGAAACCAACCCCCGTCGCCTGATACCATTCAGTGTAGATAACGCTCAGAGAATGTGTGTTTTTTGGGCAAAATTTTTGAAGTTTTCGAACCGTTGGTTGCTCAGGCTCAGCTTTTTTTGTAGTTCAGCGGGCGAATCCCGCAGCTTGATGTGCTCCGTATTGGCACCCATCTTGAATGTCGATTCGATATGATACTAACGCAAGGCAGGTAGGTGAGGGTGGTGGATGAAGCGAAATACTATGACACCAGACAATCAAAGAGACGGCGAGTGAGCGGTATGGTATGGTGATGAGCTATTATATCATTCAAGGTTGTAAGGTTGTAGCCAGTTTACGGAGTGAAGGTGTGCTAAGAGTTGAGCTGTAGATAAAGTTATGTTGTGCCAAGACTGCTCTCAGGTCTTGAATTTCAAGAGTAACGGGGCACGCTGACCAAGGCGAACACGTCCAAGCGCAACATGAAATCTCTGCCCTTTCGGCTCCACCGCCGGGCGTAATAAACTGTGTGTGCATGTGTGTGTGTGTGTGTAGGAAGTTTCAAAGATGTAAAGTGAATGGTTGTCGCCACACATTGAACTCGCTTTTTTTCCGGCTCCGCTGGAGGAGCAGAACAATGTCAAGAGCTGATCTCACTTTGGCCTATAAAAAGGACTACTATTTTCAAACAGTGGCTATAAATGGCCGTCAGATTCTAATTTTGTACTAAGGAAGACGTCATCCCGCATGCTTACCGGAGATTAAAGGCATCTCGCTTCCACATAATATCACCATCTAGTTATCATACTAAGACTCAAACATATTTTCACTAGCTCGTTGCGAATCTCATGAGTCATTTGGACCAGCTACCGCGTCCATCCGCGAATCCAGCTTATTCACGTGTATATCACGTGATATTGACTGTACGCCCATTTATGAAATTTCACAATGGTTAGGCGTCGAAACTCTGACTCCTGCTTGAGAACGCCTAAGCACAAGGCCTTTGGATATGGCTTTTCATTAGCTCATACATCCAGTCTGTCTCAGAAGCTACACGACTTTATCCTTGAAGCAGTCAATGCACAAACATGGGACGATGATTGCATCGCTCACAGTGAAGATGTCCTGTGTAAAACATTTCCCCATCTGTCTGATGTTATCAACTCCTTCTGCGGGGAAGTCGATGGATTTGTCAAACGACTAAAGGCTCAAAGCCTCAACCCGGAGGATGCTGAAGTAATTATGAGATCCAATGATGACATAGGTGAGAGAGTCACCCAAAAACTATTGACTGGGTGCTGGGTGCCCGACAACAACATTCTAGATACAACACCATTTGCCTATAAAGACGTACCTAACGTGAATGGTGATCTGGAGAGCCAATTTGAAGAATTCATGTATGCGAGTTCGGAAAATGACGGATCAGAACATCCTTCTGGTGGTTCTGCACTTGGTCTAGATGAAGAGTATTCGGGCGGCGACGATGAGGCTCCCACCTCTGTGGAAATTGTTCAGGATAATGGTTCATGGGACTCCTCATCCCATAGAACGCTTCATGAAACCACACAAACCTCAGCTACGGGAATTGTTGCTTCGGATAAATCAGATGAAAGTACTACATGGTCCCAAACGCACGCACAGTTAGGAAACATTTTCCCGATACTTGGGGATGACGACGAAAGTATGAGGACAGACGATGGGGAAAGCGATAAGAACCATCCCGATCCCATAGTCAGCGTTGATATACCATTCCGGCCCGACGAAGGGAATCAAATAGGAGAGAAGTACAGCAGTGAAGTAGAACATCCAGAAGGGGGGGAGGAGGAAGAAGAAGGAGAAGAAGGAGAAGAAGAAGGAGAAGGAGAAGGGGATGAGGAGGACGAATATGAATTAGATGAACGCACTAACAACCCCCGCATACAGGCGTTGAAAAAGCAAGCACAACAGGGTGCCAATAAGAAACGTCATGCACCGAATCGGGAGCCGTCAAAGAAGAGGATGAAAACCAATCCCAAAACTAGTTATGAAGCTGCTGAAACGCAGGTTCGAGCCCTAGATTCGACGCGAGCGCTGGAGCTATCACTTGCAGATCTTCCGGAACTCCCACATGGCACAATTGAGCCTCACACCGTCTATCTCATGCTTCAAGATCGTTGTCAACACCAACCTGAGGAAGATCTACGTCTCCTAACGAAACTTTTTTTCCTGATTGGTTCACCTTCAGCCGTCGCCCAATTACAGGATGCTGTGCTAACAATCAGACGACAAATGGTATCCCGCACACAAAACCCCACTAGCATGGCGCATATCAGCCACTGGCTGGATCAAGTCGAGCTCAGTGCCCCGTTAGCGCGGAGATACGGCATTATCAGTTTGTCCCAGCGCCGCCGGGAGCTGGAAAAGTGGCATAAGGATCAGAACGGGCTACGACAGTCGTCACGCAGAAGAAAGTCATTGAAAAATTACATGCCTCCGCGTGGTGGAGGCACTGAAGGTGGGAGTTCCACTGCTAGCAAGACTGACGCGGCAGCTCTCCATGACCTCGTGGTTGAGTGTTATCCCCATCTCCGCATGCCAGTCCGAGGCTCCCCCGATCCACAGGACGACGAATTCGTGCGAAAGAAATCACAGCTACAATATCGGCTCTCGGCCGCCCGAAACTATGTCTTGCTAGAGGAGACAATCTCAACCGGGGCAGTTGCCCTGATACCGATTGAAGGGATATCGGCTACCAAGTAAGTGATTTGTCCATATGCGATCAACGTCATGCTTAGTTGTATGTGTAGGCTCGAGCGACTTCCTCTACCCGTGTTCGCTGCGTTTCTCGACGTCTTGGACCAAGTAAGGGGAAGTTTTCTCCGCTCTCTAACTCCTATGCTTTCTGCATATATCTCGGATCTCCTTTGGCAGCGAGACACCGCGGATTGTAGACATAGATTTGAAGTCATTGACAGATGCAGCCTGACTCAAATGGAATTTGACTCTGCGGAGCTAGTTAGTGTTTGCCAACTCGAGTAATTTCGTAAGCCGGAGACACTGGAAGAGGAGATTGCGGCCTGGCGAGTAGATCTTTTCCTTTCCCCTGTGGTGCTCTTGAATTTCAGAAGCATAAAAGACTCAATCTTGTCAATATAGTGCGGATTTGTGTCCGAATTCCTAATTCTCTTAGCTTATTGAGGAATTGCCATTAGGCCAATTTCCTAAATCTGTCCTAAAACTGGTTGTCTCTTTAAGTTGAATTTTTTTTTCTAAACGATGCCATGGATCAACAGGCTTAGGAGGGCAGTTTTCCCCCATGGCAGATTGAGGAAAGAGGAAGATGAAAGCCTCCCTTCGACAATGATGAAAATACTTCAAGAGGCACAGAAAGACCCAGACGTTTTACAAGGTCGAATGCTCCTGGTTCTGCCGAGCAAAATGGATTCGAATGCTGATACTCTGATTCTCGAAACACTTTTGGCTGATGGCTTCGTGTGACTTATTTCCAATGAATGAACGTTCCATGATACCTGGTAGAAACGTTTCACCCACGGTGCTTGCTTCCCTCCTTTTTAGACCTTACAGTCTAGTTGTTATTTAGTTGACTGGTAGCCAGTGGCGAAGAGGATGACAGGGGGATGATGGCGATAACAACCCAATACTTCCCATAGTGGAGGTAAATTCCATTGTCGAGATTCCCTTAGCTGGAGAGGTGGCAACCTAGTCTTGGTGGTCATCTCAGGAACGGGGTGGGCATCGCCCTCTAGATTATCAATCGGGTACCAGGTTGTCCCTGCTATATCACAGTCTGAGAAGGGGGTCTGGCGGAAAATGGATTCGGTGGTGTTCGACTTGCTATTCTCTGCCGAGCCAGTCTGCAAAGGTGCGTGCTCACCTCTCAGAGGTGACAGGGACGGGCGATTTGGAGCGGTCTTGTACATCCAATACTCCTCTATAATCGGGGAGTGGACTTGCGGCCTAGGTTGAACCAAATCCTGGATGGTGTCTACTGAGAGCCAGGCAAACTCATCACCCATCACAATTTCTTGACCATCTTCCCTCATCCAACGAACGTAGAGCTTTCTTTTTTCCCCACAGACTCTTTCCACACGGGCTATCCAATCTTCCGTGGAGTCGTTCTTGACAAAAACGAACTCTCCTGCCTTGATCACTAAGCCATAGTCTAGATTATTAGTACGAAGTGTCATGTTAGAACCCATATATTCACTTACAGTTGATAAAATTTTGCTTGCTGTTGTATTCATCTGAAGAGCATTCAGTCTCCGGAGTGGGACGATATTCCGAATATAT
>Ga0105239_10009266_pt1 | contig 11130 bp, 6 predicted proteins | sample KBSC44metaG_FD_92761 | JGI IMG/M metagenome (GOLD analysis project Ga0105239, IMG submission 92761) | Corn rhizosphere microbial communities from Kellogg Biological Station, Michigan, USA - KBS C4-4 metaG | ecosystem: Host-associated > Plants > Roots > Rhizosphere > Soil | place: Michigan, USA...
CTGCTCGGCGGCGACCATCAAATCCGTAAGTGTATTCGCGACCTGCTCGGACACCGCCCGGCGCTCCTCGCGCGGAGCCGTCGTGCTGATGTTCGCGAGGTCGGGTCCCTTCAGACTATCGACAAGGTACGGCTGCATGATCACCCCTTTGTTCGCGATGGTGGCGGCGACCAGCGCGTTCTCCAGCGGTGTCAGTGCAACATCTTTCTGCCCGATGCTCGACATGCCGAGCGCGGCGGCGTCGGCGATCGGGCCGACGGTGGATTGGGAGACCTGGAGAGGAATCGTGGGGGGAGGGGTGTCGAGCCCGAACGCCGTCGCGGTCGACCGCAGTTTGTCGGCGCCGGTGTTGATGCCGAGCTGGACGAAGGCGGTGTTGCAGGATTTCGCGAACGCATCGCGCAGGGAGGCGGTCGGTCCGGCGCCGCACGCCGCTCCGCCGTAATTCTCCAGCGTTGCGGTGCTGTCCGGCAGCGCGATTCGGGGTGCGGCGGTCAGCTGGGTGTTCTCGGTGGCACCGGCCTGCAGCGCGGCCGCGGTAGTGATGACCTTGAAGGTGGACCCTGGCGGGTACGTCTCCGAGATGGCTCGGTTCAGCAGCGGCGAGTCGGGATTGTCCCGCAGCTGCTGCCAGGCGGTCGACTGTGCCTGAATGTCGTGGGTGGCAAGCAGGTTCGGGTCGTACGACGGCGACGAGACCATCGCGAGGACCTTGCCTGTCGACGGCTCCAGCGCCACTACCGCGCCCTTGCAGGGACCGTTGCAGCCATCCTCCATCGCATCCCAGGCCGCCTGCTGAACCTGGGGATTGATGGTCGTCGCGACATTGCCGCCGCGCGGATCGCGTCCGGTGAAGAAGTCGGCCAGCCGCCGCCCGAACAGCCGCTGATCGGAGCCGTTGAGAATGGAGTCCTCGGCGCGCTCCAACCCGGCGCTCGAATAACTCAGCGAGTAGAACCCGGTGACCGGCGCGTAGGCGAGCGGATTGGGATAGACGCGCAGGAAGCGGAACCGGCCTTCGGTGGAAACCGAATAGGCGAGCAGCTGGCCGCCGGCGGAGATCTGGCCGCGCTGGCGCGAGTACTCGTCGAGCAGCACCCGTTGGTTACGTGGATCCGCGCGCAGCCCGTCGGCCTTGAATACTTGTGTCAGTGTGGCATTGGCCAACAGCAGCACGATCAGCGCCATGATCGTCACGGCGATGCGGCGCAGTGAGGTGTTCATACCTTCTCGATCACCTCGGTGCTCGCCGCCGCGATCGGAGTGGACTGCGGCCGGGTGACGATGGGGCGGCGTGCGGCGTGCGAGATGCGCACGAGTATCCCTAGCAGCGCATAGTTGGCCAGCAACGACGAACCGCCGTAGGACATCCACGGGGTGGTGAGCCCGGTCAGCGGGATCAGGCCGGTGACACCGCCCACCACGATGAACAACTGGATCGCCAGGGTCGACGCCAGGCCCGCGGCCAACAGCTTGCCGAAGCTGTCCCGCACCGCGATCGCGGTGCGCAGCCCGCGGATGATCACGATCGCGTACAGCATCAGCACCGCGGCAAGGCCGACCAGACCGAGCTCTTCACCGACTGCGGCGATGATGAAGTCGGTCGACGCGGCGGGCACGGTGCCGGGCTGGCCGTTGCCGAGGCCGGTCCCGAAGATGCCGCCGGTGGCGAAGCTGAACAGCGACTGCACCATCTGATAGCCGGCGCCGTCCGGATCGGCGAACGGGTCGAGCCAGGTTTCCACACGGACCCGGACGTGGCCGAAAATGTAATACGCCGCAACACTTCCCGCGGCGAACAGCGCCAGGCCGATGACCACCCAGCTGAACCGGTCGGTGGCCACGTAAACCAGCACCAGAAACGACGCGTAGAGCAGCAGCGAGGTGCCGAGGTCCTTTTCGAAGACCATCACGCCGACGGAAGCGATCCAGGCCGCCAGCAGCGGCGCAAGATCGCGGGGCCGCGGCAGGTCCATGCCGAGGAAGTGCTTACCGGCACTGGTGAACACGCTGCGCTTGGCCACCAACACCGCGGCGAAGAAGATGAGCAGCAGGATCTTGGAGAACTCTGCGGGCTGAATTGAGAAGCCCGGCAACTCGATCCAGATCTTCGCGCCGTTCTGCTCCGACATCGACCGGGGCAGCACAGCGGGGATGGCGAGCAGGATCAAGCCCGTCAAACCGCAGATGTAGCCGTAGCGCGCCAATAGCCGGTGATCACGGAGGAAGATGACCACCAGCGAGAAGCCGATGACACCGACGAGAGTCCATAACATCTGCTGATTGGCCGTGCCGCCCAGCCCTTTTGCCGACGGTCCGCCTGCCGCCAGGTCCAGGCGGTGAATCATCACCAGGCCAAGGCCGTTCAGCAGCGCGACGACCGGCAGCAGCAGCGGATCGGCGTACGGTGTGAAGCGCCGGATGGCCAGATGCGCACCGCTGAACAAGGCGAGATAGGCCACCGCGTATTGCGCGAGATCCCAATGGAGGCCTTGTTCCTGGTTGGCCTCGACGAGAAGCAGGGCCACCATGGTGATCACCGCAGCGAAGCCGAGCAGGAACAGTTCGGCGTTGCGCCGGTTCGGCAGCGGCGGCACGACGGTCACTGGCGACTGCGGCTGCGTCGTCATGACAGTTCCCGGCAGTTCGTTCCCGGTTCAGGTGGCGGGGGAGGCAGCGCGGTCACGGTGGGCTGCGGAGAGGGCGACGGCGAAGGCGGTGGCGCGCCTGGCGGCGGGGCACCAGGTGGCGGCGGGCCAGGAGGTGGAGGGCCAGGAGGTGCAGGGGCCGGCGCGGTCACCGTGGTCGGGGTCTCGGGCGCGGGACTTGCCCCACCGGATTCAGGAATGCCGGGATTCACCGGTGTCGGGGGCAGATGCGGTGTCGGCGTCGTGGTGGTCGGCGTCGGGGTGCGCGGTGCGCACGTCGGCAGGACCGAACTGCGGGCGAGTTCCTCGATCTGGGCGATGGCGTCGTCGAGCGAGCCCGACGGCAGACCGGCAACCACCTGCGCCCGCTCCGACGGCCGCATGTCGTTGACGCCGAGCATGCGGCAGTCCAGGTTGGTCTGGGATTGCCCGGCGCTGATGAGCGACAATTCATTTCGCGCGTTGAGACAGCCCAACAGGTAGGGCTCCTGGAGTGCGAAACCCAGAAAGGAGCCCTGCACACCCCGCATGATCGACACGGTGCCTTCGTGCGCGGTGACGTAGTAGTTACTGCGCACGATCTCGCGGCCGACCGCCAGGGCGGCGAGCACCACCAGCACCAGCACGGCGGCAGCGATGATCATACGGCGCCGGGACCGTGGTTTGCGTTCGGGCGCTTCCGGTTGTGGCACAACGCGTTTGGCCTCGTTGCGGCGTGGGTTGAACGCCGAAGCGCGACCGGCCGCGGTGTTGGGCGGCGCGGCCTGGTCGTCGTCGCCGGACACCGCACCCGCGAGGATGGGCTGGGTCTGGCCGCCGTAGTCGTAGTCGATGACGTCGGCCACCACGACGGTGACGTTGTCAGGGCCGCCCCCGCGAAGCGCCAATTCGATTAGCCTGTCAGCACTTTCGGCGACATCTGCGATCTGCAGCGCCTCGAGGATGGTTTCGTGGCTGACCGGATCCGACAAGCCGTCGGAGCACAGCAGGTACCGGTCGCCGGCCCTCGCCTCACGCATGATGAGCGTGGGCTCCACTTCGTGCCCCGTGAGCGCACGCATGATCAGCGAGCGCTGCGGATGGCTGTGCGCCTCCTCGGCGGTGATCCGGCCCTCGTCGACGAGCGTCTGGACGAACGTGTCGTCCTTGGTGATCTGGTTGAGCTCGCCGTCGCGGAGTAGATAGCCGCGGGAGTCGCCGATATGCACGAGTCCAAGCCTGTTGCCCGCGAACAGGATTGCTGTCAGCGTCGTGCCCATGCCCTCGAGTTCAGGATCGGCTTCGACGTGCGCGGCGATCGCGGAGTTGCCCTCGCGGACCGCGGCGTCGAGCTTGGAGAGCACGTCGCCGCCGGGCTCGTCGTCGTCGAGGTGGGCCAGGGCGGCGATCACCAGCTGCGAGGCCACCTCGCCCGCGGCGTGGCCACCCATCCCATCGGCGAGGGCCAGCAGCCGTGCGCCGGCGTACACGGAGTCCTCATTGTTTGCGCGGACCAAACCGCGGTCGCTGCGAGCGGCGTATCGAAGCACCAGTGTCACGGGCGCAGCTCGATTACGGTCTTGCCGATTCGAACCGGCGTGCCCATCGGAACCCGTACCGCCGTCGTCACCTTCGCCCTGTCAAGGTATGTGCCGTTGGTCGATCCTAGGTCCTCGACATACCATTCCGAACCTCGTGGGGAGAGCCTGGCGTGCCGCGTCGAGGCGTAGTCATCGGTGAGCACCAGCGTCGAGTCGTCGGCACGGCCGATCAGCACGGGCTGCGAGCCTAGCGTGATGCGGGTGCCGGTCAGTGCGCCTTCGGTCACGACCAACTGGCGTGCCACGTGGCGGCGGCCCCGGTTGGGCAGCAGCGCGCCGCGCAGCGCCAGCCCCCGTCGCACCATGACCGCTCCGGTCGGTGCGTAGATGTCAGTCCGCAGGATCCGCAGCACCGACCAGATGAACAACCACAGCAGCAACAGGAAACCGACGCGCGTCAGCTGCAGTACTAACCCCTGCATCTGACGTCCTCTCTGAGGTCAAAGGTCGCCGGCCTACCGGCTCCGGCCCCCTCCCGCTCACGTCGTGCCGGTAACGCAATCAACTCAAGCTTGGCAACGTCACGATACTTGGACAGCGATCGACGTGAGGGTGAAGCTCCAGCTTCCTACCGGCCACGGCCGGGCCGATCCGGGCCCAGTGCTCAGTGAACGCGGACGATGATCTCGGAGTGACCGAGCCGGATCACGTCGCCGTCGGCCAGCTGCCACTCCTGCACCGGCGCGTTGTTCACCGTGGTGCCGTTGGTGGAATTGAGGTCGGACAGCAGCGCGACCTGGCCGTCCCAGCGGATCTCCAGATGCCGGCGGGACACACCGGTGTCCGGCAGCCGGAACTGTGCGTCCTGGCCCCGACCGATCACGTTGGCGCCTTCACGCAGCTGGTAGGTACGGCCGCTGCCGTCGTCGAGCTGCAGGGTGACAGTCGCGCCGCCTGCCGCGTAGCCGCCCTCGGCGTAGCCGCCGCCATAGCCCTGCCCGGCGGGCTGACCGTAGTCGTATCCGCCGCCGCCGGGCTCGCCGTAGCCGGGTTCGGCGTACCCGGCGCCTCCCGGCGCCTCGCCGTAGCGGCCGTAGTCCGGCTGGCCGCCATAGCCCTGGTCCGGACGGCCATACGGCTGCCCGCCATAGCCGCCCTGGTCGGGATAGCCGCCCTGGTCGGGGTAGCCGCCCTGGTCGGGGTAGCCCGGACGCGGCTCGCCGCGGTAGCCGTCGTCGGGACGGCCGGGCGTGGGCTGACGGCCGTAGTCGTATCCGCCGCCTTGGGGCTCGCCGTAGCCCTGCTGTCCACCTTGTGGCGGGCCGTAGCCGCCGGGCGCCTGCCGGTAACCCTGGTCTTGATAGCCGCCACCTGCGGGCGGGCCATAGCCGGCCGGGGGACGCTGCTCGTACGACGGCGGCGGGTAGCCCTGGTCCGGGTAGCCGCCCTGGTCGGGGTAACCCCCGCGCTGCGGGTAGCCGGGCTCACCCTGCGGCGGATAGCCGCCCTGCTCTTGCGGTGGGTACTGACCGCGCGGATCCTGGCCGCGGTCGTCCTGCTGGCGGCCGTACCGCTCGTCGTAATAGTCGTCGGCGGGCCGCCCCTGTCCCTGGCCGCCGCGGTGGCTCGGATTGTCGCTCATCGGTGGTACTCCTGGTTCTGCGTTAGAGGCACTGTTTCGAGGTGGGGCGGGGTCGCCGGTGGTCGTATCGGGGTTGACCGCACCACGCGCGCGAAACTGTCCGGTGTGCAGGTTCGGTGACGCCTCGAATCTGACGACCACATCACCATACGTTTGCCATCCCTGCTCATGGATGTATCCCTCCAAGTGCTTGGCGAAAGTCGTTGATGTGAGATCGGGGTCCGCGCTCACCTTCTGATAGTCAGGCACACTGAGGGTAATGACGTAGTCGTTTGGCGCCAAAATACGGTCACCAAGGACTTCCCGCGCGCCGGTGTCGGCTTCTCGTCGGAGCATCGTCTCGACTTCTTGCGGCACAATCGATCCGCCGAACACCCGGGCGAAGGCGTCGCCGACGGTCGACTCGAGTTTGCGCTCGAAGCGGTCGACTAGACCCATATCACCGCCCGCCTCACTCGTCGTTGTCCGTCGGTCCTGCTCACGTGCCAACGCGCCAGCGTGTCGCGTGGCCAGTCGGCTTACCTGCATGGTATCGGCCCAGCGCAGCGGTGCGGGACCAACAGTATTGTGAGAATCGAATCGAAGCAGGTCAGGGTGCTTGATCGTGATCTGCGCACTACGTATTGGCAGGACAGGTAGCCCCATCGGTACGGTTGGGGAGCGGGGTGCCTCGCGTGATAGGCTCCCCCGGTTGTTGGGGCGAGTGGCGGAATGGCAGACGCGCTGGCTTCAGGTGCCAGTGTCCTTCGGGACGTGGGGGTTCAAGTCCCCCTTCGCCCACAAAGAGCGGCCTGCTTGTCGATGACGATGTACATGACGTCGATGAAGGTGGCCCGTTGCGGCCCTCGACCAGCTCGACGTCGTGGATCGTTGCTGCGCAACTCGGCGATGCCAGCGCTGGCGCGCTCTAAGGCCTTCAGTCCGGCGGCGAGCTCGGCGAGCACCTGGCCGCGGGCCACTGGGTGTGCAGTGTCATGCTCGGGGGCCGCGCAGACGACATCGCCCGAAGCGAAACTCCTTGCGGCACAAAAGGTAACAGACGGCTGCTACCACGGGTGCCGCTGACGCAGCCGACGCACCACGTTGGGGTGGCGGGCCCAGCAATATCGGTAGCGCCCAGTGGGAACTCACGACCGCGACTACGTAGTACTGCGCCGAAATCGGGTGAGATTGCAGTAGTGCGCTACTGGGCTCGCCGCGCCGAACGCGAGCGACGATTCGGATCGCGGAGCTCGCGACCGGACGCGGTGGCCATCGTTTCGCATCACCGAGATGGAGGAACGGCGATGGGTACCGCAAAGTGCATCGGTCGCGCCGGGGCGTTGGCGGTCGCGCTGGGAGTGGGTATCGCGGTCGCCAACACACCCGGAGTGGCGTTCGCTGAGCCGGGGGATGCGCCGTCGGACCGGACTGCCTTGGTCATGGGCACGAGCGGCATCCCGACGCCCGACGATTTCTGGGTTGAGTCTGTCAAGAAGCAGTTCATCGCGCCGACGCATCCGCGCCAGGACATCGAGTACGTCAAGGTGACAACGGCCGAGGAGGTGTGGCCCTTCACGGGACTTTTCCGCCTCCTCTGCCTCGCGGCCGGGCCCCAGGACGTCTGCGGCCCCAATGGCCCTGCGTGGCCAGACGAGCCGCTATGGAAACTCTCGGGGCTCTTCGACCTCACCCTCAATCAATCGGTCCAGGCCGGGCTCGCCGATCTGGAAACGGCGATGGCCACGAACGGCAACGACGATCTGGTGATCTTCGGCTACTCACAGAGCGCGTCCATCGCGAACCTGGAGAAGCGCAAGCTCGCCGAGCAGTACCCGGCGGGAACCAAGGCCCCCGGCATCGACTTCGTATTGTTCGGTGATCCCAATCTGCCCAACGGGGGGCTGGGTACCCGGTTCTGGGGCGTGTACCTGCCGATCATCGAGTGGGATTTCAACGGCCCGGCCCCGACCGACACCCAGTTCGACACGGTCGAGATCACCCGCCAGTACGACTTCTTCGCCGATTTCCCGTTGTATCCGATCAATGTCATCGCTGATCTAAACGCGGTTCTCGGCGCCGTCTACGTGCACACGTACGGCTTCGACGTCAGCCTTCCTCCCTATCCGGCGAAGTCGCCGGCGTATCAGGACACCCACGGCGACACCGACTACTACTTCTTCGAGACCGAGGACCTGCCGTTGTTCGGTCCGCTGCGCACCCTAGGGGTGCCCGAGCCCTTGATCGACGTGATCGAGCCGTTCTTCCGGGCGATCGTGGAGCTGGGCTATGACCGCACCATCCCGCCATGGGAGCCCACACCCGCGCGGCTGATCCCGATGCACGAGCCAGCTACGGTCGCGCCAGCGATCTCATCGACGCGGTCGGGGAGGGCATCACCAACGCCGCGGCCCTCATCGGCGCCCCGACGCCGCTGAGCATTCCTGCAACGGCCACCACCGATCAGGAACCCGCCGGGGAGCCAGTCGTCTCGGCGCCGGGAACCACCGTCAAGCGGGTCGGCCGGGATGTGGGTGAACGTGTCTCGCAGGTACTGACCGCGGTCGGCTCAGAGCTACCGCAGCCATCCGAAGCGACCCAAGACGATCGGCAGGCAAGCCAGCGCGAGGTTGATCGAGAGCAGCCGGCGGCAAGTGACCGAATCAACGAGACCATCGGTGCGGTGAAGTCTGTCATTGGGAACGGGCGCACGATCGTGAGGTCCGCGGGCGGTGACAACGGTTCAACCGCGACCACCGCCAATCCTGCTCGCAAGTCGCAGGTGCGGGATGCGGTCACGCAGGCTGAGAGTGACATCGAGAAGGTCGTCACCAAGGTTGCCGACAGCATTAAGACGGCGCTTAGCGGCGGCCAAGACGACGACAACGATGGGGAGCGCGAAGCGCAGTAAGCCCGCCGAGTCAGCACAGCCCCGGTGTCGGGCGGATCCGCGCATGCGTGCGGTCGGCCAGGGCGGCAACGACGGTTCTGAATGATTCGCGCCAGCCTGCTCCGACAGGCCGGCGTTCGCACGATGAGGCTCCGAACGTTACAGCCCGTCCGACCCTCAATCTGGTTCGGACAATCGAGTTCTGAACCGGAGTTCGTCGTCCCCCGACGCGCCCCAAGCGCGGCGGACTGCTCGTTGACCCTTGCGGCAACGATTAGCACTCGGCAGTTCGCACCGAGGACCACGCCATTGCCGCGCTACTCCGGGGAATCCGCTCCTTGCCAATGACTCGGCTGGTCCTCGACGGGCCCCGACGACGCGGGTGCGCACAATCGCACCGGTGGCGTTGCATCGGAGCACCGGTGGCGTGTGTCTCGCCGACTTTGGTCGCGATCTTCTCCAACGAAGATCTCGCGCCATGGAGCGCGTGCGTGCGGGACTTCATCGTCGCCGGTTGCCCGCTGATCGCGTCGAATGAAAAATGTGTGTTCGTCTCGCGCGCAGCCGGATTCATGGACAGTCTAGGGTTTGGCGACCAGGCCATCGCGACGAGAGACCGGAATATCCGCAGAATCGATCATCGCCTCCGCCATTTCGATGTGTCCTTCGAAACCCAGCGATTTCGCCATCGCGCCATAACGATTCACCAAGTCGCGGTAGGTAGTGTCGTCACTTTCGGCGTGAGCCAGCAGCGCCCGCAGCCGCAGTAGAACCAGGTCGTGCAACACGAATCCGACGTCGGTCGGTACGGCTGCCAACCGGTCGGTCGCTGCCCGGGCATCCTCTACATCTCCGTGGCTGCACCGTAGCAATAGAGCTTCCACCAAGCCTGTGGTAGCCAGCGCGGTCCAGATGCACCCGCCTGAGTCGAACAACCCGGCGAGGACCGTCCGCGCCAGTCCGATAGCGCCGTCAAGATCGCCGAGCCTGGTCCTTTCCTGGACGAAATAGCTGTCGACCGTCGGGAGCACCGCCTTGTTGAACCGGTTCTGGATGATGGCTTCCCGGACCGCCGTCAACAAGGCTATGCCGGTTTCGCGCTCTCGGCCGCGCCGGTGGATAAGGGTGACGCCGCGAATGTGTAGGGCCAGAGTTAGCGCCGCATCGTCACCCGCCTGTTCGGTGAGCGCTAGCACTTCGGCGGTTTCCCTTAGCGCGATCGCGTCGGGCAACAAGACCCCATTCACCAACGGGAAGAAGTAAGCGAAGTGCAGCACGAGCGCTCGCGAGGTCACGTCGAGCGCAGCCACCATCTCGACAGCGAGGGCAAAGTCCTCCTTCCAGCCCGGAATCGCCAGACAGCAGCGGGCGGCGCCGCGACTCGCGATGGCCAAGGCCAGGGGTGATCCAGCGATTAGGTTGCCCATTGTCGGATCGTTTCCGGCCAGGTCGATGACGCGTTGGGCCAACCGCAGGAGGTCGGCCATGTCGCCCGTTTCGTGTTTGACGCCGAGCGCCGGCGCAGACAGTCCGACTGTGAGTGCCGGATCGCCGATCGATTCGAGCAAGCGGATGTGTTCGGCGGCGATACGAGATGCCTCGCGGCGGTGCGCATGGTTGTAGTGCGTCATCACCTGCCCGGTCATGCCGATGGCCAGTGACCGCTGGTCGCCTGCGGCGGTACACAGGTCGCGCAATTCGTCGAAGCCGGGGTCGGCGCCGCTGCCGACGATGCGCCACGAGGTGGCAGCCAGCAGGGTGCGCGGCGCGATGCGCATCGACAATTGGTTGGGGTCGTCGTCGGGTAGCTGGTCGGCAACGTGTCGGGCCCGCTGCCAGCTGAGCTGTGCGGCACGGTTGTCGCGGTTGGTAAGCCAGGTGCCGGCGCGCATGTGCCAGCCGTAGGCGGCGCGAAGGTCGCCGGCGGCCTCGAGATGTTCGGCAATCAGGGCCGCGTTCTCGTCGGCGGACCCGGACTCGCGCTCTTGGATTGCGGCCGCCAGGCGCCGATGCACCTGGGTGCGACCGGATCTCAGCTGTGATTCGTAGGCCACCGCGCGGATCAGCGGGTGGCGGAAGGCGTACTCGGCGGTCGGGGTGAACCGGACCTGATCGATCAGCTCCGCGTTCAGTAATTCGTCGAGCTCCGCCTCGATCTCCAGCGCGGCCAGCAGGCCGGCCCCGAAGCGGGCGCCGATCACCGACGCCGCGTGCAACGTCCGCTTGGCCTGGACGGTCAGCCGGTCGATGCGCGCCTCGATGGCCGCCTGCACCGTGGCCGGCACACTCAGCTCGGCGACATCCACCCGACAGACGTAGCCACCGTGCTCGCCGGTCAGCACCCCGCGCTGGACCAACTCGCGCACCATCTCCTCGGCGAAAAACGGGTTCCCGGCGGCCCGCTCGGCGATGACCGCCGCCAGCCCCCCGACCGAGGGATCCGACCCCAGC
>Ga0105239_10009267_pt1 | contig 11130 bp, 14 predicted proteins | sample KBSC44metaG_FD_92761 | JGI IMG/M metagenome (GOLD analysis project Ga0105239, IMG submission 92761) | Corn rhizosphere microbial communities from Kellogg Biological Station, Michigan, USA - KBS C4-4 metaG | ecosystem: Host-associated > Plants > Roots > Rhizosphere > Soil | place: Michigan, USA...
AAAATGGATAAAGAAAAATACCCTTTGGTGGAAAACCGAGGCAGGATTTTGCTTGATCCAATCGGCCTTTAGGGGCATTCTCATTATCGGGGGTCCGGGTGCGGGTAAGAGTTATACACTTATTGAACCTATAATTTCGCAAGCACTGGAATACCAATGGACTGGCCTTATCTATGATTTCAAGTTCCCTATATTAAGCACGTATGCATGGAATGTCTATAAGCGTTTACCGGAAAAGAATAAGCCACAAGTATATACAATTTATTTTAAAGATGTTCGCTATTCTCATAAGTGCAATGCGCTTTCTCCAAAAATTCTTATCGAGATGAGTTTTGCCAATGAGGCGGCAAAAACAATTCTTTACAATATCAATATCAACTGGGCTCAAAAAAGTGGTGATTTCTGGAGTGATTCCGCAGTAACCATTCTTACTGCTATGATCTGGTGGTTACGTTGTGTAAACGTTGATATGGGTCTTGATGTGTGTACCCTGCCTCATGCAACGGAGCTTTGCTGTTTTGAAGACAGTGCCAAGGTCATTGACTTATTGATGGATCACCCCGACGTTGCCGTACAAATATCCGCTTTGAAGTCAGCAGCACGGCAAGGGGCAGGGGAGCAGCTGGCCGGACAAATGGGTACCCTCCAAATTGCCATGAGCAAGCTGGCAGACAAAAAAATGTACTGGGTAATGTCAGGGAACGATTTCACCTTAGATATCAATAATCCTGCTGAACCGAAAATACTTCTTTTAGGTAATGATGATATGCTCAAAAAGACCTTTGCCCCGGCACTGAGTCTTTATGCATCCACTGTAGCAGGACTTATTAATCAAAAAGGGAAAAAAGAGTGTGTTTACCTGTTAGATGAAGCACCCACCTTATACGTCCAAAACCTCGAAAATCTGCCTAATACTGGTAGAAGTAATAAAATAAGTGCCATTTTAGGAATGCAGGATAAGGCGCAGATGAACCTTGGCTATGGTGATAAGGCGGCCAAAGTGCTGCAGGCTGGTTTTGGTAACATATTCATTGGTCAAACTTCTGACCAGGAGACGGCGAAGCTGGCCACTGAAATCATCGGTAAAGAAAAAAACAACCGAAAGAACGTTTCTGCCGGGCACGATGTATCCGTATCTCTAAATGAGAATTTGGAGTATGTAATTCATCCTCATGAAATGGCCTTACTTAACCAGGGTGAATTTGTCGGTAAGGTTTCGGATCCCATGACAGCCGATGATAGCAGTGAAAAAAGGTTTCTCGGGAAATTTTTTGTTGATAAACCCTCCTGGTATAATAACCCCGACCCCATGCCAAAGATTTTATCTTTTCCTGAACTTTCAGAAGAAGAAGAACTTAAAAAAATTGACGAACTGCTTACTGCCAACCAACTGCGCATTAAAAATGATATACGCAACCTTGTCAATAAAGAATATTGGAAACTTAAAATCCGAAAATATCTGATCTCAGGTGGTCCATACACGAACGCTTTTTACAACGATCAATTAAATGCAGGCACCCTCAATGATACCCTTTCCTTCTATGCTAATGAAGCTGAAAAGGTCCATGAAGCGTTTTCCAGTAATCCCGCCATTACCGGTGATCTGAATGCTAAAACCTTGTCCGCAGTCACCGAGAAAATAATGTCTGATATCCATTCCTTTCAATCCAATTCGCAGCCAGAAAACGACAATGACCAGGAAGAAAGCCTGGCCGATTTCAGTGATCTGGATGAACTGGATGGCTCACTCAATTAAACAATTTGATTACTATGCAACAAAAAAAATATTATCCTGACTTGATCAGCAGATGTGAGGAATGTAAGCGCAAGGATTTCGTTGATTATCTGCTCCAACATGAACACTTCACGGTGTCGGAGAAAAGTACTCGTAAATATCCAGTACTTAAAGATCCGCTGAATGGTTATCATTACCTTATTAAAAAGAATCCCCGCAACAGCTCCCAATACCAGTGCTATATTACGGAAGATGTCAATCCCGATGGCAGTACAAACTTTTCAAAAAGACATTTTACACTGGTAGACTATATAATGCAAAAGTATCGCCTTGAACTGGGTGAGGCGGTTGAACATATCGAATCCAAAAGTGGTACCAGCTTACCAATATCCAACTGGCAGGCGCCCGTCAGCTCCAAACCCAAACCGAAGAAATATTCCGCAGACTCTACACTTTTAATGCCCTATTCTGACCTTACCTATTTAACTGAAATACGCAAGATCCAATCCTCCATTGTTTTAGAACCATTTTTAAAAAAAGCTTTACGCCAGATCGCTTTCAGCCGTTATACCAACACAGTATTCCCGATGAAAAATATGGAAGGGAAAATATTGAACTGGTGTGAGAAGAATGCCATTCCGCAAAAGAATGGAAATTTAAAAAGCTGGAACTCTTTTCCCGAAGGAACAACCAACGGCTTGCTTTTTATCAGTGACCCGCCACCATTTACAAAATACATCTTGTTTTCAGAGGCACCGATAGACGCTATTTCCTATTATCAAATCAACCATTCTATTTTGAAGGATTCCTGCCTTATTGTGTCGAGCTGCGGCAATATAAATTCTGATATGTTGGTACACCTTAACAAGATCATGGATCGTTATCCGGATGCAAAACTTGCTGTAGCAAATGATTTTGATGCCGCCGGATTCCGTTTTGACTTTATGATCGCTTCAGCCTGTGGCGGGCGGTTCTCCACTTCTGATTCGATAAAGCCATTTTTTCACCCAATAAAAACTTCAAACGATGGTGAGTCATTTTTCAAATGCTCCTTTATTTCCAATAATCCGGAAAGTATAGAAAATTACCATCGATCTCTTTCCCTGTATGCCAATAACAAACTCCTTTCTTTTTCTTTTTCACCCATCGAAGCAACGAAAGAGCATAATGAAATCCAGCATTTATTCCAGCTACAATTTTCTTTTAACCTTCGGCATTCAAAATTGCTACTCGATCATTATTGCGATTATTTCCAGTTACACCGGCATATTCTGTTTGATAAGCCATCAAGAGGCTTTAGAGACTGGAATGAGACATTGGGATCGGGCAACTTTTACCCTTCCGATAATTTAAAAACCTTTTCTAATCCCCGGGATTCTCAATTGCATTTATCCGGAGTTGAGCAGGATATCAAAAAAAAAATGATCAAGAGATAACCGTACCAGCACAAAACACTAATTGATTTATACATGAAAACATTTTCACCTGACACCTTATTTCATGGCACCACTGTCCTGAGAGGCAACCATATTTTTCTTCCTGAATTAAAAACAGGTCATAACCTGCGTCTTTCCCATGGAAATGCTTTTTATACTACGCCTAATCTGTATGCTGCCTGCCTCTTTAGTAACCTTGCATTACAGCGTGAGTATTTCAGTAATTCCTCTTTAAGCCCTCTGGAACAAATAACAAAGGCAGAAAAGGCCGGCGTGGGGAAAATCTATACCATTCAAACTTCCAGAACAAAAATACTCAACGCCCGGCTACCCCTGCCTTTGTCCCAGGCAAAAGACTTGCTCCATAAATCAAATATTCCTGGTTATATGCTGAAAAGTTTCCTAAATAGAGAGATTACTGATTTCTATACCCTTGTTCAGCTCATTTCATTTTCCAACGAGCTGCCAAAGAATGCTTATGAATTTATTACTACTGAAATGCATTATGATGGCCTCTGGCTCATTGAAAATTGCTGGAATTCCTGGGATTACTATCCCGAGCATTTAGGATTAAGCATTGATAAATTCATTCCCTCACCGGCATCGGTACTTATTTACAATACGGATAAGATCAGGTCTTTTGAAGAAATAGATCATTCCATTATTCAACAGTTCGTTCATAATGACATCGTTGTTAAAGACAAAAAAACAGATAAAGGAGAGAGTCCATAATGTAAAGATTTTGTTTTTGGGATGTTGAAGTTTCATCTTTTTAGTAAAAGGCATTTTCCTTATTTTGGGAGGTGCCTTTTTTAATTCCATTCAAATTTCCCAGATAAATTTGACCCAGTAATTCCCAATACTTTAGTTTTTAATACCGCTGTAATTTGTTTGCCCTCATACCAGCAGGGAGGCGGTAACGAATTTGTATAAAACACAATTTTTAAAACCAAAGTACTTGTTTTGTTGTGTGCTTTTCATTCTCTTTTCAACATTTCTTGCGACGCTCCGTTTTACCGTTCTAAACTCTTATCAACAGATAATTTACAGGATCCTTTTTAGTATAAACCTCTTCACCGTCTTATGTACATATTTATCACCATTGATTGCAGCATTAAATAAACGATCAACAACGTCTTAGCCCGGCCACCTTCCTAATGCCTGGATCCTTTTAGTGCTCAATCCCGGATTCTTTTTTTTGTTACCGGTTAAATTCATCGGCTTTTTAATGTTCTTCTCTTCATCTTATCAACAATCATTTTATAACGGCGCAGAAATTTATTTATAAACGGACGGAAACCTTTTAGATAATTACTCTCAAAGTCTTTCCAGGAAGTTTCACTGTCCCATTCCTCCTCTCTCTCTTTTCGTGCGTTTTTTTCTATGTAATCGATATGTTCTTTAAACCGCTCATAAATCGCTTTATTTATATTAGAACTATCAGCCCACTCCCGAAAAATATCCACCTCCGTACCTATAGCTTTTTTGTACCAGCATTCCACCATTAACCAAATGATGGCATTATCCCTCTTGATTTTCTCAGCATGGACATTGGTGAAGAAAAAGATCACATAATGATGGTAGTACACAATCTTATTCCTTTCAAGGAGCCACTCATCGATATTAGAATAAGTGCCTTGTGTTAACCGGTCAATCAAAGCTTTATGTTGTTCAGATGCACTAGCCCACTCAGTTAGCGCTTCTTCGTCGTCTTTTGATAAGGAAGCTCCATTCCCCTTTTTGAATTTATAAGCTTTATAGGCTATGTCTGTTATGGATAATGAAGGTACCGGTACCTTTTTTTTCATTTGAATCTTTTTATTTACCTATTAAAACAAACAAGGTAGTTGGGTTACCAATCCATGCGTGGACTATAGTTCTTCACAGTCATCGGTTATTTCCTGTGGCGCCAATCCATTGGTTCCGGGTAGTAACTATCAACCTTGCTTGTTGGATTACCAATGGCTTTAATCTTCATACGCCAACAAAGTGTTGGAAAAATTCCTCCATTATATAGATTAGCAAAAGGGAAAAGAAGTTTGGTAAATAACTGTATATCAATGGTTTATGCTTGTTCTTAGGGTGTTTTATAATTATCTTTGAACATAATTATAAACGATTCAATCACCTAAAAATCAAGCATATGAGCCGATTCAGTTTGAAGCCACTCGCCTGGACAATGATGGGTACCGATATTACCGGTTGTAAGTCTGTAGCCGAAGCCATTGAAATGACAAACATGGATTTTACCGTTGAAAAAAGGCCTTTAGTTACTTACGATAATGAACAATACGCAGAATTTTTAAGACAAAAGGCAGAGTTTGACGAACTCAAAAGGCTGAATCCCGGAAATGTAGCAGCCTTTAAACCAACCGTTGTTCCCACTATTATAGTACCCGATCATTTTTCGACTGTTAGAACAGATCATCAAAAGCATTTGGGCGTAGTAGGTAGAGACTATAAGGTAATTCAAAACGGGTCAGCCTTTGCATTCATTGATGAAATTATTAAAGCTATACCCGGTATGACGCTGGAAACAGCTGGCGCTTTGGGTTATGGTGAACGTGTGTATATAACCGCTCGTATGCCTGAATACATGCGTGTTGGTAAGGATGACCTGATTAAAAAATATCTTTTTTTCACAACCAGTCATGACGCTTCGGGTAGCATCATTAGTGCATTCACCCCCCTTCGCATTACCTGCATAAACCTACTGAACGCGGCTATTAAAAATTGCTCAAATGCTGTTCGGATACGCCATACTGAAAAAGCGGAAAACAGGTTGAAAAAAGCCATTAAAGTAATTACCACCGCTAACAAACGCTCCGAAGAGTTGGAAGAGGTGTTTAATAAATGGAGCCGAATACGGATAACTGACCCACAGCTAAAAGAGCTTATCCGTCTTGCAATGGCACCTAATAAAGAATCTGTAGACAAGATCGAAAGCGGTGACTACGATCAACTTTCTACCATGTTTATCAACACCTGCAAAGAGGCCTTTGAATACGCAATGGAAGCCGAAAGTCAACAGCTTGAAACCTGTAAGGGCACACTTTTCGGCGCCTACAACGCCGTGTCGGGGTACTATCAAAATGTGAGCACCTATAAAACCGGTGAGGCCAAAATGACTTCCCTGCTGTTTGGCGGCACCGGCCAGCAACGGGTTCAAAAAGCCTTCACACTTTGCGAAACCTTCGCCAGAACCGGCAAACTGAAAATTTCCTACAACTAAAAATAAAGGGGTGGCGATCCACCACCCCTTTCCACCATTTTTAAAAATTATCAATTATGAATACGACACAAAACATCAATGCCATTACTGAATTTTTAACCGAAGACAATTACAGAAGAATCGAACGGGAATTTTTGAAACACACACAGCTCGAAAATTACCAGGATGACCAGTTCGACGCTGACAAGGGCGTAACCTTAGAATGGGGTAAATACGGTTATAGTGCAACCGAAGAAGAACAGCAGGAAGACATCGAAATGCTTAACGAAGCCACAGTCAAGTTCAATAATGAATTCATTGGAAAGTTCATTGCTTTTGCCGAAGAAGAAGATAAGTATAACTGTGTTTACCTGATGGATATGAAACAACTGAGCCAGCACTACCAATACAAAGATGATGTAGAATACTACACATCGGCGGCACACAAAAAAGCATTTGAACTGATTCAGCAAAATTTCCGCTAACCGATTCCTTACAATTTAATTCCACTTACATGAAACGCTTTGACCAATTAACCATCGCAGATAAAGCACAGCAATTACATGAATGGTTTCCCAATGAAACGAAAGAACTGATAGCTTTTATCCAAGGCACTGCAAAGAATATCGCCAATGATACCGGTAAAGCTGACCCGGAAGCACTATTGCACTTGTTCTCATCCAAACAATTAAAACTACTGGCCGTTGAAGCCGGGAAACTGACAGATACATTTTACGACCTGATGGTGAATAACAGCAAGTTTTTTGCAGAGCAACTCTTTAGCGAAAATAACCTTGCCAACTTTTCGGTTGATTGTATTAAACAGTTTGTCAGAATCCGTCCAGACAGCACGTTCGCAGAAGCTGTTCAATTATTCTTCATGACCGATAAAAACAAGTGAGCATAAACGTTCATTAGCGAAAGGGTAAGAATACACCCCTAAACCCCGTAGAAATCTTTCAACCTTTTCAACAGAAATCATTCCGTTCAACTATTAAATCTATCCATATGTCCATAGAAGATGCTATCTGTATAGCCTGCGAACATTTTCTAAAGAATTTTCAATCGGCTACCCAGTCACAACCATTGTTTGAACAATACGCCCGCGAGGAACTGGAACTTACCGGAGACGACATTACCGAGTTTACCCTGTATGCACTCAATGGTTTAAAGGTGAGAAACACTGAAGATGCCGATCAGTTTTACAGATTCTATACATGGTATCTTATCAATAAAGTAATACCACTTCACAGTCAACAATTCAATTAATTCATCACTACCATTTGCCCTGGCAAATAGCAGTACAAAAATGATTAGAATATGCAAACGACCCAATCTTTTGACGAGATCAGACAATCCTTTGCCGAACAGTACAAGCAGGATTCTGATAAAAGGCAACAGATCAATGCAGAAATGGAAATACATACCGCCCAACTGCAAAGCCTTGAAAGAAGCATCATTGCTTTAAATGAAAAACGGCCCCGATGGATTGAACAACTGTTAACACCTGTAGTAAAGTTGATTGAAATGAATTTGCCCGAATGGGAATGCGAAGATGACCGCCTTTCTCCAATGGGCGTTACAAGTCGTGTTCCTGTATTTCTTGTGAGGAAAGACCGAAAGCCGGAAAATGCTAATGCAACCGACGAAAGTTTATACATCGTTTTCCGCCCCGGTAATTTGAACGAAGGCCAGCTACTCTATGAAACAGGGGCAACAGTAAAAGCATATAAGCCCGGCACACTGGGAGCCCTTAATGGAATGAACATGGTCACAAAGCCACTGGAAAATATTGAGGAAGCTCTTGCCTTTCTTAAAAAGCAAATCGCTGAATTGGAACAAACGCCCGCCCCGGGATCTAAGACAACCTTAGAGGATGGTATAGAACCTCAACAACCAGAAGGTAACAACTAACCCTAAACCTGTAATCATATGAAACAAATAACACTGAAACAAAAAGGATGGCTGACAGCCGGCACTGCGAATATTTACTTATGGGGGGGAGGCATCGCTAACATAAACATGGATAAGAAACTAATCGACGGCGAGCTGACAAGAAAGAAACTGTTATCCTGTGTCAATGATGGCCGGTTCGGATGCGAGGCCATTTTAGAAGCAGAAATCCACGTTTATGAAATGTATGAAGGAGGTTATACCGAATACCGTACCACCATCCTTGCCGACAAACGCTATCGTAAACAGTTTAATCAAAAGCCATGACTGAACGGGAATTATATATAGCATGCCAACAATTGATTCGCTCTATTGACCTGGGCGCCGCCACCGATGAAATATATATGCAGGTAATAAAGGCAGGTACACTCCATGCCTTCCATATTCACCCGCCAGAACAATGGCTGCCCCAGGCAATTGTATCCGCCGCACTGGTTGCTGCTACAGGTAACCTGAAAGTTGCCGAGGACACACCGGCCATATTGCCCCCCGTATTGGAGGTAGCAGTATAAGTATTTAAGCTGCAAACCGCTTTGCCTGCTCAGAAGCCTTTGCGGTTTGCAGCTTGATTAAACCCTGAAATCTGACCATTTATTAACAGAGATTATTCACCCTTATAAATTTTAGAAATGAACACACGTAAAATTCCAGAATGGATATTGAGAGATGCTGTAGAGGACTGTAACAGCGTTGAAGAATTTGCCCATCGTTACCGGAAGCCCTACCGCTTTACCGGCAAGGGAGCCGACCATGCACAACTGCTGATCCAAAGCCATCATAAAGAGATTGAACAATATGGCTATACCTGCATCGGTAAGCAGGAAAGCGTGACCGGAAAATTTGAGTGCTATGTACCCGACCTGCAATCATTAAGAATAACCAATGCTGCCATCGATACACAAGCATCTACGCAAGCATTCTATTCCATCCACCAACTATAAAATGAAGTATATGAAAACCTACACATTAAAAGGTACCGATGGCCACGCCGATATTCATTTTACCGTTGAAGACCTGGTGCCAGTACATAGCAGTAAAATATACAGACCTTCGGAATTGCACGCACTATATAATTATAGCTGCTACCAGCCGCCCTGCGAAGTCTTAAAGGACTGTGATTATGCTTATTTATTTGAACAAGGGCATTCACCACACAACTGCTTTTTTAAAATTAATGGTACCGATGTTATCATCATACCTGATGATTTTATTCACCCCACCATGCTTTCCGAAAAGGAAATTCTATAGCGTATTCAACCTATCCTTTCACTCATAAAAATCAGTTATGGGCAATTATGTAGATGTAAAAGTAACGGTATGGAATCGCCTCCATTTTGAAGATGATGCCGATATGGAAAAGGTGCTGTCTGTTCTCCAAACAAATGGTATCAACAACATTACCTACGAGCAACTGGGTTTTAGCAAATATGAAACCCTTTGCGATAGTGAAGAACAAATCGCGCCGGAAGAGAACAAGGGCAATGCGACCATACAACTCTTTGAGAACGATAACCTGAAATGGGATAATTCAAAACATTCATAAACCGATAAACTGCCAACGATGTATTCCACTGAATTTAGCTTTTTCCTCTTAGAAAAGATTGGCGGACGTGTCAACAAAAAGGGGAGAGAATTGCAATTATTCTCCAAAGAAAATAATGAACAACTAAAAACAGTTTGCCGTAAACATCCCCTGTCCAGTGTTGAGATCATGGAGCAGGTAAGATTGCTGTACCACCACCATCATGTTAATGATATAATAGATGGTTGGGGCTTAGTTAAAATCATTGGTCACAATGGCAATCTGGTCAGCTTCAACCTGATCCAAGAAAAAGATCAGCCTTGTGTTGAAATTCAAATCGCACGATCAACGATAGAACCTCAGCTATTCTGGTTATTTAAGTATATAGGACTAAAAATCATCATGGAGGAAACATTTATCTGCAACAACTGGAGCCAGGCCTATGTAAATGCCAAGGCCCACTTAAATTTTTGCTCTTCAAAATAATTCATGTAAACAATAACATTATAGCATATGACATCGCCTACCAATTACGAACAAAAAATACTGAATTGGCTTTCACCGGAAGACAGGGAGCACTGTTTAAAAATCTTTGAGAGCTACCAACAAAATCTTTCTTTATTAAATGAGCTGATAGATTCCATCGATAAGGAAGTGGATAAATGGACACTGCACAAAAACAGCAATTTATTTATCCATGAAATGGATTCTATCACTATGGCCAGGTTATACCTCAATGATGCTATAAATAAAATTTCAAAAGGACTGGTTGAAAAAATAGAATCTCACTTTACTGGTATATATAACATATCCTTTACGTCCTATTTAAAACCAGAGAAGGAGATCAAGCCATTCAAATCATTTGTCCCCATCGTTGACGAAATACGGAAGCAATGTGGCAAAGACCTGGTGCGTGCAGGCAGGGAAAGTATTATCCGTCAATTTCAGCGTTGTTTTTACTACCCCGAAGGACAACCCGCCATTAGGGAAAACAAAATCTATTTACCCAGTTTTTTTGGCTATGAAGGAAATTCAGGAAGTAGAATTAATTTATCCCGGAATGATTGGGTCGTTAAAGCCCTGCTCGATGCCATAAGCCTGTCTTATTTAGAAAAGAACATAAGGCCGGAGGACTTTAATAGCCTATATACTAAATGGGAATATGAGATTGATACGAAAACGGCCCATAGACTTACACCTGACCTCACTTTGAAATTTTATTACAATAAGAAGATCACGATTAGTTTTCCAGCCAAAGAGGACGCTGATAAAT
>Ga0105239_10009272_pt1 | contig 11126 bp, 6 predicted proteins | sample KBSC44metaG_FD_92761 | JGI IMG/M metagenome (GOLD analysis project Ga0105239, IMG submission 92761) | Corn rhizosphere microbial communities from Kellogg Biological Station, Michigan, USA - KBS C4-4 metaG | ecosystem: Host-associated > Plants > Roots > Rhizosphere > Soil | place: Michigan, USA...
TCCAAACCTGTTAGTTCCGGTTACGGAGCCGGTAGTTGAGATCACAATGCCATTATCATATTTAAATACGCGATTAAAATGAGTTTCCCAATTGCGTTGTTTATCATTGTCGAAAGTAACCGACATATTTGTATCATCAATTTTATGAACAATACTGTCTGAGGTAGCGAGGTCTTTCAAGAGTCCTCCCGAAACATTTGTAATGGTTCTTGTACCATTTATAACAACACTTTTGCCATCTGCATTACGGGTTACTTTAAAGTTTGTGAACTGAATGGTTAAAACTGAATTCGCTTCTTTCCATCTAAATCCTTGATCAAATGAAATAACGATGGTGCCGGTTCTCGTTCTTCTTAGGTCACAACTATTACCGTTATACGCAATTGTGATCGTGTGCGGGCTACTGGCAGTGTCAACAGTAACGGTCGCATCGCATGGTAGCGCGAATCCCGGAGGTGTTTCAATACCTACAGGTGTCTGAACAGAAGTTCCGCCATAAGCGTCAAAAGATGCGTTGGCATCATTTGTCGCGATGTCGGTTTCATTTGAAAAAAAGCTTTGGTCATCGGCCTGGGCTTTTGTTTCAGTTGTGGTATCCGTTGATGTACTATTATTATTTTTTTTACAGGAAGTAAATCCAATTGCAAAAGATGCTATCGCAGAAGCGACCAAAAGGTTTTTTAGTCTCATAAAGTGGGTTTTAATAAATAATTTTTAATGAATCTTAAGACGGTATTCTATTCATAGGGTTTAATTCATTAAAAAGATTTATTTTTCTTAAATGTTTTATCTCGCAAAAACGCCTGCATTTATTAAAAAATTGTACCCGGAATGTCTTTGGGATGTAAAAACAATTGAAAACATAATATACCTCACATTTGATGATGGCCCAACTCCAGAGGTAACTTTCTACGTATTAGATGAGTTAAAGAAGTATAATGCCAAAGCAACTTTCTTTTGTATTGGCAAAAATGTGAAGGAGCATTTTGATATTTACAAAAGAATTATTGCTGAAGGACATAAACCGGGTAACCATACATTCAACCATCTTAATGGATGGAAGACAGATGACAGGGAATATCTTGAAGATATTAAACAGGCCGCCAATATAATTGACTCCGAATATTTCAGGCCTCCTTATGGTCGAATCACAAAATTTCAGTTAAAAGCTTTGCAAGGCGAAAATTATAAGTTGAAAACCGTTATGTGGAGTGTATTGAGTGGGGATTTTGATGTAAAAATTTCGCCTGAAAATTGTTATCTCAATGTAATTAAAAATGTTAAGCCAGGTGCAATCGTAGTTTTTCACGATAGCTTAAAAGCCTTTGCCAGACTGGAATACGCTCTACCAAGGGTTCTTGATTTTTTTTCCGAAAAGGGTTTTCAATTTAAAATTCTTTAATCAGTAATTACAAAAAAATTGGGCCTGGGTAGATACCCAGGCCCGTTTTTAATCCGTACCCTATGAAAACTAGGGTGAAGTTAATTAAATATTTTTAACAAATCAACAACAATTTTTACTTATGAAGGGTAATAATATGGGTGACACCATTTATGGTAATGGTAGCTTTATTATCGCAGGTTCCAGTTCCGTAATCAAGAACCGCCATCGTAGTATCTCTCGTGATATTTACGGTGCCCTTAACTCTCCAGGGGCATGTAAATCTTTTTATTAAAGGAGCAACAATTTCTGCAGTCCACGAATTTCCGTTTGAGTTGGAACCAGAAGAATTGCCGGTTATTTCAAATTTGTCATCCAGCGGGTAAAGCGGGGTACCATTTCCCTCAACCTGAGTATGGGTTCTGGTGCTGTTCCAGGCTTTCCAGTTTCCGTTATTTGTATTGGTAATTTTTCCATCAATAACTTTTACGGTCCATTGTTGCTTGTTGGATAAGCTGGTATTTTCTACAGTGTGGGTTCCTTCAATCTTAAAACTGTCCACAGAATAATCTACAAATGTTGTGGAAGTCTTGCTGCCAGGAATACGCATAGGGCCAGTGTAGATGGTTACAATTTTCCCTTTACGAATCTTTCCGTCCTTTCCAATACAACCAGTAGTACCAAAATCGATGGTTATTGTTTTTGGAAACTGATGCAGAATGTGCGGTACAACTGTTACCGTAAAACAACGTGAGGAAACAGAATCCGGCGTACCGGTAGGCGTTCCATCCGCATTAGTTGTATTGCTATAAATAACGTCTACCCCTGCTCCAATGCCAATGTCTTCACCAACATCAGATGCCTGAACACCCATTGTAATATTAAATATATCGTCGTATTGCGTTTCCGCAATTGCGTCACTTTGAGTTGCGTCCATCGTTGCAACTATTGCGGGTGTTTCTGCAGGTTGGTTTGTGCTGTTATCTTTTTTGCAGGAAGAAAATGTAGCAATACCGGCAATTAGCAACAGGCTCGCTAATTTTGAAATTTGATTTACTTGTTTCATAAATGATAAGATTAAGATGAATATTTTTTAAACACACTTATGACGGGAGTTGTGCAAATAAGTTTAATAAAGCGTTAAATATTTTTAATTTTTCTTTGCCTGATGAATCTGGTAGATACACACACCCACTTATATGTTGAGGAATTCTCAAAAGATATTCAACAAGTAATTGAGCGTGCCGAAAACGAGGGTGTAAATAAATTTTTTCTTCCTGCAATCGATAGTTCTGAAACGAAAGCGATGTTTGATCTTGAAAAAAATTATCCTGGTAAATGTTTTGCCATGGCGGGATTACATCCATGTTCAGTAAAAGAAAATTATAAAGATGAATTGGACAAAGTTGAACAATTGTTAAACGAACGAAAGTTTGCAGCAATTGGAGAAACAGGGTTGGATTTTTATTGGGATAAGACCTTTGTAAACGAACAGTATGAGAGCCTTAATATACAGGCGCAATGGGCATTACAATACAACATTCCATTAGTGTTACACACACGGGATGCTATGCAGGAAACAATAGATGTAATTACTTCTTATAACGGAAAAGGTCTAACCGGAATATTTCATTGCTTTGGAGGTACTCATCAAAATGCACAAGATATAATTAATCAAAATTTTTTCCTGGGCATCGGCGGTGTCGTTACTTATAAAAATTCAGGACTGGCCGAAATTATAAAGGATATTGATCTTGATTATATCGTATTAGAAACGGATGCACCTTATTTAACACCGGTACCATTCAGGGGTAAAAGAAACGAAAGCAGCTATTTAAAATATATAGCTCAGAAAATTGCTGAAATTAAAAATATCTCTGTTGAAGAAGTTGCAGAACGAACCACAAAAAATGCAGAGAAAATATTTGGGATTTAGTTTATTTCACAAGATGAATTTCTAATAGCTTTTTCCAGCTCACGTATAGTTCATCATATAATTTTGTATCGGTAGGTTCAACTTTTTTTATTGGTTTAAATTGACTGAAGGCATCATCAAAACTTTTATAGATCCCTGCTCCTACACCTGCACCCAATGCCGCTCCCACGCTTCCGTCATTACTGTACAATTCAACAGGCACACCCGTTGCATTTACAAATGACTGTACAAAAACGTCACTTAAAAATAAGTTGGATTTGCCGGCGCGGATAATGGTGGGATGTAAATTGTTTTCCCGCATAATATCTAACCCATAGCGGAACGCAAATGCTATACCTTCCTGCGCAGCACGAAAAATATGTGCTTTGGTATGTTTGTTCAAGTCTATGTTTTCAATGTGTGCTCCTACCATTTTATTCTGCAACATTCGCTCTGCGCCATTTCCAAAAGGCAAAATGAATAATCCATCACTTCCGGGCAAAATGCTCTCACACATGGTGTCCATTTCTTTATAGCTTAAACCATCGCCGCACATTTTCTTTATCCAACTATTCATAATCCCCGTTCCGTTAATACAAAGTAACACTCCTAAGCGTCTATCCTTCGCCGTATGGTTCACGTGTGCAAAGGCATTCACTCTTGAATATTTATCACTAAACAATTGATCTGTGACTGCATAAATAACCCCTGAGGTTCCGGCTGTAGCGGCAACTTCTCCCGGCTTAAGTACATTTAACGATAGTGCATTGTTGGGTTGGTCGCCCGCTTTATAAGTGACCGTTGTATTTTCATCTAGAGAAAGTTCGCGGGCAACTTCCGGCAATAACTTTCCATGCGTGGAAAATAAAGCCTGCACTTCCGGCAATAAAGAATTGTCGAATCCAAAGTAATTCATCACATCTGAAGAAATACCATTCTTTTTAAAATCATACAGAATTCCTTCTGATAAAGCAGACGCGGAGGTGGTGATCTGGCCGGTTAATTTCATTGCGATAAAATCCCCTGGCAACATAATTTTATCAATCTTATTGTAAACATCGGGTTCATTATTTTTTACCCAACCTAACTTTGAGGCAGTAAAATTTCCCGGCGAATTCAAAAGGCAGGAGGAGCAGATTGCTTCACCGATGGCATTAAACGCTTTTTCACCTGTGTCAACAGCCCTGCTATCGCACCAGATAATGCTGTCTCTTATTACATTTTTATTTTTATCAACAACAACTAGTCCGTGCATTTGATATGAAATTCCAATAGCTGCTATTTCTTTAGGATTAAACTTTTCAGAACTGTTTAAATTTCGTATAGCCTGTACCGTTTGGTTCCACCACATCTCCGGAGACTGTTCTGCCCACCCCGAATGCAAAGAGGTAATAGCATTCTCTGTTTCAGGATACTGTGCTATGGCAACGCATTGTTGCGTCGTCGCGTCTACAACTGAAACTTTAATAAATGAAGTGCCGATGTCAATACCTAAGAGGAGCATTATTATTTTTTATTAGTTAATTAAATAGATGGATTTATTTTACACCAAGAACTACCTCCGCTGGTTTAGCGGCCCCGAGTTCCGCACTTCTTTCAGAAGGCAAAGAGCCTGCGACACTGATTTTAATATCGCCCGAATTCAAAACGCTTTCCCCGCTTTCATTTACCAATTTCAACATATCCGGTGAAATATTGAAACTTACTTTTTCGGATGTGCCGGCCGCAATGTGGATTCGTTTGAACCCTTTTAAAGAATACAGCGGAATATCTGCCCCTCCTTTCAAATGGGTAATGTACAACTGCACTACTTCATCGCCTCCAATTTTGCCGCTATTCGTAACCGTTAGTTCAGCATTTACTGATTCATTTTTCTCAATTTTTGTTTTTGACAATTTCAACTTGCCGTAAGTAAATTTTGTGTAACTCAATCCAAAACCAAATGGATACAGTGGAACACCTTTAAAATAACGATAGGTTCTGTTTTGCATGGAATAATCATCAAAAGGAGGCAAATCCGAATCACTTTTATAAAAAGTTACCGGCAAACGCCCTGCCGGGTTGTAATCTCCAAACAGAACGTCTGCAACAGCCGTCCCCGCTGCCTGTCCGCCATACCATGCATTGATAATGGCAGGAACGTTTTCCTCCTCCCAGGGAATCGAAACGGCGCTTCCAGTCATCATTACAAAAACAATCGGTTTGCCGGTAGCCTTGAGTGCTTTCATAAAATCTGTCTGAACGGTTGGTAGAGCAATCGTTGTGCGATCACCCCCGCTAAATCCCGGTGTTGTCACTTTCATTTCTTCACCCTCAAGTCTGGGTGATATACCGCCAACATAAATAATTACGTCGGCATCTTTTATACTGTCAATTAGCTTTGAAAAATCCTGCGGTTCGGTTGAAACAAATTCAGTTGCTCTTGAATAGAAAACGTCTGCATGCTTCATTTTTTCTTTTATCCCCTGCAAAACAGTAGTAACTACAGACGGCTTTCCGTTATAATTTCCCAATTGCGTGTTGGCATTATCAGCGTTGGGACCAAGCACCGCAATGTGTTTGATATTCTTATTAAGCGGCAATACGTTATTTGCATTGCGAAGTAACACGATAGCCTCCTTTGCCATTTTTAACGCATGCTCTTTGTGGGGCTCACTTTCCAAATTTGTAATCGGAATTTGTGCATATTTAACCATACTAACGGGATCAAACATCCCTAGCCGGAACCGAATCGTAAATAATCTTTTTAAAGAAACGTCTAAATCTTTCTCCGTTAGTTTACCATTTTTTACAGCATCAATTAATGTCTTATAAGTGTGATTACCACATTCTACATCAGTTCCATGAAGTACCGCATCTGTAGCAGACCTTTCTGCGTCGGGAAACATTTTATGAGTTTGATAAAAATCATCAATAGCGCCGCAATCGGATGTAACATAACCGGTGAAATGCCATTGATTTCTTAAAATATCAACCATCAGTTTATCATTTCCGCAGCAAGGTTGGCCTGCGTAAGCATTATAAGCGCACATTACACCCGCCACTTTTGAATTTACCACCAGTTGTTTAAATGCAGGTAAGTAGGTATCCCAGAGATCGTGATTACTAACGTTCACATCAAATGTATGCCGCGAAGACTCCGGCCCGCTGTGAATTGCATAATGCTTGGCACACGCCGCGGCCTTTAAATATTTTGGATCATTGCCTTGTAAACCTGCTACAAATGCTTTTGCTATGCTGGCCGTTAGAAAAGGGTCCTCGCCATATGTTTCCTGTCCGCGTCCCCACCTTGGATCACGAAAAATATTGATGTTGGGCGTCCAGTAAGTTAAGCCGGTATACCTGCTGTAATCTTTCCTGCGAAGGCTTTCATTATGTATGGCCCTGCCTTCATCAGACGTATAATCACCCATTGTTTTCATGGCGCTTACATCAAAAGTTGCCGCCATGCCTATTGCCTGTGGGTAAGATGTAGTCGGATACTTTGTTCTGGCTACTCCGTGTAAACATTCGTTCCACCAATCGTATGGCGGAATCCCAAGGCGTTCAATTGCAGGAGTCGAGTTAAGCATCTGGCTTACTTTTTCTTCGAGTGTTAATCGCGATACCAAGTCATTCACTCTTACGCTGATTGGTAGGGAAGCATTTCGAAATGGATAATTTTGCGAGTAACCCTGGCTGCTATAAAGGGAAAAGATGGCTGTAAATAGAATAATTAATTTTTTCATCAGGATAACCTTTAAATATGTTGTAAAATATGCAAATTAAAACTCAGTATTCGTAAGCAACGCATCTTCCACCGTTTGTTTTGGTTTCTTCTTCCACAAATGCTCAATTTCTTCCAGTGTTTTGCCCTTTGTTTCAGGCACTAATTTCCACATAAAGATGGCAGATAAAACTCCCATAATGCCATAAATCCAATAAGAAAAACCATGATGGAATTTTGCAGTGAGCCAAACGTTATCATTCATTACGGGAAAAGTAAGCGACACAACCCAGTTGGCGATCCATTGTGCGGCAACGGCAATTGATAAGGCACTCCGGATGCTATTAGGAAATATTTCAGCTAACAAGACCCAACAAACCGGTCCCCAGCTCATGGCAAACGCGGCTGTATAAACCAGCATAAATATTAATGCCACAATTCCCAATTGGTTAAAATAAAAGGCAAAACCCAAAGCGATCATACTTACTGCCATGCCAACAGAACCGATTATCATCAATGGTTTTCTGCCAAATTTGTCGACAGTGAAAATGGCCAGTACCGTGAAGAGCAGGTTTACAATTCCTACAATAATTGTCTGCAATAAAGAGGAATCAGTACTCGAACCCATATTGCGGAAGATGTTGCTTGCATAATATAATACTACGTTGATGCCAACAAACTGCTGGAATACCGAAAGCATGATTCCAACAAAAATTATGAAGAAACCGTACGAAAGCCAGGGAACATTTTTTTCATGGGTGGTAGATTTTATTTCTTCCAATATTCTCGATGCGTTGCCACTTCCCGAAATCTTGTTTAAAACTTTCAACGCTTTTTCATTATGCCCTTTCATAACAAGGTAGCGTGGAGTTTCCGGTACAAAGAATAAAAGAATAAAGAAAATTCCCGCCGGTATAGCCCCGGAAAAAAACATCCATCTCCAGCCTTCGGTAATAAGCCATTGTTCGTTTCCCTGCTGTGCAATAAAGTAATTGACAAAGTAAATGAGCAGCATACCGAAGATGATGGCAAATTGATTGAAGGAAACTAATTTCCCCCTGACATTGGCCGGTGCAATTTCTGCGATATACATTGGGGAAATCATTGAGGCGATGCCCACTCCGATTCCGCCAAGAATACGATAGATAACAAATGAATACGCATCCTGGACACCAAAAATATTGAATACTTCAGGTCGCCAGGCTCCTATTGCCGACAATAAAAATGCAATAGCTGCAATCATCAATCCATTTTTTCTGCCCAAAGATTTTGAAATAAAACCCGCCGATGCACCTCCAATAACACAGCCAATCAATGCACTGGCAATAACGAAGCCTTTAATAACATCAGCATTATCCTGTAACGCTGCTGCATCAACCGGTATAGGATTACCAATAAATCCCGCGGCCCAATAAGAAAGAATTGCCAATATTACCAGGCCGGTAATTCCACCTTTTTTTGCACCAATTAACCTTATAATTTGCCCGGAGATAATAAGAAATATGGCAAAAAGAACTACCACCATTAATATCCTGTATTCAGTAATCATTGATACCGCATAATCGTAATGTGAAGGGCTGGTGATGTTTTGAATATAGAAAGCAACCAGTGATTTTTCAGCCCCGTTTACTACGGCTGTATCATAGCCAAATAATAAGCCTCCAAGTGTAGCCACTAACGTTAGTAGGAGTATGTACCTGGGATTTCCTTTTTGAAAACTGGCAGAAGTACTGCCGACAGTCGTGTTTACTAGTGACATTGAATTGGTTTAGTAGATTATGAGATAATACGTTTAATTATGTTTTCATAATATTCCTTTTCACCACATATAGTCTCGAATTCGCACTTTTCAATAGCATATTTCCTAAGGTCTTCCAAAGAAAGCTTTCCGTAATTGGCATGTTTGAAAATAGTACTCAATCGTAACGAGGTTTAAAAGCAAATCATTCTTTGAAGTTCACTATTATAAGCAACTATGAAAAGGCTAATTTAGAGGAATTAATTTAAAAAATGTAAACGGTTGCATTTTTATTTCGAAATAGCAATTTTTATGAAGGTTTGTTGTGAGAGATTTTTAATTAATGCTGATCACAGACGGTAAGGAAGTGCTGCACTTTGATACAAAAAGAAGATTCCGCTAATCGCAATCATATCAAAGCTTTCTTATTACAATGAGAAATTGCGAAACAACTAACTGTTATCCATACCTGCAAAATTGCGATTAAGTTTAGAGTGCAAGTACCACGAAACCTGAATGGTATTTCCGGTCCGCCATGTTTTTCCTACCAGAATTTTGAGATTGACATATGGCCTTACAAATCGGGATCAAATGCAATAAGTATTTTTTACAGATAACATAAAAATAGACCGAGATCACTGGCAACTAAGAGGTAGCCTGGCTAAAATATAACAAACTTACTAATGCAGTTGCTGCAGTTCATCCATAGTGAATGGCTGCTCTCTTTTTCCGTACTTCTGCCTGGCAGATTTTACATCATCTTCGGTTATTTTATCAGCACGATTATTCCATGCATTACGGATGTATGATAGAATTTGTGCGATATCCTGGTCGCCAAACTTATCATTATTACCGATGGCTGGCATCTCAGTAGCCACTTCAGGCGGAGCATATAATTTATCACCCACTTTAACCGGGCCGGTGAGCCCATATAACACGATGGCCAATAGTTTTGATTTATCACCCTGTACCCAGTTGGATTCGTTCAAAGGAGCTCCGAGTCCCTTTATCCCGTTACCATCAACGCCGTGGCACGTCTGGCAATTGATCTGGAACAATTGCATTCCTGCCAGCAGATTTTTATCCATATTTTTATTGGCAATAGCAGCCAGGTCCTGTTTCTCCGCATTTTCTATCACTTTATTTAAGCGTTGTATAAATGCATCTGAAGTATCCTTTACATTTTTCCGGTAAATTTTTAAAAATGCTTTCTCGTTATTATGAAGGCCGCTAATAATAGCATCCGCCACGCCAGGATTCTCCCTATATTTTATTGCAGTTTTTACTAAAATATTGTTTGCAGATTTGTCGTATTGAAGTGCCGCAGCACCAAGGTAAGCAAGATAAGGAGCCAACCCTTGCATATTTTCCTCCATCATTTGCTCGTATTTATTTAGCCAATAATCCGCGTCTTGTTTATTTTTCATGATTGTAATAGCCGCGGTAAGTATTTGCTGTTTCAAAATAACGGGAGAATTTTCCCAAATAGCCATTAGGTCGCTGTTATGTAATTTATTTAAACCTTCGAGTACCCATAAAGCGTTAGTTCTTCCTGTTAAGGTGCTATCAGACCCCAACATTTGTTGGAGGGAAGGAGTGAGGCTTGTTAGTTGTTCGTCTACAATATAGTTGTGGGCAGTTTCTCTTAACCATTCATTAGAACTGTTTAAATAAGATAAAAGCGAATCTGAATTTCTCTTAAAAACAGGAACCTCTAAATTATTTCCATCAAAAATTATTTTATAAATACGCCCGCAATTAAGCGGTTGATCTAATCCTCTTTTCATTGCTTCCCCGGCCAGGTAAGGAGTTAAATATGTTTTATGTTGAATAATGCCGCGATACATATCTACGACATACATAGCGCCGTCCGGCCCTACATATAAATTTACCGGCCTGAAACGTTCATCTGTGCTCGCCAAAAACTCCTTACCCTGGTAGGCCTGCTTGCCTGATGTTGAATCAACATCAAATGACAAAATATTCCTCTTTATTAAGTTAGCTGCCGGCTCGGCTACAAACGCGTTGTCATAATAATCTTTTCCATACGCATAGCTATTAAAAAGAACAGGGCCACACGCAGCTGTAAAATCTACAAGCCGAAGGCTGTCATCCAAAACTCCCTTCATATAACCGCGATTTACACCGGGGGTAGGATGGATGGGATAGACCCGGTTATCGGGAACTATATTTTCATTATACCCCTGCACCGCTTGCTGGTGTGGATTCTCACCTCCAAGGCCGGGAGAAAAATAATCACCGATTAAATTATCTGAATTGGTATTATAATACAAACGGCCACGCTCATCCTGCGAAATACCCCATTGTCCGCGGAAATGCGTACGCTCCTTTATCCATTTATTTTTACCAATCCTACGGTAACGCA
>Ga0105239_10009273_pt1 | contig 11125 bp, 10 predicted proteins | sample KBSC44metaG_FD_92761 | JGI IMG/M metagenome (GOLD analysis project Ga0105239, IMG submission 92761) | Corn rhizosphere microbial communities from Kellogg Biological Station, Michigan, USA - KBS C4-4 metaG | ecosystem: Host-associated > Plants > Roots > Rhizosphere > Soil | place: Michigan, USA...
CGATGCGGCAACATGCGCACCGATTCCCCACAAAATCGCTATCAGATTGATCCGCACGAGCTGGTCAAAATTCAACGCCAGGGACGTGAACGTGACGAAGACATCATCGGCTTCTATCACTCTCATCCCGACCATCCGGCCCAGTGGTCTACTACGGATTTGGCCGAAGCCCATTGGTTCGGCTGTTCGTATGTAATCACCGCGGTGCAGAACGGCCGCGCAGTGGTGACGAACTCCTTTCTGCTAATGGGTGCCGAAGACGAAGAGAAGCATTTCTACGAAGAGAAAATTGTTCTTGTGCAGAATGATTTGGTGAAGTCGACAGCCTAAGTAGACCGATATTAACGTTTGGGAGGAAAATCACAGGAGGTTTACAGCTTATGGCCAAAGTTCACATTCCTACTCCGCTCCGGCAGTATGCGGGCAAACAACCAGCTGTGACGGTTCAAGGCGCCACCGTTGCAGAAGCGTTGAGCAGCCTGGTCACGATTCATCCCGACTTGCGGCGCCATCTGTACACCGATGATGGGAAATTGCGGGCCTTCGTCAACGTGTACCTGAACGATGAGGACATCCGCTATCTGCAGAAGGAAAGCACGACGCTCAGCGACAGTGATACCATTTCGATTGTGCCCTCCATTGCTGGGGGCCGTTAAACACCATGAATTCTCGACTGGCTCATCCATGCAGTTCCCGCCGCCTCTGTCGCCTGTCGTGTTGTTGTTGCTGTTGCCTCTAGATCGCGGATTCCCGATCGTTTTCTAAAATACAGTTTCAGTCTGAGGTTCCTATGGCGAGCACAACAGAAGTCAAACCCGACGTGGCTACTCTTTCCAACGATGAGATCCTGCGGTATTCACGGCACCTGATCATGCCGGAAGTGGGCATGGAAGGTCAGCTCAAGTTAAAGGCGGCCCGGGTATTGTGTATCGGAGCGGGCGGCTTGGGATCGCCGTTGGCTCTTTACCTGGCGGCCGCCGGAGTTGGAACGCTCGGCATCGTTGACTTTGATGTTGTCGACTATACAAACCTTCAGCGACAGATCATTCACAGCACCGCGGCTGTTGGACGTCCAAAGCTTGATTCCGCTGCAGAAAAGCTGAAGGCAATCAACCCGTTTCTGAACTTAAAGACTTTCAACACGCGCCTTTCCAGCGACAACGCGCTCGACCTGTTCCGCGAATTCGATATCGTGGCCGACGGTACCGACAATTTCCCCACCCGCTACCTGGTGAACGACGCATGCGTCCTGACCGGCAAGCCGAATGTGTACGGCTCGATTTTCCGTTTCGAAGGCCAAGCCAGCGTCTTCGCCACCAAAGACGGGCCATGCTACCGATGTCTCTATCCCGAACCACCACCTCCGGGTCTGGTTCCTTCCTGCGCCGAAGGAGGGGTGCTTGGTATCCTTCCGGGCCTGGTCGGAGTTATGCAAGCCACCGAAACCATCAAGCTTATTTTGGGTGCAGGGGAACCGCTAATCGGGAGGCTCCTACTGATCGACGCGCTCGGCATGAAGTTTCGCGAACTGAAGTTGCGCAAGAATCCGGATTGCCCGGCATGCGGCACGCATCCCACGATCAAAAAGTTGATCGATTACAATGAGTTTTGCGGCATCCGCGGCGAGGAGAAACCAGTGGAGACGGGTGTACCTCAGATGCAGGTGGAAGAGCTGAAGCGCAGGCTTGATGCAGGCGACGACCTTTTCGTGCTCGACGTGCGCGAACCCCACGAATACCAAATCTGCAATATCGGCGGTTACCTCATTCCCTTGGGAGATCTGCCGAAGCGCGTGAGTGAGCTCGATTCAAGCAAAGAAATCGTGGCCCATTGCCGGTCCGGCGTCCGCAGTGGAAAGGCGGCTGACTTTCTGCGGCAGGCGGGCTTCAAGAAAATCCACAATCTGGCTGGCGGAATTCTGGCTTGGGCGGACCGAGTCGACCCGAAGATGCCTAAATACTAGACATCACTGAAGAGGATCCACATTCTGTGTTACTAAGGGGAGCGCTCAGCGCTCCCTTTTGCTTGGTTCAGCGCAGCCGCCGCGTTAATGTGCAGGTAACTGTAGCGTTTTTAGTCTGTATCTACGAACAAGCCGAAGCCAACGTTGAAATCGACGGAACTTCGTTGGCAACACGCCGTCAACGATCGAACTAACCCCAGTACACATACCATCGTCGTCAAGAAACTCGGCTGCAAGCCGTGGGAACGACAAAATGGCAGTAAGAGATGGGCATATTGATGGACATATTAATGTAGTGGCAACACTGGAAAGCCAGTAAGTGAACCGAATAGCCGTAGGCACTGAGGTTGTACGTCAGATGCTCTTAAATGCACTTAGAACGTTCTTTCTTGACTTTCGTGCCTTCTGTCGCATAATCCAAAGTCCACTTCCCCGGAAAGAGGAGATCCCTGTGCTTCTCGAACGCCGCTTCGTCTACCGTCTGGCCGCAGTCTGTCTGTTTTCGCTTCTAGCCTTTGCAATCGAGCCTGTTGCCCCGCCTGCACCCAACGCCAACGTCGAGTATCAGCAACTGCGTAATCTTGGCTTGGCTGGTGAAGCGGTCGCCGTGCAGAATCTGACTCTTCAACGTGACGCCGGAACTTTTCAACTGAAATCCGGCACTGTTTGTTTCTCCGCCCCAGTTAATGGCAAAGTCACCGGGGCTGTCTTCGCAGGCGACGGCATCTTCACGTTAGATCCGCCCCTGGCGTCAGAGAAAGCAATGTTGTCGCTGCTGTCGAGAGAAAAAGTCTTCAGTGAGAATTTCAATGAGTTAGTGTGGCGCTTTACCGACTCCACCTATGAAGAGGTCAAGAAAAGCGGCAACCCTTCAAGTGCAGGCTGTGGCGCTGGTCTTCTGCAGGAAAGTCAGGAAGCCATGCGGCACAACCGCATGCTGAAATGGAACCTTGATGCGCGCGTCCTGCAAGACGTTCTGAGTACAGAACCTGGTGGCTTCTTCTTGGCATTCATCCACGGCAAGAAATACAACGGCAAAGAAATTTTTGCCGTTGACCCACACGGTGCACCGCCATTGCTCATGCAGGTCGATCCTGAAGAAGTGGAATTTCTCACTTACGATGAGAACAAGCTCGGGGTTTGGGCCGCGTTCCACCTTTCGGATGAATACAAGAAAAAGACGGCGACGGGTGCACAACAAAATGGTGTCATCCATATTGAACATCAGCAGCTTGACACCACGCTGGAGAAGAGTGGCTACCTCGTCGGCAAAGCTTCTACTACCCTCGTATCCAGAGTAAACGGGCTCCGGGTTGTCCCGCTTGATCTATTCCACACGCTAAGAGTACGCGGAGTCACGACGGCAGATGGCCAGGCACTGTCCATCATCCAGGAAGACAAAAACAACGACGCAGATTTCTATGTCGTTCTCCCGAAGGTGTTGGCCGCCGGGGAACAGTACACAATTACGACGACCTATAGCGGCAAAGAAGCCGTCAGCAATGAAGGCAACGGGAACTATTTCCCAATCGCGCGAGACAACTGGTATCCAAGCAACCCGAGTTCATCGATGGGCGAGTTTACAACCTATGACATGACATTCCGCATTCCCAAAGACATGAAGATCACTGCCACAGGCACTCCCGTGAGTTCCACCACGGAGGGCGGTCAGAGCGTGACGGTTTGGAGGACGGAGGTTCCGCAGACGGTTGCAGGCTTTAATTTTGGACGCTTCAAGATGGAAGAAGCCAAACTGGCCAAACCAGAATATTTGGTACAGTCCTATGCAAACCAGGAACCCCCAAATTGGGTCACGGGGTTGCAACATTCTCTCAGTGACGAATTGCCGACCCAAGAGTCGCACTTGGGAGCGCCGGTGGCGATGGGAAATATGAATACCACCGGAATGATCAAGCATGCTCTCGCGGAAGGCGAGGTTTCCGTCCAGCTTTATTCCGATTACTTTGGACCTATCCCCTACAAGCGCCTTGCGATGACGCAGCAGACTGCGTGCACATTCGGGCAAGCGTGGCCAACTCTCGTCTGGTTGCCTATCTGTTCTTTTTTTGATGCGACCGTGAGACATAACCTCGGCCTAGATCAGAGCGACCGTGGATATTGGAAAACGGTAGCTCCGCATGAGGTCGCTCATCAGTGGTGGGGCCATATGGTGGGCTTTAATTCCTATCGCGATCAATGGATGAGCGAGGGCTTCGCCGACATGTCGGCGTCTCTTTATGTACAGATGATCGAGAAAAACCCGAAAAAATTCGCCGAGTTCTGGAACGATGAAAGAGAACTCTTGACTCAGAAGAACAAAGAAGGATTTCGTGCCATTGATGCCGGACCGGTTACCTTGGGATATCGGTTGAGCAATAGCAGAGGGGGGTTCAATACAACAAGAGATCTTATCTACCCAAAGGGTGCGTACATCCTCCACATGATTCGAATGATGATGTGGGATCGTAAGACAGGAGACCAACCCTTTAAGGAATTAATGCAGGACTTCGTTAAGACTTATGCCGGGCGTGCCGCGACTACAGAAGACTTCAAGGCGATGGTTGAGAAGCACATGACGCCAGAAATGGATATGCAAGGGAACCACACGATGGACTGGTTCTTTAATGAATACGTGTATGGCACCGCTCTTCCCAGTTATAAGCTCGACTATTCTTTCGACAAAGACGCTTCGGGCGATGTCATATTTGGTTTCAAGGTGACCCAATCGGGGGTTGACGAAACTTTCCGCATGTTGGTTCCAATCTACATCGAACTCCCGGACGGTCGTGTGGTGCCGCTCGGACGTGCGCGTATCGCGGGCAATACTACGATTGAACAGAAAGTAACTCTAAAAGGCGTGCAGACGGCGCCCAAGCGGGCTTTGGTTAACTACAACTACGACGTTCTGGCTGGCAACTAGCCACGCCCGCAGCTAGCCTCATACGAGGCTAAGAAAAAACAAAGGGGAGAGCCAAGGGCTCTCCCTTTTCTAATGCTTGCGGCACTCTACTTCGTTGAACTTTCTTGTGCGTCCATCTTCGCTGCAGCTTCACCGATCGCGAGGGCTTGCTTCTTTCCGCTAAATCGGATCTCGGCCAGGGTGCGGCTGCCGTCAGAATTCTTCTTCACCACGGCAGAGTCATACTGCGAAGACTGGTTCAGATCAACAACGCGACCTGTCGTCTTGGCAACGACCTTGCTGCCCTGCAGGATGCTGACCTCTACGTTTGAGCCTGTGCCATCCCACGAGACTTTGTAGTCACCGGCGGGAATCTGCTGCCCACTTACGGTGATCGGCTCCTGAACTTTCAACGAGCCTTTGTTCGCTGCGAATGCACTAGTTGCCAGCACTAAAGCCAGCCCCAGGACCATCGTCTTTGCAAGTTGCGAAAACTTCATGATGCTCCTTCTCTCTTTCCCGAAACACCGTCGAGAATCGGAATCTGGGCGGCCCGTCTAACCATTTTCGCGGAACGTCTTGCGTTTCCACGAGAATGGCCTACAATCGTGCCGTCGGGGTTACGCAGAAAGGGCGCGAGCGTCAAACGCTTGTGTCCTTCGGCAGGGGCTGTGCTCACTCTGGGCCGCCAAACCGAGCGTGAGACAGTCCCTCAACCCCGCAATTCTTCAGAATCTCTAAGACGGGACGGTTTCTTCCCGACCCCACATCGCGTGAAGATACGTTTCGAGTTCTGTAGAAGTTCCCGAAAAAATCTTGATCATCGCGAACACTGCCTTGGACGCAAAAACCTGCCCAACGTTAGCAGCAAACCAAGGCTCACGTCCGCTCAATCAATCTGAATTTGTTGTGTCTAGAGGCCTGAGTCGGCCCAAAAAATAGGCTGAAAACTGGCCGAAAACTAAGACACTTTCAGAACTAATTTGCCAACGTTCTTGCCTTCGCGCAGGCGCAGGTACGCCTCACGCGCTTTCTCGAGCGGGAACACTTCCCCGATCACCGGACGAAGCAAATCACGTTCAATCCACTCGGAGAGTTGTTTCCAACCTGACTCCATTACAGACCGGTTATTCGCGAGTTGCGTCAGCCACAACCCATGCACACTCGTGCCACGCGCATACAAAATTCGCGGATCGAGAGTTCCCTTCTCTCCTGTGGCGGAGCCATACACGATGACTCGACCGAACTCGCGCAGGCACCGAACACTCTTGGCCGTGTGTTCGCCGCCCAACATCTCGAGCACGGCGTCCACGCCTTCGCCATTCGTCATTTCACGGATCGCGTCTTCGTAGTCTTTCTGCTTGTAGTTGATGCCATGCTGCAATCCCAACTCACTCGCGCGAGCAAGCTTTTCTTCGGATGAAGAGGTGCCGTAAGTTTCGACGCCGAGAATCTTGCCGATCTGAACCGCCGCTGTCCCAACTCCACCCGCCGCAGCGTGGATCAGCACTCGTGTGCCGGCACTCTTTTCGGTCAAACCGGCTTTCCAATACGCGAAGTATGCAGTCAAAAAGTTAACGGGAAAAGCAGCCGCTTCTTCGGACGACCAACGATCCGGAACTGGCCACAACAGTTGGGGCCGCACCGATGCTACTTGGGCAAACGCACCCCACTGCGTGTATCCCATGACGCGACGCCTGGAAGCTTTCTCGGAACCGGCAAACTCCCGTCCAACGATAAGCGGCGGCTTCGGTACGCCGGGATACCCACCTTCCAGGGTCATTACGTCGGCGAAGTTCAAGCCTCCAGCCTGTACCTCTACCAGGGTCTGGCCTTCCGCGGCCGCAGGGTCTGGCATTTGTTGAACTTCAAGGCCATCCGGGCCGCCAAACTTTGTCAGGACGAGAGCCTTCATGAAGAAAGTGTAGCGCAGGGCGCGGGACACGGCTTTTCGGGATGCTGCCTCTCCACGGCGGGTATATACTCACCGTGTAAATATTTGTAGTACCACCCGGCTGGGGGCACCGGCCGGGAACGGAGCAACGTTTCATACATATTCATAGGCTCCGTTTTAAATCGCTGGTTGCCACAATAGTGCTCGCGATGGCAGCTGGCGCGGGGATTGGTTCGTTTAGCGCGAAATCCCCGAGGGAGGTCCCTCTGTGGATCTAGTCATTGTTCGTATCATTTTCATCGCCTTCGTAGCTCTTACCTGTTTCCTCATCCAACCTTTCAATCTCTCTCCATTCCAGGACGCCGGGCTCGGGGTCTTACTGGGCACAGCCATCATTATTTTTGAATGGCGGCTTCGGCGTATCAGTCTGAAGCGGCTGATCGGCGCTGCGATTGGCAGCGTCCTCGGCATCATCGGGGCATATCTATTCTCGGTGGTGATTCGCAACAGCATACCTCCTGGTCACACACAAAGCTTCTTACAGATCATGGTCATGCTCCTGATGGCCTATGTCGGGCTGATCGTGGGCGCGAACAAGGGCGACTTGTTGAACTTGGCAGCACTCGGCGGTGTCTTTGGGGGAGAAAAGCAATCAAGAAAGAGTTACAAGATTCTCGACACCAGTGTCATTATCGACGGCCGCATCGCCGACATTGCGGAGACCGGCTTTCTCGATGGAACAATCGTAATCCCGCAATTCGTCTTGCGTGAGTTGCAGCTGGTCGCCGACTCCGCCGATTCACTCAAGCGCAACCGAGGCCGTCGCGGCTTGGATATCTTGCAGCGATTGCAAAAGGTCGCTTCCCTGCAAATTCAAATTGTCGAAGATGACTTTCCCGCCGTGCGCGAGGTTGATCTTAAGCTCATCGAACTAGCGAAGGTCTATGAAGGAAAAATCATCACGAACGACTTCAACCTGAACAAGGTCGCGCAGTTGCAGGGCGTCGAAGTCTTGAACATCAACGAGTTGGCAAATTCGCTGAAGCCCATTGTGCTGCCCGGCGAGGCGATGAAGGTGTTCATCTTGAAGGAAGGCAAGGAATACAACCAGGGCGTCGCCTACTTGGACGACGGCACCATGGTCGTGGTCGACAATGCCCGGAAGATGATCGGCAAAACAGTCGATATCTCTGTGACATCTGTGCTGCAAACGACTGCGGGCAAAATGATTTTCGGCAAGTGGGATGAGCGGGTTACGGGCACAACGAGAAGCGAACCACCTCGGGTGCCGTCTACACCGCCCTCACCCCCAATCACGCCCTCAAGCGCACCAGAAGTGAGAAAAGTACCGTTGGTGGAATAACTTGGATGGAAACAGCAAGATAAACTGAAGTTTGGCTAGTGGGCGGCTGGAGTCATTGCCTCAACTGAATCTACTCGAATCTCAGAACCTTCCAGCGATCCCCAGATCTTTACCCGTTGGCCGGCAAACCGATCCAAAAAGCCCCCATCCCCATTGAGCGCGAAGACTGTTTCGCCGGAGACCAATGCATAGCTGGAGCCGCTTTTCACGCAAAGACGGGTGCATCCCGAAGCGTTTTGGCTTGAATCAGTGGCATGTTTTGCGCCGCAATGTGCGTCAGTAACCACTCCAGAGAATGTCTGTGGATTTCCAGCCATTAAGTGCTGGACCGGTACGTCTTGAAATTGAGGGGAAGCGAACACCAGGACCGCGCTTGAGGAGACTATCGCAAGCGCTAAACCCAGAACCAAAGCGGCCCCAGCACACAATCCGACCGTTTTAAACCAGAACTTGTTGAAAATCGCTAAGGATCGAATCGACGCGGACGCTTTCATCTCACATCTCCTGGGGATTGCGTCCGGTTTTCCCCCAGAGTCTGTGGTTTAGGGGGGAGACAGTCAAAGGCTGGGAAAAAACCGGCCGCAATTGACGAAGACGCGTGGCGCTCCAAAGGGCAAGCGTCTTGCCATTACTAAAGTGCGTCGTACGGTCGGTTTATCCTTTCCATTGCAGCCACTTGCGGCCGAGTCTCCCCAACAAAACATTGCCGCTCGGGAATCTACCTGAGCAGAAAATGCACGGCGGTCGAGAAAAATTAGCGTTCCCCAGCCCGGCTTCATTTGACCTTATTTGAACCGTCGTCCACGTTGCGGTACGTTGGACTACCCACATGCTCATTGATGCTCTCCATCGCATCGCAAACCATCGTCTTTCGCTCTCGCGGGAAGAAGCTCGCGAGATCATGAGCGAGGTTTTGGGCGGCAAATACACCGACGCACAAATTGCTGCATTGCTCGTTGCCCTTCACATGAAAGGCGAGACCGTTGAGGAAATCGTGGGTTTTGCCGAAGCGATCCGCGCTGCCGCAACACCCCTGCGCCTCGAACAAGATTCCACCGTAGATGTCAGTGGGACGGGTCGTGATGCTCTGGTCGACACCTGCGGCACGGGAGGCGATGCCAGCGGCACATTCAATATTTCAACTGCTACGGCGTTTGTGGTTGCGGGTGCAGGCGTCAGGGTTGCAAAACACGGCAATCGCAGCGTCACCTCCAAGTGCGGATCTGCCGATGTAATGGAGGCGCTGGGCGTCAAAATCGACCTTTCTCCCCAACGTGTCGCTGCGTGTCTGAACCAGTTAGGCATCGCATTCCTGTTTGCTCCCGCGATGCACTCCGCTATGAAGCACGTGCAAGCGGCTCGAAGAGAATTACGACTGCGCACAGTCTTCAATCTCCTTGGCCCCCTCACAAATCCCGCGCATGCCTCCGCGCAAGTGGTTGGCGTCTACTCCGCGGAGTTGGTGGAAAAGCTGGCGGAAGCACTGAGCATGCTCGGCCTGAGGCGGGCGCTGGTTGTTCACGGTGCAGATGGGCTGGATGAAATTACGATCACTGGAATCACACGCATCGCTGAAGTGCGCGATGGCCAGGTGCACAGCTACGAGGTCACACCCGAAGAATTCGGCATCTCGCGAGCAACGATCGATGCGATCTCAGGAGGGGATGCCGCCGAAAATGCCGCGATCATTCTTGGAATTCTGGATGGAGCCAAGTCTCCGCGTCGAGACGTCGTGCTCCTAAATGCTGCTGCGGCGCTGGTTGCAGCCGGTCGCGCGAATCGCCTCGGCGACGGCGTACCCATGGCAGCGCACGCAATCGATTCTGGCGCCGCCAGGCAAAAGTTGACAGCGCTGGTGGCTTTCACTCAGTCCTGATTTCACGCTATCTTCGCTTGTGCCGCTTCCTTCTTCAGCCGTTCGATCTGCTGAAGGTGATTCGTTCCATGTCCGCCAATTTTTTCGATGTAGCTCGCCAAGGTAACCTTCTCCATCAATTCCGGATGAAATGCAGCCTTTTCCAGATCCCCGGATTTCAAACGTCGAAGCGCACGCGTGTTGTGATGACGATTGAGCCCGTAAAGTGCGACAAGCTCCGCGGGGCTCTCTTCCATGTATCCCAGGTTGCGTGCCCACTCGTCCTGATCGATCGGCGCAATCACGGGATCTTTATCCGCAATCATCTGTCGCATCCGATACGCATACAGCGTCTCAATGTCGACCAGATGAGCAAGGATTTCAAGGATTGACCACTTGTTCGGCGCAGGCTTAAACCGTAAAACCTTTTCCGGAAGACCCGACACGGCTGCCGCAATTTCTCTTGGACTCTTTTCCGCCGCGTCCAAATGCTTCTTTAACTCTGCTTCAGTCATCACGCCTCCTTGCTTCCATGATTTCAGCCGACTGAAACTTTCTCCAGCCACTCCGCGACTTTCACGTTCCACCCCAGTTCCTTCGCAATCGTGTCACGCAACTGGGTTGCCGCCGCCTCTTCGCCATGCACCAGGTAAGTCGCGGCAGGCTTCTGAGGAAAAGCCTTTAGCCATTCCAGAAGTTCCGGCGGATCAGCATGGTCGCTGAATTGTTCAAACGCGGCGATTTGAGCGCGGATCGGGACGAAATCTCCGAAGATCTTCACTTCTTTCGCACCACTCTTGATCGTCGCGCCCCTCGTGCCTGGCGCCTGAAATCCGATGAAGAGAACCGTATTCTTGGGGTCGCTCAAACGCAGCGCGAGATGATGCAAGATCCTTCCGCCTGTCACCATGCCGCTTGAAGAAATGATGATCACCGGATACCGAATGTCATTTATTTTTTTTGATTCAGGCGCCGTTACCGCAAACGTGAATCCGTCCCACTCGAGCGGCGAACCGAATTTCTCGATCAACGCGCGTGCCTGATCTGAGTATTCCGAAGAATATTTCAGGAAAATCTTTACCGCGTTGATAGCCATTGGGCTGTCGCAGAACACCGGCACGCGAGGAATCTGCCCCGATTCCATTAATGCC
>Ga0105239_10009274_pt1 | contig 11124 bp, 16 predicted proteins | sample KBSC44metaG_FD_92761 | JGI IMG/M metagenome (GOLD analysis project Ga0105239, IMG submission 92761) | Corn rhizosphere microbial communities from Kellogg Biological Station, Michigan, USA - KBS C4-4 metaG | ecosystem: Host-associated > Plants > Roots > Rhizosphere > Soil | place: Michigan, USA...
CGGCCGCAGCCGGCCGTCCAGCCCGAGTTCGCCCAGGTGCACCACGCGTGCCACCGACTCGGTCGAGACCTGGCCATCGGCTGCGAGGGCGGCCATTGCGATCCCCAGGTCAAAACCAGCAAAAGTGCATATTTTTGACCGGCATTTTTCCGTTTTGGAGTTCGCTCAGGCTACCGAGCTTCCGATGAGCGGACCGAGGCCGATCTCACCGTGATTCGCAGCGGTCGAAGCTCCGGATCGACCGGTGCCATCGTCTGACGCAGCCCCTCGATGTCGACGTGCGCCCACCGCTGCTCGCTTGGCTCCGGGCGCGGCCTCAGGGCGGCCCACCCGACCACGCGGACGACCGACCAGTCCCATTCGTCTTCGTGGAACTCGGCGCGGGCACGGCCGACCATGGCGAACAGGCTTGACTCCATCGCGGTCGGGCCCATCCCGTACCGCTCGACCTCGGCACGGCAATCCGGGCAGAGGTGGCCGGCCAAGTTGTCTGGTGAGATGTGACCGCCGAGAATGCTCGGCTCAACCTCGTACAGCCGGCCCCACGCCGCTGCGCTCCTTGATCGCAGGCTGCGGATGGTGCCAACTCCGCAGATCAGGCAGCCCGGCAGCCCGTCGGTGGGAGGCGGGATCTGGGCGGGTCCCACTCGTTCCTCGATCAGATCGGCGTAGGCGCGCGCGATGATCTGCTTCCGCTCATCCGAGATATGAGACCAGCGGGTAGTCGAGCAGACGCGAGAGCCGAAGCCGAGCCGCATCACCGGGACCAGGTTGGTTGAGAACCTCGCATAACCACCTGAGGAGGACATGCGGTCGATCAGCATCGCCAGGTCCCTGTCACTCCCGGTGAGCCCCTTCACGAACATCGCCAGAGTCGGCCCGAGCGAGTAGATCGCGATCAACGCGCTCTCAACCAGCAGCAACTGGTACGCGGCATCCCCGCGCCGACGCAGCACCGCGGGGTGAGCGTCCACGAGCTTCTTCGCCTGGTCGCGGATCGCTTGGCAGTCGGGGCATCGGGTGAGCTCGATCGTGGCCGTGGTCGGCTTCACTTCGATCCAGCCACTCCCCCGGATCATCTCGAACTCGACCACCTCCGGCTCGAACTCTTCGACCTGGGTGGGGTCGTCCACCAGCGCACCGCAGACCTGACAGGCGCGGGCCGACGTCTCGGGATCGAGGGTGGTGAGGTTCATGACTTGTTCCTTCCGACCGAGCCCCGCTTGCCCGACTTGGACCAGGGCTGGGCGTCGATCAGCTTGGCGACTGCCTCGAACTCGCGGCGGCTCATACGCACCTCGTCAGCGCCGGGAGGGGTGCGGGCAGGAACCACACCCCTCCTGGGCTGGGGGACCCCAGCGCCGATCGGAGAGGAACCGACGAGGGGCTGGGGGGCTGGGAGGGTCTTCACGACGAGCTTCGGGCGAGCCTTCGGCGCGGGCTTCACGGCAGGGACTGGCTCGGGCTTCGGCTCCGGCAACCCATTCAATTGCCTGTAACGGCGCTCGCGGCTCTCGCGAGCCAGGCGCTCACGATCCGCCTGCTCGGTCGCGTGCTCCGAGGTCACCGGGATGAATCGGGCGGCGTCAGCGCTCACTGCTCGCCCTTCCGGTAGATCGGGAACAGCCACTGCTCTTCCTCGGTGAACACCGCGGGGCAGTCCTCGCCATGCTTGGTCTGGATCACCCGAGGGCCGAGCATCCAATGCTCCCCGGGACCACCAGCGACCTCGAAGCAGAAGGGGCACCTGCCCGTCGCCGTTGCGACCGCCCGACCGAGGTAGCGCAGGTGCACCGTGTAGGGGGCTCGAGGATCAAGCTCGGGCAGCACCGCGATAGAGCGGGGCTCCCTGAACCCGACCTGCCATGCCGCGAAGCCTTCCGGAGTGCCCTCGGGCGCCGGGATCAGTCGCGTGATCACAGGCGACCGGCCCGAGGCATCCCAGGCCGCGGCCAGCCTGGCCTTGATGTCCGCGCGCGACTCAGCCACGGCTGGCCTCGATCCGCTCCCGGCAGATGCCGCCGACGAACGGCGAGCACTTCTGCCCGATCCCCGCACCGTGCTTCTCGCAGGGGTTCGACAGCCAGGCGGCGATCCGCAGTCGCGACCTCGCGAGACTGGCGGCCGCGTTCTTCCGGGCCAACTCGCGCTCTTCCTCGGAGGGCGGCGCCCACTGAGGCGGACGGTGGAGCAGTTCGAGTTGGGGGCTGGTGTGCACGAGCACCGAGCCACCTTCGATGCGGCGGGGCATTTGGGTTGCAGGCATGATCGTCCTCTTCGATCAGTGCCCGGCCCTTTTCACCAGCGGCGTCTCTTTTTCGGCCCAGAGGGGCCTTGTCAGCGCCGTACTACGCCTCAGGAATCCGAGCAATCTCGGGCTTCTCGATCCGCAGCACCTGGCGTACGCTACAACAGTACGGGTATCGATTCTCATTATCAATAACCGATCCGTTCTTTGGAGCTCCCAATGCCTCAGAAGTCCTCGGAATCCTTCGAGTCGCGCACCGTCTCGTTCTCGCGCGACGAGCGCACTGCTCTCGCGACCCGCTCGCTCTCTGCAGTCAATCGGCTGTCCGGTGACGAGCGCCGTCAGGCTCTACACGAGCACTTCGACCGGTTCACACCGGCGATCTTTTCGGCTCGATCCGATCGCTGACCGGCTCGCCCTGGACGATCTGAGAAGGTGCGCCCCCTTGAGGTCCGCCCCACCAGCTCCCCATAGGGGAGCGGGGCGGACCTGCTGGGGGCGTACCTCTCCGATCGGCTAGGTCGCCCGCGACACAGGTCGATAAGCGAAGCCGCCACCGCCTGACGGGCCGGTTGCCTTGAACTGCTCGATCTGCCCGGCGCCCACCAAGGCGCTCAGGGCTTCGTCGATGTCTTCATTGCGACCGCGGACCGCCTGACGAATCTTGCTGCCCGAGGGCTGCACTCCCGCGGCGTAGGCCTCGGTCACTGCCTTCAACACCTCCGCCTTCAAGTTCCGGGTCGACTGCGGAGTCGGCGCAACCGGACTAGGACCAGCGCCTGCGGCTGCCCCGGCTGGGGGCGGGTTGCCACCCGCGCGCAGCCTGCCGTCCGGATCGAGCCTGACCTCAAGCCTCGCAACGTCCTTGCCGCCCATGCGAGCTTGAACGCTGAACAGGCGCTTGCCGCTCTTGGTGCGCTCGAGATTCCAGTTCCCGTCACTTCCGGCTTGAGCTTCGACGCCTCCCATAAGGTGATCGCCAGCGAGGGTCGAGTGCGCGATGACCAGCGCGTTCGGGATACCGAGCGACTTCAGCAGGTCGCGGAATCGCGAGTACCACTCGCCGTACTTTGCCGTCGTCCCTCCGAGGATCGCGGTGAGCCCATCGACGATCACGATCAGTGGAATCTGATCGTCCCAGTGACTACGCGGCGCTTGGGTCAACCGAACCTCCCACCACGCGTAGATCTCGGCGTCTGTGAGGTCGAACGCTCGCGCTCCCCCGAGATACTCAAGGTGCTCAACGACAAGACCGTTCTCGTACCACTCACCGAGGCCGGCGGCGAACATCGCTGCAACGAGGGCGTCAGGCGGATTCTCTGCGTTGATATACCAAACGGGTCGGGACTCCAACTGGTCCTTCGTGAGCTGGGTCACCTCGAAGTAGTCGAGGAACCGACGCCCGTCGTAAGGGCCGTTCATCGCCGCTGAAAGCAGGTCGATCGCGATTGTCGACTTGCCTGCCTTCGGGTTGCCACCGAGCATGACGTTGTAACCGCAGGGCCAGACGTCCGGAATCAGCCAGAGCTTCGGACCACCTTCAGGCCGTTTGCCGGGCTCCGGCCAGTGGTCGTAGGTGCCGAGGAAGTTGGCCGCCAAGCGACGTTGCTCCACTCCGGTCATGGGCGCCCCAGACTCGTTGCCCTCGTCGTAGAACTTGCCCTTGGTGAGCGCCTTCTGGAGCCACCTCCGGGTTTCCTCGTCGAGGGTGTCGGGCCACCGATACGGACTATCGAGTTCGAACGGATAGAAGCTCTTCCCCTCGTACTCGACCCGGATCACGCCGTCACCTCTGCCGTGCTCACGATGCTCTCGACCAGCAGCAGATCGCTCAGCGCGCTCCGCCTGAGTTCGGCGTATTCGGCACTCTCGCGGTAGCCACGAGCCCGTTCCTGGCCACGAAGGATGGTGGCGCTCAAACCGGTCGTGCGACGCGCCAATGCTTCGGCGTAGGCGGTCTTCCTGAAGGCGGCCGCGCAGGCGCGTGAGCAGAAGCGACCCTTGTCGGTCCATGGGTGAAAGAGCACGTTGTCGTTCAGGCACCGTCGCCGGAAAGTCTTGCGCTTCAGGCGATTCATGCGGCGTCCTCCCGCTCGCGCTCCGCCCGGTTGCCGATACGCAGGAGTCCGGCGAGCCAGAGCACTTCGGCGTCTGTCAGGGGCGCGAGCGGCTCGTCGGCGGCCATCACCTGGCCTCGCTCGTGCTCGGGGTGGTGAGGTTGACAGGAAGCGCGATGATCGGCTGACCACCGAATCGCTGCCGACCATCCCGCATGTGCGGGTTGATCTTAAGCTCGCGCTCGATCTCATCGCAGTCGACGTAGATCCGAGTGCCGTCGCTGTAGGGCTTGATGTACTTCTTGTCGAGCCAACTCTCGATCGTCCGCGGGCTCTTCTTCTTGAAGAACGCGGTGGCGTCGGGGATGGTCTTGAAGTTGGGCATTTGCAAACGTCCTCAGAAACTAGAGGTTTGGTTTGCACTCACTTCCATGGGCTCCGGGTATCCCCAGCCGAGCCATCCGGCATGTTCTTTAGGCAGGTGATGCTCCGGGACATCCCAGCCGAGCATCACGTTTTCTACCCGAGGTGGAGGTCGGAGGTCCCGACGCGCCCCAGCTTGTGCTGACGAATCTCAGGCGAGCCTTCGATTCGCTATTGCCAAGTTTACGAGCTGCATTGCCGCAACACCCATGCCGGTGCGTTGTTGCGACGATATCGACGCTGCGGCATGACCACTTCCGCGGCCGTGCGAGCCGCGCTGCCGGCCGATCGTAGGCGCTGCGGGCACTCGTGAGCTGCGAACGACCTGAGCCCCCAAAAGGCGGATTTCCCGCGCTACGCTCCGGCCATGACGGATCAAAAGATCTTACGAACTCGGCTGTTCGATTGGTGCTCGATGGCACTCCTCAACAGTGCAGACATGTGGGTGAGCTACCAGATGTGGCGAGAGCACTATCTCGACAATGCCCTGCTCGCGAACTGGATCCAGCAAGGGCGACCGGCAATGTGGCAAGACGTTGCGAAGACCTGGACTAAGCGCGTCACCTACGGAATGGTGTGGCAATTCAGCAGCGACGTCCAAGCATTCGTGAACGCTGCAGCCCAGGTGCACAAGTGCGTCCGGTTGCTCGGTGCCGAGGGATTCCCGCCGCCGCCCGATGGACCTTCGATCCCTTCAGTACGGAACTTCGAAGAGCATTGGGACAACCCGAAGGACTTCACGGTGGAAGCGGTGCGATCCGCCTTTGGCAACGACATTCAGCCGGGCATGGTCGCGGCTGTCTCGTCCGACTTGTTCGTTGGGAACCTCTCCATGGGCGCGGTCGAGCACTGGATACGGAAGGTGAAGAGAGCCGTCGCCAAGGAGCTGCGCGCGGAGGGAATCACTCCGCCGACTGACCGAAGTCTCGTGTGGGACGTCGGGGACCCTGAGCGCGTTCAGCGAACCGCCGCGCCTCGCACTCCAAGCACTTCCACCGAGGGCGGCCCCCGTCATCGGGGATGATCATCGGCAGAAGACAGGTCGGGCAGTTCGGCGCTCCAAGGCCGTCGAGGTCATTCACGCGGCGAGGCTATCCAGGAATGTCGTCCGGTCGGGGTAGTCTCTCCACAGTCCCCGGAGCGCTCACGAACCTGAGCCGTCCGGGGCTTTTGCTTGCTCGGCGCCCTAGAGATCTTCGGTGCCGTCAGCAATCGCCCAGTCGGGCGGCGCAGCGATCGCGGCAAACTCCTCACTTCGCTCGATCCAGTCGGGGTCACCGGGCCAGCCGATCGGAGCGGTGGGTCCCGCGAAGTACCACTCCTTCCAGGAGTCCTCGCCTGCGCGACCCGCGCGACCAAGAATCCACCCGCTGATCGTCTTTCTCCACGCTCGCCATTGCTGTCGATCCGGCGTGGTCTCAACCGTGACATCGAACGGAGGCTCGAGCCCGCAGCCGTGGAGCGAGAGTAATTCGTCGGCACGGTCGTTCCAGAAAAGTCCGTCGTGGGCGTGATCGCTCTGCTCGATAGCCGCAAGCCAGTCCAAGGCGCGCTTCGTTTGCTCGAACTCTCGGCGATCCTTCTGGGCTCCGTGCTCGTCGATGCCCGAGACGCCGGCGTATCGCGTCAGGTTCCTCATTCGCATCTTCTTGGTTCGCTGCTCAGCGCGGTCCTTGGCACGGAAACGTCGCATGGCGCCGAGAGTGTCGCGAAACTTCGTCGAATGCACGATCTCCTGGTCTGTGAATGTCAGGCGTGCGGCGAGCCCGATCCTAAATCTGAGCCCGACAAAGACAGCCAGCGCCACCGGCGCGGACTTGTGCTCCTGCCTCGAACGGATCCGCACCAGCGCCAACTGATATGCCATCAGGAACGCTGCGAGCCAGGCAAACGGAAGAACCAGCAGCGGCAGCCACACCGACAGAAGGAAAGATCGAAAGACCTCCGCCCAGTCGAGCGTTGGGGCGTCCGCGAGCAGGCGAACCACCACCCAGACCACCGTTCCCGCCGCAACCACTAGAAGCGCAAGGAGGTACGGACGGCGTTGCCTTATCTCTTCGAGGCGGATTGCTCGGAAGGTCACGATCGCGGAGATAGGAACTATCAAGAGTTCGACCCACAGCGGAAACGGCTCCAGGTTGACAAAGAAGACGAATAAGGCCGTGACGCCCACAGCGTCCGCGATCAATGGACGTGCCACGTCGATTGCGCGCCGCGCTTGGGCGGCTCGGAACATCGCCGGGATGGCCGAGACGATGACGATGGTGATGGTGTCCTTCAGGAGGCTCGGAGTCCAGAGCCTGCCCATGCCATGGATCTTGATCGCAGACGCGATGAACACGCAAAGGGCGCACCAGGCAACGACTGCGCCGAAGACTGTGAGCACCTGCCACGATCCGGCCGCGGCCATCGTTCCGCGGAGAGACGCGCGAGCCTTGGGGTTGAACGCGGTGACGACCAAAGCGACCAGCAAGATGACGCCCAGCCAGACGTATGTGGCTTCGTCGCGCGCCGTGACCAAGAGACCTCCTGCTCGGAAAGCTAGTGGATGCCACTGTCAAGCTGTTGGCGTGTCACGACTTTCGAATGTATGTTCGATTGCGCGGGGCCGGACGCATCTGAGAAAGGAGCGTCCGTGCCACCGCGCCAACCCCCGCAGGAAGTCTGCGACGACCGAGGCAAGCGAATCGGAACCGTGCAACTCGTGCACCTAGGACGGAACCAGCGCGAGTTCTGGGAGGCGCGCTCCCTCGACGGGGTAGACCTCGGCGCCCACGTCAAGCGCATCGATGCTGAGTGGGCGATCGAGGACGACAACGACGCCGGGCGCCCACGGAGCCGATCCCAGAAGGGCGAGCGCTACAGGCCGGTTTTCAACTCGGACGAGTTACCCGTTTATCTGGGCCCAGTCTGACGTTGAGCTGTCCAGAATATTCATCTGCCGAAATTGTTCCGCACTACCCGGCCCTACTGCCCTCATCGATCAGCACGCGCAAGTCTTCATTGGCGCTGTCGAGCATGCTCAAGATGGCCCTCATGCTCCGCGGCAAGTCCCGTCGATGTACAACGTCGTTCCGTACTTCCAGGAGGTATCGGACCTTTGAGTAGGTGTCTGACTCGAGGACGCCGGCCGCAGCCAACTCCGACAGCTTGACTCCGAATGGGAGCTTGTTGTCGCGCTCAGAACTGGCGGCGCGCTCCGCGTAGAGCCGATCGACCTTGTCTTCAATCAACGCCCATTGAGCTAGATACAACGAGCGAGTGACTCGGTCCACACGATCGATGCTGTCGATGATTAGCGGCGTCCACGCGCTCTGGGCTTTTCGAACCGATACGGTTCTGTCCTCCTGGTCGGGGGCAAGCGAGGATTGTTGCCACTTCTGGATCGCATATCGCTCGTTCTGGACTTGACGTCGCACCCGAGCCCTATAAACCCAGCCGACCACTGCTGCTGCGAACCCTGTCGTCCCGACCACGATCGTAAGTAGGCCAAAGGTGAAAATGTGCGAATCGGCTCCGCTGAAGATGTAGTAAAACCCGTACCCCACCAGTCCCAACATGAAAACACCGACGACTAGCTGAACCCCGGCGCTGAATCGCGAATCCTCGTTGTTTGCGCTTCTAGGCACGCGCTTGTCGCTAGGAGCAACGATTCGCGCGTAGGCACGAACGATGTCTGCTGCGGAAAGCTCCGTAGCATCGGACTCGGACGCAGCTTCCGCGATCACCTGGTCCCTGAGCTCGTCGACCAACTCTGATAGAGCGCCACGGGCCGCGGACGTCAATCGAGGCGAATCAGCGCGCGCGCTTGCGTTTGCCATCGTTGTGCTCCTCGTAGTCGCTTCTCTCAAGATCCATCGTTAGCAGGAGTGCGGCCGTTCCCGAAACGGCCAAAGGTATCCACCAGCCCCATCCTGTCGGCAATAGGCCGCCGCAAATACCCGCGAACAGCGTCGTCAACCACTGGGTTACCCGTCTCACGTAGTACCAGGTTCCCCTTGGCTCAGGAGGCAAGCCGCGATTGCGAACGACCTGCTCCGCCAGACCAACATCGCCGGCCGAATAATCGATGACGTCGGTGTATCGCCGGTTCCGACCACGTTCGGTGTAGCTGGCCTCTCCGAGAACGTCCGTGCCAAACGATTGGAGAGCATCGTTCAGTACTTCGCGAGCGGTGCCCTTGAGCACAGAAACGCCGACGATATTTACGGTGACGTTGTCGGCTGGATCAGGTGCTGGCTGGGGCGCGGCCAATAGCGTTCTCCAGGTCTAGGGGGTGCTGAGACTCTATCGACACTCTGACGTCCATTTTGCGCTTTGGCGGCTTTCGCAATCGAAATCCTGCGGGAAGTCTCCGCACGCAGAAACACCCCTATAGGCCGTCGAGCGCTTCAAGCGCCAACCGGGAGGATGCGCGTTGACTATTCCGGGCGCGAGGTTTCGGGGTCCCACCCCGCGGTCGCCGCGGGCTTTCGGTTGATAATCATCATGTCGCCCATCTTCCAGAGGCTGAATCCGTCAAGGTCGATCCCTCGATAGGGTCCGTGACCGTGCCAGCGCCTGTCGATGCCGAAGTCACGGATCAAGATCAGTGTCCGGGTGTGGAGCAGTCCGAGACCGAGCGCGTGAGCGCGCGGCGTCATCATGTAACTGTGGCTGCCGTCCTTCGCCGTCTTCCACGGAGCGGTCGCGAGGTACTCGCGCGCGGCGCTGACCAACCAGGTTGGTGCGGCGGGGTCGTAGCGGTCGGGGTATTCGTCAGGCATGGGGCGTCCTCTCGTTCGACCGGCAGGGTGCCGGAAGTCGGGGACGCTCGGCTCAGGTGGCCGGCGTGGGGCGCGTGACGTCGATGCGGTCCGTTGAGAAGGACCGACCGACGTTCTCCCTTGGCGACGGGTTGATCGTCACGCGCAGCAGTCGAGCGACGACCGCTCGCTGGGAGTCGATCGGTGCCCTCTTGAAGGCCTCGCCCGGGTTGGCCGATTGAAGGATTGCTGATGAAGCCGTGCGTTGGATCGCCTTGGCCAGCTGGTCGTCCAACTCCGCGATCTTCGCCGTCGCCCGCTCCGTGGCGGCCCGAAGCTGGGCGCCGGTGATGTTGCCTTCGGCGTAGTCGCGCTCGAACCTGAGAAGCAGTGCCTCCTGGGCCGACCGTTCCTCGCGCTCTGCGCTCAGGTCGGGAGCTGATGGGCTGAGCATCTCGCTTAATCTCGGATCGTCCAGAAGTTCCATCAGCTTGCCGATCACGAACTCGTCGGTCTTCTCGAGACCGATCAAGATGTGTGAGTTCTCCTGGCAGCGGTAGTTCATCTTCTTGTACCGGCCCGAGCGCGTAGCTCGCATCACTCCCCCGCACACGCCGCACCGATAGATCCCCGAGCCGAGCCACTTCGCTTCCCCGCTCGTGGTCGTCCTCCGCGAGGGATCGGTGAGCACCGCGAACATGGCTCGCCAGGTGTCCTCGTCGACGATCGGCTCCCAGATGCCCTTGGTCGAGGTGATCTCGAAGCCCTTGCGGCCCACCGCGCCGTGCGAAAGGTATCCCATGTTCCGAGGGCGGGTCAGGACGTCGCGGAGCTCCACAACCGTCCACGGCCTGCCGCCAGAGGTCTTGGCGCCCGCCTCGTTGATCTCCTTCACGAGCCCCCGCAAGCTGCGACCAGCGATCACGTCGTGGGTGGCCTGTCGGATGAACTTGGCCTCACTCTCGCGAAGCTTGATTCCGCCCTTCTCGTAGCCGTAGGGGCGTCGGCCACCGCGGTACTCGCCACGGTCGGCCATTTGCTGCTTGGCCCGCTTCACGCGCTCACTGGTGCGCTCAGCCTCGGCCTGGTCCCACGTCGCCAGTGTGAGCGCGACTGCGCGCCCGTCAGCCGTGTTCAGGTCGTGCTCGCCCGACACGGCGGTCTTGATGAGCACACCGTGCTTCACCACCAAGTCGATCAGGTCGAGATACTCGCGAACCCGGCGCGTCAGGCGACTGTTCGAGTAGGCCAGGATCACGTCGACCTGACCGGCGCGCGCGAGGGCGAGCATTTCGTTGTAGGCGGGCCGGTTCTTCTTCGAGCGCGTCGAGGCGCTGATGTCGTTGTCTTCGAGCACGCCCACAACGTTGTATCCGAGGCGTTGGGCCAGCGTCTGGCAGTCCTCAATCTGCCGCTCGACGCCCAGGCCGTCGGCCTGCGCGTCACGGCTGATTCGGGCGTAGATCACCGCCCTCAGGGGCCGGGTCGAGCTGCGAACGTCCATATATGTATTTTACCGGGTTTCGGGAGGTCGAATCCCGACCCGTGCTTGGGAAGCGCAGCGGGCGACAGGTTGACGGTGAGCTTGCGCGAGGGCAGCGGGAGGCCGGAGTTGCCGGCCGCGGATCGCACCCTGTCTCGCGCCTCGCCG
>Ga0105239_10009277_pt1 | contig 11122 bp, 14 predicted proteins | sample KBSC44metaG_FD_92761 | JGI IMG/M metagenome (GOLD analysis project Ga0105239, IMG submission 92761) | Corn rhizosphere microbial communities from Kellogg Biological Station, Michigan, USA - KBS C4-4 metaG | ecosystem: Host-associated > Plants > Roots > Rhizosphere > Soil | place: Michigan, USA...
CGCCGAACGTCGCGCCGATCCGGCCAAACGTGGCGATCACGCCGGGCAATGCGCGCAAGGGCGAAAGCGCGACCACGATCAGCACGACAAGGAAGATGCCATGATCGATTTAGTGCAGGTCGTATGGGTTTCGTGCCTGAGCTATGCGGCCGGCTATGTGATGCGCGGCGTGGCCGATCGCAAGCGCGTGCTCGCGCTGCTCGACAAGGTCGTGAACGACATACGCGAAAACGGGCATGGCTAACCAGGTCGATATCATCAACGCCGCGACGCGCGCCGCGCGCGCGCAGGCCAAGGCGCGCATCGATGCGCAGGCGGCCAAGGTGCGCGAGCTGCTAGCTGCGCTGGCGCAGCAGATCGGCGACCAGGTGCAGCGCTATGCCGGGCCCGACGGCACGGTGAACGCCGCGCAGATTCCGGCGATCAACGAATATCTGTCCGGCCGGCTGCGGGCATTTCTGCAGCAGTATCACGGATTGATCGATGACAGCCTGGTCGCAGCGGCCGTAGTCGGCTCGGCCATCCTTCCGCTCACTGCCGCCAATGCGTCGCAGAATTCGCTCGTGCAGGACGTGCTGCAATTCGTGCGCGACTATCGCGCCGCCGACGGCTTGAACTTGTCCGATCGCATCTGGCGTGTGAGCAACCAGATGGCCGATACCGTGAGCCAGGCGATACAGAACGGCATCGTGCGCGGACAGACGCCGGCGCAGGCCGCGCGCGAATACGTCGCGCAGGGCCTGCCGGTGCCGGATGAGCTGCAGGCCGAGATCGGCGCCGGCAGCGCGGCGAACCTCGGCACCATCGCTGCCGATTCGCTGATGAATTCCGATGCCGGCGATACGGCTTACAACTTGGAGCGCGTGCTGCGCACCGAGATGAACCGCGCGTATTCGCAGTCGTACATCAATTCGGCACTGCAGCACCCCGAGGCGGCCGGCGTGAAATTCAACCTGAGCCCAGCGCATCCGCGCGAAGACATTTGCGACCTGTACGCCAGCGCGAACCTGTACGGTCTGGGGCCTGGCGTTTATCCGGATGCCGACAGCTGCCCCTACCCTGCGCACCCGAACACGCTGAGTTTTCTCACGACCGTGTTCAACGACCAGGTCACGCAGGACGACGTCGATGGGCAGGAAACCTGGCAGGACTGGCTCGATGGCCAGGACAGCGACGTGCAAGACGCCGTGCTAGGCAGCCAGGACAAGGACGCGGCGTTCCGGGCAGGCAACCTGCAGAGCGGCGATCTGCGCCGGCCGTGGAAGGCCATCGCGCCTGGCTTAAGCGGTGCAACGTCATGAGCGCCGATCGCCGCAAAATCATCGACTGCCCATGCTGCGGCAAGCGCATCCTCAACGGCGACGTGCTGCTATGCCGCGTGCTGATCGTCGGCCGCGACGGCGGCAGCAAGGCCAAATGCGACAAGTGCAAGCACATGGTGAGCGTGCCACTGGGTTTCGCATTCGGCGTTCACAAGGCCGCAGCGCAGGCGTAGGATTGGCGCTCCGCGAAAGGGAGAAGGCCATGCGCTATGCGGTGCTGATCGTAGGATTGCTTGTCGGCATGTCGGCACTCGCCGGCGATAAGGAACGAGCGATAAAAGGCGTTTGGTTAAATCAGCCTATCGACGAATTGCATGAAGACAACATAAAGTCCGGCAGATCGATGTCATGTGAATATTCGACATGCAAGTTCTACGACACCATAGGCGGCGTCAACGGCGAATTTACCGTCGTCGTCAAGAACGAGCATGTGAACATGTTGGACATAGTCGTGGATGCGAACGATTTTGAATCACTCGCCGCGGCTCTGCTAAAGAAATTCGGTAAGCCAAGTACGAACAAAACAGCCACCGCACAAAATGCATTAGGCGCGAAGTTCGACGATCATATTTATGTGTGGTTCGGTCGTGGGTGGCAGCTCCAAGCGAAGAAACGTTCTAGCGACTCGGTCTTCAAATCTTCTGCGCAGCTATTCATTCCTGAGCCAGTGAATCCGAAAAACAAAGACGATATCTAGGATCGAGGCGCGCACGCCAGCTGTTTCCTCATTGACGGCACTGCACGATCAGAGTAGCTTCTGCAGCCGGTGATCTAAACACCGGAAAATACAGGCGGCCCGCGCCCGAAAGTCATCGCGGTTTTTTTGTGCCCGTAGTTCTGGCACAGTCACGATCTCTGCCGGGTGTGAGGCGGATATAAGACCCGTAAGGGAAAGAAGCCCGCCGTCCTGTACGGTTTAGAGCACCCGGCACCCATCGTTTCGCGATGGGCTGCAATTCTCTAAAAATTACAGGAGTGTTGAAAATGTTCGATCCACTACAGACTGCCGAGCTGCTCGGCATCGCGGACAATCCGCGCATCAACCCCGAAGATTTCATCGACCGCATGCATTTCGAAGTTCGCGGTTCGATCGACTTCTTTGCCTGGCTCGACGAATACGGCGACCATCGCGCGCAGGCTGTCGCCGCGCTCATGCTGATTCTGCTGCGCCGGTTCGACGGCTATTTGAACGCGATCGAGGCCGCGCTGCCGGACTCCTAACTGCTACGCAATCCCGTTGCGTTGACCGTAACCGCCGCAGACAGTCGGGCGCGTCTCCTTGTGAGCGCGTCCGATGCGAGCGGTGCGGCATTTCAAACTTGACGAAGGCAGCCAGGAGCGCTCGATGCGCTTCGTCTGCGACCTCGAGGGTCTGAGACTCGGGGAGGGCGTGAAGACCGCGACGGTGACAATCACGCGCACCGGCCGCTTCACGGATCCGCGCTACGGCACGTTCGACATCACGCGCGAAATGCTGCTCGGCATGGTGCGCAATTTCGACGCGAACACCTACGGGCAGGAAGTCTTCATCGATGTGAACCACGAGCCCGGCAAGGGCGCGGCGGCGAAAGTCGTGCGCCTGAGCGTGGACGGTAACCGCCTGCGCGCCGACGTGGAATTCACGCCGTACGGCATCGATGCCGTGAAGACCAAAGGCTTCAAATACCTTTCCGCCGAATTTGTCGACGACTACGTCGACAACGAACAGGGCAAGTCGCATGGGCCGACGCTTCTCGGCGCCGCGCTGACGACTCGCCCCGTGATCAAGCGGCTCGACCCGGTCGTCCTGGCCGAGTCCGCGGGCAATGTCCCGGTGTTCTTGCACCCGGAGCTGGTTCGAAAACTATCCCACTCTCTGGAGCAAACCACCATGAAATGGCTCGAGGAACTCAAGCGCCGCCTGGCGCAGCGCAAACTCGCGCAGTCCACCGTCGATTCGCTGATCAAGGCTTACGAGCCGATCGCGAAGACGCTCGGCGAAGACGACAAGCAGCACGAGCAGCTCGTCGCGCAATTCGACGACGCGGCCAAGCAGCTTGCCGAAGCCGGCAAGAGCGATGCGCCGGTGACGATCACGATCGCCGCGCCTGGCGCAGCCGCGAAGACGCTGTCGGAAGACGACGTCAAGAAGCTGCTCGCCGACGAACGCAAGAAAGTCGAAGACGATACGCGCAAGCTGGCCGAAACCAAGGCCGCGCGCGTGAAGACCTTCACCGAGGCCGTCGACGCCGCCAAGGGCTTGAGCGACGGCACGAAGGCAGAACTCAAGAAAGCGCAGGACTTGATCACGGCCGACGTGACCGACGACCAGGCCAAGCGCCTCGCCGAAACACAGATCTCGCTCGGCAACCAGATCGAAGCCGCGCGCCAGTTGTCCGGACTGGGCTTCACGCGTTCCGGTACGCCGCACATTACGGTCGACGAGACCAACACGATCAAGAAACTCGCGCTGGACGTCCGCGCTGGTCTCAAGCGCACGCAGATGGCAGAAATGGGCCGCATCCGCGTGATCGAAGACGGCAAGGAATCCGCGTTCGTGCAGCGCATGCTCGCCGAGTTCGACGCGCAGAACGCACACCGACTGCATGCCGAAGCCAAGATGCTCGCGGGCTCGGTGAACGTCGGCAACATGACGGCGCTTCCGGCCAGCTACGAACGCGAAGTGATTGCGCAGATCTATCAGGATCTGGCGATCATGCAGCTGATCAATGCGAGCGTGGATCCGACCAAGTCGGCCACGCACAACATCGAGTACGAAACCCGCGACACGTCCGCCGTCACCGGTGGAGCGATCACGGCCGAAGGTGCGCCGATCCAGCAGGCCGGCGTCTCGCTGCTCAATGCCATCGCCTACATCAACCAGCGCAAGCTGGCGCTGGAAATCACCAATGAGGCGATCTGGTTCAGCCGCAACAATGCGGCCGTGAACTGGGATGCGTGGGCACGCAATATCGCGAGCAATGCGCAGGTCATGCGCGAGCTCGTGGCAACCGATGTCGCCAATCGCATGCAGCGCGATTCGGATGCGTTCTCTGTCGTCACCGTCCCCGCGGCAACGGCGACCACGGCCTTCACCCTGGCGACCAACGGTTACAAGACGGCGAACTTCCCCGTGGTGCAGCCGTACCAGGCGCGCGACCTGCAGGGCAATGCGGTCGGCGCGGTCGAGAACCCCGTCACGATCAAGGACGGCGCCACGGTGCTCGCGGAATTCGACGGCACCGGCACGCAGAGCGGCGCGAACAAGTATTTCCGCTGGCTCAGCTACAACCTCGGCTTGTTCCAGATCGTCGACAACACCGGCGCGCCGACGGCGCCGGCCGGTGCGGTCACGGCTGGATACGACTACACGACCAATGTGTATTCGATCGACACCGACATCGCGGGCGGCAGCACGTACGAAAAGCAGATGAACAAGCTCGTGCAGTCCGTCGGCAACCGCAAGGCGGCGCTGCGCGATCGTTTCGTCTCGCCGGACTTCCTGCTGCTCTCGGCCACGCTGCACAACATGGCCACCGATGCGGAGATTTTCAGCCAGCAGTTCAAGCGGCCGGATTCCGACATCAATGCGGCCGGCGACCTGCAGCCGATCAAGATGATCAGCGCGTACTCGACGAACGCGCCGGGCATCAACCTCGGCGACGAACGCATCCTGATGGGTGCGCGCGCGAACTTCTGGTACACGGTGGCCAAGGTGTTCGCCATCGGCGAACCGGTCGAGCGCGTCGACAGCAACGGCAAATTCCTCGGCAAGAAGGGCGCGTACGGTGAAGAGTACGCGTCCCTTCTGGTGCCCAAGCCGCTGCGCGCCCGCTACACCAGCGTGCTGGCCTACAGCCACACCAACGCACGCGGGGCCTGATCGCCAGGGAAGCAAACAAGCAGACGCCAGCAATTGGCGTCTGCTTTTCGACACCGGAGGTAATCGATCATGAAAGTGAAAATGGTCCCCATTACGAACACGTCGGCGGCGTTCCTGCACGTGGGCGGCAAAGTGATTGCGCCAGGCGATACGCGTCACGTCGACGCCTCGATGGTGCCGCCCGACCTGTTGCCGAAAGACGATTCCGGCGAAGCGGCGGATGCACCGGCGGCGCCGGCCAATCCGATGGCAGAGCTCGCGCAAGGCACGATCGCGCAGATCGTTCCGGAGCTGCCGAATCTCTCCGACGACGATCTGCTGTCGCTGGAAGCCATCGAGCTCGAGGGCGGCAATCGCAAGGGCCTGATCGACGCGATCGAGGCCGAGAAGCTCGAGCGCGCGACGAAGCCGCCGCCGCAGGCCTGAGCATGGGACTGACCGTTGCCGAGCTGCTGCCGCAATACAAAGCATCGCTCAACGATGCTGCGGCAGTGTTCGGCTCGGATACGACCAGCCCGACGCTCGACGACAATCTGACGCGGCACTTGAACGTTGCCGCGCGCGCGCTGAGCGCAGATGCCAAGCGCCCGCTGCTCAAGCTCGGCACGCTCACGGTATCCGACGGCGTCGACACCTACGCCGCTGCCGCGCCGGCCGACATGATCGTCGCGCGCGCCACCTTGTGGAACACGACGGCACTGCGCGAATGGCAGCTGCCGTGCGGGCCGATTCCGCGCGTGTCGATGCTTGCCGATGCGCTGCTGCTGTCGCCGGCGCCGACGCAGGTGCAGATCAATGTATTCGGCAGCGAGCTGCGCTTTACCTACCTCGCGGCCCACGCGATCACCGACGACGAAAGCACCAGCACGCTGACCGACGCCGATCGCAACCTGGTCATCCTGCGCGCGCAGGTCGAGGCCATGCGCGAAATGACTTTCCGCAACATCCACAAGCCGGTGGCGATGCGCAGCGCTGGCGCCGGCGCGAGCACGTCGAACATGCAGCCGAGCGCCCTGTACGAACGCCTGCTCGCCGAGTACAAGGAGGCCGCGTAATGGCCGGCCCACTGTTCGACCTGCGCCACAACGCGCCGGACGTGGCCGCCGCGCTGGCAAAGAAGCCGGCGGAAGTGCTCGCCGCGCTGGATCCGGCATTCGGGCGCGCGGCGATCGAACTCGCCGACGCCGAGCGTGTGGCCGCGCCGAAGTTCCGCAGCGAGCTGACGAACAACATTCTCGCCGGCCGCAAGTCGCAGTCGCCGCTCGAGTACCAGGTCATCGCCAACAGCGCGCACGGCCTCTACGTCGACGAAGGCACAGGCGCGGGCGGCCGCCCGCCGCTGGATCAGATGCTGAAGTGGATCGACAGCAAGGGCATCACGCCGAGCAATCCGAAGATGACCGTTCTGGATCTGGCGCGCTTGTTCCGCATGCGCATCGCGCAGCACGGCATCAAGGCGCAGCCGTTCTGGGAAAAAACCTACGACGAGAAGAAGGACCGCATCGTCGAGCTTGCGCGCGCCGCCGCGGCGCAGGCGCTGGGCAGGGCCGCATGAGCAACAACTATGCCGCCGGACTTGCCGCCTTCATCGCCGCGCTGGCGATGATCGCGCCGTCGCGCGCGATCACGCGCACGCTGAAGGATCTGGACCAGCACACCGATGCGGAAATGCAGTCCGGGCTTTACATCGTGCTCGCCGACTCGGTGCGCAGCTATCCCTACGAGCATTCCGACTACGTGGGCAGCCTCGACGGCCCGCGCCAGACGGAACTGGCTCCGTTCGAATTCGTGGTGATCGGCCGCGGCCGCCTGGCGGAGAACGCCGACGGCCCGGCGATCGAGGGTGCCGAGCAGGCCATGCTCACCGAGCTGGAAACGCTCGCCGACCAGGCCATTGCCAATGCGCCGCTGCAGGACCTGGCGCTGCTGCGCTCGGAGTTCAGCGGCCAGCTGATCGCTCCCTACTACGCCGTTTACACCCGCTGGCGACTGCGCCTGTTCACTTGAGGAAACTGCCATGAACGACCCGAAACCCAACATCCCGTCATCCGTGAACGAAACGACCGCGAAGCCTGCCGAGGCCGCAAGCGCGGTGGAAAAACCGGAAGTGGCGAAGATCGACACGCGCCCTGGCGTGGAGCGCTCGCCATGGAAGAAACAGCGCGCGATCGAACTCGGGATCCTGAAACCGTAAAACCGCAACGCGTCTGCCCATGAAGGTCACCAAGCCGGGCCAACAGTAGGAGTCAAACCGTCATGAGCAAGATCTATTTCCGCAAGAAGCTGCTGCTGGCCAAACTTGAGGTCACGCACGGCACCGACTCCGTGCCTACCGGCGCGGCCAATGCGATCCAGACCAAGGATCTGACGATCAGCCCGATCGAATCCACGGTGCTGGATCTGGGACTGGACAAGCCGAATTTCGGCAGCAACCTCGGCACGCTGCTCGGTCAGCACGTGATGATCACGTTCAAGGTGCCTGTGGCGGGCTCCGGTGCGGCCGGCACCGCGCCGGCATGGGCGCCGCTGGTGAAGGCCTGCGCGTTCCAGGAAACGGTCGCCGCCGGCGTTAGCGTTACCTATGCACCGCTCGACGACGATCCACCGTCGCTTTCTATGTACGTGAACGTCGACGGCGTGCTGCACAAGATCACGTACGCCCGCGGCAGCTTCAAGACCACGACCGACAACAAGAACTATCCCTGGTTCGAATTCACGTTCCTGGGCTTGTTCACCACGCCGATCGCCGGTGCGATGCCGGTGCCGGTATTCACGCCGTGGATCAAGCCGCTGCCGTTCCGCGCCCCGACCGTGGTGGGTTCGGTCATTGGCATCGCGGTGCCGATGTTCAGCCTGACCATCGATGCCGGCCAGAAGGTCGAGTACTACGAAACGAGCGAGGAACAGTCGGTGCAGATCACGGACCGCACGGCGACGTTCCAGACGGAGTTCGAAGAACCCGACATCGCCACGCACAACTATTACGCCGACATCGTTGCCGAAACGACCGGCGCGCTGAGTTATGTGCATGGCGTGACCGCCGGCAATATCGTCACGTTCAGCGGTGCGGCGTCGCAGATCACCAAGGTGACGCGCGGCAATCAGCAGGGCGTGGCGACGCTGCAGGTATCCGGTCCGCTGGTCTATTCAGGCGCAACGCCGGACCTGACCATCGTGGCGACCTGATTTCCCACTCGCGCCCGGCAATCGTGCCGGGCGCATAACCAAGCCTTTTTGAGGTAAGGAGAAATGCAATGCTCAATTTGAACGATGTCGGCGAAACCTTCGACGTGAAGGTTTTGGTGCAGTTCGCGCAGAAGGGCGGCACCGTCAAGCAAGGCGATTTCATGGCGACGTTCCGCCGCGAGGATCCGGACCGCGTGCAGGTGGCCATCGAAGATGGCTTGTCGAACATTGATCTATTGTTCAACGGCTGGATCGACAAGGATGGCGTGACGGAGATCCCCGGCGTTCTGGTTGCGGCCGGGGATATCGGCCGCTCGCCAAGCGACTTGCTGGCAGCGGATGAGTCGCTGGCGTTCGTGAAGAAGAGCGCCGAATGCGTCAATGCGGCGGCCGTGGCTTTTATCAAAGCCACGCGTGCGGAGCGCTACATCGAGGGAACCTCGAAGAAGCGGTCATCGCGTGGCTGACCAGCAACGACAATCATAACGACGACGTAGACGATTACGCCGCCGATATGAAGGAGTTCGGCGCGGACGAAGCCCGCGTCGAACGCTTCCGCGAAGAAAACTACGAACCCGAGGATGCCGAGGATTTCTACGTCTATCCGGTGAACTCCGACGCCGTGCGCGTGTTCCTGCGCTGCCGCTGGCAGCGTCTGACGGTTCCGAACATGACCGGCGCGGTAGTGCTCTATGAGGGCATCGATGCGCAGGAAGTGCAGACCGTGGCGCAAATGCTCGGCATACCGCAAGAGCGTTTCGAAACTGTGCTGGCCGGCGTGCGCTGCATGCAGAATTTCGCGCTGCCGCGCTTGAACAAATAGCGCCGGCAGTCCCGTTGCGTTGACCGCGCGCGCCGCAGACAGTCGGGCATGCGCGGACAGTAGCCGGGTCTCATTCGCGCGGTTCTCGTCAACGGAGCCGCACTGTGGGTGACACCGCCCGCTTAACCATTGTTCTGGATGCCGACGGCACAAAGCTCACCGGTACGGTGAGCGGTGGCGTCGACGCGCTGCGCAAGCTCGGCGGCGCTGCCGACGATGCCGGCAACAAGATGCACGACGCCGGCGGCAAGATCGAAAGCGCGGTCGGCACCGTCAAGGACACGCTGCGCGACCTGGCTACCGCCGTGGGCATTGCGTTCTCGGTCGACAAGGTTGTCGAGTTTGTGCGCACCGCGATCGATGGCGCCGAGCGCATCCAATCACTGAGTCAAAGCGTCGGCATCAGCACGCAGACCCTGCAGGCGATGAGCTATGCCGCTGCTGTGACCGGCGGTTCAATGGAATCATTAATTTCGTCGATCGAGCGTTCCGAGCGCGCTTCGCTCGAGGCACGCGACGGCAACTTGCAGACGGCCGCGGCGTACAAGGCAATCGGCGTATCTATCCGGGATCTGCGCACGCTCAACGCCGAGGATCTATTCGTCAAGACGGCCAAGGGAATTTCCCAGATCGCCGACGGCGCGACGAAGACTACGCTGGCGATGCAGCTCATGGGCCGCGGTGCGGCCGAGAATATTCCGCTGATCAACGCGCTCGGCAACGAAATCGATAAGTTCAAGGCCAACGCAGCCGCGCTTGGCCTCGTACTCACCAATGCAGATTTGGCAGCTCTTGTAGCGTTCAAGGAACAGTCGAACGATCTCAACCAGGAAGTAAAAGGCCTCGGCAACCAGCTCGCGCTGTCATTGCTGCCGGCGCTGACTTCCGTCGTCGGCCAGCTGCAGCGCGCCGCCGAGAACGGCAACCTGAAGGCGTTTTTCCGCGACGTCGGCGACGCGGCGCAATTCCTGGCCGAGCACCTGGACACCATCGTCCAGGTTGCGCGCACGCTGGTGGAGATCAAGATCGCGAGCTGGGCGATCGACGCCGCCGGCGGCCTCAAGAGCATGGCCACGGAAGCGGCGAACGGTGGCGCCGCGCTGCTGAATCTAAAGACGGCCGGCGCATTGCTCACCACGGCCGTGGTCGGCTGGAACCTCGGCACGTGGCTGCGCGACAACTTCATGGTGGCCAAGCAGGCCGGCGCCTCGTTCGTCGAGACGATGCTCGTCTATTGGGAGCGGCTGAAAGCGAACGGCCAGGAGATCTGGATTGATCTGCAGAAGTCGGCTTCGCAGGCCTTCGTCGGCATACAGCAAGGGCTGGCGTTCATTCTGTCGGCATTCTCGAAGCTGTCCGCCGCGCAGGGAAACTTCGCCGGCGCGCAGGCGCTGGATGAACTGTCGAAGAAGTTCGGCAGCGCCAAAGCGAACGTCGAACAGTACGACCAGCAGCTGCAGCAGGTCGAAACGGATTATCAGAAAAACACGGCAGCCATTCACGTCCAGGTCGAGGCGCTCAAGGACGCGTACGACGCCGAGAACAAGCAGAAGGTCGCGATCGCCGCCGCGGCCGCCGGCCAGGCCGAATTGAATCAGATCGCGGCGCAGGCTTCCGCCTCGTTCGTGCAGGCGGCCAAGGGCAGCGCTGCTTATGCGCAGGACATTGCGCAAGCCAATACGGCGATCGACGCGCTGCGCGTCGCTGGCGCGAAGATGATTGCACAGGGCGCCGACGAAAAAACCGTCCATGAAAACGTCGCGACCGCGATCACTCAAGTGCAGCGCGCGCTTGCCAACGCCGGCAAGGAGCAAGGCAACTACAACACGCGCGTTGCCGAAACGAATCAGCTGTTGCCTTGCAAGGAGCAAGGCAACTACAACACGCGCGTTGCCGAAACGAATCAGCTGTTGCAGGAACAGCAGAAAG
>Ga0105239_10009283_pt1 | contig 11120 bp, 6 predicted proteins | sample KBSC44metaG_FD_92761 | JGI IMG/M metagenome (GOLD analysis project Ga0105239, IMG submission 92761) | Corn rhizosphere microbial communities from Kellogg Biological Station, Michigan, USA - KBS C4-4 metaG | ecosystem: Host-associated > Plants > Roots > Rhizosphere > Soil | place: Michigan, USA...
TACAGTATGGCAAAGTCGTGCCAGTTAAGACCCTTGGTGCTGCGCTGCTGCATAATCTCTTCAGCAACCAGCTTGCCTTCTTCGTTATCGCTAAAGGCGCGCATCACCTTAATTTTTTCGCCGGCTTCTTTTTCGCTAAAAACGTGTTTTTTGAGCTGGTCCTTATTATTGGCGATGATGCTGTTTGATATATTTACAATGTTTTGGGTCGACCGGTAGTTTTGCTCCAGCTTAAACACCTTCAGGTCCGGGTAATCCTTTTCAAAATTCAGTATGTTCTGGATATTGGCGCCGCGGAAAGCGTAGATGCTTTGGGCATCATCGCCCACCACGCAAATATTTTCGTTAACGGCAGCCAATTTCTTCACAATAAGATATTGCGAAAAGTTGGTATCCTGGTACTCATCCACCATCAGGTACTTAAACTTGTGCTGGTATTTGTTCAGTACTTCGGGCTGCAGTTTTAGCAGCTCGTTGGTTTTGTAAAGCAGGTCGTCAAAATCCATGGCGCCGGCGCGGTAGCAGCGGGTAACATAGTTTTGGTATATCGTCCCCAGCATATTGCGCTTGGTGGCAATATCGTCCGCCTGTATCTGGTCGTTTTTCTGGTACTCCATCCAGCTGATCAAATTGTTTTTGGCGGCCGAGATACGGTTAAGCACCAGGTTTACGGCATACAGCTTGTCATCCAGGTTCATTTCTTTAATGATGGCCCTTAGTACGCTTTTGCTGTCGTCGGTATCGTAAATGGTGAAGTTGCTGGGGTAGCCAATTTTCTCGGCCTCAATGCGCAGCAACTTTGCAAAAACCGAGTGGAAGGTACCCATCCAGATATTTTTGGCATCGGGACCCACAATTTTAGTGATACGGTCGCGCATTTCGCGGGCCGCTTTGTTGGTAAAGGTAAGCACCAGTATATTAAAGGCGTCCACACCCTTGTTAATAAGGTGTGCCACTCTGAAAGTAATAACCCGCGTTTTGCCCGAACCTGCGCCCGCAACAATCATTACCGGTCCTTGTGTTTGCTCAACTGCTGCCCTTTGTTCGGGGTTTAATCCCTGTAGATAATCCAAAATTCTGTTCCTCGTTTCTGCAACCGCGAAATTAGTTTTTTTATATGAAAGGTTATTAACAGTGGAAAAGTTTGGTGGTTCATAGTTCATGGTTGATAGTTCATGGCCGAAGCCTGTCGCCGGGCCATTTCTACGGTCGTCATTGCGAGGAACGAAGCAACCTCTACAAAGGACAGTCAAGAAACTCAATGCTAATGGAGACCTTACAGCCGCCTACAGGTATGACGAAATACGGGGAGCTTCGAAGTTTTGTTTCTTCTTAGAACTTCATGTTCACCCCGCTCAATTGCCGCGGAGGCTGTTACTTTTTGTCTTGATACAAAAAGTAACCAAAAAAATCAAGTCAGCAGAAAGGCTTCTTTGCGCTCAGGCCTCTCACGCACAAAGCCGAAAAAACTGCGGGCTGGAATCTTTTTGCTTTGAGACCCTTTCTGTCGCAGACCCTGCAATGCAAAAATTTCCTATGCCCTGCCCGACACACAGGCCTGCAGTTTTTTCGGCTTTTTCCCGAAGCTTATCTGCTGACGGGAAACCACAAAGGCATGCGTAACCCATCGAAATTACCATTGAGAATCAACGTTGAAGCCCTTGTTGGTGTTGTCACCAACAAGAACGGGTGTGTAGTCATATTACTTGAACGATCAACCCGGCGGCATTGTGTTCCAATAAAAAACCATCCTGTTGTTGGTGACAACACCAACAACGGCGAGATAAACCATTTTTTAACAAAAATTTAACCAATCTAGCAAAACTATTAAACGTAAGTACTGTTGTTTTAACTTATAATTAATTGATAAATTAACCTTTAAATTTTAAATCTATGAGCACTCAAGTGGAAACAATGAATGCACAGCAAGTTGCAAACAGGCTTGTACAGCTGTGTCGCGAAGGCAAAAATGTTGAGGCTATTAATGAATTGTATGATGATGACATCGTTAGTTTTGAACCAGATGGTTCGCCGATGGCAGGTAAAACAGTAGGTAAGCAGGCTGTTTTAGAAAGCACAAATCGTTGGTTCGATTCAGTTGAACAACTGCACAGCGTTGAAATTTCGAACCCGCTGGTAAGTGATGATTTTTTTGCCTGCACCATGAAAATTGACGCAACTTATAAAGAACACGGCCGAAATGTAATGAATGAGTTGTGTGTGTATGAAGTTAGGGATGGCAGAATTGTCAGCGACCAGTTTTTTTATAGCACCGGTCACTAATGTGATGTCACCCATAAATTGACGTTTGGTACTGTGTTGAAAGACTTAGGTTCTTAGCCAAAAAAGACAAAACCAGGCTTAAGCTTTTGGCGCTAATTGATCACAAAATAAACAAAACTAAAAAGGCTGCCTGGAATTAATATTCAGGCGGCTTTTTTTTGTTATGGCATTGTTTCAGCAGGGTTTCTCAAGGTGGGGGCTGCGTTGTGGTTTGCAGAATTTTTGTATGGGATGAATTTCTATCGCATACCTGGTACGCGGCGCAGGGGCCTTTTCAGGAGCCCCGCGGGGACGGAAAGGGGAGATTTCCCCCTCTTCGCGCGTCATTGCGAGGAACGATCCGCCAGCTGGCGGGCTACTTAGGACAATCAAGAAACTCAATGCTAATGGAAACCTTACAGCCGCCTACTGGTATGATGAAATACGGGGAACTTCGAAGTTTTATTTCTTCTTAGAACTTGATGTTCACCCCGCTCAATTGCCGCGGGGGCTGTTACTTTTGTCTTGATACAAAAGTAACCAAAAAATCAAGTCAGCCGACAGGCTTCTTTGCGCACTGGCCTTTCACGCACAAAGCCGAAAAAACTGCGGGCTGGAATCTTTTTGCTTTGAGACCCTCTCTGTTGCAGACCCTGCAATGCAAAAATTTCCTATGCCCTGCCCGGCGCACAGGCCTGCAGTTTTTTCGGCTTTTTCCCGAAGCTTATCTGCTGACGGGAAACCACAAAAGTAAAACGTAAGTATAGACGGTTTTGCTTTCGTTGATGCGCTTGTTGTTGTTGTTGTTGTCACCAACAAGAATGGGGGTGCAATCTTATTACCTGAACGATCGGCCAGCCGGGTTACTGCATAACGGGAACTCATTATTACTAAACCGTGACCTGTGCGAAACCTGCGTATGATTACATTTGCCGGTAAATAATTCAGCTAATAATGAAGAAAATAGGATTTTTGTCATTTGGGCATTGGGCCGACCATCCCAGCTATCAAACCCGTACGGCCGGCGATACTTTGCTGCAATCTATCGACCTGGCTGTTGCTGCTGAAGAAATTGGTTTGGACGGCGCTTATTTCCGGGTGCATCATTTTGCGCGGCAGCTGGCGTCGCCATTTCCTTTGCTTGCGGCTATTGGGGCAAAAACCAGTAAGATAGAGATAGGTACCGGTGTTATAGATATGCGTTATGAAAACCCCCTATATATGGTGGAAGATGCCGGCGCTGCCGACCTGATCTCGGGCGGGCGTTTGCAATTGGGCATTAGCCGCGGGTCGCCGGAGCAGGTGATAGAGGGATGGCGTTATTTCGGCTATGAACCGGAGGAGGGCAGGGATAGTGCCGATATGGGCCGGCAAAAAGCTTTGGAATTTTTGGATAAATTAAGCGGTGAAGGCTTTGCCGAGCCTAACCCTAACCCAATGTTTCCGAACCCGCCGGGCCTGTTGCGGCTGGAGCCGCATTCGGAAGGATTGCGGGAACGCATCTGGTGGGGAGCTGCCTCTAACGCGACTGCGGTTTGGGCGGCCGAAAATGGCATGCACCTGCAAAGCTCGACCCTGAAATTTGACGAAAACGGCAAACCTTTCCATATCCAGCAGGCAGAACAGATCAGGCTATACAAAGAAGCCTGGAAAAAAGCCGGGCACCAGCGCGAGCCAAGGGTGTCGGTTAGCCGGTCCATTTTTGCACTGGTGAATGACCAGGACCGATATTATTTTGGACAGCAGGGAAAAGCGACCGACAGCTTTGGTTATATCGAAGCTGACCAGCGGGCGGTGTTCGGCAGGGGCTATGCGGCCGAACCCGATCAACTCATTAAAGAACTGGCGGAGGACGAAGCGATACAGGAAGCGGACACCGTGCTGCTGACCATCCCGAACACTTTGGGCGTTGATTACAATATCCATGTGCTGTCGGCTATTTTGGAGCATGTTGCGCCGGGATTGGGTTGGAAATAAATTAGGAAGTATAACGCTGCGGTAGCGGGGAGATAGCGTCTCCTGGCATAGTTGTTCGTGGTTTGGAAATTATGGACAGCGGGGGGCATTAGTGTGTAATAGGAATTTGACTCATTATATGAAATGAAAATGCGAAATTAACCAGCACAAATGCTATCACACCTATTGTAATCCACGTCCCAATAGAGTTTTTTTTGTGGGGGAGCTTATCAAAGTCGCGTATGTATTTCTTCCATTTGGTGTTATTTATAAATGCAAAATAATTGATAAGAACTACCGTCGCAAGCGGAATTATCACCTGAAATGAGGTGAGTTTTAAGTCGCCATGTCTGCCCCAAAAATTGGTTGAGTAAAATTTAAGAGATCCTAAAAATAACACTTCAAGACCAGAAATAGCAAAAGCGGCTGTAAAATCACCTGGAAATATTGACGGCGACGCTTCGCCAAATTTGTAGAACTTGTAAAATAAATAATAATATCCCTTTTTTATATTCATGGAAATGTTTTTCTATTTATTGGGTTGTTGTTACATAGCATGTGGGTTACCTAAACGCGGCGCACTAGTACCCCACCTCTGTGCGCCACCGCTGCATACTAGCGCGAGAATGGGCGAGAAAGGGCACTAGTACCCCAACTCCGCGGGCCATCGCTGCATAGGTGCATGTCGGTTTGGTAACTAATTTGAAGATTCTTTGTTCCATATCTGGAGCGTCCGGAATTGTCCGGCTTCCTTCCAGGTAGCATATTTTCGGGTTCTTCTTAAATAAACCCCGTCCTTTTCAGTGGAAAGGGTAGTTCGCTTAAAAACTTCGGTAAACCATATTAGCTCATATCCCTCGCTAATCACCTGTTGCTCCAGTATGTTAGAAAGAATTGCTGTCAACTTCTGTTCGTTTTCTGTTCTGCCTTCAACCTTAGTGTTAGCAAACCCAACTAATTGATGTATTTCGTTTCTCAAGCGTTCGCCTTTCATTTCAGTGATTCCGGTTAACCTGCGTATTAGCCGCGAAGGTACGTAATGAAAAAGCTCGTTATTTAGATCCGATTGAGTTACTTTAACAATTGTATGTTCGAGGTTATACTCGTCGTCATCTATGTATATTTCGGTGGCACTGTTGCCTTCATTGACGAATTTATTGGCGATGATATCTGAGGGGTTATTGTAATGATCTGCATCGGGATAGGCTTTGAGCGAGTCAAGTGATCTGATAAAATGCAAAGCCTTTGGATTTTCATGCAACACTTCCAGCAAGGTCGCTATCTGATCTTTTGCGACTAAAATGGCAGTTGCTTTGAGTCGTCCGTATATTCGCCCGTTCTTGTCTTCAAGCTGGATTTTATTGTAGAGGTGTGTCCATCTATTTTCATTAGCGTCTGTATGCTCGAGCCATGAAGGAATGTTAAGGTTCCATGCGCCGTCGATTTCTTTTTTTACTGCATCTACCAGGGTGTCATTTGTTGGCATGGTATGAACCAAATTCTCAGGAATTATCCATTCCAAATCACCTCTAAGAATAAAGTCATCGAATTCATCAAATGTATGGATCATTCCTTCTGACGGATTTGGCAACTGGGTGACGGAACTGTAGGACTCCAGGTAATGGTCGTGGCGTACCAATTTTAATTGCTCCGATAGATAGGCTTGCAAATAATACACGGATTGCCAAACATATTTTTCTTCAAACAGCATTATTTCTCCCTTCTCGCCATGTGAGGGCAGGAACGTTAAATGACCTGTTTTTTTCTGAAATCCGAATTGGCGGCGGATAAAAGAAATGGCAGCGGCCACAGACCATAAATGGCCCGAAAGTTTATCTACCTTGTATTTTTGCGCATATGCTTTTAGGAATTCAACGTCAGACCCAGTTTTTTTCGGTGCCGCGTCAGGGGGGTACACATTCTCGATGAATGGTTCATAGGCGTCGTCAATAACATACCATGATAAATCACTTGCAATAGGATAAAATTCGCCTTTCCCTAATTTCAGTACCTCTCTATTCAGTTCGATGAAAATAATATCATTCCGGTGTGTAGGCCTAGCCTTTTTAGCTTCACTGTCAGGCAGTAAGCCGGTTTGCGCCGATCTTTCAACAATCGAACGAAAACCTTCCCTTATCCGGCTGGTGAAAAACTTTTTGTCGTTCAAAAAGATGTTCTTAATCGACCATTTGGCCAGTAATAAAATGCTCTCATCTTCTCTCAGTTTATGAGAAAGACCAAGTGTCACCGAAGCGAGATCCTCGAGAATTTGAGTATCATCCTGGTGGGTCATAAGTGACAATAATTTGATCCACTCAGGTATGTTGAGGCCTGCCCAGTTAAGTAATGAAGAACGAAGTTCCCTGCGGAAAGCCCGGTTTGGCGAGGATAGGCACCACGCATATATTAATGGTTCCTGGTGGAATTTGTCGAATGGATAAAGTGACGTGTCGAATCCCTGAAAAGGAAAAATTGCTGCCTCTAGTCCTTCAAAACTTTCACGCTTGCGTTTCTTTCGGTCCGCCCATAGAAATTTGTCCCGCTCATAGACCGAAGGCAGGGCAATGATCTTTTCATGAAGCCATTGTGCGTTAAAATATTTGTCGAGTTTAACGGCTGGGCGGATTAGACGGATGTACAGGTTCTGCTGGTGCCAATAACCCATATTCAGCCACTTGCTGACCAATTCATCGTACTTCTGGCCAAGTTCTTTATTCGAAACGGCCAATATCGCCATCTGCAACCCAGGTATGGATTCTGGCTGTAATCCCTCCGAGAGGAAACCGTTTTCACCAACCAGCTTACCAGTTTTTAAAAATACCCGTTTCAAGATCGATTCCAGTATGGTTTCATTTGGAAACGCTGCCTCGGGATCGATAAATCGTTTATCCAATGGTGCGACCATTTCTCCCATAACGATACGCGGTATCCGGTCGAGCTTGCCTTCGATAATTTGCTGATAAACCTCCTCCGTTATCACATGTTCGATGATGGATTGGTAGGTTACGTAATAGATGATATCATATCCTCCGAGGATATCATCTTTGTAAACGTGGCCTGCGGTCAGTAATCCGTGTTCAGTAAGAAAGTCAAGCATCCGTTCCAATTCTGGAAAACTGAGTGATTGCACCTGCGCTTTCAGAACAGATAATAGTGCTTTCCTTTCAACTTTAGTTCTCGTGTAAAACTGGGACGCAATGATTCGCAAAGTTTCTGTCACGGGTAACGAAGAATTTGAGAAGTATCGCTCGCTGTTATCTCTGAATTCCGCGTTTAGGACTTCAATCTTTTTTGCAAGCAATGAACGTAGGTCAGTCAATACGTCGGATTTCTTTGCAAGATCCTTTCCCTCATATAAATCGCAAAATAATCTCAATGCATAGAGATTCTCAATCCGATTCATTACATCATCATTAACATTGGTGATGTTATAGTGCGAACCGGCAAAGTATATTTCCGCAGCTTCTCGGACTGTGACGTCGCCTTCGCTCGGCAAGCTGATTTTCTCAAAGGGCACGCGCTCCGACAAGAGATCATGGTCGTTAAAATAGTCTCGTGCTGAGAATATGAATCGTACCCTTGCAAACCTTTCAGTCAGTCCCTTGGTGTCGTTGACTCGATTATACCAGCTTTGGCGCTTACCAGCATCTTCTTCAAGCCCGTCAATACATATTATTGCAAAGCAGGGTTGCTGCCGGGTAGATTTTCCAGAAGCTTGCTGATGCAATTCAATAATAGCCAAAGCCTCGAGAGCTGTAAGAATTTCGTCGGCATTTTTCGTCGGCCACTCAAGCGCAGATGAAAGGAGTTGTGTCCAGTTGTCACAAGGTGTCCCCTTCGCCGGAATCATGATCGCCGGCAATGAGTGTTTCAAATGATTTTTCGTGCAATGGGCCAATCCGTGGGTTTTACCGGTGCCGGGTCCGCCTAAGAATAAAAGTGAACGCCTTTGGAAATGATCACTTAATGCCCCAAGGTATTGATGAATATGAATTTTATGTATCTCATCGAGGGCATTTGAAAGGCGCCTGTAAAACGGTAATTGTATGTTTGTAGGCCGGTTTTCATCAACCCGCATCTTTACATTCCAAAGGTAATATTCTGGAAATTGCTTTAGGTTGGGAATCAGAATGTTGTTTTCGAGCGCTTCGTCTAAAATGGCGATGTTGTCTAGGCTGTCTTGGAAACTGAATTGGATCCTTTCAAATTCAGCTATTAACTTCTCGTCGTTTTCGATAGTGCCGACAAACATGTCGATAAGTGTTCCAGCTTTGTAAAGTTGTTCCCTTAGTTTTTCGAGTTTTGATTTCATTGAACTTTTGAATTCGTCACCCATGCATAATTCATCGTAATGTTCCGCAATGATTCCTTGGGCATTGAGTTCAGGCACATACCTTGTTTTTAGCCATGTATGGTTTCTCTGGTCATTAAAACGCTGCTGTAGTTTTTCAAGCGTTAGAAAGCTCTCTCCGAACCAATAAGCTTCAATAAACAGGCAATCGGGAAACTGTAGCTGCGATAGCAGTTCATTTTCAAACCACCAAGTTATTTTCAGCTCGGGATGATCTTTTCTGATCTCATTGGCAACATGGTCCAATTTCTGTTTTTCGTCCTTAGCCTCTTTAGCATCACTTTTGGTCTCTCGCTTTGAATTGACACGCTTTGGAAGACAAATGATATATTCCGTAAGCTCTGGCCGTACTTTTAAAGCAGTGAGGATAGACTCTTTGATCTGGCGGACCTGTGCAGGCTTCAATGCATTCAAGAACCATTTCGCCTGCAGACCCAAATGTTTTTTTGAATAGGTAAATCCAAATGCTTCAACGCCGCCATCTCCACCTGAACCTGAGATCGCATAGAAATCAGCCAAGTCGTTACTGTAGGTCCTCTTTAAATAATGTTCGAATAACTGAATGCAAAATGCTTCGAAAGCATCCTCGTAGCTATTGTTATGAAGATTTATTGCGTTCCAGTTCATTCTTTAAAGATAACTATTTGGTTGATGTTAGCAATTACGGGCCAACTGTAGCCCCCGAGCTGGAAATGAGAATGTAGCCCGGCCCAAAAAGGTGGTGTACTCGTGCCCCGCGTTTAGGTAACCCGAGTGTACAGCTCCTCAATCATTTAATAAATCAAGAATAACCGCCGGCAACACCAAATACGCACCAACGGGCCGCCCCAATAAATCGTGGCGGCCCGCTGCATTATAATAAACATCAACTCTTACCTGCCCTGTTGCACCGTAAACGTATTATCGGGGTTAAGCGTAACCCTCATATCGTACACATTTCCGGGGAATTCTACTCGTACGGCTTCAACCATACTGTCAACATCAAGAACCTGGCCTTGTTGGTAATCGCCAAAGGTAAGCCAGTAGGAGGGGTGCGGCGTAAACACGTTGGTGTAATTTGGCTGTGCCTGCACGCCAAAAGTGCCTGCGCCCGACATGCCGATGCCAAAAGTGACTGTGTTGGGAGGAATCGATGCATCACCGGTGACATAAAATGTACCTTGCTGTGACCGCTGTTGCGGGCTGTCGAACCGGAAATTGTATGGCGCCGGCGAGGTTAATACGATGCTGTTGCTGTCGCGCGGATCGGCAGGTATGGTCTGGCCGGGATTAACCTGCACGCCGGGCCTTAAAGCGCCTGTTTCCGCCCAATAAAAGCTGTAGTCTATTGTCCAGCTAAAAACGGTCGACATATTTGGCATGGAAGGCCTGGCCATCCATGCCAGCGACATTGCACCGGGGCCATAATGGCCTGAGTCCTGCTGGTATAAACAAGCGGTACCAGCCTGGTTGGAATTGTTAATAAAGGTGATGGAATAGGGATAACTCATAATGTTTAGGGTTTTAATTTTTACCTACTCTTTTACGGCTTTTCGGTTTCCGCCGGGGGGTGAAGTTTGAAGTCGGAAGTCGGAAGTCGGAAAATGTAGGAATCCGACTTTGGGCTTCCGGCTAAAGACTTTAGACTAAAGACTATCGACTTAAAAAAAAGGTGGTTTACGCGATAACCGGTTCAGGCATTTTCATCTCCACCCAAATATAATGGAATTTGGATAAAAAAATATTCCGGAAAGGAATTTGTGACGATGCCTGTAAGTTTAAGTGTAAACCGGCCCGGGAAGATATAGGCACTCCCTTAGTTGGGAACAATAGACTAGCTATTGTTAAGCCAAATACTTTAGCACTGTGCTATTGCAGTTTGTTTTTTACCCTAACGAAATAATATTATTTTAATACTACACAGAATAATTACTTTTACGGAGTTGCAAATAGGTACTAAAACTATTTTCACGTCTTTTATTTTGTTTAAATCTTTTCACAAACATATTTCGGGCTGCGGGTTAAAAAAGCCGAAAAAAACGTCGGGGTTATTTGGGCTGCTGTTGTTGTTCATTATTTCAACCGGGATTGTTTTTAATAAAGATGCCGCAGCCAGGCCTAAACCCTACACCACCAACAGCGACACATCAAAAACAAAACGCCAAAATAAATTGGCAGACAGGAGCCTGGTACCAAACGCCAACTGCACATTTACTGCTGCTATTACCGGCGATAATTGCGTTGGCAGTACATTAAAAGTTGAAAGCAACGCTCAGCCGCAGTCGATAACGTGGACGAAGGATGGCGCCACTATAGAGGTACAAACTGCGGGCCCGTTTAGTAATCCAAAAGTTGTAGCCGGTGGCCACGGCAACGGTGCGGGTGCCAACCAGCTAAACAAGCCCGATCGGATATGGGTGGATGTGGCGGGCAATATTTACGTGCCTGACTATGCTAATGCACGTGTGCAAAAATGGGCTCCGGGCGCTACAACCGGCGTCACCGTTGCCGGCGGGAACGGTGAGGGCACCGCTGCTAACCAATTATCGCACCCCTCATCGGTATTTGTTGA
>Ga0105239_10009284_pt1 | contig 11118 bp, 10 predicted proteins | sample KBSC44metaG_FD_92761 | JGI IMG/M metagenome (GOLD analysis project Ga0105239, IMG submission 92761) | Corn rhizosphere microbial communities from Kellogg Biological Station, Michigan, USA - KBS C4-4 metaG | ecosystem: Host-associated > Plants > Roots > Rhizosphere > Soil | place: Michigan, USA...
CCACACCCGCGGCGTGAGATCGTGCAGCCCTTTCACGAACATTTCTTCGACGATTTCGACGGTTTCGCGGCTCACGCGCAACTCCGGCAGCACGCCGGCCAGCCGCACCGACCATACGGTGAAGTAATCCACCGCGGACCACACGCTGCCGCCCGAACGCAGGAACTCCAGTGTGGCCTTAAGCAGCCGAAAATACTTCTCATTGGGCTCGTGCGGCGGCATCAACTGATCCGTAACCTCCGTAAAAAAATCCAGCGCCAGCGAACACGTATAATCGGCCTGCAATCCGAACTGCGAATCGATCAGCTCACAGCTTGTCAGATTGGCCAACTCGGCATTTTCACGCAGGACGTAGGCCATCCGGACTTGGGAAAGCCGTTCCAGCCCCGATCCGAAGGCGCTTTTCGGACGCCGGGCGCGCCGCGCAACTCCCCGCAGCTTGCCCTGGTCCCGGGTGAAAAAACTCACGATCAAATCCGCTTCCCGGAAGGGATATGTCCGCAGGACGAACGTCTCGCTCACCTGCGCGGGCATAGTATTGGCGCAATATTCTTAGGTTATCACGCCGGGCGTTTCCGACGTTTACTTGGAGGCCGGCGCGGCGCCAGTGTCTTCCTGAACCTCGCCGACCCAGTAGGTGGTGCCCTGCACGAAAACTGTGCCGCTGATCTTCTCGCCCTCGCGGAGTTTGTTGAAATCGGCCTGGTCCTTCACCGGAAACTCCATGGTCATGGCTTCCATCCAATCGCCGATTTTCTGGTGTTTGATCGCTGCGATCTTACCCTGCGGATCCAGGCGAAGCACTTCGCCGTGCAATGCGTAGCGGTGAAGCGTCTCGTCTTTTGCTTCTTCCTTCACGGCTGTAATGCTGGACTTCTGGCAACCGGCTAACGCGAGAAACAGGCACGCGAACCACAAGCGCATGCTCTGAGCATACCGGAAAGAGCATTAAAAAAGGCGGGGACCATGACGATCCCCGCCTGCGTTCAGGACTTGCTCTAGGACTAAGACTGACTCAGAAACTAAACTTGGCCGCGAGCTGGATGACTCGTGCGTTGCTTCCGAAAACTTGATCCCACTTTCCGAACAGGGGATTGCCTGGAGTCAGATAGCTGGTCTCGTTCACGTGGGGGGCGCTGAGCACGCTATTGATCCAGCCGGGAGTGTATTGAGGATGATTCAGCGCGTTGTAGAAATCGGCGCGCACTTCCACGCGATAGCGTTCACCGGCCGTGAAGGCCTTGACCACGTTCAGGTCGAAGTTATTCAGGCCCTTGGTGGGCAGGATGTTCCGGCCCGAGGTCGCCAAGGCGCCTAGGCCCGCCCGAATGAACTGAGCATTCGGATTCACCGCCAGATACGCCACCGTTTGGCCGGCGCTGTTCTTCAACGCGGTGACATCGCTGCCTATTCCGGCGATCCCGCTGTTATTCACGATCACCCGATCGCCCACGGCATCAGTGTTCATGTTCGCGTCGGTGGCGCTCTGCGGCGTCACCCACTCCGGCGATTCCGCCGTGTAAACGCCGGCGAACTGGTAATTCCCGACAAGGTTTCGCAGCCACCAATTCTGGTTCTTCTCGAACCAGGGAGTCTGATACAGCCAGGTCAGCGTGGCGCGATGGCGACGATCCAGCGCCGAAGAAGCCCACTCCGATCGCAGATTCTGGAAATCCTGCGGACGGCGCGGAGTCAAGGAAGTGAAATTCAGCTCCATGGTGCTGTCGTCCATCAGGTGGCTCCAGGTATAGGCGCCCTTGAAGGTGAGATGTCCGGTGAGCCGCTTGCTCACATCCACCGCCAGGCCGTTGTATTCGGAGTTGCCCTGAGGAACGTACGAGGTGATGATCGAGTTGAATCCGTACGGCAACAGGGAGTTGGCGCTGTTATTGCGCTGCGTCGTAAGCTGAGCGAGCGTCAGCGGCAGACTGTTCAGGTCGGCCTGCGACGGTGCCTGCAGATACGTCGGCAGATAGTTGGTATCGGTAACCACGGCAGTGCGCCCCAGCTGCGTCTGCATCAGCAAGTGAACGCCTTTGTTTCCCAGATAGCGCACATCCACCACATAATCTTTCGCGAACACGTGCTGTATGCCGAAAGTCCAGTTAAGGGCGTAGCCCAGTTGCTGGTTGCCCAGCCACCCGGAGGTCGCCGCGCGAGCCTGAGCAGCGGTCAGCGTCGCAGGCTGAGCGCTCTCCAGAATGCCGCCGGCGGCCAGATACCCGGGGGTATCGGTCACGATGCTGTTGACCACCGAATTCACCTGCGGAGGCCGCACGTTGGTGCCGATGTTGTCGAAGATCTGATCGTAGGCGATGCCGAATCCGCCGCGGATCGACGTGGTCGCCGACTTGCCAGGCGAGTACGCAAAACCAATGCGCGGAGCGAAGTTCTTCTTCTGGGGCTGCGGCTCAAAGAAGGTCAGCACCCCGGGGACGTCGGCCAGGCTGTTCAGCGCATATTCCTTCATGGACCGAGGCACTGCGGTGAATTCGTAGCGGAGGCCCAGGCTTATCGAAAGGTTGCGCGTCACTTTCCAGTCGTCATTTGCGAACCCGTACAGTGCATAGTTATTACCGGAATAGGCTTTGCTCCCACCCACGGCGCGCGTCGCCGAAAAGTCGGGGACCAGATCCAGCAAGTAGCGCTCCATGCTGCGGTATTGATAGTTGCCGCGGATGTTGGAGATGAAGTTTATCGAGGAGGTGTTGTCGCGCCCATCGAATCCGAATTTCAGGCTGTGATTGCCCTTGATCCAGGTGAGGTTGTCGGCGACCTGATAGGTGTTCTGCGTCACCGACTGGGGAGCGTTGGCATTGGGTCCGATCTGCGTTCCAAAATCTCTCAGCACGATGTTGGGGAACATATCCAGACCCGGGAACTGAGTATCGGGCACGGCGATGTTGTCGCTGAAACGGTTATAGGCCAGGCGCAGCTCATTGGCCACGTTCGGCTGGAACGCGTGGAATTCGGACGCCGAGAACAGCTTCGCATTAGTCGGACGCGGGAAATAGAAGGCAGGCAGAGCGGCGCTGATATCGATGCGCGAGGTATTGTTCGCCACGTAGCGGAGACGCAACTGGTCGCGATCCGAGATATTGTAATCGCCCGATGCCAGCCAGCGGTAGATGTTCTGATAGCTGGGCGCGACGATCGGCACGATTCCCATAGGAATCGCAACACCTTTCACCGTGGACGTAAAGCCGTTGGTTTGCTGCGGAGCCGCTCCGACGTACTGCTTCATCACGTCCAGGTTGTTCTGGGAAATGCCCGTCATCCCTGCAATCGTGGCATAGCCATCCGCCGTAGGAGCATACACGTTTGAATTCGCCGAGCTGGCAAATCCTGCCGGATTGTAGTCGAAATTCCCGTAGAAGAAGATCTTGTTCTTCTTGATGGGGCCGCCCAGCGCGCCGCCCATCAGGTTGTAATCGTAACGCGGCTTGGTGAAGATCCCCTGCCGTTTCCAAAACTGGTCCAGCGCGTTTAGATTGCGGTTTTCGAGATAATCGTAGACCTTGCCATGCAGCTCATTGCTGCCTCGCCGGATCACTGCGCTGAACTGGCCGCCCGAGGAATGCCCGAACTCGGACGAAAACTGGTTTTGCAGAACGCTGAATTCCGCAACCGAATCGTTGGGCAGACTCACCACCGGTCCGGTTACGTCTTTGCGGTTGTTGTCGGTTCCCTCCACCATGAAGTTGTTGTTCCGAGGACGCTGGCCGCCCACCGATGGACCCGTTCCAGCGCCGACTCCGCCCGCTCCGGCAACTCCGGCGCCCAGGAGAGAAAGATTCAAGTATCCACCTGCGGGAAATGCCGCAACCGGATTGTCCGCCGCCAGCCGACTGGCGTAGGTGTTCGAGATTTGCGCGGTGGTCGTGTCGATCAAGGTCGTCGATTCCACGACGTTAATTGATTCTGCGACTGCACCGACCGCGAGCGTAAGGTTTGCCGTGGCGGTCTTGTTCAGCTCGACGCTGAGGTCCTTAATCTGTGTGCTGGAGAAGCCCGCCGATGACGCAGTTACGCTGTAGCTACCCACCAGTAAATTATTGAAGCGATACGCGCCGCTCTGGTCCGCCTTAGTTTCGGCCACCACTCCGGTCGAGATATTCTTTGCGGTAACACTTGCCTCCGGGATGACTTTTCCGCTAGCGTCGTATACAGTTCCGACCAGGTTGCCATCAGCCACCTGCCCGAAGCTGTTCACGGCCAGCAGCCCAGCCATGGCGAAAATCGTCAGGAAGAACGCCGAAGTCCGACGAGACAAAGACATTGAAGATCCCTTTCCTTTATGCACCGGGGAGGTCCAGTGCACTGTAACTAAACACCTCATCGGCAGAGGATAGAGGGAAGAATAGGTATGGGCTACGCAGAACGACCCGTGTAGTACTAGGGCTCCCTAAGGTCCATGGGCGTGGGCTGGGCAATGGGTTGAGCCATCAATATTCCCAACATTGCAAAGAAGAAAGCGGCCAAAGCAGGGCGCTGTTGCATTGGGTAGTCGATGCAGCAATGCAAAAAGACGGAGAGCAGGCCCAGGCCCCAGAGAGACCGAAATGCCGGCCGGATCGCCATTCCGGCCACCCCCACCATCAAAAGGAAGAAGGGTATGCCCCCTTCGGCAGCCCACTGCGCCCAGTCATTATGAGCCTGATTCGCGAACAGGCCGTCGTCGAAGCGCGCGAAGCCCGGATAGACCTCGGACCACGTCCCCAGGCCGAAACCCCGCAGCGGGCGTTCCCGGACCATCTCCAAGCTCGACAGCAGGAAATCCTGCCGCAGGCTGTAGGGATGAGGCTCCTGGAGCCGTTTCCAGATGACCTCCCAACCAGCGACGGCTCCTAGAACCACGAGCGTGCTCAGACTGAGTAGCAGGACGCGCGCGGCAGTCCGTGGAGAGATCAGTCGCTGCGAGAGCGCGATCAACGGGATCACGACCACTTCCAGCAGGCACAAGATGGTTCCCATGCGCGATCCGCCCGCCACCACGGACGCCAGCAGCAAAGCGCCGATGACGCAGTAGACCGCGCGCCTGCGGGAATCCAGAATCGCCCGGACGAGCGCGAGAGGCAGAAGCGCCTCGATGAAAGCAGCGTATTGGTTGTAGTAGACGAACGGCCCCAAGGTTCGCTGGTCTGATCCTGCATTGAAGATCCAGAAAGCGACTCCGGAGGGCGAGGAGAAGACAGTGAGCATGGAAATCGCGGCGAGTGTGGTGCCGAACCAAAGCACAGCGGTTAGAAACTTTTTGCGGCGTTGCCGATCCGCACTCAGCTCCAGAGCCAGTGCGAACACGGTCAGGTTCACGGTCCAGTTGAGTACTTCGTTCAGCGTTTTGAATCGGTCCACTGTCCAGCCGGCGGAGACTTGCACCAGGCCCCAGACGACGGCTGCGCTCAGTAAAATCGCCGTCGGATGAAGAGCGATCGTCCTGCGCTCAACATCTCTCTTCACAAGACGGAAAGCCGCCAAGGCGAATACGGCGACTTGAAATGCACTCAGCGCCCAGCGAGCCGGGACCCACATCGAGAGAATGCCGAGGAATAGAATCGCGGCGAGAAGCATGGGGACCAGGAGCGCTCATTTTAGCTCAAATCAAAGTGGTGTCCGAATGGTTTTACCCCATTAGTTCTCGGTAAAACCTATCGTAGAGGTAAAGGTTACCCCCGCAAACCGCTGCTTTCTAAGTGGATCAGCGGACCGAGGTCCGTCGGCAACCGTATGCCAGATAAGGCTAATCCACCCAGCTGCGGGTGGGCGGCCGCGGGTTGGCAACACGCTTGCACTTCTGAGCTGCGACGCCAGGACGCGATGTCCGCAAGAGAGCCTGGCTGGCCGAGGAGATAAAACATTATGTCTTCCAATGAATTCGATTACGATCACAACTCAGCGAACTCGGGCGACGATCGCCGATGGGGCAGGGGTACTGTGATCGGCCTGACAGCAGGATTAGTTCTGGCGCTGGGAGGCGACGCATATCTACTCAAGCGCACCAGCGATACCAATGACCAGATGGCGCAGATGCAAGCCGACACGCAGACCAAAATCACGAAGGTCAGCGATGCGACAACGGAATTAATGCAGCAGCGCCTGAAGGCTCTGGACGATGAGATCAGCGCGGCCATGAAGGGCGCGAGCGCCACCACGGCCAGCGCTCTGAAACGGACGCAAGCGGAAGCGCTGAAGCACTCCCAGGAACTAGCCAAGCAGTTGCAGGAACAGCAGCAGCAAGTGGCTTCGGAGATCGGCAACCTGAAGGAAGCCACCACGACTGCGGATTCAAAGATCAGCGCCGTCTCCTCGGACGTGGGGAACGTCAAGACGGAAGTTACCACCGTGAAAGCGGACATAGCCACGACACAGTCGGGTTTGGAAAAAGCGGTAGCCGATCTTAAGAGAGTGAATGGCGACATGGGCGTGATGAGCGGCCTGATCGCGACCAACGGGAAAGACCTTGCGGCGCTGCGCGAGTTGGGAGAGCGGAATTATTTTGAGTTCGATCTGACCAAGAAGATGGCCGACAAGCGCATCGGCAATGTGACCCTCAGGCTGAAGAGCGCCGACACCAAGCGTAACCGCTATACGTTGGAGGTCCTGGCAGACGACAAGCGCGTCGAAAAGAAAGACAAGACCATCAACGAGCCGGTGCAAGTCTACGTAAGCGGCTATCGCCAGCCGTATGAGATCGTGATCAACCAGGTCAAGAAAGATGGAGTCGTCGGTTATCTTTCGACCCCGAAGGTCACGCTAGCTCGGAAGTAACCAGCAGCAACAACAATCCGAGCGTGTCGCGGGGCGGTCAGAAATGGCCGCCCCGTTGCATTTCTAGTTGGTCGGAACCTTGATGCGCCCTTCCCAAAGACTCTTGTTGTTTTCCTCGCAGGAGTATTCCATGATTTCCCACTCCGGATGCAGAGTCCAGCGGCGAACGCTGTCCCACGGCTTGGTATACGTCTTCGGATCGTCGATGGTGATCACGTAATCGATATGATCCCGATCGGTCCGCTGGAATCGCTCAATAGTGTGCAACTGATCGCTGTGCGGATGTCCGATCGTATCGATGCGAGTGCGTCCATTGAACCCGATGGTATCGATCACCAGCGTGTCGCCTTCCCAGCGTCCGACTGAGTTTCCAAACCAGGTGGGATCGAAATCCTTAGGATGCGGGCGTCCGTCAATCGGCGTCACATGGAACCAGGTGTTCTGCTCATACAGCATGGCGATGTATTTCTCATCCTGCATAATCTGAACCGGGTGGGGGCCGCCCACCGAGCGCAACAGTCCGAAAGGAAGGCACGCCCCGGCGTAGTCGCCCCTGTCGGTTGGATCGTAGGATTCCCACTGCTGCTTGCCCCAGGCCGTGTAGGGGAGATCTTTCACGCCCTTGCAGCAGGCCTCATCTTTGGTGACGTCGGCCATACGCGGAGTCTGCCAGACTCCGCTGAAATCCGGCTTGCCGCTGGCGGTGCGCGGCGCGGGTCCGGAGGGAGCTTTCGCCTTGGCAGCCTTAGCCGCTTTTTGCTGACCAGCAGCGGTGGGCAGGGTCCAAGCCAGAAGGACCATAGCGGCCGCAGCCGCAAAGACCGAAGCATAAGTGCGCATCTTCATAAGGGAAATGATGCGCTCCAGACAACCGGGAGTCAAGCGCTAGCGCTGTACGGCAAAGGTCACGACCGTAGCATCATCCTTGGCATTCGCATCCAGATACTTGCGTGCATAGATGTTATAGGTCCCGGATCCCGTCGCGATGCGGTCCGCGCAATCGACGCGGAAGATGTTACCGCCCATCGAAAAGACCAGCGAATTCTGCGCCGCTTCGCCAGCCCGTTCAAACCCCTCAGCCGCGCGAGGTTTGAACGATAAAAGATATCTTCCCTGCCCTGGAATGTTCACCTGCACCACCGGCGCGCTGACCATGACAGGCTCCCCAGCCGGCTGCTCGACGCCATTCATGCGAACACGCGGCTGGCTGATCGCAAGCTCTGCGTCCTCGGCGTATACGTCCCGGGCGACGTCCAGGCGGGCACGCATCGTTCCAGAACCGACGCGGATATAGTCCACCATCCGGCGCCCCGTGCGTGCGTCCTCGGCCAGATTGAGTGCGATCTCTTCGCCGTCGCGTAAGATCTGCGAAACCGGCACGGGGATCGATGAATCGCTGAATGTTACCCGAAACAGTTCCGTCCCCAGCAGCGCTTCAAAGGTCATCGTGTACGTCAGGTTCGTATTCCGGAAATTGTCGCGCGCGAAACGGTGAACCGTCGCCTTTCCGCCAGCTCTTTCGACGCCTGTGTTCCCGGTCACTACGCTTTCTGCGAAGTCCCGGCTCCTATGCACAGTCCAAGTCTCGAATTCTGCCTTGGGAAGCGGAGTTGGAGCCCCCAAGCGCGCCGCATCCGGGATCTCGCCGAAGCGTGCCGAGCCGCTCAAGATGATTCCCGCAGTGTTTGGAATATCTGCGAGGTACACGGTTTGAACCTGGCCGATCCGGGTACCGTACGAGGCTGAGGATTGCGCGAACGCTGGAATCGCCAGCAGCACGGGCAAAGCTCCTACCAATTTCACGGCGCCTCCTCGCATTATTATCACAGTATGCTTCTACGCATGCTTTTAGTGGCCTTGGTTGCCACAGGTTCTGCCCTGGCCCAGGGGGCGGTCGAGATCGAGAACACTTGGGTTCGTGTTTTGCGGGTGAAGCAGGGCCCGCACGAGAAAGCGGGCGAGCACCAGCACCCGGCATCCGTCGCGGTTTACCTCACGGACGCCCGCCAGCGCGTCAACGGCATGGAAGTCTCCCACAAAGCCGGCGACGTCGCCTGGTTCGACGCGACCAAACATACAGAAGAGAACCTCTCGGATCAGCCTCTGGAATTCATCCTTATGGAATTGAAACCGGACGCCCCGCCCGCCAAGGGCTGGCCAGTGACGCTCGATCCGGTCAAGCTCGATCCGAAGCATCACCTGGTGCCGATCGAGAACTCTCGCGTACGCGTGCTCCGGACCATCCTGGAACCGCATCTCAAAGGACCGAAGCACGATCATCCCTCATATGTAGTCGTGTATCTGACGGAATTGCATACGACCATGACGATGGCCGACGGCAAGCAAGTGGACAATCCGCGGCGGCCGGGGGAAATCGCCTGGCGCGATGCATACAGCCATACCACTGAAAACATAGGGGATCAGACGGCAGTCGAGATCCAGATCGAATTGAAGTGACGTAGCTGCATTCTCGACGGTTGGGGCAGCGTATTAATAAGTGAACGCATGCTGACCCAGGCGGCCATCACCGGAACGATCGCGAAAGCAAAATCTGAAGCCATGACGGATGATCCCGAGCAGTTTGCGGAACTGGTACGCGAACATCAGGCCATGGTGTTCAGCATGGCGTGCCGTTATCTGCGCAACCGAGCGCTGGCGGAAGAAATCGCGCAAGATGTTTTCCTGCAGTTATACCGGAAGCTACCCACGCTGGAATCGTCGGATCACGTGCTGCACTGGCTGCGTTGGGTAACAGCGCACCGGCTGATCGACCACTCGCGGCACGAACAGCGCCGGCCGCAATCGCCTCTGGATGACGCGCCGGAACCGGCGGTTCCCGCGCATGAAGGCGATCCGCTCCTGGCGGACATGCTTCGTCAACTGGTGGCGGAGCTGCCGGAGAATGCTCGCCTGGTGATGATCCTGCGCTATCAGGAAGATTTGGATCCTATGGATATCGCGCAGGCACTGGAGATGCCGCTGGCGACCGTAAAGAGCCATTTGCAGAGGTCGCTGGCGCTGCTGCGCGATCGGCTAACCCGAAAAAAGGGAGTTGGGATATGAATTTAGATGACGAACTAAGATCGGCACTGCGGCGCGAAGATCCGCCGCTGGGTTTCACGCAGCGCGTGGTTGCGCGGGCGCAATCCAAACCGGTACGGAAACCTGCGATGTTTCGCATGATCTGGGCCGCGGGCTTAGCCGCGATGCTGATGATCGGGTTTACCGCTGCGTCCGAATATCGCCAGGCCCGGGCGGAACGCGCGGCCAGCCAGGCAGTCACGGCGCTGCGCATCGCGGCGGCAAAGTTGAATATGACGCGGGACAAAGTACTCAAACTGGAGAACTAGATGCGAAAACTCTTTGTGGCTGTGTTGTTGGTGGGCTGTGCGGCGGCGCAGCTGCCCGCGCAGATTCGGATCACCGGCCTGGATGGCCTGGCTTCCAAGGCTAAGGAATCCGTGGACATCACGCTCGATTCACCCATGTTGCAGGCGGCGGCCGGATTCCTTGGGGGCAACGGCAAGGATCAGGAGGCAGTCAAGCTTAAAGAGCTGCTGTCCGGGCTTAAATCGATTAGCGTTCGAAGCTTCGAGTTCAAAGAGGACGGGCAATACCGGCGGGAAGACCTGGACCCGATTCGCGCGCAGCTTAGGGCTCCCGGCTGGAGCAAGATCGTTAGCGTGACCGAAGAAAAGGAACTCACCGAGATCTACATGCGTACTGATCAGGGTAAGGTTGCCGGATTCGCGATTATCGCCGCGGAGCCGAAGGAGCTGACCGTGGTGGCCATCGAAGGAACCATCGACTTGAACGATCTTTCGAAGCTCGGAGCTCTGGGGATTCCTTCGATTCCCCTACCGAATCAAGGCAAGGATCGAAGCGATAAGGATCGGAACAAGAAAGGAAAAGAATAATGAAGAGCCTGTTGATTGTGACGCTCGCGCTCGCTCCTGCTTGGGGACAAGCGCTCAACTTCAATCTGGATGCGGTCGCCGCCAAGGCCAAAGAGAAGGCTGAGATCACGCTCGAAGGGCCACTGTTGGAGCAGGCCATGAAGAACGCCCCGGACAAGCTTAAGGACAAGATGGGGAACGTGAGCCGGGTTGTGCTTCGTCATTACGAATTCGACAAACCCGGCCAGTATGCCGATTCCGACCTGGACAGCGTTCGCAAAATCGTTTCGAGCGGACCGGATTGGGCGCGCCTGATCAACATCAAAGAAGAGAAGGAAAGCGTCGAAATCTACATGCAGAGCCAGGGTGGCAAGACCACCGGATTCCTTCTGATTGCCGCCGAACAAAAGGAACTGACCGTCCTACACGTCGCCGGTACCATCGACCTGGCGAG
>Ga0105239_10009285_pt1 | contig 11118 bp, 10 predicted proteins | sample KBSC44metaG_FD_92761 | JGI IMG/M metagenome (GOLD analysis project Ga0105239, IMG submission 92761) | Corn rhizosphere microbial communities from Kellogg Biological Station, Michigan, USA - KBS C4-4 metaG | ecosystem: Host-associated > Plants > Roots > Rhizosphere > Soil | place: Michigan, USA...
ATCATGGCCCACAAGGCAAAGTTGATTTCAAGCGCCACCAGCATCTCACGTCCCCGGGCCCGCTTGACGGCTCATCGTCTGAAGCGGAATTTTTTATTTGGTATTTTCGTACTGCTGTTTGTCGGAAATTTACAGCCCGACTTTTGTGCAACCGGGACGCATTAAGGCCGATCAGGGAAAGAATCTATCCGGAGCGCTACGGGGGAAATGACGGGCAGCCCGCGCATGGCAGGCACTTCTCCGGAGACGTCATTTTCAGATTTGGGCGGCAACCTGTTCCAGACCCATCAGGCGGGCCAGGGAGCGAACCTCGCGCTTCTGATCTTCTCGCAACTGAAACAGAAGCGGCATGGCAGCAAACTTGAGCTGCTGCACCTCAGCGGCGTCCGGATCAATCAACGGTGCTCCGGCGTTGGCGTTGGCGTTGGTGGAGCGCCCTGCATTGATCTTTCTGCCAACGGCACGCAGTGCGCTCTCGACGGCCGGCCAGTAGTATTCCTGGCCCGACGAAAGCTTCAGCCGCTCCTTGATGCCTGCGATCTGGCCGTCGCTCAGCAGAGGCTCAGGTTTTTGCGAAACAGGTTTCGCCAAGGCCGACTTGACCACAGCCGGAGCGGTATCGGCTTTGACCTGATTTGCCTTGGCGGGTTTTGTCGGGGCGGCAGCCTGTCGGGCCAGCGCGGGATCCACCGCCTCAGCGGAGCCTTGTGGCGGCGATTCGGGCGATAGCGTGCCCGTGGTCAGTTCGAGTGCGGCAGAGTCCGTCAGGCGGACAGCCAGTCTGTCCCCCTTGTTTTCCCAATTGGAGAGCGGATGATGCGCTGCGCTCTGGATAACAGGCGACGGAATCGCGGCTCCCGCCATCTGGACGCTGTCGCGCATCAGGATGCTTGCCGCCGCGGCTCCCGCCACCAGACAGCCGGTCAACGCGACCGTCACTATCACCTGCCTCACGCCACCCTCCGTCAGCCGCGTCGTGCCCTGACCACTGGGTTCGACCATCAAATTGAGGCGTTAGAACGCCAGAGTTGAGGCGCCCTCGCCAGAAACTTCAAACCAGTTCGGCAGGCGCCGTCGCGCGCTCCTCGGCGAGGTCATAGGCCTCCTGGATATCGGCAACGATATCGGAAGCCTCCCACAGTGCCGCGGGCGCGATGGCATGCAGGCTGACGGTCCAGTTGCCGCCCTTTCGGCTGCGAGGGGTGCTGACGATGTCGAACTCGATATTCCGGCAGAGGGGGTTGCGGTAAAGTGCGTAGGCGACCCGATCCCGTATTTCGTTCAGCGTTATCGACGTTCGTTCGGAAAGGCCCTGCACATCCATGTCGCATCCCCATGATCCCGACCCTGCGTCGCCGCGATGGCGGCTCGACCAAGGATTTTTGGGCTCGATATGGTTAACGGCGACTTAAGCGGGCGGATGCGTTGGCCGCCCTCCGGCATTTCACTGACAGAGCGCGCGGGTCACGAAATTTTCGATCCGGCAGTCTCCGGGTTCGCGCTTATGGCCGGGCAAATAGACCTTGGCGGAACATTTCTCGGCAGCATCGGTGTCCAGGCTTTTGCCTTCCTTGTAGCCCTTGCTTTGGCACAGTCGATCGGCGCCTGCCTTGCAATCGGGCCCTCGGTTTGGCGCCAACGGACAGGCCGCACGGCCGGTCACAACCAAAGGCGGCGTAGTCAGCCTGGTCAGGCCGTCACCGACATCCTTGGTCGTATCCTTGGCCCGCGTGCTCAAATCTTCCAGGGTCTCGGAGGGGCTTTTCAGCGGCGGCAACACGGACATCGATTTCTCGAGGAGCTTGCCCATCTCCTCGATCAAGCCCGGTTTGGAATCGCCGTTCGGCGGCGAAGGCGCGTCAGGTCGTTGCTCGGAGGTGACTGGGACGGGCGGATTAGCTGGCGGCGGACCATCAGTCACCGATTGCGGCCAGACTGCGCCGACGGCCATGGCCTGGATCCACAAGGCAAGGCCAAGCGGGAGAGCGCAGCGTCGGGCGATTGATCTATCCAGCGCCAGGAAGTTGGTCATCTCGGCGAACTTACTCCAAACCCTCGGGTGAGCAAGACGGCGAGCCCGCCAGTCAGAGCAGCTTGATGGCGACGATAAAACCCGCAACGAGGGTAGCCGCGCCGAGTGAGACCCACAAGGTAAGCCGCTTTTCAATCGCCTCTCTAATAACATCGCCATAGCGATTGAGGAGGATTGCCACAATGAAGAAGCGGCCACCGCGCGCGATGATCGAGCAAAGCACAAACAGACCGAGATTATAGCCCGCAAAACCCGACGCAATGGTCACCAGTTTATAGGGGATGGGGGTCAGTCCCTTCAGGATGATGATGACCGCGCCCCATTCGGCGTAGGCCGCACGGAAGGCATCGACCTTGCCGCCGAGACCATAGAACTGGATCAGCCAATGCCCGACGGAATCATATAGCACCGCGCCGATTGCATAGCCGAGCAAGCCGCCCGTCACGGAGGCGGCCGTACACAAGGCCGCATAAAGCCAAGCTCGTTCCGGCCGCGCCAGCGACATCGGAATAAGCATCACATCGGGCGGCACCGGGAAGAACGAGCTTTCGGCGAATGCCACCGCCCCCATGATCCAGAGGGCGTAAGGCTTGTGGGCGGCCTCGATACACCAATCATAGATACGTCTGAGCATGGCGCGATGAACCACCATGGGACAGATTTGTCCATGCCGGCCGGGATGAAAATGCGGATAAAACCGGGGTAAAGATCAGGACTGCTTGCCGCGGCCCGGTAGCGCGACAATCGGTCGCCGGGCTTGCGGGACCGCCACTGGGGGCGAGGACACCCTCGGCATTTTGCCCGTCGATTTGGGCAATTTCTCCGCGATGCCGAGCAACTGCTCGCGACGCTCCATCTCCCGCCACACATCCCGGGGTCGGATTCCGCACGCCACCCAGAGCACGGCCAGATTATAGAGTAGATCGGCGCTCTCGCGGACCACCGCCTCGGAGTCGCCGTTGATCGCATCGATCGCCACTTCAATGGCTTCTTCGCCGATCTTCTTGGCCATCTTGGTGATGCCGCGCTGAAACAGCTTGGCCGTCCGCGACGACTCAGGGTCGAGGTCACGAGCCGCGAGAATGGCGGCATATAGCCTGTCGAGCGAATCACTCATGTCGAGAGCCTAACTAAAAGAGATGGCAATCGCGTTAACGGTGCCCGCTGGGAGGCCGGTTCACGGCCCGGCAGCAGGCACCCATCGCAGGGTGCTCTTTCCTACGTTTGTTCCTAGCCGGACGCCGATTTCTCCGACCCCGGCTGCAAGCTGCTATCCAAGCGGCGGGCGAGCGCCTCCTCGGGGGAGTTTCACCCGGAACCGAAGAGCAGCGCAACGCTACCGACCCCTCGGATCGGTGAGGTAAAAAGCGCCGCGGCTGCTATATCTCCGGCCTCTCGCTGATTAAGATGGCAGGACAACGTCCCTCGCCTGCCGGATTTTCGCATGTCCCTGCTTCGTCTCTATGCCCGAGTTCTTGAGCTTCTTGGAAAGGAAGCTCGCCTGGGTTGGATTCTTGCTGGCGCCAATCTGTTGCTGGCTGGCACGCAGTTCGCCGAACCCGTTCTGTTCGGCCGGATTGTCGACACACTGTCGGGTCGCAGCACCGATCCGCAGACCTCCGCCTGGCCGTTGCTCCTGACCTGGGCCGGCTTCGGTCTCTTTACCATTCTGTGCAGCGCTGTGGTTGCCCTTCATGCCGACCGATTGTCGCACCGCCAGCGCCAGGCGGTTCTGACCAGCTACTTCGAACATATCATGCAATTGCCGCTGACCTTTCATACCGGAACGCATTCCGGCCGCCTGATGAAAGTGATGCTGAACGGTACCGACTCGCTGTGGCGGCTGTGGCTCGGGTTTTTCCGCGAGCATTTTGCCGCCATCCTGTCGCTGGTCGTACTGCTGCCGCTCGCACTTTACATCAACTGGCGGCTTGCCATCCTGCTCTTCGTGCTTTGCGTGGTCTTTACCTTGCTGACGACGCTTGTGGTCCGCAGGACCTATTCGATGCAGAGCGAGGTAGAGGCCACCTACAGCGATCTTTCCGCCCGCGCCTCCGATGCGCTCGGCAATGTTGCCCTGGTGCAAAGCTTCGTCCGGATCGACGCCGAAGTCCAGGGATTGAGGCTCGCCGCCGACAAGCTGCTGTCGGTCCAGATGCCGGTGCTCTCCTGGTGGGCGATGGTCACCGTCATCACCCGCGCATCGACCACCATCACGGTGCTGGCGATTTTCGCAGTTGGCATCGCCCTCCATGAGAGGGGACTGACCAGTGTCGGCGAGATCGTGATGTTCGTCTCCTTTGCGACCTTGCTCATTCAGAAGCTCGAGCAGGTGGTGAGCTTCATCAATGCCGTTTTCATGGAAGCTCCGCGACTGCAGGAATTCTTCAACGTGCTGGATGCGGTCCCCGCCGTGCGTGATCGCCCTGACGCCATCGACGCGGGCCGGCTTGCGGGTCTCGTCGAGTTCAGCGACGTTTCATTTTCCTATGACGGCAAGCGCCCGGCGATCGAGGATCTATCCTTCACCGCGCTTCCCGGTCAGACCATCGCCCTGGTGGGTCCCACCGGCGCCGGCAAATCAACTGCGATTGCCCTTCTGCACCGGGCTTTTGATCCGCAGTCCGGCTTCATCAAGATCGATGGCATGGATATTCGCGGGCTGACACTGACCGCGCTGCGGCGAAACATCGCCGTGGTGTTTCAGGAGGCCCTGCTGTTCAACCGCTCGATCGCAGACAATCTGCGCGTCGGCAAGCCAGACGCCACCGATGAAGAATTGCGAATGGCCGCCGCTCGAGCGCAGGCGTTGGATTTCATCGAGCGTTCCGAACTTCAATTCGAGACCAATGCCGGCGAACGCGGAAGGATGCTATCCGGCGGCGAGCGCCAGCGCCTGTCGATTGCTCGCGCTTTGTTGAAGGATCCGCCGATCCTGATTCTGGATGAGGCGACCAGCGCCCTGGACGCGGTAACCGAAGCCAAAGTGAACGCCGCGCTGGATGAAGTTATGAAGGGACGAACCACTTTCGTCATCGCTCACCGACTGTCGACGATCCGTAACGCCACAAAAATCCTGGTTTTCGACAAGGGCCGGGTGATTGAGAGTGGTAGTTTTGATGAACTGGTGGCGCGTGGCGGCCATTTTGCGGCGCTTGCCAGGGCCCAGTTCATGATCCAGGACCAAACCGGTGCTGCCAGATTGGAACCCGGAGGAGCGGCCGCCCGTTCATAGGACGGCCAAATTTCATCCCCCTTCATCGGTTACTGCCCTCTGTTCGGGATGGGCAAGCCGGTATAGGTTGGCGCCCGTCGAAGCGGCGCTGGTAGCGCCGCCTAAAGTCTGGACATCGAAACCCAGAGATCACGAGGCCTGATATGGTGACGCCTCAAAGGACCGGAATCGGATAGTGCTTTTGTCTCGTCTGTTGCCGCGCCTCCCCGCGCTGAAACTGATCACCACGCTTTTAGCAGTCGCCACGTTTGGTTCGGCCCTGCCTCGCTCGGCCAAGGCGGAAGCATTGCTGCTGGTCGAAGCCGACAGCGGCAAGGTTCTTCAGGCCGAAAATGCTACCTATCCGTGGTACCCGGCGTCCGTCTCCAAGTTGATGACGGCCTACGTCACCCTGAAGGCCGTGAAGGAAGGGCGGATCTCCCTCGATACGCTGTTCACCGTTTCACCAGTGGCCGCCTCGCAAGCGCCGTCCAAGATGGGCTTCCGGACCGGCACCCAGGTGACCGTGGACAACGCGTTGAAGATGATGCTGGTCAAATCGGCCAACGACATGGCTGTGGTGCTGGCCGAAGGCGTGGGCGGATCGATCGATGGATTTTCCGTGCTGATGAATCAGAACGCGCAGCGGTTGGGAATGACGCAGACCAGTTACGTCAATCCGAACGGCTTGCCGGCCGACGGCCAGGTCACCTCGGCGCGCGACCTGGCGATTTTGGCGCGGGCTATCATTCGCGATCTGCCGGAGTATGAATATTTCGTCCATATTCACTCAATCCGTTTTGGTCGGCGGGTGACCCAGAACTTCAACAAGCTGATCGGACGCTATCCCGGCGCCGATGGTTTCAAGACCGGTTTCATCTGCGCTTCGGGCTACAATCTCGTGGCCTCCGCAACGCGCGACGGCAAGCGGCTGATCGCAGTCGTACTCGGCGCGTCTTCCGGAAAAGCGCGGGCCGTGCGCGCGGCACAAATGCTGGAGCGAGGCTTTAACGACAATCTATCCTGGCTGCGCCCCTCGCTTGGCACCGTGGACAATCTTGTGCCCGTTGACGCCTCGCCGCCGAACCTGCGGGACGAAATGTGTGGCGGCAAACACAAGCGACCGGCGAGCGATGAAGATGAAGATATTGTCGCCACCAATGCCGGATCCGGCAATGGCGATGCCGCGATCACCTTTTTTGCCGCGGGCCTGCAGCCGCCGACGCTGAAGCCTTCCGAATTGATGGCGGCTGCTCCGTCGCCATCCGAGCCCATTCCGGTCTATACGGGACCGACGCGGACCGGCGCCGCCTTGGCAGCCGCGGTCAGTGCTGATTCGGAGCAGCAGGCGACGTCCAAAGGAAGACGGGGCAAGAAATCGCGAATTGCGGCCAAAAAGCCCGGGATGAAGCCCGAGGTAGCCGCCTCCTCCGAAACGACGCCAAGCGGCAAGCCCAAGGAAGCTTCCAGGGAGAATTCGAAGACAAAGTCGGCGGAAGGCAAATCGGCGACCAAGCAGGCTAAACAAGGGGCCGGCACCGCGGACGCCGGTAAGCCGACCGAGGCTGTCGACAAGCCCAAGACGAACGCGGCCAAGACCTCCGGCCCGACGACCGCGGCAAAGCCGCATCCCGCGCAGCCGAAGGCGACAGCCAAGCCAGCGCCAAAGAGCGCGGCTGGCGAGTCCAAGCCCCAGGGCCAGACCAGCTCCCAATCGCCGCGCGGTTAAGCGCGCCCTCCTGAAAGCGCCAACGGCCTCAGGACGGTCGCTGCCGAACTTTGTGCTGAGACCCGTAACCGGAGCTCCGGCTTGCCATCGACGCCCGGCGTGCCGATACTGGTTGGAACAAACGGCCTGGAAAGGCAGAAAATCACCGGGAGAGCGTCATGGAGCGGATCTGGCTTAAGCATTATCCAGCCGGCGTGCCTGCCGATATCGATGTGACACAGTATGCGTCCCTGGTCGATCTGCTGGAGGAAAGCTTTGCCAAGTTCAGCGCGCGGCCCGCTTTCATCTGCATGGATAAGTCGATCAGCTATCGGGATCTCGACGAGATGTCGCGAACCTTTGCCGCCTATCTGCAAGGCCTCGGCCTCAGCAAGGGCGCCCGGGTGGCGCTGATGATGCCGAACGTACTGCAATATCCGGTCGCCACCGCCGCCGTACTGCGGGCCGGTTACGCGGTCGTCAATGTCAATCCGCTCTACACACCACGCGAGTTGGAACACCAGCTCCGGGACTCCGGGGCCGAAGCCATCGTCATCCTGGAAAACTTCGCCCACACGCTCGAGCAAGTGATCGGCCGCACCTCGGTAAAACATGTCGTCGTCGGCAGCATGGGCGATCTGCTCGGCGTCAAAGGCCTGATCGTCAATTGGGTGGTTCGTTACGCGAAGAAAATGGTCCCGGCCTATTCTCTGCCGAAGGCGGTTGCCTTCAACAGGGCTCTGGATGAGGGCCGACGCAAGACGTTCCAGAAACCCTCGATCTCCCCCGACGACGTCGCCTTTCTGCAGTATACCGGCGGCACCACGGGCGTTTCCAAGGGCGCGACGCTGCTGCACCGGAACATCCTGGCCAACGTCTTGCAGAACGACGCCTGGTTGCAGCCGGCGCTACAGAAGCCGCCGCAGATCGAGCAGTTCTTCATCGTATGCGCGTTGCCGCTCTATCACATCTTCGCGCTGACGGCCTGTTTCCTGCTCGGCATGCGCGCTGGCGGCGTCAATCTCCTGATTCCCAATCCGCGCGATCTACCTTCTTTCGTCAAGGAATTGATGAAATATCAGGTCAACAGCTTCCCCGCCGTGAACACGCTCTATAACGGCCTGCTCCACACCCCAGGTTTCGACAAGGTCGACTTCAGCAAGCTGAAGACCTCGACTGGTGGCGGCATGGCGACCCAGAGGCCGGTGGCGGAAGCCTGGTTGAAAACCACCGGCTGCCACTTGTCGGAGGGTTATGGCCTCTCCGAGACGTCGCCTACGCTCACCTGCAACCCTGCGGATATCGACCGATATACCGGCTCGATCGGGCTTCCCGTCCCCTCCACCTATATTTCGATCCGGGACGACGACGGCAACGAAGTGCCGCTTGGCCAGAGCGGCGAAATTTGCGCCAAGGGACCGCAGGTCATGGCCGGCTATTGGAACAGGCCCGACGAGACCGCGAAAGTAATGACGTCGGACGGCTATTTCCGCACCGGCGATATCGGCGTGATGTCGGAGGACGGCTTCATCAAGATCGTCGACCGCAAGAAAGATATGATCCTGGTCTCAGGCTTCAACGTCTATCCCAATGAGGTCGAGGAAGTCATTGCGAGCCATCCCGGGGTGCTTGAATGTGCGGTGATCGGGGTCGCCGATGAGAAGAGCGGCGAGGCCGTCAAGGCCTTCATCGTCAAGAAGGACCCTCAACTCACTGCCGTAGACGTGATCAATTTTTGCGCGGACCAGCTGACCAATTACAAGGTGCCCAAGCAGATCGAATTCAGAAACGCGCTGCCGAAAACCAATGTCGGCAAAATCCTGCGCCGCGAATTGCGCGATGAAAAAAAGGCGGCGGCCTGATCCGTCATCTCCTCCGCTCGCGCCAGGCGCACGGCCGAGGCATGATCCGGTCCATCGTCTCGGGATTTGGATGCAGGTCAATGACGCAACCGTGAAGGCAAGCGGCCATTGCCGTTTCCCGGGCGAGCAATATTGTGCGGGCGGCATTCTCCGGTTAAGACGGTCGATCCATTGAAGGAGACGCAAAGAATGACCATCAAGGTTGGCGACAAATTGCCTGATGCCAAGCTCCGCGTGATGACGGACGAAGGCGTTCAGGTCAAATCCACCGACGATATCTTCAGAGGCAAAAAGGTCGCGCTGTTTGCCGTGCCCGGCGCCTATACCGGCACCTGCCACAAGATGCATTTGCCGAGTATCTTCCTCAATGCCTACGCCATCAAACAGAAGGGCGTCGATACGATCGGCATCATCTCGGTGAACGATGCCTTCGTGATGAACGCCTGGAAGCGCGATACGGATCAGCGCAACGAAGCCGTGTTCCTCGCGGATGGTAACGCCGATTTCACCAAGGCGATCGGCATGGAACTCGATGGCTCCGGCAATGGGCTCGGCCTTCGCTCGAAGCGCTATTCGATGCTGGTCGAAGATGGCGTGGTCAAGCAGCTCAATATTGAACCTGCGCCTGGCAAGGTGGAAGTTTCCGGCGGCGAAACCCTGCTCAGCCAGCTCTGAGCCGTTTCCGATATATTTTACTGACGAAGGCTTGGTTCGCCATAGCGTTTTCGAGCGAAGTGGCTACCGGTTCGCATTCAGAAAACATGTCGAGACAACCACTAGAGCTTCGGTTCTGATTCAATCAGAACCGGGGCTGGGCCTTTGCCGTCAGCGGCCGCGCCGTGTTCAACTCCGTCAGCTGCCGGGGGACGTTTTCAACCGCGCGAGCGCCACACCCTCACGCGCCAATTGATCGGCCCGCTCGTTCTCATCATGGCCGGCGTGGCCCTTCACCCAGTGCCACCGCACCTGATGTCGATGCAGCGCGCCGTCGAGACGTTGCCAGAGGTCGACATTCTTGACCGGCTTCTTGTCGGCGGTACGCCAACCGTTTCGTTTCCAGCCGTGGATCCAGCTGGTGATACCCTGGCGGACATACTGACTGTCGGTATAGAGATCGACGACACAGGGCTTCTTCAGCGCTTCCAGCGCGGAAATCGCCGCCATCAGCTCCATACGGTTGTTGGTGGTGTGCGCCTCCCCACCCTTCAGCTCCTTTTCGACATCGCCGAATTTGAGGATGGCGCCCCACCCGCCAGGCCCCGGATTGCCCGAACAGGCGCCATCGGTGTGGATGACGACATTGGGCGACGAAGCCACGGGTGCCGACCGTTCCTTGCCAAATTCGTCTTTCATCGGTCTAGCAGCCCGTTCAGATCTCTACGCCATAGTCGCGAATGCCGCGCACGCTCTGCTGAAACCGCAATTTGCGGACATATTCCAGCGGGTCCTTAGGGCGGACCAGCGCGCCTGCCGGCACGTTGAGAAAATCAACCAGCCGCGTCAGCAGAAAACGCAACGCCGCACCGCGCGCTAGAACCGGCAGTGCTTCCTGTTCGGCGACGGAAAGTTCGCGCTCGCGGCGGTAGGCGCCAAGCAGAGCGCGTGCCTTGGTGACGTTGAACGAACTGTCGGCCTCGAAACACCAGGCGTTGAGGCAGATCGCGACGTCATAGGCCAGGATGTCATTGCAGGCGAAGGTGAAGTCGATAATTCCGGAGACCTGATCGCCGAGAAAGAAAACGTTGTCAGGAAACAGATCGGCGTGGATCACCCCTTGCGGCAAATGAAGCGGCCAGACGCCGCTTTCCAGATACTCAAGTTCGGAGCTGATGAAGGCGCAAAGCCCGGGCTGCACCTCATCGGCCCGCGCGGCAGCCGCGTCAAACAGCGGGCGCCAGCCAGAGACCGAGAGCGCATTGGCGCGCGACATCGCAAAATCAAGGCCCGCGCGGTGCATTTTCGCGAGCGCCTGGCCAACGCCCGCGCAGTGCGTCGTCGCCGGTTTGCGTGGCCAGAAGCCCTCGAGAAAAGTGATGATGGCAGAGGGACGCCCGGCCAGACTGCTCAGCGCCTCGCCGGCCCGGTTGCGCACCGGCTGCGGACAATTGACGCCGTGAGACGCCAGATGCTCCATCAATCCCAGAAAGAACGGCAGATCATTCCGCGCCACGCGCTTTTCATACAGCGTGAGAATGAAATAGCCGTTGGTGGTGTGAAGCAGGAAATTGGAATTTTCGACACCCTCGGCGATACCCTTATAAGAGAGCAGCGCGCCGATGTCGTAGCCCTTCAGGAATTCCGC
>Ga0105239_10009286_pt1 | contig 11117 bp, 8 predicted proteins | sample KBSC44metaG_FD_92761 | JGI IMG/M metagenome (GOLD analysis project Ga0105239, IMG submission 92761) | Corn rhizosphere microbial communities from Kellogg Biological Station, Michigan, USA - KBS C4-4 metaG | ecosystem: Host-associated > Plants > Roots > Rhizosphere > Soil | place: Michigan, USA...
CCGCGGCCATTTCCTCATTCTCTGCAAACGAGGCCAAAGCCGTTGTTGATGGCAATGTATACCGTGTGCTTGCCCGCTATTTTGGTATTGATGAACCCATCAATTCAACCGGGGGTAAAAAAACATTCCAGGAATTTGCCAACAATTTAATTAATAAGAAAATTCCAGGTTTGCATAATCAGGCGATGATGGAGTTTGGCGCGATGCTGTGTAAACCAAAAAATCCAGCTTGCAGTATTTGCCCGGTACACCTGAATTGTGTGGCTTTTTTGAACAATGCTACCGCTTCGCTCCCGGTTAAATTAAAAACGGTAAAAGTACGCGAACGCTTTTTTAATTATTTTTTAGTAACCGATGGCGACTCCGTATTGATGAATAAAAGGGGCGATAAAGACATCTGGGCTAATTTATACGACTTTCCGATGGTAGAAACGGGCTCTCTTTTACCAATCCAGGAATTGATGGATCAGCCTATGGTAAAGGAAATTTTTGGTAACGACATCCAAATATCCGCGGATAATTTACCCGTACAAAAACATATACTTACCCACCAGCGCTTGTATATCCGGCTTATTAAAACGCTATCGAAGCCCATTAAATTAGAACCCAACTGGTTTTTCACCACTGTTGAAAACCTGCCAAATCTGGCTCTTCCCAAACCTGTAGTTATATTAATAAAAAATATTTTTAATTTATAAAATAATTTTTCGTTATTTTATGGCATGTCTGGAATTAATAAAGTAATACTTGTAGGTCATTTGGGCAAAGATCCTGAGGTGCGAATTTTAGAGGGTGGAGTATCAGTAACCAGTTTCCCTTTAGCTACTTCTGAAACCTTTAATAAAGATGGCCGTAAAGTTGAACAAACCGAATGGCATAATATTGTAATGTGGCGTGGTTTGGCCGAAATGGCAGCCAAATTTTTACAAAAAGGCAAACTGGTTTATATTGAAGGTAAACTACGTACCCGTTCATTTGAAGATAAAGAAGGCATTAAAAAATACACCACCGAAGTAGTAGCCGAAAACTTCACCATGCTTGGCCGCAAAAGTGATTTTGAAGGTGACAGCAGATCGGTTTTAAAGCAGGAAGACCCGCTTAGTTACCAGGGCAACGCGGCGGATGATGGTCAAGCCTATTAACCTATACCTTATTGCTATAAAAGTGCCTGCTGAAATATCGGCAGGCACTTTTTATACTACAACATGCTATTGCCTAACATAGTAAAAAGAGGGTACATAATTAGCTTCACAAAGCCCATTAGCACCACATTGATGATTTAAGGTAAGTCTATTCCCATCGGTAATAGCTACATTGTAATCATACATTTTTAAACCATCAACGGCTTTAAGATCATCGATAGTTCCTGGTTTATTATCTTTGTTCAGATAACTCAACATATCATAAAGCACTAATTTAGCATTGCCGATTTTGTATTTACCCGTTTCCCTCGCAATGATACCCAGATCTTTTTTAGTGACCGTATCGATAACATACAACATGTGTTCGTAGGTACGATCACTTTTGAATTCATAGGTTGATTTCTGCGTTGTACTGGGAATGGTTGCCTGCCATTTCCCTACCAGATTGCCATTATTAACAGCATCTTTTTTACAGGCAGGCAGTGTGAATAGCAGCACAAATATCAGGGTGATAAAAGGCGCGTTAAGGTTAGTTACTCTTTTCATAAATAAGCTTTTGGCTAAGTAAATAGCCTTTACGCTCCTTTAAACCACAATGATACAGTCATCATAAAACGCTCCGTGCAATACATACACGGAGAGCCGGTACAAAATTTACCGGCGGTTTGTTATCTGCCACCCGGCGGGCAATGTTCTTTTAAATAATGAGTGAACAGAGTTCTTAAATGCAGATTTGTGCCTTCGCCCTCGGAAATGCTGTGTGTACGGTTAGGATACGACATCAATTCAAACTGACGATTATACTTTACCAGTTCATTGATCAGCTCCTCCGCATTTTTATAGTGCACATTATCGTCGCCGGTGCCATGGATATATAACAGGTTACCGCGCAGATTTTTGGCGTAGGTAACCGGCGATCCTTTGATAAATGCTGCTCGGCCTTCATCATCAACAGGTACCCCCATATAACGTTCCTGGTAAATATTATCATAAGTCAACTGATCACCAACAGCGGCTACAGCTATACCCGTTTTATAAATATCGGGGTACTGGAACATCAGGTTTAAGGTTGATGAACCACCACCGCTCCAGCCATGGACAGCTATACGGGTTGAATCAACAAATGGCCATTTTAAGATTTCTTTTGCCGCCATAGCCTGATCGCGGATGTTCACGATGCCTATATTTTTATAGATAGCCTTACGCCAGGCTGTACCTTTTGGTGCCGGTGCGCCACGACCTTCAACCGACATGTAGATATAGCCATCATTGGCCATACTGCCTACATACAGCCTGTTACTGCCTGCTCCCCAGGTATCGGTAACGGTTTGCGATGCAGGTTCGCCATAAACTATAAACACCACCGGGTATTTTTTATGCGGATCAAAATTGGTGGGCTTTTTCATCCAGCCATCCATTTCAATGCCGTCAACTGTTTTAACCTTAAAAAACTCGGTCTTATTTGTGGCGTCTTTGTTTAATGCTACCAGGTTACCCCCAATATGCTTATGCTCTGGCAAGCTTACCACCTCACTTACCGGAGGAGTGTAGCTATTGGAGAAATTATGCAGGGCAACCTTGCCGTTTGGCGATATATCATAGCCATGAGTACCCGGTTCATCAGCCGGCGAAACACGTTCGGGCTTTGCAGCACCGGCAATTTTTATACGGTACAGATACTTTTGGGTAGCATTATCAGGCGAAGCCATAAAGTAAATATAACCGGATGCTTCGTCAATCAGATTTACGCTGATCACATCATAATCGCCTTTGGTCACCAGGGTTTCTTTACCATCGCGGGTTACCCGGTAAATGTGTTTCCAACCATCTTTTTCGCTCACCCACAAAAATTCTTTGCCTTTATTTACCCATTCCCAGCCGCTTGGGTCGCCGCTATTCCAGCGTTCTTTACCATCAATCCAGGCATTGCTTTTTTCCTCACGGATCAGGTGCGTTGTACCATTGGATACATTGCCAATAAACACCCTGCTTTCGGTTTGCGCCCTGTTCAGTTGTTCCAGGATAATTTCGTTGGAGTTCAATGTCCACTCCATCCGGGGTATATAGTGCTGTACAGCATCGCCAGGTGCATTTATCCAGTTGGTTTTACCGGTACTGATATCTACAACACCTACTTTACAGGAGCTTGGATCTTGCCCGGCAACCGGGTATTCAACAGGCACCACATAGGGATAAATAGAATCTGTAGTATTCAGCATCAGGTAGCTTTTTATTTTGGTAGCGTCTATCTGCCAATAAGCTATCGACCTGCTATCTGGCGACCAGCGGAAACCATCGCGGCAACCAAACTCTTCTTCATAAGCCCAGTCGAAAGTTCCGTTGATGAGCCTGGTGGTGCCATCGGTAGTCAATTGCTTAACCGAAGCATCAGCCAGCTCTTCCACGTAAATATTATGCCCGCTCACATAGGCAGCTTTAAGCCCATCGGGGGAAAATTTGGCAAACATCAGCGACGATTCCGGCATGCTTTTGCCTAGCTGCCACAGTTTTTTGGTATTGGTATCATACACCCAATAATCGCCCCGGGTATCATAACGCCACACTTTTTTGGTGTTGGTATTGATCAGCAATTTTTGTCCATCAGCCGATACCGAGAACCTTTTTACGCTTAACGGCGCCTGTCCCTGTGGGGTAAGCATATCTTTACTTATCCACAAGGTTTTTTTGCTGGTATCGCGGGTGTCCAGGATCCGGATGCCATCGCCGCTGATTTTGTAATACTGGTAGCCATCTTTTGTCCAATGGGTTGGCAACCGTTGTGCTTTTGCTGTGTACCCGCTCAAAATGAGCAATACAGCGGTAAGGAATAATGATCCCGAACGTAAAAATTTCATATACTGCATGTTTTAATGAAGATTGCGGCGTTATTTTGCAATTAAGTAAAGCCGGTGTAAATTTTGCATTAAATTAGCACAATCAAGCACGTAAATACCCAGTGTAATGAAAAAAATACTTCTATCTTTTATTATCTGCCTTACTTTTTTCACCAGCGCCCGGGCCCAGCGGGCCGACCGTTCCAAGTTTATCCGAGATAGTTTGGACCTGTATATCAGCAGGGCTTTAACCAATTGGCGCGTGCCCGGGATTGCCGTTTTTATTGTAAAAGACAATAAAATAGTACTGGTAAAAGGATATGGCATCAAAGAACTGGGGCTGCCCAATACGGTAGATATCAACACCTTGTTTATGATAGGCAGCAATACCAAAGCCTTTACTGCAACCGCCCTGGCCATGTTGCAGGCCAACAATAAATTATCGCTTGATGAAAAAGTAACCAAATATATCCCCGAATTTAAACTGGAAAATAAATTTGCCGGGCAGGAAGCTACCGTACGCGACCTGCTGTGCCACCGCCTTGGGTTCCAGACTTTTCAGGGCGATTTTACTTTTTATAACACCAACCTTACCCGTGCCCAGGTGATCGAAAAACTGGGTGAACTTAAGGCTGCTTATCCGTTCCGCACCAAATGGGGTTATACCAACGCCGCTTTTTTAACTGCCGGTGAGATCATCCCAAGGGTAACTACCAAACCCTGGGAGGTATACCTTAAGGAGGCCATTTTTGCTCCACTGGGTATGACTAACACCCTGGCCCTGACCAAAGATCTGCCTAAATCGCTTAACCGTACCGTACCACATACCCTGACCGATGGCCGGCTTGCACCTATACCTTATTGCCAGATAGACGGACTTGCACCAGCCGGCGCCATCAGCTCATCGGCCAGCGACATGGGCAAATGGGTAATGGCTTTGCTGAACAATGGCAAAGTAGGTAACCGCCAGATCATACCTCAGGCGGCCATTATGGCCACCCGCGAACCACAGGATATTGTAGGCAGCGAATACCACCTGAATGGCGAAAACAATTTTGAGCTATACGGACTGGGCTGGTTTATACAGGACTATTTAAACCACCGCCTGATTATGCACGAGGGTGGCGTAAACGGCTATTTATCATCAGTTACCCTTTCACCGCAGGATAACCTGGGTATTGTGATACTCACCAATACCGACCAAAACCTACTTTATGAGGCCCTGCGCTGGGAAATTCTGGATGCTTTTTTTGGCAGACCTTATCATAATTACAGTGATGCTTACCTGAAAAATTACAAGGCGCACACTGCTAGCGATCAGCAAACCGAACGCAAACTACGTGATACTGTGGCGCTTGCCTTAAAGCCAGCATTACCCCCGAGTTCATATTTAGGTAAGTATACCAACAGCTTTTATGGTAGCATGACCGTAACCCAGGGCGAAAATAGCGACCTGGAAATGCGTTTTGAACATCATCCAACCATGTTTGCCAAATTGCAGCCGCTGGGTGGCAACCGTTTTTTTGTAACTTTTTCTGACCCGGTTATGGGCAAGGCTATTTTTCCGTTCAATGTGCAAAATGGCAGGGTTACCGGCGTAAAAGTTAAGGTAGCCGACTTTGTGGAACGCGGCGCTTACGACTTTAAAAAAGAGTAACAGAATTTGGATGATGCCCCTCCGAAAAACTTTTTAAACCTTAAATTTTAACACTTTTTTAGTCGAAACAGGGTAAAAAAGCTTGGTTTTTGCCCTGTTTAACACTTTTTTAACGCCATTTTAACAAATTTTAACAAATTTTTGGCGGGTTTTGAGAGGTTTAAAAAGTATTAAATAATTGATTATCAAATAACTAACTACAAACGGTCGATTTTTGGACCTTTTTATCCTTAACCAAAACGGCCCGGTTTTCCTTTTTGCGGGAGAACCAGGCCGTTTTGTTATATACAAATATACCGAAATAATCTGATAGATTGAACCGCCGTTGTCATTAAATAATGCTCCAGCAGATACTAATCAGGCACAAGATCCCCACTCCCTTATTGGGGATATACTTTGTATTTTTAAATAGATTGGTAAAAGCTTTGTGGGGTGCTTAAAACTTCAAATTCGCTTTAAGCCATTGCTGTACATCTTCCTGCATAATAACATTGGTAGGTAGTTGATCGTGTATCAGTTTTTCCATTTTATTGCCGGTATTGGCAAAACGGTAATCCCAAAGTATCATTAATTTGTTGATCAGGTAAACTACCTCATTGCCCTCATCCTTTGTAAACGGCGTGGTGTCCGGTTTACCGTTTACCCGCGGATCGTTTTGATTATATACGCTCCATTTGTAATCGGTATAATGTAAATTTCTTCTTGAAAAAAGGATCATGAGCTCAGTAATTTCTTTAAAGATACATATAATAGTTCAAATTGACGCCGAATTGACTCAGCCGGCCATCGCTCCGCTTGGTCGCCCGCTCATTGCCTTGGGCGTAAAGAGGGAACTTAAACTCGTCATTGCGAGGCACGAAGCAATCTCTAAACTCTACAGAGCTACTCTGTAAATCGGGGATTGCTTCGTACCTCGCAATGCCGCATGGATATATTTCCCACACCTCATTTTTCTCCGATTAATTTGTAATTTCAGCCTTGTATAACATCATTTACATGAAAAAAATATTTCTAATTACCATTGCCGCTTTATTAAGCACTGCCGCCATAGCGCAGGATAAAGAAAAGCCCATCTATTATTCCATATCTTTTCCCAACGCCGCGCATCATGAAGCAGAAGTTGTGATGACCGTGCCACAGGCCCCTATGAGTTTGCGTTTCCGGATGAGCCGTTCATCAGCAGGGCGTTATGCCACGCATGAGTTTGGCAAAAACATCTATAATGTTAAAGTAACCGCTATAGACGGTACCGAGATCCCTTTTACACAAATAGAGGGCGACCTGTATGAAGTTGGCCAACATCCAGACAATATCAAAATAAGTTATACCCTGTTTGGTAACTGGACCGATGGCACTTATGCCAGTATTGATCCCAGTCATGCCCACCTGAATATGCCTGCGGCTTTTGCCTGGGTATTGGGCCAGGAAAAAAGGCCTGTAAAGTTTGAATTTAATGACCTGGAAAAATACGGCTGGAAGGTATCCACCCAACTAAAACCCGAAGGTGCCAACGTGTACAGCGCGCCTAACCTGCAATACATGATGGATAGCCCGACGGAACTGGCCAATTACAAAATAGCCAGTTGGGACGTGACCAATACCGACGGCAAAAAAGAAAAAATAAACGTGAGTATCCACTCTGACGATGACCAGGCCGCAGTGGATAAATTTGGCAAAATGGTACAGAAATTGGTACTGGAGGAGAAAGCCGTTTATGGCGAGCTGCCTACCTATGATTATGGCGAATATACTTTTGTGACCGATGTATACCCAACCAACTCGGGTGATGGGATGGAGCACCGTAACTCCACCTGTATTGTTTACCCGGTTGATAAGGTTGCCGGTAATGAGGATGGCCTGCTGGGCATATTTTCGCACGAATACTTCCACAGCTGGAATGTAAAACGCATCCGTCCAAAATCATTGGAGCCCTTTAATTTTGATCATGCCAACATGAGCAGCGAGCTTTGGTTTGCCGAAGGTTTTACCCAGTATTATGGCGACCTGCTGCTTACCCGCGCCGGATTTACCCCGCTTGATGATTATACCCGTACACTGGCAGGTCTGGTTAACCAGATCCTAAATACACCGGGAGCCGCTAAATATCCGGCTACACAAATGAGCCGCTACTCGGTATTTGCCGATGCCGGGGTATCTATCGACCCGAACAACAATACCAACGATTTTACCAGCTACTACACCTATGGCGGCGCCATAGCACTGGCGCTGGATATGCGCCTGCGTGGTGATTTTAACCTTACGCTTGATGATTATATGCGCCAGGTTTGGTTAAGCCGCGGCAAGGTCATGAAACCATATACCATCCCCGATCTGCAAGCCGATCTGGCTAAGGTTACCAACAACCCTAAGTTTGCCGCCGATTTCTTTAAACGCTACATTTACGGTACCGATAAAAACAATTATGAGGAATTGTTGAATAAAGCCGGACTGGTATTGCGCAAAGTGCAGCCGGGTAAAGCATGGGCAGGTTCATTGTCTACTAACGCAGGTCGTGGCCGTTCGGGTCAGCCGCGTGCCGCCGGGGCCGAAGGATTGCCCATCCTATCGAGCACCATTATAGGTACACCGGTTTACAAAGCGGGCTTAGATGCAGGTGATATTATCCTGAAAGCCGATGGCCAAACCATCGCCGATCCAAAATCGTTTAGTGATGTACTGGCCGGCAAAAAACCGGGCGACAAAATAACCGTGAACTATAAAAACCGCACCGGCGCTCATGAAACTACCATTACACTGGAAGAAAGTCCGTATTTTGAAGTAGTTACTTACGAAAAAGCAGGCAAAACGCTTTCGAAAGAACAGGAAACTTTCCGTAATAACTGGTTACAATCAAAAGTTAAATAAACACCTCACCCCAACCCCTCTCCAAAGGAGAGGGACTTAAAGGGCATGATGAATAAATAGTATAAAATGAGGGTGTCACCCTGAGCTCCGTCGAAGGGTTGAGCGCAGAGGCCACACCACCATGCTTAAACCTATGGTCGGTGTTATCACCGCACCATTAACACCAACCACAGGCAAAAACAAAATACTCAAAATGAAAAAAATCGCCATAATAACCGCCCTTTTAGCCGTATCAACCTACAGCTTTGGGCAAGACGTGAACAAACTTATTAACCAGGATGATGTAACACGCATCATCAAAACCCTGAGTGCTGATGATATGCAGGGCCGCGCAACTTTTACGCCGGGCATCGAAAAAGCAGCTCAATTTATTGAGGGCGAATATAAAAAAGCAGGCTTAAAACCCCTTGCCGGGAATGCAGGCTATCGTCAGAATTTTACGATGATACGCTCGACACCCATAAAAACAACCGCGGCTATAAATGGCAAAGCTATTGTGCCCGATAGCGTTTTCACCATTGGCAGCGCAGCCTTTACCTGGGCCAGCGACAAGGATGTACAGGTGGTAAACGTAACCGCCGACAAAAATTTCAGGCAGGAATACGTGGAAGCTCAAAAAAGCGGCAAAAAAACGCTGTTGATCATTGATCCCAAATTTCAGAGCTTGTTTAAGCGCGCCCATGATGCTTATAGCAAGAGGGGTAGCGTAAGCTTTAAGGGCAAAACCGCATCACCTATGGCACTTGTATTGGGTAAGTTTGATAACATCACTTCGTTTGATATCAGCTACGAGAACAAAAGCGAAGAGCTGCCTTTGTTTAATGTTGCCGGTATCATCCCCGGTAAAACCAAACCAAACGAATTTGTGGTTTTCTCAGGGCATTATGACCACCTGGGTATCCTCAAAGCTATGGAGGGCGATAGCATAGCCAACGGTGCCGACGACGACGCATCGGGCACCACAGCAGTGATATCCTTAGCCAAATACTACAAAAAATTAAATAATAATGCCCGTACGCTCATTTTTGTGGCCTTTACTGCCGAGGAGATTGGCGAATACGGCTCGCAGTATTTTGCCACCCAGGTTGATCCGGATAAAGTGGTGGCCATGTTCAATATCGAGATGATAGGCAAGGCTTCTAAATTTGGTGAAAACTCGGCCTTTATCACCGGCTTTGATCGTTCCAACTTTGGCACTATCCTGCAAAATAACCTGAAGGGAACCAAATTTGAGTTTCACCCCGATCCATATCCGGACCAAGACCTATTTTACCGCAGCGATAACGCGTCCCTGGCAGAAAAAGGCGTACCTGCCCATACTATCTCAACCGACCAGATAGATATTGATAAACTGTATCATACCGTAAAAGATGAGTTTAGCTCGCTGGATGTAAATAACATCACCTCTACCATCCGGGCCATAGCATTAAGCTCACGCACAATCGTTTCGGGCAAGGATACACCGACAAGGGTGCCGAAACTGGAAAGATAGCAAACAGCGTTGCGGTTGTCGACTCAACCCGGCATCGCTGCGCTTGCCGACCCTCTCTTCGCCTGCGGCGGAAAGAGGGTGAAAGCATCATACTCTGCACGCGTCATTGCGAGGTACGAAGCAATCTCTACATAAGCAGATCCGCTCTGTATAGTTTATAGATTGCTTCGGACCTCGCAATGACGTAATTTATTAATAAAAATCCCCTCTTTCCGCCGCAGGCGAAGAGAGGGTCGGCAAGCGCAGCGATGGTCGGGTGAGTCGACTCGTCGATAAAACATATCTCTACATGAAACACATTCCCAAAATAGCGGTTGTCGGGCCTGAATCAACGGGAAAGTCAACCATGTCTGATTATCTGGCCGCGCATTATCATACCATCGCCGTGCCCGAGTATTCCAGGGAGTATTGCGCCGCGCTTACCGGGCCTTGTACCTGGCAGGATGAGATCAATATGTTTCAAGGGCAACTGGCGCTGGAAGCCGCCTTACTACCCAAAGCCAATAAACTCCTGATATGCGACACCACCTTTTTAACCGTGAAAATATGGAGTGAGCACATGTTTGGCCAGGCACCGCAGGAGGTACTGGACGAATTGCCCAAACATCCTTACGATTTTTATTTACTCTTAGATATCGACCTGCCCTGGCAGGACGATCCCCTGCGTAATTTCCCCGAATTACGCGAACATTTTATGGCCATATGGCATCAGGAACTTGCAGCGCTGCAGGCAAGTTATGTGGTGATTTCTGGTATAGGAAACGACCGATATGAAAACGCGGTAAAGGCTATTGATGCTTTCTTGACCGCTGATTGATGTGATTTCATTGATTACGCTGATTTTTTTGATTTTATCTTGAAAGTGTAACAGTGTTGAATCCCCCCTGAAATCTTTAAATCATATCTCAGACAAATCAACGACATCCGCGTAATCATCTTAAATCAACGGTCAAGAACGCCTATTTTTAAAGAAAATTATTATTCGTGCAAATTATTTTTCACCGTGATGCAACGTTGCTAAAAATGATGCGTCATTTAATCTGAAACCTGATCAGAAATTTGGAAGCCATATATGTAGATAAGCATTATAACCTGGTGGTTGAATGCAAACAGGGAAGCAAAAAGGC
>Ga0105239_10009287_pt1 | contig 11115 bp, 13 predicted proteins | sample KBSC44metaG_FD_92761 | JGI IMG/M metagenome (GOLD analysis project Ga0105239, IMG submission 92761) | Corn rhizosphere microbial communities from Kellogg Biological Station, Michigan, USA - KBS C4-4 metaG | ecosystem: Host-associated > Plants > Roots > Rhizosphere > Soil | place: Michigan, USA...
AGCAGATGCTCGAGGAGATGGTCCAACCTCTTGCCTTGATCGGCAAGGAGAAGGCATACGACATCACCCTCGTAGTTAGCGGTGGTGGTCTAGCTGGACAGGTTGACGCAATCAAGCTTGCTATTAGCAAGGCGCTGAGTGCTCAGAACGAAGAACTTCGTTCTACTCTAAAGAAAGCCGGCCTCCTGAAGCGCGACCCACGCGAAAAGGAATCAAAGAAATACGGCCTACGTTCTGCACGTAAGCGCGAACAATTCTCGAAGCGCTAGTTTACGCAAACGCAATCAAAAACACCCAGCATACGACTGGGTGTTTTTGTGTCGCATAGGTCACAGCAGTGTGCACCTATACAGTACGGTATTCGGTCAGAGGCGTGGGCGTAAAAGAACTATCTGTCATACCGGCGCAATTATAACAAGATGCTACAATATTCACATTCGGATACGCTACAAAAGAAGGGTGGTGTCGTGCCCGACAACTTACAGGGGAAGCCCTCTCCCAATGGAGTATGGGTCTCCGTCTCGCTCCATGAGCTCACGCCCGACAGAGCTCAGCGAATCTGCAGGCAGCTGCTGGACCTCCACGATTGGAGCTCATACTTTACAGGGGCTAATAGGGTCGCTTTCCGGTATGACTATCAGCAAGGGGAGCACAGTCGCGCCGCGAGGACGATATCGCTGCTGAAGCAAGCGGGTGTCACAGATCGGGCCATCACAACGTTCGACATCTGGCGCACTACGCTTCGTCTTTCACAATCTCTGAGTGAGGAGCAGGCAACAAGCCTGTCTACCGATCTCAAGAGGATGCTGCAAGTATTCAACGTGACTATCACCGCCGATGCGATACTCCACGTCGAGTTCAGAGGCGAACCAGCCACTGGGGCGTTACGACAGGTCCGAAGGCTCGTTAAGCGTCACACCACGTGACGATACGTGCGTCCGAGGGGCCTGCCGCAACACAGGGCGGGCCCCTCGGAGCAAAAGATATGCTACACTAACTACAGTATGAACAGAGACAGAGTCCTCACAGGCATCCGCAGCAATGGCGAGCCACACATTGGCAATTACCTCGGCGCGATACTGCCGATGATCGAGATCCAGAAGGCGCATAGTGACACACACGATATGTTTTTCTTTGTGCCCGATCTTCATTCATTCACCACGCCCATCGACCATAGCACGTTATACGAGCACACGCTTCGTAATCTCAAATATTTCGTCGCGGCTGGCATGGATTTCTGGGCACCTGGCGCATGTTTGTACCGACAGAGTTATATTCCGGCGCACTCTGAGCTTACGTGGATCTTGGACTGCTTCACGTATATGGGCGAGGCGAGCCGGATGACCCAGTTCAAAGAGAAAGCTGGCCTGCTCGTCCAAGAGAAAATGCATGAGGCGGGCATAGGTGTAACCGAGGATCAAACCTTTAACCGCTACCAGCAAGCATTAGTCTCTGGGGCATTTGAAGAGAAAAGCGTCAGCCTCGGCCTCTTCAACTATCCCGTCTTGATGGCCGCCGACATCTTGCTCTACAACGCTCGCTACGTGCCGCTTGGTGACGACCAGAAACAACACCTCGAGCTGGCGCGCAACCTAGGCCAGCGTCTAAACAATAAGTTTCAGGATGTATTCCCAGATGGCGTCTTTACCGTCGTGCCCGAGAGCTGGCAGAAACAGCTCGAATTCGCCCAGCGCGACAGTGGCGTGCGCATTCGCAGCCTGCGCAACCCAGAGAAAAAGATGAGCAAATCGGTTGATGATCCGGCCGGCACTATCGCCATGACCGACGAACCCGCCAAGGCTGTCAAGAAAATCATGAGCGCCACGACTGATAGTGTGGGAGAGATCAACTTCGACTGGGATAAGCAGCCGGGCATCACGAACTTGCTACAGATGCTTGCATTGCTCAGCGAACGACCAGTCTCTGAAGTCGCCGACGAATGGAAGGGCAAAACAGGCTATGGCGATCTCAAGAAAGCCGTCGCCGAAAAGGTCGAGACGTTTCTGCGTGATTTCCAAACAAAAGTCGCCGCAGTCGATGAAGCTAAGCTCATGGCCAAGCTCGAAGAAGACGAGCGCGTGGTGAACAACATTGCCGAGGCAACCCTTTTGCGCGTGCAACAAGCCGTCGGCCTGCGTCCGAGGAGTTAGCGGAGTTGAGCGACCTTCGGTTTATCGCTGAGACAGAAGGGGAGCGCGTGGATGCGTTCCTTGCTGCTGTGGCGCCCGAGCACTCGCGCTCCTTCTGGCAAAAGCGCTGCGAGCAAGGGGCTGTGACTGTGAGCACCAAGGTTGTAAAGGCAAGCTACAAGCTTCAGCCCGACGATATCGTCGAGGTGTCGCTTCCCGAGAAACCGATATTCGCCGACCAAAAGCTGCCGATCGTCTACGAGGATGACAACGTGATCGTCATCAACAAGCCTGCCGGCATTCTCACACACGCCAAAGGCGCCGAGAGTCACGAGTTCACCGTGGCAGACTTCGTCCGCCCCAAGACAACCGACGGACTCGAGACAAACCGCCCTGGTATCGTCCACCGGCTCGATCGAGGGACGTCAGGGATCATCATCGCTGCCAAGAATCCAGAAGCCAAGCGCTGGCTCCAAGGTCAGTTCAGCAAACGTAACGTCAAGAAAACATACATCGCACTTGTCGACGGCCACCTGCGTGAGCCCCAAGCAATCCTGCGCTTGCCCATCGAGCGTAACCCCAAGAAACCCCAGACATTTCGCGTCGGTCCCAATGGCAAGTCCGCCGAAACCGCCTACAAAGTAGAAGAGTCCTTTGCCGACAATGACCTCGTCGAGCTCAAGCCGCTCACTGGGCGCACGCATCAACTGCGAGTCCACCTCAATTATGTGGGCCACCCGATCATCGGCGACCCAGTCTACGGACGTGACGCGCCCCGGCTTGGCCGCATGTTCTTGCATGCGCAATCGCTCGAGCTGACCCTGCTATCGCGTGAGCGCAAGGTCTTTACCGTGCCGCTTCCGACCGAGCTCCAAAAGTATCTGGACGATCTACGATAATGTTTGGGCATCTCCTTCTTCGCGAATCAGTTCAAGTCGCCGCCAAAGCGCTAGCCGCCAATCCACCACAGGGTCTGCTCCTCGTAGGCCCCGAAGGGATGGGGAAATACAGCCTAGCCATGGCGCTCGCCGAGCAACTGGTCGATCATCCCACCAGCAGCCGCGTCATTGCGCCCGACGACAAAGGCACGATTACGATCGAGAACATTCGTGAGCTCTATAAATTCACGCGCGCCAAGCAAGGTGGCCGACAGGTCATTATCATCGAGCACGCTGATCGCCTGAGTATCGAGGCCGAAAATGCCTTCCTCAAGCTTCTAGAGGAACCGCGCGACGGACTCACATTTATACTGACCGCGGTGAAGCTCGAGGCATTGCTGCCCACTATTTTGTCACGAGTTCAGCCCATTACCATGCAGCCGCTACCAGATGAGGCAATTCGTCGCTTCGTGGTTGGCAGAAAGCCTGGTATCGCAGCGACGGACCTCTCGCAACTAGTCTTCCTCGCACAAGGCCGGCCGGGTACAGCAGTAGCGCTCCTGGATGAGAGCACCCTCTCAAAACAGCGCGAACGAATGCAGATCGTCAAACAACTTATTGCCGGCAAACCGTATGAGCGTTTTCGCATCGCCGCCAAACTCTCAGCCAGTCGCGAGGACACTATCCAAACCCTCACCGCCATGTCACATGTGGTCGAAGTGCAGCTCAGTTCAGCATCATCGCGAGCCCAAGCGTTGCGTTGGGTAACACTTGCCGATGCTTTGGGAGAAACGCTCCACACACTATCGCACAACGCAAATGTACGCGCGCAGCTGTTATACCTATTCAGTCGTTACTAGTATAAGTTCAAATAAAGAGGGGCTCGCCCGAACCGCGCGTGATGCGCGGACGGGCAAGCCCCACGGCTCCTCAGCGGTCGCTGCGGAGGACGGCCATCGGGTCCCCGAACAACTTGTTCAGGGTGACCATGGCCGCCGCCAGGATCAGCGCGATGATCGCGGTGATGATGGCCGAGACCAGCCCCTGGATGGCCATCAGGCTCAGCAGGGTCAGACCGCCCAGCGGGATGAGCACGGCGTTCTGGTTTCTGATCTCCTGGCGGGTGAGGGCTCGCTTCGACATTGGTGCCTCCTCAGACACTCGTGGATCGATTAATGTTTATATTAGCATAAGATCATAGAAATGTCAATAACTACTTGTTCAACGACCAATTTGCTATACTATAAGGAATAATGTATTCATTACTCCTACTTGCAGCACTTGGAGCATTAACCATTCGGATCTTCTTCCGCACTGACGAAGAACCGGATTTGATTTTGAGTTCTAAGCTTGGCGACCACTTGGACAAACTCTGGCAAATTGCCCACCAGGGTATTGTCGAGCAGAAATACCTTCGCGCCGAGAAAGCTCTGCTGACGATTCTGCGCGTCGACGAGCGCAACGCCACCGCCTACAACCGCCTAGGCATTCTGTACGCCAAGCAACGAGCCTACACCGACGCTATCGAATGTTTTGAGATTGCCCAGAGCCTTGAGCCAAGCGCGTCCAGCCTGCACAATGTTGGCCTCATCTACTACGAGACCGGCCAGCACGACAAAGCATCTATCGCCTTCGAGCAGGCGATAGAAATGGAGAGCGGCTTGGCGGCTCGCCACATTGCCTATGCGAAGGTTCAAGAAAAACTCGGCCATACCAAGAAAATGATCGAGGCACTGGAAAAAGCCGTTGAACTGGAGCCAAATCCGCAGTCGCTAACCATCTTGGCCGATGCATACGAACGTACCAACGAAGCCGAGCTGGCGCTTGCTATCCGCGAAAAGCTTCGGCGCATTGCCGAAAGTGCCAACAACAGCCGCAAAATCCGTCAGCCGCGCAAAGTGGTGATGTAAATATAGTTGCAATAAATTTATTACATTGTATAATTATAGATGACACACAACACCGGAGCCCTGGCTTCGGGCGTTTTGTGTAGTAATACACTCTCTACGAACTATGTGGGCAACATCTGTCCGCGCTACCCTAGGAGAACCATGAGCGTACAACATCGGCCGTCCGGCGACCCCAAAGAGGTTGTCGTGCTGAAGGCCACGTGTACGACGACCGAAACCGTGGTCTGGCCAATCGACTCTCGTACCGGCTATCCGCTCCACATCGTGAAATGGGGCGGCGAGCTGTACCTGCCGGTCGAGTCCGCCCTACAAGTGGCGATCGGCGTCTACAACGGCAGCGCAGAGTGGCGCGCCTATCCGGTCTACGCCGGTGAGGCCAACATTCACGTCAACGGTCCTTCGCGGCCCGACCAGTGCTCGACCGATCACATGTGGGAGGTGCAACCTCAGGACCACGTGATCGTAGATGCGTTCCTGGGGCGGGACACCCAACCACTGACAGTGATGCCGTACAGCCAAACCTACAAACTGGGCAAGGCGACGCCCATCACTAACACGAGGCCCAACCAGCTACGCATCTTCGAGCGCGTCCAGGCCTCCGGAAGCATGCCTCGAGGTAAACACAGCCCCAGCCGGCACGTCAGCATGAAATTCGACGACGTACGAGGGCGCGATGACAACGACACCGGCGTCACATACAACCCCACGGCGCCCCTGATCGCCCGGCTGTGGCTGGAGTCCCGCCGAGACATGGCCGGTGTTCTGCGCAGCGCGAAGCGGCCGACCACGTGGTCTTGGGCGCCCGTGCAGTCTGGCTGGTTCAAAATGAGTGACTGATAACCTCTATAGTTCGTAGAAGCCGGTCGGCGGGCGAGTGGTCCATTCGACCCTCGCTCGCCGGCCACTTCTCGCTTTTGTGAACTTATTTTTTATGCCCCATGGCGTTGCGCTAACAGGGATAAAATGCTATGATCGTCAAGTATCGACGTATTCTTTCAAGGATAGTAACGTGTCACGCATGACCGTTCGCACATTGCATACGATTTTGCCGATGTAGCTCAGTGGTAGAGCGGCTGTTTTGTAAACAGCGGGTCGTGGGTTCAAATCCCTCCGTCGGCTCCATGAGCTGGGATAGCGAAGTGGTCAAACGCATCTGACTGTAAATCAGACGACTTAATGTCTTCGGGGGTTCGACTCCCTCTCCCAGCACCAGAACTTATATTTGATAGGCAAGCGCTAAATTGTTTGCCTATCGCCATGGTTTGCTCTCAAAGAAATATAATGCTATAACCACTCTATTGGGCTACTCCTTGCCCATGTTCGGGCATACCTATGCAGGCTTCACAGACTTCTACGCGGAGGAGATAAGTGAGCGCCAACGATACGGCGGCCAAGCAAGCGCAAGCCGTCAGACGATTCCAACGAGAAAAGAATCGGAAGATTGAGGCTCTCATCCAGCTCTTTCTCCAAAACCCGGATCTACCCATCGAGGCCATGATACGGGAGTTCAGCACGGTCCTCGACGCCACCGACGGACGCATATATCTCGAGTAAGTAGCCCGCGATATGAGCGCCAATGCGAGCCTGACAGCTCGACAGCGCGGCGCGCGGACGCAGCGGCTACGCACGCGAGAGCGACTCATCAAGGCGGCAATCCACCTCATCATAACCGACCAGAGTTGGTCGAGTGGAATCAATTTTCTTGAGAGGGTAGCCGCAATCGTGGAGTGCAGCGTTCCCAGCGTATGTGCCTACTTCCCCAATAAGAATGAGTTGCTCTGGGCTGCCTACGATCGGCTGCTCAAGCACCGCCTTCCTGTGGCTAACAAGAAGTAATCAGTTCGCCCGAACGCACCACCACGAAGCCCCGCTCTGCGCATGCTATTGAAGTGCGCCGCACCGAGCGGGGCACTTCAATACACACTATTTATTGGACGACGATCGTACCTTTTTGCGCTGGATTCAGATGGTTGTGGTAGCCATGTGTGCCCTTAGTGATAACCTTAAACGTCGCACTCTGACCAGGTGAGAGCTCACCGACGTTTAGCTCGGGATCATCGGTATGGACCGGATGCGGGTCGGAGTCGAACTGGACGCTTTGTGATGATGTATTCTTGAGCGCAACGGTATCGCCCGACTTAACCGTAATAGTGCTTGGACTATAGCCGCTATCGCTGTAGGTTATGGTTGCGGCGGCCTGCGACACATCGCCAGCCGATGGGGCGGATGAGTTGGACGACTGCTGGGCGGCGGGATGCCCATTCTGCATCCACCACAATGCTCCTCCGACTACAACCACCACAAGAATGACAATACCAATAATATTTTTCTTCGGCATAAAAGCCCTCCCTTTGTAGGTTCATCATATCAAATTTAAGCCGGCATCAAAACGCTGAAAGCTTTGTTACTCTTGTGAAAAAGTTCAAAAACGGATAGAATAGTCCCTGTTATCTGCACGTACTATGCCCCGATAGCTCAGCGGTAGAGCACTTCCATGGTAAGGAAGGGGTCCCGGGTTCAAGTCCCGGTTGGGGCTCCATGTTGCTGAACTAATTCACATCTGTTATAATACATTTCAATAAGGACGAACGAATGGCTAAGAAGAATCAAAAGCGCAAGACCGTACGCCTGGTATCAGCCTCTGGTGCCACGTATTACACAACTCGCCGTGCCGATGGCGAAAAGCTTAATGGGGTTCGAAAATTCGACAACAACACCCGCCAAGTTGAAAATTTCGACGAATACGGCAAGAGCCTCGGTCGCAACGAAGTAAAGAAGCGCAAGTAAGCGCTTCTTTCTTTGTGTAGCTATTTGATATACGGCTACTTGCTGTCGTGGACTTGCATATCTTTCAACTCAAGTGTTGCTTTATCGAGCTGGCCAGCTAACCATGTTCCGACGCGTAGCATTTCTTGCAGCAGATGAGGTGTCACGGCAGTAGGATTCTCGGCATACACGAGCACACGGTCACGATCAATCTCGTAGTCGAACTGCTTGAAATGATGTGCCAACATCGCCGCAATGTCGCCACTAAGCATCGCCTCGATCTCGTCAAACTTGTCGGCCGGTGCAAAGACGCCGAAGGTGCGTGCGAACAGCGGGTTCACTGGAGCGAATATCGTACTGGCATTACTCATATTGGCGAATCTCATGAAAAGCGTCATGTAGAATGTCTCGTCATGATGGTTACCGTCAATAAAAACTTGCGGCAACCCGCCGCGTTTCAGGTCGACTTGCATGATCAGCCACGTGTAGTGCGACGGCGGCTGCTCTGGGTAGACCAGCGTGTTGCGGCGCTCGACGAGGCTGATATCATGATTCTTGAACTCACCAACACAAAAATGACGATCAACATGCGTCGCCGAAACCGTGATACCTCGAATCAGCTCATGCTCGTCCTCGCGCTGGTTGACGTAGCCAAAGTATACAAGGCCAAACTTGTGGGCAAACCTCTTGATCACTTTCTTGGTCGCCAGCTCACGGCCCATCGATAGGGGGTGCGCTAATAATTGTACCAACAACATACCTATGCGTCGTGCCCTTCCGCGGCGCGAATTTCGCGCATCGGTTCACTGAGAAGATCGATAGCCGTGTTCACAAACTCAGCCTGGCTCCACGCCAATGGAGCAACCGACAGGAAGGCGTGCGTGTACGGGTTGATCTGTTCGGACAGGACACCAGAGGGAAGCATCTGCTGCTGTACCCAAGTAAAAATCTTATGCGCCTCGCTGGCGCGGTTTGTTTCTAGGTAGTATTGCGCCTGCCATAGCGTGCAGATGAACCACGGATTGCCCATGCTGTCTTCCTCAACGCGGTCGTAGGCATCGTGTTCGTAACGCGGCAGCGGTATAACTTCCTGGTCGACACGAAAGACGCGTTGGATAGTCTTGAAGCTGTTTTGAACTTCGGTGGAGTCAAGATCGAAAAGGCCGAACATAAACGCGCCATAGAAACTCGAGACGTCAATCGTATCGTCATAGAGCAGATCGCGCTTGGCATCGGCCGACTTGTGGACGTATCCTTTGTAGAAGAATTCCTTGTCTGGATTGTAAAGCATGCTCGGTGCGGCGGCTCGCATTTCGTCGGCGACATTTTGCCAACGCACGGCGTCATCGTTATGCTCGGCTTCCTCAGCGAGCTTCACCGCCGACAGCAGGGCTGCGTACGTGACGGCCGTACTGTACGTCGTGGTCAGAAACTTTTCTTCCCACAGGTCGTACGTGGCATGAGGAAGTTTGGTTGTCTCATCGATGTAGCTTGCCATGAAGTCAGCCATCGGCTTGATAAGCGAATCGTAGAATTCGTGCAGGACGCCCTTATCGCCCGTGACTCCATAATATTGACCAAAGAGAAATACGACAATCGCCGTCTCGTCTTCCTGGATCGGCGCAATACATCGCTCGCCCACGATGTATGGGTGCCAGCTGCTACCAGGGGCGCTGTCTGGTTGATATTTGTGCATGAGGTAGCCGTCTTTGTGGAGGCCGGTCCGACAAAAGTCGAAAAATGCCGTCAATTCATCACGATAGCCCAGACGCAACAGCGGCCACAGCACAAACGATGCGTCGCGCGGCCAACAATAGGCGTACTCGTCGCGCGAATAATTCTTCATGGTCGTGTCCGTGCTGGCGATAACGCCACCATGCTTATCGATGTGCGATTTTAGCACAAGCAAACTCTTGCGAACCGCGGTCCGAGACTCTTCGGGCATCCGGCTGATAGTCTGCTCGGCTGGCGCTAGCCATTGTTGCCAGTAGGTGTGCGTAGCTTTGATGTGCTCGAACACGCTTTCTTTCTGGATACTGCCATGGAGGTCGATCGCGGCCTGTTGCGTCTTGGCCGCTGCGATCCAGTAGGTCACACGCGTCGAACCATGTGCTTCGAGCCGCTGATTGAAGCCGATGACCGAGTCGACTGTGCCGTGCTCGACATTATTGCCCGCCAGGAGGCCATCCTCTGCATCACGATACGTCCCCTCATCTGCGCCCAATGTGTACACGCCAACGGAATGTTGATCGAACGGCTTACCATGCATATCTTGTCCGCCAACCACAAATGCGCGGCGTCCTTTGTAGTGCAAAATAGCCGACTGACCCGGCAAATACTGTGCCGTGTCACCGTCTAGGCTGTTATAGATCAAAAACATTTGGTGCATAAAGAGCCGCACCTCGCGCTCCCGGCCAAACTCGTTGATAATGTGAATGTTGCGCAAGAAAGCATGTTCGTGCGCATCGACCGCGTCCTGGAATTCCAGCGTGACACCAAGTTCCTTATTGGCGGCGCGAATCTGGCCGATAAGCGTATTGTCGTAATAGTCTGCCTCGATGGTCCACGTGCCATCGTCCAGCCAGCTAAAATGATTCTCGACCCAGACGCCGACACGATGCCGCAGATGATTGGCCATCGAATGATTCTCGAGTCCAACATATGGATAATAAAAGTCGTGCACCTCGCCAAAGTAGTTGATGCCGACGTGCATTGTGCCGTTACTGAGAACTATTGGCCGTGCCATGATTCGCTCGCACCCTCCCGTGCTTTGATGGCGCGCAGGCGCACATCTCGCAATGCGTTACAAAAAGCTATAAATCCATCGTACGGTGACGAATACGGACTGAAGTACGCGTGGACGTCGCCGTCGCTGAAGTACTTCGTACACATATAGTATACGTGGTCTGAGGTCTGGAGGCGACGCCAATCGTCGATAAGTTGGTGGTCACCAGAGGCCAAAATGTCATTTTCCATACTGTAGAGTTCGGCAATGGCTTGTTGTTGCATCGCGTTGCCGACCCAGGCGCTCAGGTCACGTTCGGCGTCAGCCCATGTGACAGTGTTCGGAACATCGATGGTATCAACAGGCTCGAAAGCGTCGATGGCGCCGCTGACGGTCATGAAGCTATTGCTCTCATGTTTCAAGAATTCGACCGGCAAATGCTCCAGAAAGTCAAAGATGCCGGTCTCGTGCCACTGATGCTCGCCAAACGTTTCGTAGTCCATGAAGAGGTCAATGTTCGTCTGGGCGTCATCCAGATCGTTGGCCCACTTCACAAACTTCTCGGCAGTCAGCGGCCACTCACTCCATTGCTTGTCCGAGAAACGAAAGGCGATGTCATCGCTCATACGGTAATTCTTCATCAGCAGACGAATATTCTCGGTGTAGCGCGGACGGTAGACAAAGTTCGGGCTGCGCCAGCCCAGGAT
>Ga0105239_10009289_pt1 | contig 11113 bp, 11 predicted proteins | sample KBSC44metaG_FD_92761 | JGI IMG/M metagenome (GOLD analysis project Ga0105239, IMG submission 92761) | Corn rhizosphere microbial communities from Kellogg Biological Station, Michigan, USA - KBS C4-4 metaG | ecosystem: Host-associated > Plants > Roots > Rhizosphere > Soil | place: Michigan, USA...
CATCCGCACGTCTTCGCGCCGCACTACGTTCCGCCGGGCCGGGATGCGGCGGTGGCGCAGTACACCATCGACCTGCGCTTCCGCAATCCCTATCCCTATCCGCTGCGCATCCACACCGACGCGCACGGCGACACCCTCGACATCCGGCTCTACGGCGCGAAAAAGCCGCCCCAGTCGGCCCAGATCACCTCCGACATCCTGGAGACGATCACCCCCCAGAACCTGACCCGCGTCGCCTATCGCTCCGACTCCCACGCCGGCAGCGCCTACCTGCGCAACCCCGGCGCGACCGGCTATCGCGTCGTCACCTACCGCATCCTCTCCAAAAAAGGCCAGGAGACCACCCGCGAACGCCTCGGCGACGACACCTACCAGGCCATGAACCACATCGTCCAGGTAGACGACATCGCCGCCCAATAAGGATACGTAGGGCACTTCATCGAGTTATATTTAGGAGAGAAGCCCTGACTGTCCTCATGGCTTCTCTCCTAATTCAATGTCCTTTACGACCAACTACAGCAGACTTGATCATGGGGATCCTAGCTTTGTCAGAATTTCCTCTAATTGGTCAAGAGAAAGTTTTTTTGAGATTCTCCTCTCGTATATCTGCATTAGATCCACAATTCCAATTTCACAAACTCTGACGTCATCATCCGCATGCCAGAACATAGAATTACCCTGTGTTATGATCCAAACGCGCTTATTGTTATTGGCATGCACGCTTTTACTTTTGTGATCGGGCAATCTAATCCGGCCGCTGTTGAGTTGATTAACGTAATTCTCAATCTGTTGAGCTTTGTCATTCTGCTTGTTAGCATTTAAGGTAGCGTCATAAATGACCGCCAGATTTCTCAGGATAAAAAATCCATCAGAACGGCCCGCTGAATTAGGCCTCGGGATCTCGTACAAGTCATTTATACCGATGACTCTCAATAGATCATGAGTGCGATCCTCGAAAACCTTCCAATCGTTCGTTGAGGTCATTTCATCGAAAAATGGTATATGGTATTTTGAGGACTGCGAATTGGGAGACATAATAGCGGGCACGGTGAGTACATCTGGATCATCGAACGCTTGATAGAGTTTGTTTGCATCACTGCCCTCAAGAAAAAACTTCGGTTTTTCAGGAAAAACGTCTTTTAATTCCACTTGCGGCTTTTTGATAATTTCATTTGTGACGAGTTGCACCCTCGCTTGAATCGGATATGGTTTGTCCCACGCTGTTGTATCTAGATCTTCGCCAGCCTGAACGACGCGCCAAATTCCATGCACCGTTTTTGGATTATTGACATTATAGAGAACAGCAAAATCGTCTATACGAATTTCATTTAGTGGCCGCTGTTTTGGGCTGCCAAATAGGGCTTTCTGAATGCAGGCTTTGTATGTAATATTACTGCATTGAAAGATGTGAATGCGCATTTTATCGTGTCCTTTTGAGCAAGCAGTATCAGAGCCAAAGGATGTTATAGGCGGCTTAAGTTTTGAACTGACCTGGGGTGGTCAAGGGACGTAGTTCCTCGCTACGCGCCTTCGGCGGGCCGTCCTCTGGACGGGGTTACAGGAAAACCAAAGTGATCTTGCTTTCAGAGAACAAGTGCCCGCTTTAGCGGGTAATCGGTTGCTGCGCAACCTCTAGCGCAGGGCTTTAGCCCGGCGAGCATTCGGTAGGTTACTCGTTCCCCGAGGGGAAACCAGAACCGCTTATAAATTGGTGCAGGTCCATTAGTTCCAGTATATGTAACTTATCTTTTGGGCGTCCGGCAGCCCTTTTCATGGCAATGAGATCTTTTATCGAGGCGACGCGGATCTGCAATCCAAATACTTCCATTTCTACTGCTCGCTCCCAAAGGCCATCGAAATTGTCTACGCCGGGAGGTTCGGCCAGGAGGTCGATGTCACCGACATCCGTAACCAATGTGAGGTTTTGTGTATTCTTAAGGGTACGCAGATCGAAGAAGAAAGGCACGTCCGCTGGAAAGTCCCGCAAACGAACGTGATAGTGGTTTAATATCTCTACGAGGCCCGGCAAGCCTTCAGGATCTCGCGAGTAGCTGAAATCTATGTCGTCCGTGACGTGAGAACTGCCCTGCAAACGCATGGCCACCCCACCGATGATAACGAAACGGACACCGCTCTCCACCATCAACTCAATCGCTTTTTGGAAGTCGGTTTCCACGGCTTCGTTTCACCTCAGCAAAGAATTTGACTGCGGCCTGCAAACGCTCCAGCCGCTCTGTCGGAGTTCGACGCAGATTTTCTCGAAACTGCGACAGATCATATCCATTGGCGCCCTGCGCGCCAAATCCGGAAAGTGCGCGGTCGAGTTGTGCTTGTTGTTCCTCAGTCAGGGGAGGGCGCGGTTCTGTTTCAGACATGGGATGTGCTATCCGTTGGGTAGGTGTAGATCGGATCTTCGTCAAGCGCTGTGAATGCGGTCAACTCGCGCTCCGCCACGGGAAGATCAAGATCTGCTTCGTATTCCAGAAGAGCACGTTCTGCCTGTGCCTGAAGGATTTGTGCCCGTTCCTCTTTTGGCAAGGCAAGCAACTGGCGAGCAGTAGGAACTTGCAACTCCGGTTCCTCCAGCAATTCATTGGGAACGACTTCGACCGGTTTTCCCAACTGTGCCGCTTTGCGTTGCAGTTTTGCTTCCTGTTCATAGGTCAGTGTCAAACTCATCACGAACCTCCTGGTTTTCAGGCGTTAGGTATGCCGGATTATCTCGAAGCGACCTATTTTAATTATAGACGAGACACGCCATTTGCGCAAGGAAGCGCTAGCTGTTATCGCGAAACTAGGTGCTATTCCAACTAGACGACATTGCCGTACAGTATGCACTACAGGAGCTAAGATAGGTAGATGGCTAAACCAGACAAACAGAGAATTGGCCCGAGAATTGCATTTGTTTTCCTGCTCATACTGTTTCTCTCAATGGGGCTCTTGTTAGAGAAGGCGTATCGAAAAGCGCGTCAGCCGGAATGGAATCGTGCTCTGCTCGTTGCGATTCAACAGAACGACACACCCGCAGTGACCTCTCTGCTATCGGAGGGAGCCGATGCCAATGCGGACGACCCGCCACCGGATAGACGACTGATTTGGCAGCGCCTATGGGATCGTTTACGAGGGAAACCGCTGCCGCCGACTGGCAGGCCGGTCGCGCTCTTCTGGGCGGTTAAAGTAGGTAGCGAACACGGTGCTCCTCCTGATAACGCTGCTATGGTCCGAGCCTTGCTGGATGCAGGCTCTACGGTGAATGTCGCGGATGAATACGGTATAGCCCCTCTGATGTGGGCAGTCGTGCTGAAGAAGCGGGAAACTGTCAGGATGTTGTTGGAGAGAAAAGCCCGGGTGAACCTTGGCGACATCCAGGGAAATACGCCTCTTCACTATGCGGCGGAAACCTCTGATCCTTCCATCGTTCAGTCGCTGCTCGCCGGAGGCGCCGATGTCAACGCTCGTACTCTCAACGGCAAAACTCCCCTGCATACTGCGGCTTTCTGGGGACCTCCAGAGACGATTCGCCTCCTCTTAGCGCACGGCAGCAGGGTGAATGTTCGTGACTCCGATGGACAGACCCCTCTATCGGAGGCCGTCAGGGGGCAAAATGAGAGCTGTGTGAAACTGTTGCTCGCCAATGGAGCGCAGGTGGCTACCAGGGATAGCGAAGGCGATACTCCGCTCGCGTCGGCACAGTTTTACAGGGAGACCGCAATAGTCAACATGCTTCGAAAGGCAGGCGCCAGATGAATGGACGCCCCATCTCTACATAAGTGGGAGCGTTCACTCGCCCCAGGGAGAACCTTCGTGAGAAGTTCCTTCCATTCCTATTCCCGCAAGTTCCCCGTCTCCCCAGGTATGCCAGGACTCATATTGTTCGTCTATCGGCACTTCGATCTCTGTGCCATCTGCGAAGGTGAGGAGCAATGCGCCGGTCCGAAATGCTGTTAAGGAGGCGACAGGTTGGTGCAGTAGCGGCAACACAGGAACAGTCGAAAGAACCTGCTCCGGGATGACCCGATCGATATGTGAACCAACCCGCACGGTAAAGGGAGACTCAATATCAACCGTCAGGGAGCTATTGGTACGTAATAGCGTTGTTGGATCGATCGTCTCGTGTCCTCGCAGGAGGGTTAGTCGAACCTGATAGGTCAGGAGAATGCGATCGACGATATATTCGCTGAGATCCCATACGCGCCGGTCGGGAAATTCGGTGAGGCGGTCGCTCAAATTGTAATCCTCATTCGACTTCGGTCCAGAACCAGAGACATTCGGTGTCGAAACGTGCCCGCTCGGCGCTATTGTTGTGTTTCATGTTGATTTCGGGGCCGATCGCAAAGTCGTCTTTCCAGTGGGGGAGGTCCAGGAGCGCCTGCCGTAACTCTATTAACTTTGCGGTCCCGACATCAAGTGTCACAACGTTTTGGGAATCCAGTTCCAGATGCCAGAATTCGTCCTCGACTTCATTTCCGGCATAGCGGAGAAAGAGTTCTGAGGCGGGTTTCCAGGGGTGCCCAGGACCGACCAACATGTGTGCGGGCGTGCGTACCGGGATGCGCTTGTGGGTTTTTCCCTCTGTCGCCAGCATCCGATCTATCAGGTCGGCAAGACTGGTGCAGGCAGGAGCGTCCGCATTGAGATGCCAACCCTCCAGACCCCTGACACGCGGCAGATAGTGCCAGACATGCAGACGACCTTCCAGTTTCCATTGGTAGACGGTTCTTTCCATTCCCATTTCCTCGAACACAGTGTACCACGGGACGGTGAGGGGAAAGAATAGTCCCTGCGAGATCGGTCTGAGAGATATTTGAGATTGCGGCGGCTATAGGCGCGCTTGCTCGACCAAAATGGGTTTGAGAACTCGTGCGGTGCGGTCTGCAAGTTCGGGAATTTGCGAGAGGTAGTCCTGGTAGTGGGGAGTCTCGCGATGTGCGGTGACGGCGGTATCATCCACATAGAGTTCGTCGAGGATATAGCAGTCGGGTTGTGACTGATCCTGCCAGAGGTCCCAGCGCAGATTGCCCGGCTCTGCGCGACAGTGGGGCGCCATCCCGACGAGCAGAGTCTTCAGTTCCTCGGCCTTGCCTGGCCGGGCAGTGAGAATGGCAGTGACTTTAGTAGGCGAAAGCATGGAAAATCTCCTCTTGACGTTGTAGTGCGGCACCTGATGGTGGCTCTATCCCCGGCCTGCATGCACAGGAGGGAGGCCAGCCGCCGGACGCGTGCTCTCCGACGGCTGTCGCTGCTCCTCAGGCGGTTGTCGTAGCCCGCTCCAGCGCCTGGATGAGTCTCTCTGCGATCGGTTTGTCCGACCGCGGATTCTGGCCGGTGATCAGCTCGCGATCCTCGACCACATAGGGTTCGAAGTCGACGGGGGTTATGCTGACCGCGCCACCCGCGATATGCAGCGCCTCGGGCATGTGGAAGTACAGTTTGGCATGCAGGATATTGTCCTCGATGACCTCCTCTTCGGTACTGGAGAAGATCGTCATCTGATACCCTGCATACTGCCATCCTTGCGCCAGTTCGGCGGCTCTGGCCTTGTCGCCGGCGATCAGGGCGGCACGAAATTCCCGCGCATGGGGCATCGCCGCGACGCTGGCGATCGGGCCGTGGCACAGGAATGCACTCGGCTTCTGATGGATGTGGAAGTGCCGCACGATCTCGCCGACGTCCGGATCCTGCATGAGATCCACCACGGGTGCCTGACCCCCCGGAACGAAGATCGCTGCGTAGTTCTCCAGGCCTTCGTCGATCACCGATCGCAGCGTGCGCCCCTGATTCATCGAGGGATGGTCGGCGAAAAACGCCTTCGCTCGTTGATAGGCCGCGTCGTCACCTCCGAAATGCTGCGCTGAATCCGAAGCCTCGTCGATATGGGGTTTCGCGCCATTCGGCGTTGCGAGCAGAACGTCGTAACCCGCTTCGACCAATGCCATGGAAGGTACGACGGTCTCGTTGAGGTACTGACCGGTCGCTCCTGTGCCGCCACCCTGGACCTCGATCCTGGTAGCGTTGGAACCCATCACAAGCACTTTTCCCTTGCTCATCACTCTTTCTCCTGGTATTCATTGCGGAATCGTTCCGATCCCGGCGCGTATGCACGTTTGGTGCCTTTTGCTCTGGAAGGGCATGGGCTTCAGGGCTGTTTTACGGCTGCCTCCGCCGCCTTCTCGATCAGGGCGACCACGACCTTCGGATGCGAGAGGAACGCCACATGGCTCGACTTCACTTCGCTCGTTTGCGCCTTCATCCGTTTCGCATAGAAGCGCTCCAGATCCGGATTGATGGTGCGGTCTTCCTGAGACACCAGATACCAGCAGGGAATCGTCTTCCAGGCGACGCTCTTGAGGGTTGCGGTGAACACGGAACTGGAAAGCGGCTTCTGGGTCGCGGCCATAATGCTCGCCTCCGCCTCCGGCACATCGGCGCAGAAGTCCTCATGGAACTTCGTCCGGTCTACATAGAGGAAGCCTGCGGAGTCCGGGGTAAGCGCCGTCCGCAAAGGCGAGGGGTATTTTTGAATCAGGCCCTCCGTCGGTTCGTCCACGTCGGGTCCATAAGCGGCGAGGTAGACCAGCGCCTTCACGTGGGGATTGTCGGTCGCGGCGCCGGAGATGACAGCGCCGCCATAGGAGTGACCGACCACGACGACAGGTCCTTTCTGGTTCTCGATGACGCGGCGTGTGGTCGCCACATCGTTGTCGAGAGAGGTGAGCGGGTTCTGCACGGCGATCACAGGGTAGCCATCCTTTTGCAGAAGCGGGATCACCTTGCTCCAGCAGGAGCCATCGGCAAACGCGCCGTGAACGAGGACGATGGTCGGTTTGATTTCCTGTGCGGGAACAACCAGGCTCGGGAGCCCTCCGGCAAAGACGGCGGCGCCGGAAACGCCCGCCAGGGCGGCCAGAGCGATAACGGAATGGGTACGAGACATCACGGTTCCTTCCTTTCGCATGCGTACGATATCTGTTTTTCACACAGGGGGATTGTATCGAGAGAGTGTTCTCCACAGGGTTCCGGGTTTGCAGGAAAAGCGTTCCGCCTCCCCGAAACACCCTGGAATACTCCCTGTTGAATTTATAGCTTCGCAATGAAAAGGATTGATGCGCGCATGTCGGTACATGAGACCCCCATCCCCGCTTTAGTCATTGCTCTCTTTGGCCCGATCGAAGTGCGAGTTCACGGACGCCCTCTACCCGTTCTGCGCTCGCGTAAGGCGCTGTGGCTCCTGGCGCTGCTGGCCCTGCGTTCGGGCCGTTCGGTGGAACGGGAGTGGCTGGCAGGGACACTCTGGCCGGACACCGAGCAGAGTCTGGCGTTTAACAATCTGCGCGTCGTGTTGAGCGAGCTACGCAAGGCTCTTGGGGAAGAGGGCAGGCGATTGCGCTCCCCCGACCGTCATACTCTGTCACTGGATTCCTCCGGCGCGGAGATAGATGCCCGAGACTTCGACGCTGCCATCGGCGATGGCAGCCTCCCGGCGCTGGAGCGAGCGGTTACCCTCTATCGCGGCCCCTTGCTGGAGGGGTGTCCCGAGGAGTGGGTATTTCAGGAGCGGGAGAAGCGCGCAGAGGACTGCCTGCGGGCCTTGCAGACTCTGGGGGATGCCGCACTCGAAGCCGGAGATCCTGAGGCGGCGGTCGGATACTACCGGCGCGCCGTGGGCCTGGACTCCTGGCGGGAGACCGCGCGCCGAGGATTGATGGACGCGCTTGCCCGAACGGGAGACCGCAACGCCGCGCTGCAGGTCTATCGCGAGTATGCAGCACTGCTCCGAGAGATACCGGAGATGATCCCGGATGAGGAGACCCACGCGCTCTACACCCGCCTGCGGGCGGAAGCGTCGCAGCCCATCGTCCCCCGCGCCGTTTCGGCATCCGCACCGCCCATCCCGGTGGTCACTGGTTACGTTCCCCATGCACTCACCGAACTGATAGGACGCGAGGATGAACGGATCGAGGTCGCGGACTGTCTGCGCCGTTCGCGGCTGGTGACCTTGACCGGGGTGGGCGGCATCGGGAAGACGCGGCTGGCATTGGCTCTCGCGCGAGACGTTGTACGCGAGTACGCCGACGGCGTCTGGCTGGTGGCGCTGGACTCGCTTTCCGAAGATCAGGCAGATCAGCAGGTGTTCGCGCAGATCGCCTCGGTACTAGGGCTTAGAGAGGAACGCGGGCAATCTCCCTCGCAGTGTGTGACGGAACACCTGCGGCAAAAGCAGTTGTTGTTGGTGCTGGATAATTGTGAACATCTCTTGGAGGCCGGCGCTGAGGTGGCAGACCACCTCCTGCGGGAGTGTGGAGACGTGCGGATCCTGGCGACCAGTCGGGAAACGTTGGGAATCACAGGCGAGATGGTCTGGAAGGTGCCCGCTTTAGCCGTACCGGAGAAGGAGCACCTGCCGGAGGGAGGAACCACTCTGTTGCGGGTGCTAATGGGCTACGAAAGCGTGCAGTTGTTTGTGGAGCGAGCACAGGCAGTACAGGAGAGTTTTCATCTGACCCACAGCAATGTCCGTTCGGTGGCGCAAGTATGTCAACAGTTAGAGGGTATCCCTCTCGCGATTGAATTGGCGGCGGCTCGCATCCGAGCGCTGACGGTCGAGCAGATTGCAGCAAGACTGGACCATGAGTTAGCCCTCCTGACGGGGGGCGATCGAACGGCGAAGGCGCGTCAGCAGACGCTACGGGCGACGCTCGACTGGTCGTATGATCTTCTCATCCCATCGGAGAGATTGCTGCTGAGACGAGTATCGATCTTTGCCGGGGGGTGGAGCCTGGAAACTGCCGAAGCCATCTGCACCGGAGAAGGAATCCTATCCGGTGAGGTGATGGATCTATTGGCTTCGTTGGTGGACAAGTCCCTGGTGATTTTTGTCTCTCCGGAGAGTGAGAAGGGAGGCTCTGAAGGACGGTATCGCCTGTTGGAGATGGTACGTCAGTACGCCTATGAGCAGTTACAAGCGAGTGCAGAGGAGACGCAGATCCGTATCCGGCATCGAGGCTGGTATTGCGCTCTGGCGGAAGAGGCGGAACCCCTGTTGCGAAGTTCCCCGGAAGCCCTGGTTCGTGTGGAAACCGACTATGCAAACCTGTGTGCGAGCATGGCCTGGAGTGAAAGCAACCCCTCGGACAAGGAGGAGGGGCTGCGCATCGCCGGCGCCATCTGGTTTTTCTGGCATATGCGGGGGCGGCACAGTGAGGGGCGTCAACTTCTACAGCAGATGCTGGAGTCAGGAACCGGAATGGTCACCGTGGCCCGCGCGAAGGCGCTCAATGCAGCGGGTACTCTGGCCTATTGTCAGGGCGATTATGAGGAAGCCGGGGGACTTCTTGAAGCGAGCCTCAGAATGTACAGAGAGTTGGGAGACAGGCAGGGAACCGCCCTGGCGCTTCGAAATCTGGCTACCCTCTATAACATCCAACGTAGATATTTCCTGGCCCGGACATTATATACGGAGAGCCTGGATCTGTTCCGCACTATTGGAGATAGGGAAGGCATTGCGTGGGCGCTCCACGGTCTGGGGAATGTGGCCCTGTACGAAAGGGACTACCTGGCGGCAGGTTCGCTGTATGAAGAGTGCTTATCGCTTTTTAAGCAGAGGAACGACACACAGGGAACCGCTCTTTCGCTCGCCAAACTGGGCAAACTGGCCCACAAAAAGGGAGAATATACAGCCGCACGCGATCTTTACCAGGCGGGGTTAAGCCTCTTCCAGCAGTTGGGAGACAGGCACGGCATGAATGGAGCGCTTAATAGCCTTGGGCTACTTTTTCTTGATCGAAGCGATTACACCTCGGCTCAAACTATTTATGAAGAGAGTGTGCGGCTAAGCCGGTCATTGAATGATCGGCGAGGCATGATGGATGCCCAGAGCGGTCTGGCAGAAGCCTTGTTGGAACAGGGAAAGGTACAGAAAGCTGTCCGCCTATGGAGAGTAGTTCTTGCACTGCGGGACAATATAGGTATGCCGCTCACGGGTGTGAAACTTGCCAAATACAAAGAGCAGATCGAAAAAGCACGTTTGGCTTTAAGTGCGGAGGAGTTTGCGGTTGCCTGGGAGGAGGGAGGACTTCTGACCTGGGAACAGGCGGCCACCTACGCACTAAGCGACTCTGTCGGATAAGATCTACCTGGATAGGGTTTGATGGTATTGCCGTTGTTGATATACGGGCATTCGAGGGAAGCGAACTGAGGGCAAGAGAGGAGAAGGAGAGAACCGCAGAACGCTGATCCTGCGGTTCTCTTCAGTAGTTGCGGAGGAGGCGACGGGACTATTTCCGCATCGCCGCCTGTTTCTTTTCGAGGAGGTCTACGAGGTCGGTCAGGGAGATCTGTGGGCCGCCGTAGCCCATTCCCGGCATTCCCGGATTCGGCCCTATTCCTCCCTGTCCGCGGCCTCGCGGCGCTTGCCCGCCTGCCCCATCTCCACCGAAGCCGTACTGGCCCCCGCCTCGTCCACCCAAACCACCGCCCCCTTGCCCTCCGGCACCACCGCCTCGTCCACCCAGACCGCCGCCCCCTTGCCCGCCGGCACCACCTCCGCGTCCGCCCAGGCCACCTCCCTGCCCTCCGTCGCCGCGTCCGCCGAAGCCGTTCTGACCCCCTCCTTGTCCGCCTGCGCCACCTCCTGCCTGACCACCTCCACCAAAACCGCCGCCCCCCTGGCCACCGGCGCCGCCTCCTTGTCCACCAAGGCCGCTTTGACCGCCTCCTCCACCGGCGCTGCCGAAGCCGCTCTGGCCTCCTCCTCCGCCGAACTGTGGCTCGGGCGCGCCGGATTCCTCGTCGCCACCGTCACCCAGCGGCGTCCGCGGAGCCGCTCCGCCTCCGCGCCCGGTGCGTGGATCGACGCCGCCAACAGGAGGGCTGAAGTTGCCGGGTTGTCCGAAGGGGTCGAACTGTCCCGGTGGATTGCCCCGTTGGTCGAAACCGCCTGCTCCCATCCTGCCGCCCTCGACGAGTCCACGGATTCCGCCTGCTTTTAACGGTCCCACGGCTTTGGTGATCGCTTCCCATCCGCGGTCCATCTCCTGGCGGAAGGTATCGGAGGCCACCTGCATTCGCTGGCCGCTCTCGGGGGGAGGTGGCGCGGCCGGGTGCGAGGCGAGGA
>Ga0105239_10009292_pt1 | contig 11112 bp, 9 predicted proteins | sample KBSC44metaG_FD_92761 | JGI IMG/M metagenome (GOLD analysis project Ga0105239, IMG submission 92761) | Corn rhizosphere microbial communities from Kellogg Biological Station, Michigan, USA - KBS C4-4 metaG | ecosystem: Host-associated > Plants > Roots > Rhizosphere > Soil | place: Michigan, USA...
CCGAGTCCGTCGCCGAGCAGGTGTTCATCGCGCTGGCCGACCCCACCCGGCGCAGCATCCTGGCCGCGCTCGCGGCCGGGGGGCCAACCACGGCCACGGACCTCGCCGATCGCCTGCCGATCACGCGCCAGGCGATCGCCAAGCACCTGACGTTGCTCGCCGACGTCGGCCTCGTCACCGCCGAGCCGGGGGAGCGGCGGCGGGTGCGGTTCCGGTTGCGCTCGGCACCGATGCAGGTGGCCCAGCAGTTCCTGGCCGCGCTCGCCCGCGACTGGGACGGCCCCCTCGACGCGCTCACCGGCTACCTCGACCGGGCGGCGCAACGTGGGGAGCGGCGGTAGCGAGGGCGACCGACCGGTCTGCGCTACGCGGGCTTCAGCCGCACGCCGTCGTCGTCGACGTGCACCGTCACGCGGTCGAGCCCGTCCACCGTGAGCGCGGCGGCGGCGAGCTCTTCGGCGGGCGCCGTGCCCGTGACCGCGAGCACCTGGCAGCCCGCCGCTGTGGCCGAGGCGATGCCCGCCGGGGCGTCCTCCACCGCCAGGCAACGTTCGGGCGATAGCCCCAGGCGTTGTGCGGCGAGGAGGTAGGGGGCGGGATCGGGCTTGCCGCGCGGCACGTCGTCGGCCGTCACGAGGGTGCGGGGGAGGGGGAAGCCCGCCGTGCGCAGGCGGGCCGTGGCGATCGGTGGGGTGCCCGAGGTGACGACGGCCCGGCGGTGCTCGGGCAGGCTCGCGAAGAGGTCCCGCGCGCCCGGAATCGCTTCGACGGCGGCGGCGTCGTCGACCTCGATCGACTCGATCCGCGCGAGACCCGCCGCGACGCGCTCCGGCCCGAGCAGCCGCTCGACGAGCGCCTGCGCGGGCTGGCCGTGGTTCTCCTGCAGCGCCTGGGCCGACACGTCGTACTCGACCGCCCACCGGCCCCACGACCGCGTGACCGACGCCGTGGAGTCCACGAGCACGCCGTCCAGGTCGAACAGCACGGCGTCGAACCGCTGCTCGAACAACGCGCTGCCCGGGTCGACCGCCGTCCGGTGGCCGAGCGCGCGCAGCGCGCGGGCGAGCAGCTGTCCGGGGGTGAGGGCGGCGTCGAGGGCGATGTGGGGCACCGCGGGCGACGCCACGATTTCGGCCGCGCCGCCGAATCGGTGGGCGGCGGCGGTGGCTGATGCCTGGTCGGTCGCGTCGTCGGGGTGGTGGGTGGTGGCGGTGGCCGCGATCGACGCCTGGTCGGTCGCGTCGTCGGGCCGGTGGGCGTCGCGCGGCGCCCCTCGCGTCGCACGGCGGGCGGCGAGCAACGCGGGATCGCCGTCGAGGTGCACCACGCGGATCTCGGCGGGGGCCACCGCCGCGACCAGCTGGTCCCACGCCGCGCCGCCCGCCAGCTCGGCGGTGAACGGCGCGACCAGCACGGCGCCGCCCGCCGTGGCGACGACGTCGGCCGCCACCGCGCGCAGCGCGGCGTACCGCCCCTCGCGGATCAGCTCGCCGTGCGGCGCGGCCAACCAATGCGTCGGCAGCACCTGGCCGACGAGCCGGTCGAGCAGCGGGTTGGTGACGGCGTCGAGATCGAGCAACGGCAGGCCCAGCGCCGTGGCGAGCGCCCGGCCGAGCGTCGACTTGCCGCTGCCCGCCACCCCCGTGACGACCACCACCGCGACATCTCCCACAGAGCGGCCCCCTTGACACGGCAATGTCATGCGCTGACCATAGCGCATGAAGACACCGGTGTCATGACACCGGAGTCATAGCGACGGGAGGGGTGATGACCGGCAGGCTCGTGGCGGGGATGGACCTCGGCAGCACCGGCATGAAGCTCCTCGTCTGCGCCGAGGACGGCGCGGAGCTGGTCGTCGAGGAAGTGCCGACACCGTGGCGCGCCGGCCCCGACGGCACCGCGGACCTGCTCCCCGACGAGCTGGTCGCCGCCGTCGAGCGGCTGCTCCGCGCCGCATCCCGGACGCTCGCGGTGCTGACCGACGCCCCCGTCGCGGCCCTCGCGATCGCCGGGATGGGCGAGACCGGCGTGCTCGTCGACGACGAGGGGAAGCCCGCCGCCCCCGCGTTCGCGTGGTTCGACCCCCGCGGCGCCGCGCAGGTGGCCGCCTTCCCGGCCGAGGTGCGGGCCGAGTTCGCCGGGCGCACGGGCCTCCCGCTCGGACCGCAGGCCTCCGTGGCCAAGCTCGCGTACCTCCGCGACCAAGGCCTGGAGCTCGACGGCCTGCGCTGGCTCAACCTGCCCGAGTTCATCGTGACAGCGCTCGGCGGTCGCGCCGCCACCGAGCTGTCCCTCGCCTCCCGCACCGGGTTGCTCGACCAGGACACCGGCGCACCCTGGCCCGCGATGCTCGCCGCGCTCGGGATCACGGCGGACCTCCTGCCACCCCTCGTCACCGCGGGCGCCGACCTCGGCCGGATCGCCGACGGGCTGCCGTTCGCGGGCGCCCGGCTCACCGTCGCGGGCCACGACCACCTCGTCGCGGCCGAGGCCGACGGCCCGATCCCCGCCGCGCGCTACCACGTCTCGATGGGCACGGCCGAAGTGCTGCTGCGGGTGATCGACGCGCCGCTCGGCTACGCGGCCCGGACCCGGCTGGCTGAACACCTGATCAACGAGGTGCGCCACGTCGTGCCGGGCAAGCACGTGCTCGTCGCGGGCCTCAAGTCCGGCCTCCTGCTGCGCCGCACCTTGCAGGCGCTGGGCATCCGCGATCGCGACGGCCGCGACCGGCTCGACGCCGCCGTGATGGCGATCCCGCACGAGGGCACCCTCCCCGCGGGCGGGATCGGGGTCGCGGGCGCCCGCAACGACGACGGCGTGCTCGCGCTCACCGTCCGCACCGACGACGTCAGCCCCGCGGAGGTCTTCGCCGCCGTCCTCCGGCACACCAACGACGAGATCGCGCGGCTCGTCGACGCCATGGACGCCGAAGTGCCCGCCGCGACGTCCGCCACGCTGACGGGCGGCTGGGCCGCCATGGCCAGCGTGCGCCGGGCCCGTGCGGCGATCCTGCCCGCCGTGTCCGTCTCCACCCGGCGGCAGGAAACCGCGTTCGGCGCGGCCCGCGTGGCCGCGCGCCTGCTGCCCCCTGAACCCACCCAGTCCGGAGGAACCATGAACCCGCTCACCACGCGCGAACGCCGTGGCATGACCGCGATCTCGACGGCGGCCAGCCGCATGCTGATCGTCGCCGCCGACCAGCGCAACAGCATGAAGGCCGTGATGACCGACGAGCCGAGCGCGGTCAGCGACGCCGAGCTCGCGGCGGCCAAGTCCGACCTGGTCCGCCTCCTCGCGAGCTCGGCACCCGCGATCCTGCTCGACCCGGAGATCGCGCTGCCCGCCGTGGTGGACGACGGCACCCTCGCGCGCGGCACCGCGCTGGTCGTCGGCATGGACGCCTCCGGCTACGAGACGGTCGACGGCCTGCGCTACACCCGGCTCGTGCCGGGCGTCACCGCACGCCGGGTCCGGGAGCTCGGCGGCGACGTCGCGAAGATGCTCTTCTACGTCCGCCCCGACCGCCAGGACGCCGGCTCGCCACTCGCCGACCAGATCCGCGAGCTGGTGCGCGAATGCGCCGACGAGGGGATCCTGCTGATCGTCGAGCTGCTGACCTACCGGCTCGACGGCGAGTCCGAGGAGGCCTACCGCGCGGCGTTCCCCGGCCTCGTCGCGGACGGGGCGCGGCTCGCCGAGGCGTGCGGCGCCAAGACGTTGAAGCTGCAGTACCCCGGCTCGGCGGAGGGCTGTAGGGCCGTCACCGCCGCGGCGGCGGGCGTGCCGTGGGCGGTGCTCTCGGCGGGCGTGGACCACGCGACGTTCCTGGAGCAGGTGCGCATCGCCATGGCGAACGGCGCGAGCGGGGCCATGGCCGGGCGCTCGCTCTGGAAGGACAGCCTCTCGACCTCGGCCGCGACCCGGGAGGACTACCTCACCACGCGCGCGCTGCCGCGGCTGCGGGAGCTCGCCGCCGTGGTCGACGGGCGGCCGAGCTGATGTGATCGCGTCGAGTGGCACACCACGCAGGTCGAGACCCGCGTGGTGTGCCACTCGCGGCGATCACCGGCGCCCGGCGCGGCAGGACGCCCGCTCTACCAAGGTCACCGGCAGCACCGTGCGCCTGCGGTACCGCCGCCCCGGGTGCCCGAGCCGGTCGAACACGCGTTGCGCGGCGAGCGTGCCCAGCGCGTAGGGGTCCTGGTCGACCACGGTCATCGCCGGGTCGAGCATGTCGGCCATGGGGAAGTCGCCGAACCCGACGATGGCGAGGCCGTGCTCGCGCAGCGCGGGCACGAGCGCCATCGAGGTGCGGGCGTTGGACGACATGATCGCTGTCGGCGGCTCTGCGAGCTCCATGAGCTTGCGGAGCACCCCGGCGGCGCTACCCCGGTCGACCGCGCCGTGCACCTCGTAGTCGGGGTTCTCCCCGATCCCCGTCTCGGCGAGGGCGGCCCGGTAGCCCAGCAGCCTGCTGTGGCTGGTCGGCAGGTCGGGGGTGTCGCTGACGAACGCGATGCGCCGGTGACCGTGCTCGACGAGGTGCCGCGTGGCCATGAGCGCGCCGCCGCGGTCGTCCTCGGTGAACGAGTCCGCCGCCACCCGCACCGGCCTGCGGTCGACGAACACGATCGGCAGCCGGTCCTTCCACGGTTCCAGGTAGGCGTGCTCGGCGGCCACCGGGGCGATGATGAGCCCGCTCAACGACTGGCTGAGCAGCCGACCGACGACGTCGGCCTCCTTCTGCATGTCCTCGCCGAGGCTGGTGACCACGGTGGACATGCCGTGCTGGGTCGCGAGCCTCCCCACCGACTTCGCGATGGCCGCGAAGAACGGGTCCACGATGTCGGGCACCGCGATGCCGACGACGGGGGAGCGGCCGGTGCGGAACGTCGTGGCGACGGCGTTGGGCACGTAGTTCAGCTGCCGGAGGGCCACCTCGACGCGCGCGCGGGTCTCCGGCGTGACGTGCGGGTCGTCGTTGAACACCCGGGACACCGTCTTGGCGCTGACGCCCGCGGCGGCGGCCACTTCGCGCATCGTCGTCATGGCGAACGACCCACCCTCTCCATCCGGCGCCGTAGCCTATTGGGCGGTGAAGCCGCCGTCGATCGGCAGGCACACGCCGCTGATCATGGACGCCCCGTCGCCGAGCAGGAACACGATCGGCGCCGCGATCTCGTCCTCGGTCGCCCAGCGCCCCAACGGCATCGCGCGGAGGAACGGCTCCTCGATCTCGGGCCTGCCCCAGTACCAGGCGGACATCGGGGTCATCACGACCGTCGGGTTCACGCTGTTGACGCGGATCCCGTACTGCCCGAGCTCGAGCGCGGAGACGCGGGTGATGTTGTCCAGCGCGGCCTTCGAGGACCCGTAGGAGATGTGCCCGCGCAACGCCACCAGCGACGCCTGGCTCGACACGTTCACGATCGACCCGCCCCGACCGAGCCGGATCATGGACGCCGAGGCGTACTTCGTGACGAGCAGAGCGCCGCGGGCGTTCACGCCGATGACGCGGTCGAACACCGCGATGTCGGTCTCCATGGGGGTGGCGATCTCGCCGCCGTCGCCGCCGCAGTTGACCACCCCGTAGACGTCGAGGCCCTCCAGCGCGCCGCGGACGTCGTCCTCTGAGGTGAGGTCGAACGCCAGCGTGCGACAGCCCGTCTCCTCCGCCAGCGGCTGGAGCCCGTCCTCCACGCGGCCCGCGGCGATCACGTCGGCGCCCGCGCGCACGAGGTGCCGCACGGTGGCGCCGCCGATGCCGCCGCTCGCCCCGGTGACCAGAATGGTCCGGCCGTCGAAATCGCTGTCCACCGTCGGGATCGTAGGCGGTCCTGTCACCGGTGTCACGAAGTTTCGTATCAATGGTGACACGAGCGGTGGTCAAGGGTTGACACCGGTGACACAGCTGTTTACGGTCACGTCACCAAGCGACGGCTCGCCGGTGCACCACCCCTCCAACGAAGGAGCGCGACCGTGACCGTTACCCCCGCGACGCCGCTCCTCGGGGCGAGCGAACACCGCGCGCTGTGTCAGCGATGGTGAGCACGCTCGACGCCGACCCCCTCGTGATCGACGGGCTGACGGCGGTTCACCGAGAGCGGTCGGCCTTGGGCAAGAGCAAATCCGAGAGCCACGTACTCGAGTTCAGGCGGTGATGACAACAATGGCTCCCATTCTCGAGGCGCGTGGACTTTCCCGCAGCTTCGGCCACGTCCGGGCCTTGATCGACGCGGACTTCGACGTCGAAGCGGGTGAGGTCGTCGCATTGATCGGCGACAACGGCGCAGGCAAGTCGACGATGGTCAAGGCGATGACCGGCAACCTCGAGGTCGACAGCGGTGAACTGCTGTTCGAGGGTGAGCCGGTGACGATCAGCAGCCCCCAGCAGGCCTCTGGCATGGGCATGGAGGTCGTCTACCAGGACCTCGCGCTCGCGCCGCACCTCAACCCCGTGCAGAACATGTTCCTGGGCCGGGAGATCCCCCGCAAGGGCGTGCTCGGCTGGTTCGGGTTCATGGACGAGAAGGCGATGCGCGAGAAGGCCAGGGCGGGGTTCGCCGATCTCGGTGGCACCGTGCGCGCGCTCGGCGCCCAGGTCGGCATGATGTCGGGCGGGCAGCGGCAGCAGATCGCGATCGTCCGGTCCATCACGTGGGCCAACAAGATCATATTCCTGGACGAGCCCACCGCCGCGCTCGGCGTCGTCCAGACCAAGAACGTGCTGGACACCATCAAGCGGGTGCGCGACAAGGGGATCGCGGTCGTCCTGATCTCGCACTCGATGCCGCACGTGCTGGAGGTGGCCAACCGCATCCACGTGATGCGCCTGGGCACCCGCATCGCCACCATGCCCGCCGAGGGCACCACCGTCGAGGAGCTCGTCGGCGCCATGACCGGCGCCCTCGACTCCAAGGCTCCGGCCGAGAAGGAGGTTGCCCAGTGACCACCACGGAACCGGCCGTCGACCGGAGCGAGACGCCGGTCGTCGACCATCACGCGGGCGAGCCGCTGCTCAAGCGGTTGGGCAGCCTGCAGTCGGTGTGGATCCTCGGTGTGCTGGTGGTCATCGTGGTCTTCTTCACGATCACCGGTGGCAGCAAGTTCCTGTCCGCCAGCAACTTCTCGCTGATCTCGCAGAACATCGCCGTGTGGGCGGTGATCGGCGTGGGGATGACGTTCGTGATCATCACGTCCGGCATCGACCTCTCGGTCGGCTCCGTGCTCGTCTTCTCCTCCGTCGTCGCGGCGAAGGTGATGGAGGCGATCGGCGGCGACGGATGGGGGACCGCCCTCATCGGTCTTCTCGTCGCGCTCGTCGTCGGCATGGCGTGGGGCACCCTGAACGGCTTCCTGGTCGCCAAGGCCAAGGTCCCGGCGCTGATCGTCACGCTCGGCGCGCTGTCTGTCGCCCTCGGCCTGGCCCAGGTCATCACCGGCGGTGTGGACATCCGCTCCGTGCCCGAGGCGCTCACCGACTTCAACACCTACATCAAGATCCTCGGCATCCCGGCACTCCCGTTCGTCGCGCTCGTCACGGTGATCATCGGCGGGATCGTCCTGCACAGAACCAAGTTCGGTCGCTACACCTACGCCATCGGCTCCAACGAGCTGGGCGCCCGCCGGGTCGGGATCAAGGTCGACCGGCACCTGATCATGATCTACGCGATCTCCGGGCTGATGGCCGGGTTCGGGGCGGTGCTGTCGCTGGCGCAGTTCGGCACCACGACCATCGCGGGCCAATCCTTGACCAACCTCAACGTCATCGCCGCGGTGGTGATCGGCGGAACCTCGATCTTCGGTGGCGAGGGCTCCATCTTCGGCACCGTGGTGGGCCTGTTCATCCCGGCCGTGCTGCAGGCCGGGTTCGTCATCATCGGCGTCGAGGCCTTCTGGCAGGGTGTCGCCGTCGGCACCGTGCTGGTCGCGGCGGTGTACGTGGACCAGTCCCGCCGAGCCGCAGCGCTGCGCGGATCGAAACACCGCAATCCCCTCGTCGCCCTGTTCACGACCAACAAGTAAGGCGGAAGGTTCCCCGATGAGACGCAGTCTTCTCCAAGCCACTGCAGGGTTGATCATCCTGGCGTTGCCGGTAGCGGCCTGTTCCAGTTCGAAGCCCGAGGAGGCGCCGTCCGGCGGCGGCTCCGGGTCGGCCGCGGCGAACGCTCCGGCCGCGACCGGGGTGAACGCCCCGACCAAGGCGAACAAGAACTACAACGTGCAGTTCATCCAGGGCGTGCAGGGCGACGAGTTCTACATCACGATGCAGTGCGGCGCCGAGGCCGAGGCCAAGAAGCTCGGGGTCACGGTCACCACCCAGGGCCCGCAGAAGTTCGACCCCACGCTGCAGAAGCCGATCCTCGACTCGGTGATGGCCGCGAAGCCGGATGCGGTGATGATCGCACCCACCGACGTCACCGCCATGCAGAATCCCCTGCAGCAGGCGTCCCAGTCGACGAAGGTCGTGCTGGTCGACACCACCACCGACAACCCGAGCTACGCCACCTCGGCGATCGCCTCGGACAACGAAGGCGGCGGCCGCGCGGCCTTCGACGCGATCAAGCAGCTCAACCCCAACGGCGGCAAGGTCATGGTCATGTCGACCGATCCCGGCGTCTCGACCGTCGACGCCCGCATCAAGGGCTTCGAGGACGCCGTCAAGGCCGACTCCAAGTTCACCTACCTGAACGTGCAGTACTCCCACAACGACCCGGCCACCGCGGCCAACCTGATGGGCTCGGCCCTGCAGAAGGACCCCGACATGGTCGGTGTCTTCGCCGCCAACCTCTTCAGCGCCGAGGGCACGGCCACCGGCGTGCGCCAGGCCAACAAGGGCGACCAGGTGAAGGTCGTCAGCTTCGACGCCGGGCCCAACCAGGTGAAGGCGCTCAAGGAGGGCACCGTCCAGGCCCTGGTCGCCCAGCAGCCCGAGCTCATCGGCCAGTACGGCGTCGACATGGCCGTCGCCGCGCTGGACGGCGGGACCGTCACGCCCAAGGTCCAGACCGGCTTCACGATCATCACCAAGGACAACGTCGACGGCGACGCAGCCGCCGCCATCTACAAGTCCAGCTGCTGACCGAGGTCGTCGTCCCGGTGCCCCGCCGACGCGCTCGGCGGGGCACCGAGCTGCGCCACGGCCTCGACCGTCCAGCGGTACTGCCAGTGCGGCGCGAGCAGGCGTTCCTGGCGGATGAGGGTCACCTCGGTGATGGGCACGGTCGTCGGCGGTTGCACGACGCCCGCGAGTGCGGTGGCGTACGGCGCGACGTCCGCGTCGACGCGGCTGTAGGCGATCGTGACGTGCGGCAGGAAGCCCCGCGCCTGCTCGGGGGCGGTGGGCACGCCGTCGTCGCCGAGCACGTCGCGCAGGCCCGCGCGCACGGTCTCGCGGAGGCGCGCGACGGGCGCGTCCGGGTCGCTCCGGATCGCCACGGCCTCGCCGTAGATCGTGGGACGGTCGAACTCGAGGTCGAACGGCGCGAGCGCCGACACCCGGGCGCGCACGGCGTCGACCACGGCCGACACGGTCGCCGCCGGGGTCTCGTCGGCCCAGCCGATCGCCTGGACGGTGAGGTGCAGCCACTCGGCGGGCACCGGGTCGACGCCGGGTAGGCCGTCGAAGGCGCGCTGGTAGGCGGTGACGTGCCGGGCGAGCGGGGTGCTGTGCGGGAAGACCAGGTGCCAGGTGAGCGCGATCCGCCCCGGCCGCCAGCCCGGCCGGGGCCACCAGTGGTCGCGGAGGGGAACGTGGTCGTGGGGGGCCGTCACCGCTGCAGTCTGGCGCCTCAGACGATGCGGCGGAGGCGGATCAGCTCGTTGAGCCGCGTCGTCTCCGGCGCGGGCGGCACGCGGAGCTCGGTGCGCAGCAGGCTGACGCACTCGCGGTACTGGCGCAGCGCGAGGTGGTGCTGGTCGAGCCGGGCGTAGGCGTGCATGAGGTGCCGGTGCGCGGCCTCGTACATGGGTTGCGCCGCCAGCACCTTGCGGCTCACGCGGATGCAGGCGCGGGCCTCGCCCAGCGTGCGGTAGTGGCAGGCGAGCACCGCGAGGGCGTCGATGTAGCGGTCCTCGAGGGCCTGCCGCGGCGTGATCGTCCAGTCCTCGTAAAGGTCGTCCTCGAACAACGGGCCGCGGTAGAGCGCCTCGGCCGCCTCGAGCCTGCGCACCGAGGCCCGAAGATCACCTCCCCGCCGTCGACCGGCCGCGAGGTGCTCCTCGAACTCCGTGAGGTCCACCCAGAGGTCGAGCTCGGGGTTCAGCAGGTAACCGCCGTCGACGAAGAGCACGTGCGCGCTCCGCTCGTCCGCTCCGCGCAGGAACCGCCGCAGCCCGTGGACGGCGACGTTGAGGTTGTTGCGGGCGGCCTGCGGCGGCGAGTCGGGCCACAGCAGGTCCATCAGCACGTCGCGCGGCGTGCTCCGGCCGCGGTGCAGAACCAGGTACTTGAGCACCGAACGAGCTCGGCGGTTGACCGGGCTCCCGAGCGGTCGCCCGGCGGCGACGACGTGCAGCCTGCCGAGGCAGCGCACCACCAGCGTCGGTTCCCCCGCGATCGGCGGAGCGAGTCGAAGCACCGCGGTCCCCCCTCAGGACGGTATGTCAAGAGAGAGCGAGGGGTCGGGATCTGAATACATTGGACTGTCCTCCACCGGCCCGGTTGGTGCGTGCGGCGGATCGGGGGTGCGGATCTGGCGGAACGGCCGGTACTGCGTGCGTCGGAACGGGCTTCAGCGCGCCGCGGCGGTGAGCCCGCGCAGGTCGGCGACCACGGTGTCGACGATCGCGGCCATGTCCTCGCCGTCGCTCCCGTCCACCCAGCGCGAGAACGCCACCCGGAAGATCGTCAGGCCGCATTCGGCGCCGAGCTTCGCCGTGGCTTCCGGCGTGCCGCGCTTCCGCAAGGCGTCGGCCATCGCCGTCGTGAGACCCGCGAGCTTCAGCAGCTCGCGCTCCTGGAGGCCGGGGGTCGCGTCGATGATGGCCTGGCGCTGCTGGGAGAAGAGGCGGCGCTCGGCCGGGAAGAAGTCGGCCGCGACCGCGCGCACGGCCCCGGCGACCACGGCGAACGGCTCGGTGTCCGCCGGCGCGGCCACGATCTGGTCG
>Ga0105239_10009293_pt1 | contig 11112 bp, 8 predicted proteins | sample KBSC44metaG_FD_92761 | JGI IMG/M metagenome (GOLD analysis project Ga0105239, IMG submission 92761) | Corn rhizosphere microbial communities from Kellogg Biological Station, Michigan, USA - KBS C4-4 metaG | ecosystem: Host-associated > Plants > Roots > Rhizosphere > Soil | place: Michigan, USA...
AAGTCCTTCACCTGATTGGGATGACGCACCAGCGCGAAGCCTTCGCGATCGAGCGAGAAGTTTTCCGCGATCAACCGCGCGTCGAAGATCGGGACCTGATGCGGCTCCGGCAGCGAGGTGCTTTTCGGCTCGCCCGGTGGCGGATCGAAGGCGTAAGTGCGTGGCTTGCCAGTAACAGGCGCGAGGTAGTTGAGTTCAGCGGTGACGAAGGGAAGCGATTCGATTTTTGTTTCTTGCAGGCCCATGTCCGGTCTCCCGATGTGGTCGTCTGATTGATTTTTGACGGGCCGACGCGGGCCACAAGGGAGGCAACGCAAATAGCAACGCGACTGTCGTCGCGAACTGGGAAAGCAGAAAGATGTTTCGAGGACCGGCCTGCGTGCGCTGTTCGCGTTCTCTCGGTCAGGAGATGAAGAGGCAGCCTCATGCGGCTGCGGTCACTGGAGGCGGCGGGATGCGCAAGTCTAGCCTCAAGGCCGGCCCGCTGCATCTCGCCGCGATCGTGCTGGCGCTCTCGCCTGCATGAGCCCGATCGTGTGGCTGTCGCTCTGGAGCATGATCCGGAAAAGTGTGAAGCGGTTTTCCCTCGCGACAAACGCGGAACGCGTTTGCGCGAAGATCATGCTCAAACAGAAGGCTCTTACCAATAACCGCGGTAATAATGACGATAGTACGGACGGTAATAGGGCCGGTAGTAGCCATAGCGATAGCCGTAATACGGCCGCGGACGATAATAGGGGCGATAGCCGTAGCCGTAACCCGGACCGTAGGCGTAACCCGGTCCATAGCCGCCATAGTACGCAGGCGCGTAGCCATAACCGTAGCCCGGACCATAACCATAACCGCCGTAATAGCCATAGGGCCCGCTGCTTGCGATGGCGCTGCCGATGATCGCGCCGGCCGCGATGCCACCAAGACCCCATCCCCAGCCACGACCGCGCCAATAGACCTGCGTGACGTCGTCGCCGGCCGCGGCTTTCATGGTCGCGACATTGGTCGGCATCGGTGCCGCCGATACCTGCCCGATCTCGCCGGCCATGACTGCAGCCGTCACCGAGCAGGCTATTGCCATTTTCCAGACACTCATCGTCTTACTCCCTGTCTGACGTTTCGTTCGGAAAAGCATCTCAAGTTATGATCTGGCATCCTTGCGCCAAGTCAAATTCGCCAAGTCAAATCCCGGAATTTTGCGTGCAGCGCACAAACAGCCGCAAATGCCTTGGATATGACCGGCGGACGACGGCGACGGCGGGGCCAGCGCGCCGCGGCAAAGCGTTAAGCTTCCCGTGCATTCGCAACCAACAAGCACCTTCCCGATTTACTATTCGTACCGTTACTATCAGTTCCAAAGGTGCGCGGCCGGAAGGCACTTCGCGAAGGCCCTAATCTGCGCCGGACGAGTGGGAGGAAGACATGAGTGCTGCCGGAAATGAACCGCTTTCCCGCCAGGCTTTGGCGTTTGTCCTGGCTGGGGGCCGCGGCAGCCGGCTGCTGGAATTGACCGACCGGCGCGCCAAGCCCGCGGTCTATTTCGGCGGCAAGTCCCGCATCATCGATTTCGCGCTGTCAAACGCGCTGAACTCCGGCATCCGCCGCATCGCGGTTGCTACCCAGTACAAGGCACACAGCCTGATCCGGCATCTGCAGATGGGTTGGAACTTCTTCCGACCCGAGCGTAACGAGAGCTTTGACATCCTGCCTGCGAGCCAACGCGTCTCGGAGAACATGTGGTATGTCGGCACGGCGGATGCGATCTACCAGAACATCGACATCATCGAGTCGCACAATGCCCGCTTCATCGTCGTGCTGGCCGGCGACCACATCTACAAGATGGATTACGAGGTGATGCTGCGCCAGCATGTCGACAGCGGCGCCGACGTCACCGTCGGCTGCCTCGAAATGCCGCGCGCGGAATCCTCCGGCTTCGGCATCATGCATATCGACGAGAATGGCTGGATCCAGCAATTCCTGGAAAAGCCCAAGGATCCACCGCCGATGCCGGGCAAGCCTGATGTCTCGCTCGCCAGCATGGGCATCTATGTGTTCGACACGAAATTCCTGTTCGACCAGCTCAAGCGCGATGCCGAGGATACCAACTCCAGCCACGATTTCGGCAAGGACATCATCCCCTATATCGTCAAGAACGGCCGCGCCATCGCGCATCAGTTCTCGACCTCCTGCGTGCGCTCGGGCAGCGACCCCCGCGCCTATTGGCGCGATGCCGGCACGGTGGACGCGTATTGGGCCGCCAATATCGACCTCACCGACGTCGTGCCGGAGCTCGATCTGTTCGACCGGGCTTGGCCGATCTGGTCCTATTCGGAGATCACGCCGCCGGCCAAGTTCGTCCATGACGAGGAGAGCCGGCGCGGTCAGGCCGTGAGTTCGCTGGTCTCGGGTGGCTGCATCATCTCCGGTGCGTCGCTGCGCCGCTCGCTGCTGTTCACCGGCGTGCGCATCAACTCCTATGCCAATGTCGAGAACGCCGTGATCATGCCCTACGTGAACGTTGGGCGCGGCGCGCGATTGAAGAACGTCGTGATCGACCGCGGCGTGGAGATTCCGGAGGGGCTCGTCATCGGCGAGGATCCGGAAATCGACGCCAAACGCTTCCGCACCACCGAACAGGGCATATCGCTCGTCACCCAGCCGATGATCGACAGGCTCAATACATGACGCCTGTTCGCGTCCTCGCGGTCGCTTCTGAAGTTTATCCCATCATCAAGACCGGCGGCCTCGCAGATGTCGCCGGTGCGCTGCCGATTGCACTGAAGGCGCACGGCGTCGAGATGCGCACGCTGATGCCGGGCTATCCCGACGTGATGCGTCGGCTCGCCGACGCGCAGGAGATCCGGCGCTGGCCGGATTATTTCGGCGGCCCCGGACGACTGCTCGCCGGCTCGCATGAAGGCCTCGACCTGTTCGTGCTCGACGTGCCGCATCTCTACGGACGGCCGGGCAATCCTTACGTCACCCCAGAAGGCGTCGACTGGCCTGACAACGGCATCCGCTTCGCGGCACTGGCGCGCATCGCGGCCGATATCGGCCGCGGTCTCGTCGCAAGCTTCGTGCCTGATGTCGTGCACGCCCATGACTGGCAGGCCGGACTCGCGCCGGCCTATCTGCACTACGATGGCGGCGCGCGGCCCGGCACGGTGATGACCATTCACAACATGGCCTATCAGGGCAAGTTCGACCGCGCTCTGGCTGATACGATCGGCCTGCCCCAGGATGCCTCGTTCGACGTCCACGGCCTCGAATATTTCGGCGGCATCAGCTTCCTGAAAGCCGGCCTGCAGCTTGCCGATCGCATCACCACGGTGTCGCCGACCTACGCGCATGAGATCCAGAGCGACGAAGGCGGCATGGGGCTCGGCGGCCTGCTGCGCGAACGCGCCAGCGTGCTGAGCGGCATCCTCAACGGCATCGACGTCGACGTGTGGAATCCGCAAGTAGATTCACATATCGCCTATCGCTTCGGCGCGCAGGACCTCACGTTCCGGGCCGCGAACAAGGCGGTGCTTCAGCAGCAGTTCAATCTCGATTCCTCCGATGAAGCGCCGCTGCTCGGCGTTATCAGCCGGCTGTCCTGGCAGAAGGGGCTCGACCTCCTGCTTGAGGCGATCCCGACAATCCTCGAGCAAGGCATGCAGCTCGCATTGCTCGGCAGCGGCGACCGCGACCTCCAGGATCGCTATCAGGCGGCCGCACGTGCCAATCCCGGCCGGATCGGTGTCCTGATCGGCTATGACGAGATACTGGCCCATCTGATCCAGGCCGGCTCTGACGCGCTGCTGGTGCCATCGCGGTTCGAGCCGTGCGGGCTGACCCAGCTCTGTGCGCTACGTTATGGCGCAGTCCCCATCGTCTCTCGCGTCGGCGGCCTCGAGGACACGATTGTCGACGTCGAGGAAACTGGATCTGGAGCCACCGGCTTCAAATTCGGTCCGGTGACGGCAGACGCCCTCGCCGGCACACTGCGGAAAGCCAACACGGCCTTCCGCAACAAGGCGACCTGGCGGCGGCTTCAGTTGAACGGCCTTGCGACCGATGTGTCCTGGCGCCATCGCGCGGCCGAGTATGCCGCGCTTTATCGGAGCCTGATGGCGCAGCGCCGAGGCGGGAGCGCGTAGGGTGGATTAGCCGAAGGCGTAATCCACCACCTGCGTTGCCGCCCGATGGTGGATTATGCTGCGCTAATCCACCCTACGGCATTATCCAAACATATACGACGCCATCGCAACGTTCGCGACCTCGTCGACGAAGACGCGCTTGCCCACATCGTTGCCGGCGGCACCTGCCGCGACCATCAACGGCAACAGATGGTCTTCGCGCGGATGGGCAAGGCGTGCACTCGGCGCATTCTCCCAATCGACCAGCATCGCGTTGCGGCGCGCCGGATCGGGGTTGCCGATCGCCTCGTTCAGATAGGCTTCGAAATCATACGAGACGGGCTTGGACTCCGCACGACCGAACCCGCGCATGTTGTGATAGGTGAGCCCGCTGCCGACGATCAGAATGCCTTCGTCGCGGAGCGAGGCGATTGCCTGCCCAACCCTGATATGTTCGGCCGCGTCGTAGCTCGATTTCATCGACAGAAGCACGATCGGCATATCGGCGTCGGGATACATCAGGCCGAGCGGCACGAAAGTGCCGTGGTCAAAACCCTGATTGGGATCTTCGCGGCAATCGAGGCCCGCATGCTTGAGCAGCACCCTCACCTCCGCGGCCAGTTCGGGCTTGCCCGGCGCCGGATATTTGATGTGGTAGGTATGCTCGGGGAAACCGTAATAGTCGTAGACCATCGGCGGATGCGCCGAGGTCGACACGGTGAAGGCGTCAGCCTCCCAATGTCCCGTGATCACGAGCACCGCTTTCGGTCTTTCAGGGAGAAGCTGCGGCAGCCGGCCAAACTCTGCGGCGGTCTTGGCATATTGCACGCGCCGGTCCTCCATGAAGGGCCAGGGGCCGCCGCCATGAGACAGGAAGAGGGTCGGAAATCGCGTCATGTTTTCAGGCTCGCCTCAAGGACATCATGCGCCGGTTGAACGCCCGCGCGCTTCGCGGCGAGCATAGGCAAACCGGTATGGTTAGCAAGCCGTTAACGATTTACCGCCCACAATCCCGCAATGGCCCAAGGAATCGGCCAGAAGCAATCGGCCAGAAGACGAGCGGGACGTACGATGAAGAAGTTTGCGCTGGGGGACGTCGTCAACAGTGACAAGGGCCGCCGCGGCGTCGTTCGCGCCGCCTACAGGTCCAAGGAAGGCCAGCAATTCTACGCCGTCGAGAAGGACGGCGCGATGGACTATCTGGAAGAAGACCGCCTGACGGCGGCGCCGCGCGTCGAGCTCGCGGCCTAAGCACCGCAAGCAGCCCAGCGGCGGTGCCGTCGCCGGCTGATGCGCGATAGTTTCGCTAGAAGCGTGTGGCCACGATATAGACGAGCCACCAGTAGACCGTTGCGACTGCGGCCCGCCAGGGATTGAACTGCCATACCGTCGATGACGTACTTGGCAGCGAAATCCTGCCGTGAAAGAGCGCATCGCCGAACCAGCCGATCAGGCCGACGAAGGCGCGCCACGCCGGCATGATCCAGTCGCCACTAAACAGCGTAGCGATCCAGCCGGCCACCGCAGACATCCCCTGAAGGAGCGGCTCGATCCAGCCGCCTGCCGCAATCCAGTGCAAAGCCTGTCCCGGCCAGGCGAGCCATTCGCCGAATTCCTGAAAGGTCGGCATCGCAAGTTGGATCGTTCCGCCCCCGAACACGGAACTGGTCAACGCGATGCCGACGCCAAGCACCAGCCACAGGACGCTGGCAAGCAGCAGCGTCGATATCCAGCTCATCGCGACGAGAAACCAGCTTCGGGAAGCATTGAAATCGGCATCTGGCGGCTTCGGAATCGGACGCCCGTGAACGATGAAGCGCGCGATATCGTCCCATTGAGTTTCTACCAGAGCCGCTGAATGCGAGCCCTTCACAAAGCGGGACTCGTGGAGCCCACGAGGCTTGTCGGTCCGGAATTGGTTAAAGCCGTCATGGCCGGCGCTCCCCAGGTCAAAAAAGCGCGCCGGCTGAAACGCCTTTGACAGGAGCGCCACCACCCAATCGTGTGTGGCGACGTAGTTCAAGACTTCGCCGACCTGCGGCTTCTCGCGTCCTTGCTGGCGATTGAGCCGGCTGATCCAATCAAAGTCGCGCCTGACGACGCTGCCCGCCAGCACCACGCGGTCGAATTGCGCCGCCGGATAGTCTTTCAGGGCTCGGGACAGGAGATACGTTCCATTCGAATGGCCGACAAACGACACGCCCGCATTCGGATAATGCGCTCGTGCTTCAACGTAACGATCCATGAGCCATTCTGCCTTCCATCGACGGATCCACGGCAGCACGAATGGAACCATGGCAAAATATCCATAACTGCCCGTGAACGATCGGAAGTGCAGACGGAGATCGGCGGGCCTCGACACGTTCTCCTTCTCGACCACATGCTTGATCACGCGGGCGATCTTCTGCGTCCAAAATCCGCGATCGCGAATACCGTGAATCACGAAGACAACGTTCGTCGCTTTTTTATCGGGGAAGTGCTCGGGAATGTCGGTCATAAGCTGCCAGTTGATCTTGATATCGCTGAGTGAGCGCGGCTTGTCCCGCACGACGCGCTCGAAGAGAATCCACTTCGCCTGCTTCACGAGCGACGGGCGTTCGCGGCGTTTGAATATGAGGAAGTGGCGTCTGGTAACTTCCGGCAGGCTGCTGTGCATACAGACATCGCTGAGATTGCCGGCATGGATCGCATCCTTGATGATCTTGCGCTCGTCTTCCGTCGGCCGGCTCATCACATAGGCATCGTTGTGTGTCGTGAATGGAAGCTCCACCAGCGCAAAGCCTTCCGACGCAACACCACTCAAATCGCAGCTGAAGTCGACGGAATCGTCCGGCGCGACCAAATCATCGGCGGCGCCGAGCAACTGAACGACGAAGGGAAGTTTCGCGTCGGGGCTTGATCTCGTCAGGGCAAGCCATTGCAGGCGGGTCTGTACGATGAACGGCGCGCCCTGCCTGATATAGGCGATCGTGGGCCGGCCCCAGCCGAACGTGACGAGCGCCATAAACTCGGCGATCCAGGACCCGATCGTCCACCATGTCGCAGTCGTCCAGTCGCGCGCTGCCGCTGGCGACCAGCCGCGGCTCATTCCCCCGAGCATGACGATGCGTTCGATCAGGCCCGCCCACTCCCGTCCCTGCCTGAACCCGGCGAGCCGCGGCTCGAAGATCGCCTCCGCGCGCTCACCGTGAGCGATGATCGCGACCTTGCGCGCGATCACCGCACCGAAGCTGTGCCCGATCAAGATGATCTTGTCGTACCGACCTTCCCGTCCACTTTGCTGCCGTTGCTCGATTGCCGCGTCGATCCGCTTGACAACGTTGGCTGCGACGCTTTCGGCGGGGGTTCTGGCAATGGAGCCCAACGGCCCGCCGAACGGAAGCTGGAGCGCGAGAATATCGGCGTCGGGCCTGGCAGTGCCCGCGGCCGCGCACACGTCCTTCATGGTGGTTGGCGAGCCGCTCAAACCGTGCAGCACGACGATGAGCTCGGCACCTTTGCCGTCCGCGACGAACGTCTCCTTCATAAGCCCATCCCCGCAATAAACTTGGATCAAAAAAGTCGGCCCGTACCGTCGGGCGCCTCTGACGCGCCGATGCCTGACCGCGAGAAATATCGCGATGATATTACAGGTTGAGAAAACTATCTTTGGCAAGTGGAAAAGCAGGCGCATCCGGGACGCCGCCTTTTCGGAAGACCTACCGCGCAATCCGGTCCAGACGCGCGCCCCACGGATCGTCGCCGCTCGCGGTGCGATCGTTCGCGATCAGCAGCAGATGGTCGTGGTCTGCGGCCGCGTCCCAATGCGGCAACTCATCGCCATTGGGATCGCCGTTCTTCGCGAAGTTGACCCAGTAGGACCGCACCCGGCTGGCGACCTCGCGGTCCCGTCGCGAGAGAATGCCGGCACCCGGCACGCCTTCCACGCCAAAGATGAACTGCAACTCGCGCCCGTGGCCCTCGTCGGAATTGCCGCGCCGGGATTCCGGCACGTACGTGAAGCGATAGCGAAAGGTTGGCGCCCCGGTTGCGGCGTGAAGCCGGGCGAGCATTCGCACCGGCTCGGAGAACACCTTGTCGGTGTAGAAGCCGGCGGCAATTTCGGAGGGCGTCCTGGCGTCGGGATAAAGCTTGTGCAGCTCATCAAGGCTCTCGGTGGCGGATGCCAGCGCCTCCTTGACCTCCACCTCGCTGTCGAAACGGGTCTCGTCGTCATTCGAGCCGATGATGAGCGGGATGCGGCTCTCATGTCCGGCGGCAAATCCGGCGGCGATGTCTTCCACCAGCAGGTTTCCATCGATCGCCGGCGCAAAGCTGAGCGGAGCTTTGTCCAGCAAACGCTTTTCAACAGCGAGCAAGCGCGCAGGTCCAAGGAAGCGCAAATCCGCCGGCTGCCCGAGCGCATCGACAAAGCGCCGGCCTGCAGCTTCGGCCTCCTGCGACGACGGCAGGCGCGCGCGCCCGGGCACCGATTGCAAAATGGCTTTCTGAAAGAGATCGCGTGATTGCGCGCACAGCATCAGCAGCGCGATCGACGTTGCGCCTGCGCCGTTGCCGAACAGCGTGACGTTGTTCGCGTCGCCACCAAACGCGGCGATGTTCTCGTGCACCCAGCGTAGCGCCGCGATCTGGTCCATCAGGCCAAAATTGCCGGAGCCGCCATCCGACAATGCGGGGTGCGTGAGCCAGCCAAGCGCGCCGAGGCGATAGTTCACTGTCACGACGATGAGGCCGCCCAGCGCGAGCCGCGAACCGTCGAGCAGCGGATCGTTGGCGGTGCCGGTAACGAAATCGCCGCCATGGATGAACACCATTACCGGCAGCGGCCCGTCGACGCCGAAGGGTCTGAACACGTTGAGTGTGAGGCAATCCTCCCGGCCTGCCGGCAGCGACGGCTGCAGACATGGCGCGGCGTAATCATAGGCCGTGCTCATGTCCGAGCTTTCGGGCAGGCCTTGCGGCGGACGCCAGCGCAGGCTGCCTGTCGGAGGCGCAGCGTAGGCGAGCCCCTTGAAGGACGCCACCTCGCCTTCGACCGCGCCGAGCATCTGGCCCTCGCGTGTCATCGCAAATGGAAATTGGCCGACCGCCTGGGCCATGGCCGCGCCGGTGCCGAACAATGAAAAGACTGCAATGAGCACAAGCAGGGATCGCATCTTCGGGGGATCTCGATGCGCGGAAATATTGCCCGTCAGGTTACGTCCGCGCCCCGCAGCGAGGCAAGCGACCTCTTACCTCTCCCCGTAAGAACGGGGCGAGGGAGCGCACCTTCGACGCGGCTAGAGATCTCCTTGATCGCAGCAGCTACCCGCCCTTGGCGATAATCTCAGCCAACGCACGTCGCGCAATGATGCCGAGTTCACCGAGCGTGGAGTGTCCGGACTGTGCAGCCTCGATCAGGCGCTCGGCAATGAACCTGCGGCTGTCGTGATCGCCGCCATGCGGCAATTGGCGGCACGTCTCCTCCAGGACGACGTCCATGTTCGCTTTGGTTCGCTCACTCAACTCTGTCATGACGCCCGGTCGGTCGATACGCGTGGCTAGTAACCGCAAGCATACACAGACGGATCGTCCATGATTAGCCCGGGCAATCACGGCCATTGTGCATCGCGATGCGTGCATTGAAACAACGTTCGCGCTGCCATGATGATGCCGCAAACAGACTACCGAAGATTGCACTTGCTCTAATGACAAGCCGAGCCTGCAGCGCTAGCCTGCCGGCAAAACAAAATACACGGGAGGAATGCCATGCCGGAAGCGATGGTCGCCGCACGTGAGTCCAATGCGGCTGATGGAACCATTCAACAAGTCGACGTTGCCGTGGTCGGCGCCGGATTTGCCGGCCTTTATCTTCTCCATCGCCTGCGCAAGGCCGGCCTCTCGGCCGTCGGCCTCGAGGAAGCCGGCGATGTCGGCGGCACCTGGTACTGGAACCGCTATCCGGGTGCACGCTGCGATATCCAGACCATCGACTACAGCTACACGTTCGATTCGGAACTCGACAAGGCCTGGACCTGGTCGGAGAAATACGCGACCCAGCCGGAAATCCTGCGCTATCTCGGCTTCGTCGCCGATCGCTACGATTTGCGCCGCGACATCCGCTTTAAGACCAAGGTGACCGAAGCAAAATGGGATGAGAAGACCGAGCGCTGGCAGCTTACCACCAGCAATGGCGCTGCTGTGTCCTGCCGCTTCTACATCATGGCCACCGGTTGCCTCTCCGCGCCCAAGCCGCCGGAGATCGACGGCGTCAAGGATTTCAAGGGCGAAATCTATTTCACCGGACGCTGGCCACATGACGGCGTCAATCTCGCCGGCAAACGCGTCGCCGTGATCGGCACGGGATCGTCGGGCATCCAATCGATCCCGCTGATCGCCGAGCAGGCCGCGCACCTCACCGTGTTCCAGCGCACGCCGAACTTCGCGCTGCCCGCGCATAACGGCCCCTCGCCGGCCGATCGCAGGGACCTGTTCCAGAGCGACCGCGCCGCCTATCGCGAGCAGGCGCGCCAGTCGATGACCGGCGTGCCCTATCTGCAGCAAACGGTGGTGAGCTGGCAGCTCAGCGATGCCGAGCGTCGCGAGCGGTTCGAGCGCGCCTGGGCGGCCGGCGATCTCGTCCACATCCTCACCCAGCTCTGGGCCGACCAGGGCGGAGAACTCGAAGGCAACAAGATCGTCCAGGACCTGATCCGCGAAAAGATCTCCGCAGTCGTGAAGGACCCGGAGACGGCGGCAGCATTGATGCCGCATGATCATCCGTTCGGCGCCAAGCGTCCCTGCCTCGATACCAATTACTATGCGACCTATAACCGGCCGAACGTGACGCTGGTCAACCTGCGGCAGGAGCCGATCAAGGCGATCACCGCAGGCAGCATCACCACGGACAAGCGCAATTTTGATGTCGACGTCATCGTGTTCGCGACCGGCTTCGACGCCATGACCGGCGCGATCCGGGCCGTGCATCCGATTACGGGGCGTGGCGGCAGGTCGCTCACCG
>Ga0105239_10009296_pt1 | contig 11110 bp, 9 predicted proteins | sample KBSC44metaG_FD_92761 | JGI IMG/M metagenome (GOLD analysis project Ga0105239, IMG submission 92761) | Corn rhizosphere microbial communities from Kellogg Biological Station, Michigan, USA - KBS C4-4 metaG | ecosystem: Host-associated > Plants > Roots > Rhizosphere > Soil | place: Michigan, USA...
CCGCAACGTAGGCAAGTTTTCGCGAGGGATGCTGCAGCGTGTAGGTCTGGCGCAGGCACTGGTCAACGATCCGGAATTGCTCATTCTTGACGAACCCACATCTGCATTGGATCCACTGGCGCGGGTGAGTATCCGCGAATTGTTATTGCGCGCGCGAGAGCAAGGTAAAACGATTTTCCTCAGTTCTCATTTGCTATCTGAAGTGGAATTGATCTGCGACCGGGTAGCGGTACTCCATCGGGGAAAACTGGTGCGTTTGGGGCGGACGGCGGACCTGCTTCACTCGGCGGATCAGACCGAAATCTCGGCCCGTGGTATTTCAGCAAATTTGTTTTTAGGGGCCACAACTGAAAATGGATTTGTCCGGTTTGCCGTGCCTACCAGCTCGCAACGCGCCGCCATTGAGAAAGTGTGGGCGGCGGGAGGCGAGGTGGTAAGACTCAATCCAATGCGGCGATCGCTGGAACAGGTTTTTCTTGAAGTGACCTCAAGTCAGGAAGCACCCACGAAGGTAGGGGAACTATGAAGCCTGTGCTGCTGATTGCAGTCAACTTTGTAAGGGAACAACGCTGGCCGATCCTGGTGTTGCTGCTCTGGGTGCTATTACTGGCGTTCCAGGGCCTGATGACTGAGCTACCCCGTGAGCGTGAGGATTTGCTTTTTATCTTCAAGCAGGTCGCAGTCTATGTCGTCGTGTTCAGTGTTTTCTTTGGCGGCTCCGCTATTTATAACGAACGCAGATCGCGGCGTATTTTGGCGGTTTTGGCCAAGGACGTGGCCCGGCACCAGTACCTCTCGGGATTGGTCATTGGAGTCACTATGGCTTGCGGTCTTTATTGCTTTACGCTCGGCCTTACTGGAAGCTGGACGCTTGGCCCGTCCGGTTTTCAAATACGCGACGTGTGGTTGTTAATGGTGTGTTTGGCGGCAGCTTCCGCCTTAGCAGGCACAGTTGCGTTAATGTTTTCCACGTTTCTAAATCCATTTTTTGCAGCTGGAGGCACCGCAGTCGTCCTTCTACTACCTGCGGTGCTGGAAAGAACCGTGAACCGCAACTTGGGAATCATAGTTCCGGCCTGGGAACTAACTGCCACTGTCGTGAAATCTTCATTTGACTCCCCGGTCCAGATATCGTGGACACCGATCCTGTTGGCCCTTATCGAAACGGTGTTGTTTTGGTTGATGTCTACGTGGATTTTCAAACGAGTAGATATCGCTGTAGCGGTTGAGTAAAGGACAGGTATCTAGGTGACCGCATTCAGCGAATGTATTCTGCGGCTGATCGCGCATAATCCAGGACACGTCCGGGAAGAATTCCAAGATACAAAGTGGCCACTACGCTGATGGCGAGCGCTGATCCCAACGAGAACGAAACCGGAGGCACCGCCTCTTCGTGGTTGGGTTCACGCATATACATGGTGACGATAATGCGGAGATAGTAGTAGGCGCCGATTGCGCTATTCAAAACGCCGATCATCACCAGCCAGATCAGATTGTTCTGGAGCGCCGCGCTGAAAACGTAAAACTTCGCGAAGAACCCGCCGGTCATGGGAATGCCGATCAGTGAAAGCAGGAAGATTGTCAGGGTCGCAGCCAGAACCGGCGAGCGACGGCCTAATCCGGCGTAGTCTTCCAACGTAATGTAACGCTCTCCCGCGCCGGCGAAGTGACCGATGACAGCGAACGCACCGACATTCATAGCCGCGTAGCTGGCCGTGTAGAACATTGCGGAGATAATTCCGTCGGTGCCTTTTCCGTCGGTGCCTTTCAGCGCCGCGAACGCTATCAAAAGATATCCGGCATGGGCAATGGAAGAGTAAGCCAGCAATCGCTTCACGTTGGTCTGCACCAGCGCAGCCAGATTACCGATGGTCATGGACAGCGCAGCCGCTGCCCAGACAAACCACAATGCTCCGGGCGCGTGGGCTTCGAAAATAATGCGCAGCAAGACCGCGAACACAGCGGCCTTGGGGCCGGTGGACATGAATCCGACCACTGGCGAAGGTGCGCCCTCGTAAACGTCAGGCGTCCAGACGTGGAAGGGAGCAGCGGCCACTTTGAATCCGAGTCCAACAAACATGAGCGCGAAGGCGGCGTAGGCGAGTACCGGGACAGTAGGTTCTGCCTGAAGCCTCGTGCTGACGACCGCAATGCTGGTGGAACCAGTGGCCCCGAACATCAATGCCACGCCGTACAAGAAGAATGCGGTGGCAAACGATCCCAGCAAAAAGTATTTGACCGAAGACTCGCTGCTGATCGCAGCACGCCGGCGGAATCCTGCCAGGATGTAGGTGGAGATCGAAGAAATTTCCAGTGCGATAAAGATCAGCACCAGCTCCACCGCTGACGACATCAGGCACATGCCGACCGCTCCAAACAGCATCAGGGCGTAATATTCCCCGGCTCGAATTTTCTGCACTTCCATGTACTCGTACGAACTGAGAACGACGACGACTGTGATGGCTATGACGAGGAAGTGGAAGAAAACACTAAACGAGTCCACCTGGACCATGTTCCAGAAAGCTGGGCCACGCTGCTTAGCCATGCAGAACGTGGAAACCAGTGCGACCAGAGCGCCAACCAATCCGACTCCACCAAGGACCTTGGCGCGACGGCGCTCTTCCAGTAGCGGATCAAGCAGCATGACGGCCATGCCGAAAACGGACAAGACAATCTCAGGAAGAATGCGCAGATAATCGGCGACTTGTGGCGTGCCGTTCATGGTCCCACCACCCGGCTAGCCATTTGCGCAAAGGGCGCGAGTATCGACTGCACCGCAGGATCGATCGTATTGAACCAGAGCACCGGAGCCACTCCCATAACCAGCGCCATAATCGCAGCGGGAACCAAAGCAGTTTTCTCGCGCAGGTTCAGGTCGGGCAAAGTGTTGTTAATTTCGTGCGTAACTTTGCCGTAGAACACACGCTGATACATCCAGAGCAGATAACCAGCAGCCCAGATCACCCCGGTTGCCCCGAGAATTCCGTAGATTGCTTTTGCCTGAAACGCTCCGCTCAATACCAGGAACTCGCCGACGAATCCGTTCAGCAAAGGAAGTCCGCCTGAAGCGAGAACGATGAACAGGAAAAACGCCGCGTAGTTTGGCATTGGCGTAGCCAAGCCGCCAAATTCTAGGATGTCGTAGGTGTGCCGCCGTTCGTAGAGGATTCCCGCCAGCATGAAGAGCCCGCCGGTAGAAATACCGTGAGCCAGCATGACGTAGGTTGCTCCGTCTAATCCAGCGGTAGTAAAGCTGAAAATGCCGAGCACGACAAATCCCAAGTGGCTCACTGATGAGTAAGCAATTACCTTCTTCATGTTCGGCTGCACCAGCGCCACCAGCGCGCCGTAGATGATGCCAATCAGGGCCAGCACCATGATCCAGGATGCGTTGGCTCGCGATTGTTCCGGGAACAATCCCAGGTCGAAGCGCAACATGCCGTAGGTGCCCATTTTCAACAGGACGCCAGCCAGCAGCACCGAACCAGCGGTGGGAGCTTCCACGTGTGCATCGGGCAGCCATGTGTGGAAGGGGAATAGCGGAACTTTTACCGCGAAAGCGATGAAGAATCCCAAGAACAACCAGAATGACGCGGCCGCATAGCCGGGAATCGTATGAACTGTGTTTTGCAAAACGACAAAATCAAATGTTCCCGTCTTTGCATATAGCCACAAGATCGCGGCCAGCATGAAGACCGACGCCACCATGGTGTACAGGAAAAACTTTACCGCGGCGTAGATTTTGCGTCCGTGGCCAAACATGCCGATGAGCAGGGCCATCGGAATCAGCGTCGCTTCCCAGAAGAAGTAGAAGACAAACAGGTCGAGGGCAACGAAGACGCCGAGCAGCGCAGTTTCCATCACCAAAAGAAGGATAAAAAATTCCTTCACCCGCTCCTGAATGGAAGTCCAGGAAATCAGCACGCAAAGTGGAGTAAGAAATGTGGTGAGCACCACCAGCCACATGGAGACGCCATCGACTCCGAGGTGGTAATGAATATTTGGAGCAGCAATCCATGCGCGATCGAGTTCAAAGTTGAATCCCGCTTTGGCCTTGTCAAAGTGCACCAGCAAGTGCAGGGAAAGGACAAACGTCAGCAGCGAAATCCCCAGTGCAAACCAGCGAATCTCCCGGTCTCGCCGCGGTGAGAGAACGAGCAACAGCGCGCCGACCAGCGGCGTGAAGGTTATCAACGTCAGGATCCAGCTATGGATTGCGGCCAAATTCATCGTGTGCCCACCCAAATCATGTAAACAATCACCGCTGCAGCTCCTGCGGCAATCCAGCCTGCGTAAGAGCGCAGGTTGCCGGACTGCATATGACGGATTGAATCAGAAACTTCATTTGCGCCCGTCGCGCTGCCATCGAGCGCCGCGTCGATTACGCCCTGGTCCACGCCCTTCCACAAAATATTGGTCGAGCCCAGCAGCAGAGGTTTCACAAGCAGGCGCGCGTAGAATTCATCGACGTAGTATTTATTGAAGACCGCGCGGTAAAGACTTCCCATCCCTTCGGCAATCTGTTTTGGCAGTTGCGGCTTCTTGACATATAAGAGCCATGCAAGAGCGAGGCCGCAAACAGCAACCGCGACCGAGACCAGCATGAGAATCTCTTCCATGCTGCTGTGTGGCTCAACTTCGTGCGCGGCTTCGACACCAGTTTGAAATACCGGCGCAAGGAAGTGCTCAAAGCGTCCACCGATCCCGACCCAGCCACCAATAATTGAAAGAATCGCAAGAATCATCAGCGGAACCAGCATCACCATTGGACTTTCGTGAACGCCGCCGTGACCGTGGCCATGTCCATGATCGTTTCCGTGCGAATCATGGCGGTCCGCATCGCCCTTGTATTCCCCGAAGAAAGTCAGGAACCACATGCGGAACATATAGAACGATGTGATGAACGCCGTAACCAATCCCACAAACCAGTACACCCAATTGCTCTGGTAAGCCTTCCACAGAATTTCATCTTTACTGAAGAATCCGGCGAAAGGCGGAATTCCGGCAATGGCAATCGTGCCTACGGTCACCGTCCAGAACGTCCATGGAATTTTGCTCCGCAGTCCGCCCATCTTGCGCATGTCCTGCTCGCCACCCACCGCATGAATCACCGAGCCAGCGCCCAAAAACAGCAGGCCTTTAAAGAAGGCGTGGGTCATAAGATGGAAGATGCCAGCCGAAAATGCTCCCACTCCGCAGGCGATGAACATGTAACCCAGCTGCGAGACGGTGGAGTAAGCCAGAACTTTTTTGATGTCGGTCTGCGTGATGCCGATGGTCGCAGCAAACAAAGCGGTTACAGTTCCGATAATCGCGACCACAGTGAGTGCCATCGGCGCGCGCTCAAAAATCACATGCGAACGCGAAACCATGTACACACCGGCGGTGACCATTGTCGCAGCGTGGATCAACGCCGAAACCGGCGTCGGACCTTCCATGGCATCCGGCAGCCAGACATAAAGAGGAATTTGCGCCGATTTGCCCGCCGCGCCGACCATGAGAAGCAATCCAACCGCGGTCATCGTCCCTGCACCCGCGGTTTCCATCGGCAACCTGCCCGCGGCGTCAAATACTTGAGTGAAGTTTAAAGACCCGAAATGCTGAATGATCAGAAACAGGGCAATCAGAAAGCCGAAATCACCAATGCGGTTAACGATGAAAGCTTTCTTCCCCGCAGAGGCCGCTGAATCCTTGGTGAACCAGAACCCGATCAACAGATACGACGCCAGGCCCACGCCCTCCCACCCGATAAACATCTGCAGGTAGTTGTTAGCCAGGACCAGGGTCAGCATGAAAAACATGAACAGATTCAGGTAGGTAAAGAAACGGTAAAAACTTGGGTCATCCCACATGTAGCCAACGGAATAGATGTGGATGAGGAAACCCACGCCGGTCACCACCAGAAGCATGATCAGCGAGAGATGATCGAGAAAGAAGGCGAACTCAACGTGAAAACCGCTGATCTGGATCCACTGCGCAAACGGTTCGCTGTAAACAGGTTCGGGAAGGAAAGAGAAGCGTGAAACCACCACCAGCGCCCAGACAAACGCCGCTCCGCAAAAAGCCAGAGCGACCGCAGCCACCAGCGAACGGGAAAACCTTTTGCCGAAAAAGCCGTTCACGGTGGCTCCCGTCAAAGCCAGCAACGGAATCCACGACAGATGAAGATTTGCCTCTGACGTCATAGTTTGAGCAGGTTTACCTTGTCCACGTTCAACGTTTCACGCGTGCGGTATACGGCGATGATGATTGCCAGTCCCACCGCAGCCTCAGCCGCTGCGACCACCATCACGAAGAAAACAAAAACCTGTCCGCTCAGCGCATGCCAGTGTGCGGCAAAAGCCACGAAGGAAAGATTTACGCCGTTGAGCATCAGCTCAATCGACATGAAAATCGTGATGATGTTGCGCTTGATCAGAAACCCGGTGACACCACAGGCGAACAGAATTCCGCTCAGCACCAGGTAGTAATGCAGCGGTACCATCAGTTCTCCTTCTCCTGCGAGGGCTCGGGCTTTGCCGCCAGCACCACGGAGCCAAGAATCGCAATCAGGATCAAGATCGAAGTGACTTCAAAGGGCAGCAGAAAGTCGTGGAACAAAAGCTGTGCCAGCGCTTTCGGCGGTCCAGGCAGGGCGCCTATCCCGACTGCTTCGGTGCCCGAGTGATGCAGCAGCACCCAGGCGATGAGCAGACTTCCAGTCAGCATGCCCGGGACGCCGATCAGCAGCGCAATATGGCTGCCGCGCGTGCGCTCTTCTTCTCCGGCGTTGAGCAGCATGATAACGAAAACAAACAGCACCATGATGGCGCCGGCATAGACGATGACCTGCACCGCGCCGACAAATTCAGCACCCAGCAGCAGATATTCGCCCGCGAGTGCGGCCATGACTGCCACCAGCGACAGTGCGCTGTTAATGGGATGCCGCTGCACCAGCAGGTTAATAGCACCCGCCAGACAAACCGCCCCAAATACCAGAAATAGAGTTAAATGAAGCATCAAACCTTCTAAAACCTGGTTATTCCGAAGCGCGGTTTTATCGCGCCAGGAATCTGCTTTACGCTCTTAACGCAACAAGTAAAGCCGTAATCACTAAATTTGCAATGGCCAGCGGCAGCAGGAACTTCCATCCAAATGCCATCAACTGGTCATAACGGAAGCGCGGCAAAGTCCCCCGCACCCAGATATAAATAAAGATGAACACAAAAACTTTGGCGCAGAACCAGAGCACGGGAAGCAGCGCCTGCAAAATCGTAGGCCCAAATATCGGCCCGCTCCACCCGCCGAAAAACAGCAGAGTCGCCAGGCACGCCACGGTAATCATGTTGGCGTACTCCGCCATAAAGAACATGGCGAATTTCATCGCGCTGTATTCGGTGTGGTATCCGGCGACCAGTTCAGTTTCCGCCTCCGGCAAATCGAAGGGGATGCGGTTTGTTTCCGCGTATGCCGCCATCAGATAAATAAAGAACCCGATCAGCTGCGGGAAAATATTCCAGCGGGGAATGAACCCTAAATAGCTTCCCGATTGCGCCTGCACAATCTCCCGCAGACTGAAGCTGCCAGAAAGAATCATCACGCCAACCAGCGAAAGTCCCAGCGCAATTTCGTAGCTGATCATCTGCGCACTGGCTCTTAGTCCGCCAAGCAGGGAATACTTGCTGTTCGAAGCCCATCCGGAGAGCGCAATCCCGTACACGCCAAGAGAAGTAACTCCCAAAACCGCCAGCAGGCCAATGTTTACATCGGAAATCTGCAAAGGAATCTTGTACCCGAAAATCGGTACATCATTCCCCACAGGAATCAGGGCAATCGAAGTCAGCGCAAAAATCACCGCAATAATCGGCGCCGCGACATACAGAGGCTTATACACATGCGGAGGCGTCAGGTCTTCTTTGAATAAGAACTTCACGCCATCAGCCGCGGGTTGCAGTAATCCAAATGGACCCACACGAGTAGGGCCCCAGCGGTTCTGCATATGGCCGACGACTTTGCGCTCCAGCCAGACGCTGTAAGCGACAGCCGTTAGCAAGACAACTAGCGCCAGTGCCGTCTTAACTAGGGATGCGACGATGAATACTTTGATATCCAAGGTTTGCCTACAGCTGTCCTCAGTGAAACTCTGTTTCCGTGGTTAAAGTTTTAAAGGAGACTGCGAATCAATCGGCCCTGACTTCCGCCTCCCTGGGCCGGTTTTGGTTTTCCATTACGGAATTCAGCGCGCGGGAGTAACGCCCCAGCGTGCCGGAACTGAATAAGTCATCTTGTGCCGAAGCAATCAGCTCCGGATTCTGCGCCGCGTTGGCGACGCTCGCAGGTAAATTCGTGTGCTGATCTTCGCCCGCCAGCAGGTTCAACCGGGAAACATCATAACCGGGAACAAGCCGCTGGATTTCATCGAGGATTGCCATGGGATCGAACGGAGACATTTTCAGCTCCAGCCCATGCGCCTCAAGCCAAACCGCGTGACGATCGGCTTCGCCGGATTGTGCACCACGCGACTGACCCATATCGGCGCGAGTACCGCCGCCGAAGGGAACCAGCTTGCGAACGTCAGCGCCCATGGCATCGGCGATGCGGACAATCATTTCGAAATCGGACTTAGTCCCGGTAACTTCGCCGGCTTTTTTCACAATCTGCAAGTCGCCGCAGGTGTTGGTGAAGGTGCCGGACTTTTCATAAGCGTTGGCTGCGGGCAGGACGACATCGGCGATGGTCGCAGTTTCAGTCAGGAACATGTCCTGCACGACGACGAAACTCTGTGAGAAGGAAAAAGGATCAATACCGAAGCGCGCGACAGGATTGGTTCCCACGACGTACAGCGCTTTGAGCGTCCCAGCCTTGGCGCTCTCGACCATCTCCGGAAGCGTCTGGCCTTTTGCCTGCGCAAGCGACCCCCACTCTTGATGGAAAGCCGTTGAGTTCGAAACTGCCTGATAACCGGGGAGCAGATCGGGATAAAGCCCCATGTCTGCCGCGCCGCGCGAGTTGGCGTAGTCGCCGAGGCAGATGAACTTCGCTCCGGCAATGCTCAAGCCAAATTTAGCGAGCGAGGTAATCTGGTCGGCTCGAAGATCCGAACCGACGATGATTACAAGATTGTGTTCGGCCTTCAGCTTCTCCCGAAGCTGTACTGCCGCAGTATCGGACGATTCGATAAAGCTGCCTTCTCCACCCTCCTCAACTTGAACGAAGCTGGTGGCCTGGCGGCGCAGTTTGATCTGTTTTGAGTTGACGATGTAGAGCTTCGCCCGGTGCAGCCGCACATTGTTGCGGATTTGCCAGGCGAGCAGCGGATGGCGCTCGGTCGGATCGTTGCCAATCAGCAGAATCGCGGGAGCATTCAGCACATCGCGCATGGAGGCAGTGGCGTTTTCCTTGCCGGCCAGTGCCGCAGCGAAAGCAGGGAAGTCGGCGGTGCGGTGATGATCAATGTTGTTGGTCTGCATCACCACGCGGGCAAACTTTTGCAGCAAATAGTTTTCTTCGTTGGTCGTGCGGTTCGAACCAACAACGCCAATCGCCTGTCCGCCATTTTTATCACGCGCTTCTTTGAACTTGCGTCCAACTAGTTCAAACGCCTCTTCCCAGGTCGCCGGCGTCAGCCGGCCGTTCTTGCGAATCAGCGGCTGGGTAAGGCGGTCTTCGTGGTTGGCAAAGTCAAAAGCATAGCGGCCTTTGATGCAGAGGAAGTCTCCGTTGATTCCGCTCTTGTCGCGATTGTCTCCGCGGACAATTTCCATGCCGGTGTCGGCACGGCGCACACCCAAAGTCGTTTTGCAGCCATCGGCGCAGTGAGTGCAGGTGGTGCCGACGTGCTTCATCTCCCAGGGACGCGTCTTATAGCGGTAAGCTCCAGACGTCAGCGCGCCGACCGGGCAGATGTCGATACACATGCCGCACTCTTCGCACTCGAGGTGATCTTCTTTGTTGGGGGCGATGATAGAGCTGACACCACGGTTCTGCACACCGAGAGCCCAGACATCCATGCCTTCGCCGCAGACGCGTACGCAGCGATAGCAAAGAATGCAGCGTGGACGGTCGAAGTAAACCACCGGAGACCACTGCTGTTCATCGCGATGGTGCTTGGCCTCAATGTATTTCGACTCAGCAGCGCCGTAGGAGAACGTCATGTCCTGCAACTCGCACTCGCCGCCAGCATCGCACACCGGGCAGTCGAGCGGATGATTGCCGAGCAGCAACTCAACCATACTTTTGCGCGCCTGGTGAATCTCCGAAGTGTCGGTCGAAACCATCATGCCCTCGGCGACCGTCGTAGTGCACGCGGTCTGCAACTTCGGCATCTTTTCGACTTTGACGAGGCACATACGGCAGGCGCCCTGCAACGACAGATTGGGGTAGTAGCAGAACGAGGGAACTTCAATGCCCACGCTCTTACAGGCCTCAATCAGCAAAGATCCAGCCGGAGCCTTGACCGCTTTACCGTCTACCGTGATGTTTACTGTTGCCGGTGCGTCTGCCATGAATCCCTTTTAGCTCTCTGTCCTGTGCGCTGCCTGGTAAGCCGCACAGTTCTTGATCTCTTCAATTTGCATGCTGTGCCGCTCGGAATGGGCCGCAATCAAGAGAAAAAGCTGATGACCGTCCATTTCCATCACCGGATGCTGCACCAGCTTCCTGCGGAAATCTTCATCGCTGTTCTCAATGAATGCAGCGATCTCCGCCCGTCCTCTGCCGTACTCGCTCAGCGCTTCCGCCAGTGAAGCAAAGCGTCCGGAGGGATGAACATGTTCCGGCGCACTCCGTTTGCTTTCGCGATTGCGTCCTACCTGCTGAATCAACGCGTCGGCTCCCAGATTGACTGGCTTCGTGTTCTCCGTGCCGGCCTGATAACGCTTGAACATTCCCCGGTCCGATAATGTGATGTGCTCGACGACATCGAGTACCGACCAGCGCCCGGCTTCCGGGCAAATGCGTGCGTACTGTTCAAGCACCGCCGTAGCCGCTGTAAGCAAGGTGCGTTGGCTTTCCTCTAAACGGTCGAGAAGCACTTGCTTGTCTGCCGTGATGTTTACAGTTGCCATGCTTACGCCATCACCGGTTCGGCTACTTGTTCATACGGACACGGCTTGCCATCTAAGTGTGCTTC
>Ga0105239_10009297_pt1 | contig 11109 bp, 13 predicted proteins | sample KBSC44metaG_FD_92761 | JGI IMG/M metagenome (GOLD analysis project Ga0105239, IMG submission 92761) | Corn rhizosphere microbial communities from Kellogg Biological Station, Michigan, USA - KBS C4-4 metaG | ecosystem: Host-associated > Plants > Roots > Rhizosphere > Soil | place: Michigan, USA...
ATGTCACGATCGGCGCCATCCTGCTGCTGCTGGTCATAGCAGCGCTTCTCTACAGACAAAGCAACCTGAGGAAAAAGTACAATGTCCTGACCACGCAAAAGAACGAACTCCTGCAAAACCTCCTCAAAGAAAAGGAATGGCTGCTAAAAGAAGTTCACCACCGCGTCAAGAACAACCTCCACACCGTGATGGGCCTGCTGAGATCCCAGGCCAGATTCCTCGAAAAGGACGCGCTGAAAGCGATAGAAGCCAGCGAACACCGCATATACGCCATGTCCCTGATCCACCAGCGGCTGTATCAGTCCGACAATATCGGGGACATCGACGCCCCCATCTACCTCAGAGAGCTCACATCCTATCTATCGGAAAGCTTCGGCTCCCCCGCGAATATCCGCCTCCAGCTGGAAGTCGACGATATCAAACTCAAACTGCCTCAGGCCATCCCGCTCAGCCTCATCATCAACGAAGCCATCACCAACGCTTTCAAATACGCTTTCCCTAACAAACGAACAGGCAAGATCATGCTCGAGCTCCGGCGCGCCGGCGAATGCATCTCAGCAATCATCTCCGACGACGGCATCGGCATGCCCGCCGTCGACATTGCCCGCCCCTCAAAATCTCTCGGCCTCAGCCTGATGCGCGGCCTCACCGGCGACCTCGAAGGCGATATCCGTTTCGACAACGACAGCGGCACACGAATAACCGTCGTTTTCCCCTTTGTTTAGCGCATCCTGCAAATCTTGACCAATACCTGGCTAATATTAACCCGCTCACCACGATGTCAGCGGGTTTCGATAGATTTAACCATGCGAAATTTACTTATCCTCCTAACTGCCTGCAGCCTAACCACGCGCGCCGCGGCCCAAACCATCACTACCCCACCCGACAACCTCCACCTCGATACCTTTTATACAAAATACCTCGACGCCGGCGGCATACCCGTCGTATCATCCGCCAGAGTATCCGACTCGGCACTATACACCGGACAGAGCATCATCACCTACATGCTCTCCAAACGACCGGATATCCGAAACGAGCTCGTGCGAAAAAAAGCCCGGCTTTCCATCATCGGCCAATCAGAAATGCAAACCGACCTCCCCGAATGCCGCAACTGGAAAAAGCCGGCCATCGGCGACAGACGCCTCACACCCCAGGAACGCGCCAACTATGACAAACCAGGCGGCATCGCCTCCATGACAGACCAACAATACTGGAACCAACGCGCCCGGGGCATGGGTGGCATACAAACTTCCTGCGCAGAAGAGAACCTGCTCGGAATCCCCGGAACACGCTACTATGGAGAGAATATCACGGTGCACGAATTCAGCCACAGCATCATGAGCGGACTGGTCGCGATCGACTCCAATTTCCGCGCCCGCATAAACGCAGCCTACGACAGCGCAAAACAAAAAGGACTATACCACGGCCAGTATGCGATCAATACCGTCGCCGAATACTGGGCGGAAGGGACACAGTGGTGGTTCTGGTCGAACTTCGAGTTCTATGACGGAACAACCCGTCTCCAGACTCCCGACGACCTGAAGAGCTACGACCCCGCTCTCTACTCCCTCCTCGACGAGGTATATCCCGGCCACCATATCCCCGCAGACGTATACTACGGGAAAAACATCCCCTACCATCGCCAATAATCCCTACTTCCTCAGTCGAAGCAACAACACCCCGTGCGGCATGACAACACCGGTCAGTCCCTCCCCGGCAGAACCCCTGTCGACCTGCCGCCACACATCACGGACAACTTTATACCCCTCCAAACCAAGGTTCCTCCAGTTCACCGACACGTGACGGACCGAATCATCGAGATTAAAAACCCCAACCGCCACGCTTCCGTCAGCAAGAGACTTCACATACACCTGATATCCGTCCACAGCCACCTGCCGATGCGCCTGCCTTCCCAACGCGTCCTGATCGATAGCCAATACCTCATCGTTGGTCAATAAATTCAGCGTGAACGGATCCAGCTTGCTCAAATCACATCCCAGCAACAGCGGCGCCGAAAGCATACACCAGAGACTGACATGGGTATACTGCTCATCAGGCGTCAGCCGCGTCGGATGAAGGTTCTCTCCCCAACCTACCTGGCCCACGATCAGCATATCGGGATCGTTGAAATGACCAGGCCCCGCATAGGGATGCAACGGAGACTGCCGGAAGCCGATGCTGCGGAGGCTGCTCCACGTATCCTCGATATCGCCCGTCGTCCTCCACGACTGCGCATCCACCTGCGGCCCCCATTTCCAAACCTGCCCCATACCATACTGACAGAGGCTATACAAAATGTCACGGGGCTGCGCCCGCAACGCCCGCTGCATCACCTGGTAAGGCTTCATATAGGCCTGCAGCGAAGTATCCTTACCCGCGATCGCGTCATAGCTGCACCAGTCGTATTTCAGGTAGTCGACCCCCCAGCCGGCATAAGTACGCGCATCCTCCGCCTCCTTACTATAAGACCCCAGAAACCCGCCACAAGTACGGGGACCAGGCGACGAATAAATTCCGAATTTAAGACCGCGGTCATGCAGCCAGTCGCTCAGCGCCTTCATATCCGGAAACTTCTCGTTGGGATAGATCGTCCCGTCCGCAGCCCTTTCGGCAGCCTCCCATCCGTCATCGATATTTATATAGTTCCAGCCATGATCGGCCAATCCCTTGTCCAGCATGGCCTGCGCTGAGCTTCGGACCCTGTCCGCGTTCACGCTCAGCCCCCAGCAGTTCCAGCTGTTCCAGCCCATAGCAGGCGTATAGCCAAGTGTGTCCCCTACATGCAGCGTCCACCGCCTCTTGTCGACACCCCGCGAATTCGCAGCACTAAGCAGCACGCTAAACACGCCTGCACGGCTAACCTTCCCCGATATGATACCCGTCGTCCCATCCACCACAAGCCCCTCAGGCATTCCCTCCGCGCCAAAACGCAGCGGACGTTCACCCGTCGCAGGTATCTTCCAAAGAATAGGCGATCCGGGACGACAGCCAAACACAGAAGATCCATTGATCCGCGGCGAAGCACCCGGCGAAGGCGTCAGGATATAAGCAAAATTCTGTTTGTCCTGCAGCTGCTTCCCGCTGTTCTTTTCAGTAAATGTATACCGGTACCGAATCCCCTCCCTGTTCGGCAGGGACACTTCAAAACTCCTCTGCCCCATAGGCGCAAGCGAAAGATCCTCGCGACGATGCAAGATCTCTTTCCCTGTAATAATATCCTCCACCACATAATCCAGTTGACCCGACACAGAAGTATTGAACTGATTATCGACCAAAAGCCGCATCGACGACCCGCTTCCATACCGCACATCCCCAACACCAATATGTATACCATCCGTCTTCTCAAGCATCGTCACAAAAGGCTGACCCATAAAGATCCCACCCGTTCCACCTCCGTCATAGACCCTCACCGCGATCACATTGTCCTTATCCCACCGGATACACGGAGCATCCACCGCCAACCGGTAGTCCCTCACAAAAGGCCACTTACTGTCATACCCACCCGCGTCTTCCGGAAACCTCCCCGTCTTGCCGATACGAACCCCATTCAGATAGGTCTCATCCACGTCATTGACATGCGCCAAAAAAACACGCAGACTATCCTTCCACCCCGCTCCACTCCTAAGCGCCGACGGAATAACGACATGCATCCGGTACCACGCAAAACCGTGATAACCCGGATACCCCTGCGACTGCCAGATCTTCCCGGCCGTCACAGTCGTCCATTGACTATCATTAAAAGACGGAGCCGCCCACGCCGTACTATCTCCCGTCGTAAAAAACGCACTGGCCAGCGACAATTGCTGCGCCTGACCCGCCAGGCCAACCAAAATAAAAACAAGTGTAAATAGCTGTTTCACCGGAGTAATTTATAACCCCATAGATACTCCGATCTGCCCGGAAAGACAACAAAATATTTCGCCGGTTATCCCCGAATTTTAACCTCCCCAAAACACTAAAGAAACCACGACGTCAGGTTCTGACGAAGAAATTTAAGCGCGCGGGATATATGCGTCTCGACCGTCTTGATCGATATCGAAAGCGCTGTCGCAATCTCACGGTGCGACTTCTCCTCGAACCGGCTCATCTCAAACACCTTTTTCTGCATGTCGGGCATCCTGCGGACCAGGCTGGTCACCCGTTTGCGCAGCTCATTCTCCTCGACCGATTCACAGGGATCGGCTACCGCCGCGGGCCGTCGCCGCAGACCGCCGGTCCGTCACTCCCGCTGCTCCGCAACAGTATAAAACACTGTGTCTATAAAAAAAAGGGTATTGGAATTGACGATGATATTCTCGTCGTGCATATCTTCCAGGATCAACCCGAGGTCCTTGTTGAAATAGTCGTTTCTTTTAGTATTCACAAAACCATTAAAAGCCAATAGCAGCCTTACATCTGCCAGATCAACCGGAGCATCCGAAGCAATAAAAGGTTGTTTTAAAACAGCCAACAGGCGGCCTTCACTCTCTGTAAACCCTAAAAAAGTGTAGGCTGTTTCCTCAAATAATAAGTTGTGAATAACCAGGCTATTGAAAAACTCAAGCCATGTGGCATAGTAGATAGCATCATTCACTTTGATAACGCTCCGCTGATCCGGAGCAAAATATATCCTGGCCTCCCCTCCCCGCGCCAGGTAACTGCTCTCGACAGGCAAATCACTCACCCACCAATTCTTTAGCGAGCTCTCGACCCTCAAGAATTCGGCCTGCTCTTCTTTAACTCTGAGCTGACCTTCGAAATCTTTTTTAACCGCTCTACTTGTTCTAAAGCTTGCGCATAGGAGATTTCGGGCTGCTGTGCAACGATCTTCTTCCCCCTCGAGGACAATTCCATTAACGATATTTTCAAGTCTTTTTCGGGTATCATGACTCAGCATTTCCAACAAAATTAGAAAAAATTATTCGGCCCGACAACACCACACACTACACTGACAGTCAACACTAAACACCAACAACCATCCTCCTCCCCTCCCTCACCATCCTCAATCCATTCGCCGCCGTAGCCATCCCACAACCCACCGCTACTACCACAATACCCCCATTCTCCGCCCCCTTTGACCCCATCATCATAACAAACCCAACGGCTGACACCACCGTCGTCCACGCGGCAACCACATAGTCAAATTTCCGCTCATAAAGAAAAGCCGGCCATCCATTGAACCAGCCCACCAAACTGTTGAAATCCCAGTCCTCCCCCCTAAACTTTCGCGTATTTTGCCCAAAACCACAATACCACGGCCATGCACAACCACATAACCCTCCTCTTCGCCCTAACCCCCATAGCCACCACCTTAGCCCAAACCAACCCCGTCGACACCAGCTCAAAACCCGAAATATTCGCCCCCGGCGTCGTTTCATCCCCCTTCGAAGAAGTCGCGGCGACCTTCTCCCCCGACGGCAACACCGTCTACTTCGCACAGGGCACCATCTCGATGGAGATCTGCTATTCAAAAAGATCCAACAACACCTGGGCCAAACCCCATATCATCTCCTTCTCCGGTCACTGGGGAGACTGGGACCCCTTCCTTTCCCCCGACGGCGCCCGTCTATACTTTGTCTCCAACCGGCCCCTCGACACCACCGGTGAGAATAAATTCAAACGCCAGACCCACCTCTGGTACAGCAACCGCGAAAACAACGACCAGTGGTCCGAACCACATTACATAAAGGATTCCTTCAACCTCGACGGCATCGGCAATTTTGCCCCTACAGTCAGCCGCAACGGCGACCTGTACTTCTATTCACCCAGAAGAGGCAAAGCAACCAGCTACTACGCCAAAAAACAGGGCGACCACTACGGCGACCCACAGCCTCTCCTCCTCAACGGCGACGAAGAGGTTAGCGACCCATTGATCGCACCCGACGGTAGCTATATCATCTTTGTAAGCGGAAACGACCTGTACATCAGCTATCATAACAACACCGGCTGGACAAAAGGCCAGCCGCTCAAACTCCAGGCCGGCGACGGCAGCTCTATCTATGACCCAACTATCTCTCCCGATGGCAGGACACTCTACTTCACCTCCAATCGGGTAGCGGGGTATTATAAACGGGACCCCAAAAACCTTCCCCTCGACTACGACGCCCTGCTAAAAGAAATGAACGGCATTTACAACGGCAAGGGTAATATATTTATGGTTCCCCTCCACGTCGTTCTACCTTCTTCTTAGAATAAGAAAAAGAATCACGATAACGATCAATGTTCCAATTCCAATATACATAATTGATTTTACCATTGCAGAAAGCAATGGGTATGCCACCCCATACCAGCCGGCATTCTTTATCTACGCAACAAACTTATCGGTAATGGTGAAGAGATCTTCCGACTGGAAAGGTTTCTGAAAATACCCGTCGGCCCCCGCCTCCCGGGCGATCTTAGCCAGATCACCGTGAACACTGAAATAGATCACGGGAATTTTACAATAGACTGGATGCGCCTTCAGCATTTTTATGGCATCATATCCGTTCACGCCAGGCATAAAATGATCCATAAAGATCAGACTCGGATGAAAACTGTCGATGGCGTCGGTCAGCGTCTTCAAAGGATTACAGCCAAGAAGGGGCATAACATTATAGCCCCTCCTCCTAAAAAGAATATTGCAGATCAACAAATGGTCCGGATCATCGTCCACAAGCAGAATATTTTTTTGGCTTTGCATTATGTTATACTATTGATAGAGGCCGTTTAAGGTGTTACAAATTTATGGAACTCTGACCCATCCGTCATATATTTTCATCGGCCCTTTTTTCACGCTGACTCAAATGCCGGCTGATAGCCTCGCCGATCGTCCTGCTGATATTGCTCTCGTTACCACTCGCACTGTGGATCCACCGGCCAAGATTCTTTTGCAGTTTCATTTCAGGAAGCAACGGTGATTCGTTGGAATTTATACGACGGATCTCGCGAACAAGACAGCAATCGTAACCGACCATCTCTATCTCAGCACTCAGATCAACCTGCAAAGCATCCGGCAGTATCTCATATACAAACGATATCGTAAAAACCAATTGATCCATACTTATACTATACAAACTTGCATGCCAAACGATAAAAACCTCAGGAACAAAGAGACTGACCAGAATAATCCACACTATCCCCCGCTTATAGATACGCGCTGAAATTAATGTAAATTACTCATTCTTAAAGCATAAATTCTTCAGCAATCCTTATCAGACTGTCAGATTCGAGCGGCTTGGACAAATGGCCGTCAGCCTGCGTCCGCTTCGCAATCTCGGCAATATCCTCCCTGCCGGAAAAATAAATTACTGGGATTGACCTATGTACCGGGTGAGATTTAAGCATTCGGGTAAGATCCGCTCCGCAAATTCCACGCAGATCGTGATCCATAAAAACCAGATCCGGACGGAAGGTCTCCACCACTTCGGTCAACTCTTCCATCCGCTCGCATCCTGCCATGGTATAAACGTCATATCCCCTTCTCCGCAGGATCAGATTGCAGACAAGCAGGTGATCATGATCATCGTCAATCAACAATATTCGCTTTAGCCGCCGAAGGATACCCATGGATTAGGAGGATTTTATTAACTGCCCCAAACCTTCTCCTGCAAAAAGCCTTCCAGTCTCTGGGGAATATATTTCCCATCCATACACTGCTAACTTTTCCCGTATCGTCATCTCTTCGGGAAATTCAGACATTGAACGTATCACATCGATAGGCGAACTTTATTTAACATTTCAACATCAACAATGGAAAAATTAGCAATCCTCGCCAGACTGCAGGCCAAACCCGGAAAAGAAAAAGAGCTGGAAGATTTTATCAAAGGAGCCCTCGGCCTTGCCCGCTCGGAACCCGGTACGATCCGATGGTACGCACTTCAGCTGGGTCCGTCTATCTTCGGTATCTTCGACACCTTCGAAGACGAGTCCGGCCGACAGGCACACCTCGAAGGCCCCATTGCACAGGCGCTGGTGGCAAGAGCAGCCGATCTGCTGGCTGCTCCCCCACTGATCGAACAGGTCGAACTACTGGCAGTCAAATAATTTGTAGCAGTCGGGCGCAATATCCGGCCAATGCAAAAGAACTACACCATACAGGCAGAAGACGATCACCTGGCGACTATCCAATTTCTGGAGGACAGGCTCTACGAATACAATTCAACAAAATTGAATACCGGAGACGGCCGGCTTTTCTCCGGGATCGTGAGAGGAGAGAACAACGAAATTATCGCGGGAATTGCCGGCTGGACCTGGGCAGGAATATGCGAAATAACCCAGCTCTGGGTAGACGGACCCGCCAGGAGCACCGGCGTCGGGAAAATGCTGCTGGAAGCGGCCGAGGCAGAGGCCTACGGACGTGGCTGCCGCACCATCCTGGTCAGAACCTTCAGTTTCCAGGCGCCGGAGTTCTACCGGAAATACGGCTTCAGGACAATACAGGTGCTTGATGATTTCCCACCCGGTCATCACTACTATATCCTGACGAAAAGACTACCCGGGCTTCTTCCGCAACCGGAGCCCTGAAATACGTCTCATCTGCACAAGCCCGGCCGCAATCAGACTTAACGCGACTGCCCCGTTCAGCACTGCGCGATGCATCCCCAGCCACCGCAGAAAAAAGGAGCCCGTCAGGCCATACAGCGCAAATGCCACGGCAGTCCCCAAACCAACGGCAACCGGGAAGACAACGCGACTGCCTTTCCAGTCACCCAAAAGATCCCGCCCCCGCAAAACGGCTATCCACCCCGCCCAAAAAGGCAGATGCAGCGGATTGAGAAGGCTGAGCACCAGACCCGCGACAAAAGGCTGCCGCGACGACAACAACATCAGCGCCCCGCCGTCCATACGCAGGGACTCCCGAACACCCCACACACCAAGAGTCAGAACGATCGCACATGCAAAAACGCCAGACCATCGGGCCAGCCCCCGCCCCACCCCCATCCCGGTCAGCGCAAGCCTCACAACCATGACCTCCGCCAAAACCGCCCCCATCCCAAAAGCAGCAGCAGACGCTACCCCACCATTCACAACCAGCGCCGCAACACCTGCATTCAGCACGCCCGGCGGAAGACTCCCCACACAGCTGACCGCAAAACCCAGGAAGAATAGACGCAGCCTGACACTCATCCCGAAATAAGTTTTTCGTGTTTTGAATAAGCCCTCAACATTCGCACTCCCTGCCAAAAACCCATGACAACATGGCCCCGCCGCGCGTTTGCACGGCTGATGGCAAACAGAATATCCAGATGCCGCCTGATCTCCCGCCACGCAAACACCAGCGAATGCCCCGGATCATAGATATGCGTCGGCTCACTGCCCGCTCCGTTGAGCTCGATGATCGAATAGGCTTCACCCGCCTCCAGCTGCGGCCAGCTGCAAAACCGGATATCCAGCCTGCCGAAATAAAATTCCGGTATCCGCCGGCAAACCGCGTCGATGGTCGCTTCCAGCCGGGGAGTGATCCTGTCACTGCAGTCCAGGAATTTCGCACCCCTGCTATGATTGCCATAAGGCGCCAGCCGGAGGACTTCCCCTTCCGCCGGCACCGAGCCGAGCATCCGCCCATACCCCTGCCTGAGCGCCGGCAGCTGCAGCACATACCGCTCGTTCTTACGCAACAGCGCCTCGACCGTCGACCGGCCATCTCCCATGACGGATAACAGCTCTTTGCCGACTATTCCCGAAATACGCCCCTTCTCCTCCCCCGGTATCCTGTAGTAGAAAACGCCGATCTCCAGCGGGTAGTCGATATATTCCTGCACCAGAAAATCGACCTTACTGCGTTTCGCATACAACACCAGCTGACACTCGTCCGCCAGCAGTTTTACCGAAAGCCCCCGCTGTCCGATATCCGGCTTGGCCATTACCGGGTACGCCAACCCCAGTTCCCCGATCCGGCGAATCAACCCGCCGAAGGCCGCGTCTTTTTTACAATATATCGTCTTTGGATAAACGCCATCCGGCATCAGCCCATATATCTGACGCTTCGACTCCATCAGGAATCCCGAATTGGTGATCCGAGGATTGGCGGTACTGAAGAAGAACAACGACCTTGCCCGAAGGCTAAGCCAGGCCCAGTATAAAAAAACAGGCGCATACACGACGGAAAAGGGCCAATACTCCCAGTGCCGGAGCCGGATCATCAACGCACTCCGCTTACCTTTCAAACCTCCCTCGCCCCCCATATCCATATAGCGGACCTTCCCCTTTCCATTTCTAACCTCCACCGTGGTGATGCTGACCGTCGCCACTTCTCCGCGTTTCGCTTCCTTCCTGTGAAAATCCAGCACGCCGCCCGCGCCGGGATCCCGCCCCCTGGACCAGCCTTCGAACTGCGTCTCCCTGCGGACACGGTCCGCTTCGTCATACAGCGTCACCGACGACCAGATATGCGGGCGCCCGGCATCCAACTCTTCGACATGCCGGCCAACGCCATCCCACCTGCAGGCAAAAAGCCTTCCCCCAACGACAAGTAGCACCGTGAACGGCTCGATATCCTTCAGGACGGTACGCTTGAATTCATCCAATGGCTCTTCCGACCGCATGATGTCCAGAAAGACAAGCCCGCGGCTCCTTCTATACTGCACCAGCCTCATGTGCTTCGTAAAAGCGCCGTTGAGCAAAACTCCCGCATCGGAGTTACCCTTCAGCCCAATCCAGCTGCCGCCGGCCAAAGGGTCCATCGGATAAATAAGCCCGGCATACCGCTTCGGAGGAATAGCCCGGGGCCTGCTGACCCGCTCGTCGCGACTCGAAGTCAACCGGTAGCCGCCCCGCCCGCCTGGTATAAAAGTCACCACACACATCGTCGTTCGGCAGATTTAGGCGAAATAATGAACCAGCTGTTTCCTGAATGACCAGACAAGAATGAGACAGCAGACAAAAACAAGCAGCGCGTAGATGAACAGCTGACCATGATCCCCGCGAACCTCGATGCCCAGCCGGGTAAGATGAAAAAAGAGCGCGCCGCTCATGACGCCCAGTCCTAACAACGCTCCGATAGGGGTTGTCCGCGGTATCAACAGCAGCACAGAAGCTATAGCCTCGATGACACCCGTGCCGATCCTTCCCCAGGGCTCTATCCCCACCGTCGAAAAGATATACACGGATTCTTCCGCCCCCGAAAATTTAAAATACAGCGTCTGCAGGAGG
>Ga0105239_10009303_pt1 | contig 11107 bp, 11 predicted proteins | sample KBSC44metaG_FD_92761 | JGI IMG/M metagenome (GOLD analysis project Ga0105239, IMG submission 92761) | Corn rhizosphere microbial communities from Kellogg Biological Station, Michigan, USA - KBS C4-4 metaG | ecosystem: Host-associated > Plants > Roots > Rhizosphere > Soil | place: Michigan, USA...
ATCGTCCCGGACGTCGTACAGATGCTGCACGAGACTCTCGCAGCCTCCCGGAATATCGAAATCCGCTGATCCAGCCGACAAACTTCAGCCGCGCCGTCAACGTGGGGTGCTGCCAACGCTTACTTTTGAGTTCTGGTCTGGCGATCCGGGCCGCGTCGGCCAACTGGCGACCGTCCAGGCCAGGCAGTCCGACATCTGTCAGAAGGAGATCGATCTTTGCCTTCGGCTGGTCACTTTCCGTGACCGTGAAGTAGCTGCTTTTTGCAAATGAGCCGCTGACTAGGTGGTCGCCTCGCCCGGTCCCGAGCAACGCTTCCGCCCAATCCGAAGCGCCGCACCCCAACACGCTGCGAAACCGCCGACGATGATATAACCGATCAAACTGAAGTGAACGGACACGGCACCTACGCAGTTCCAGAAGCTGCCGACAAGGTTCCAGCGCTCGCGCACCAACCCCAGTATCTCGATCGCTCCAACACCAAGCGCCACCGCCACAGACAGTCCAGTGATGACCATATTGTAGGTTAGCTTGCGTAGCGGATCGGCAAGAGCCCAGCCGTAGGCGCGGGTCATCAGCATCGAATCGGCGGTGTCAATCAGTGCCATGCCGACGGTGAACAGCGCCGGATAAATCATGATGTCCCATACATTCATGCCGCGCGACGCCTCGGCGGCCGAGATGCCGAGCAGGCCGACCTCGGTCGCGGTATCGAAGCCCAGACCGAAGAGCAGGCCGATCGGGTACATGTGCCACGTCCGCCGGACGAGGCCGAACAGCCCCCGGAATATCCACCCGAAGAAGCCGCGACGGCCGAGCAGGCGGTCGATCCCTCCTCGTCATAGGCGACGCCCGCCTTCACCGCGCGATAGGTCCGCCAGGCCGAGGCCAGCACCGTCAGATTGATCGCGGCCAGTATTATTAGGAAGACGATCGAGGCAGTTGCCCCGACGATGCCACTCATGTCCGACAGTATCGCGAACCTTGCGCGCATCGTACCGGCGGCAAGCGCCAGCAGAAGCGATAGAACGACGACGATTGTAGAATGGCCAAGCGAGAAGAACAGGCCAACGTCGGAGGGATCTTTACCCTCCTGAATCAGCTTGCGGGTGACGCTGTCGATCGCGGCAATGTGATCGGCATCGACGGCGTGTCGCAGTCCAAAACCATAGGCCAGAAACGCCGCGCCGAGCTGCACAGGCCGATCGTGGAACAGCCACGCAGCGACGATCCATGCGCAGACGTTGAGCGCGCCAAGCAAAATAACCAAGAAATATCTTCTTAAAAAGATTTTGGTTTTACCAAAATTAAAATTTATGTTATTATAATGTTCCAAATCTATAATCTTTCAATAAGGCAAAATACCCATCGAGCATATGAATGTAGCTATTTCTGTCACGCCTCTATTTTCCTTGAGATTTGTGAAGATAAACGGCCGATCCTTCCGCATCATGCGGGCATCGCGGTCCATGACGTCCAGGCTCGCGCCGACCAGCGGCGCGAGATCGATCTTGTTGATGATCAGCAGGTCCGATCGCGTGATGCCCGGCCCGCCCTTGCGCGGGATCTTGTCGCCGGCGGAGACGTCGATGACGTAAAGCGTCAGGTCCGCCAGCTCGGGGCTGAAGGTGGCCGCGAGATTGTCGCCGCCGCTCTCGATGAACACGATTTCGAGCCCGGGAAAGCGCTTCACCATCTCGTCCACGGCGGCGAGATTGATCGATGCGTCCTCGCGGATGGCCGTGTGGGGACAGCCGCCCGTTTCCACACCCATGATGCGATCGGGCGGCAGCGAGCCGGAACGCGTGAGGAATTCCGCGTCCTCCCGCGTGTAGATGTCGTTGGTAATCGCCGCGACTTCGAAGCGATCCCGGAGATGCTTGCAGAGCCGGTCGGTCAGCGCGGTCTTGCCGGAGCCGACGGGGCCGCCGATGCCGACGCGCAATGGGCCATTGCGGGATATCATGATCGAAACAACCTCACGCGTTGGGTTTCATGGAAAAGGGCGCAAAGATCGAGCCCGGCGGCGGAGGTGCCGAGCCGATCGGGATCGGCGCCCATGGCCTTGCGCGCGACCTCCGGAATGATCGCGGAAAAGCGCGCGACGGCCCGCTGGCCGCCGGTCTGGCCGGTCACCCCCAGCCGGATGGCCGCCGACACCAGATTGGCGAGCACGCCGTGCAGAAATGCATTGAGCGCGGAGCCGAGGGCGATGCCATGGGCCGCGCAAGCGAGCGCTATCGCCGTCGACAAGGCCACCGGCCGGCCGGCCAACCGGCCGGCAAAGCCCTCGATCCGGGGATGGGGCATGGTCGCGCGGAGGGTCGCCAGGAAAGCGCTGCCCTGCTGGTGGCTCTCCAGCGCAGCCTCGGCGCTGCCCCGCCATGCCGCGGCGATCGCCGCGATGTCGTCAAGCGCGGCGTCATCGGGCACAGCCCGCCAGGCTTGCGCGAACAGCGCGGCATCGATCGCCAAGGCTCCGTGCCGTGCAAGCGCCTCGCCATAGGCGAACAGGCCGTCCACGTCGCAGACGTCGCCAGCCTCGACCGCCCATTCGAGGCCCTGGCTGTAGCTGAATGCGCCCGTCGGATAGGATGGCGACGTCCATGCGAGCAGCAGGTGGAGCTGCCCGATATCATCCATGATGATGATGATGATGATGGTGATGATGATCGCCATGGCCGCCGGGCGTCGGGCTGGCATAGGCGCCGCCCTCGGGATCGAAGGGCGCCCGAATCTCGGCGATGGTGCCACCCAGTCCCCGGAGCATCGCGGCAATCACATGATCGTGCCGCAGCAGGATGCGATCCGCGTCGAGCCGCGCGGGCAGGTGGCGGTTGCCGATGTGCCAGGCCAGTCGCATCAGCAGGACGGGCGACGGCGCGCGCACCTCCATGAGCGGCTCGTCCGCCGCCCGTATCGCGACGATGCGACCGTCATCCAGCCGCAGCGCATCGCCATCGCGAAGAATGCGGGCGCGCGGCAGATCGAGCAGGACGTCGCCGATCTCCGCCACCCCGATCCGGATCCGCCGCCGGAAGCGATCGTCGAAGGACAGCACGACCTGCCCTGCCTCGTCCCCCGGCGACCAATGCCCCTCGATCAGGATTTCCCGCGCGCGGAGCATGTCAGTAGAGGAAATAGCGTTGCGCCATCGGCAGGATCGCCGCCGGCTCGCAAACCAGCAGTTCGCCGTCGGCGCGAACGCTGTAGGTCTCCGGATCGACCTCGATCACCGGCAGGGCGTCGTTCAGCACCATGTCGCGCTTGCCCAGCCCGCGCGTACCGCTGACGGCGACCTGCCGTCGGGAAAGGCCGAGCGGGCCGCCGATATCGCCCTCCATCGCGGCCCCGCTGACGAACAGCAGCGACGTCTCGACGCGCGCCCGGCCATAAGCGCCGAACATCGGACGATAGTGCACCGGCTGCGGCGTCGGGATCGAGGCGTTAGGATCGCCCATCGGCGCCGCCGCGATCATTCCGCCCTTGATGACGAGATCGGGCTTCACCGCGAAGAAAGCGGGCGACCACAGCACGAGATCGGCGAGCTTGCCGCACTCGACCGAGCCGACATGGCCGGCGATGCCGTGCGCGATCGCGGGGTTGATCGTGTATTTGGCGATGTAGCGGCGGGCGCGCAGATTGTCCGCCCCGGCATCGTCGCCCGGCAGCGCGCCACGCTGGACCTTCATCTTGTGCGCGGTCTGCCAGCAGCGGATCAGCGTCTCGCCGACCCGCCCCATCGCCTGGCTGTCCGACGACATCATCGAAAAGGCGCCGAGATCGTGGAGGATATCCTCCGCCGCGATCGTCTCCTTGCGGATACGGCTCTCGGCGAAGGCGACATCCTCGGCGATACGCGGATCAAGATGATGGCACACCATCAGCATGTCGAGATGCTCGTCCAGCGTGTTGACGGTGTAGGGGCGTGTCGGGTTGGTCGAGGATGGCAGCACGTTGGGCTCGCCGGCCAGCCGGATGATGTCGGGCGCGTGGCCGCCACCCGCTCCCTCGGTGTGGAAGGCGTGGATCGTCCGGCCGCCGATCGCGGTGACGGTAGATTCCAGAAAGCCGGCCTCGTTCAGAGTGTCCGAATGGAGCGTCGCCTGTACGTCGAACGCATCGCAGCGGCGCAGGCACTGGTCGATCGCGGCGGGCGTCGTGCCCCAGTCCTCGTGCAGCTTGAGGCCACAGGCGCCGGCTCGGATCATCTCGTCGAGCGGCGCCGCCGTCGCGCTGTTGCCCTTGCCGAAGAAGCCGAGGTTCATCGGAAACGCTTCCGCTGCCTGGAGCATGCGCCCGATATGCCAGCTGCCCGGCGTGCAGGTCGTGGCAAGCGTGCCGTGCGCGGGGCCGGTGCCGCCGCCCAGCATGGTGGTGATACCGGCGTTCAGCGCCTCCTCGATCTGCTGCGGACAGATGAAGTGGATATGCGCGTCGATCGCGCCCGCCGTGAGGATACGGCCCTCGCCTGCGATGATCTCGGTGCCGGGCCCGATCGGGATGTCGACGCCGGGCTGCACGTCGGGATTGCCGGCCTTGCCGATCGCCGCGATCCGCCCGTCGCGGATCGCCACGTCCGCCTTCACCACGCCCCAGTGATCGAGGATCAGCGCATTGGTGATGACGGTATCGGGCGTGCCTTCGGCGCGGGAAAGCTGGCCCTGGCCCATGCCGTCGCGGATCACCTTGCCGCCGCCGAACTTCACCTCCTCGCCATGGACCGTGAGGTCGCGCTCGACGCGGATGAACAATTCGGTATCGGCCAGCCGGACGCGATCGCCCGTGGTCGGCCCGTACATCAATGCATAGGTGCGCCGGTCGATCGTGGTCATGATACCTCCGATGCGCGCTGGCGAAAGCCGACCACCCTGCGGGCACCGGCGTATCGCACGAGATCCACCTCGCGGGTCTGTCCGGGCTCGAAGCGGACGGCGGTGCCCGCCGCGATCGCGAGCCGATGGCCCTGCGCCGCCTCCCGGTCGAAGGCGAGCGCCGGATTCGTCTCGGCGAAATGATAGTGGCTGCCGACCTGGATCGGCCGGTCGCCGGTGTTGGCGACCGACAGGCGGATGACCGCCCGTCCCTCGTTGATGGTGATGTCGCCGTCCGCCGTCAGGATTTCGCCGGGGATCATCGCGCTCACCGGATCGGCTGGTGGACGGTGACCAGCTTGGTTCCGTCCGGGAAGGTCGCTTCGACCTGGATGTCGTGGATCATTTCGGGCACGCCCTCCATCACCTGATCCCGCGAGAGGATGCGGCCTCCCTCCGCCATCAGGTCGGCAACGCTGCACCCGTCGCGCGCGCCTTCCATCACGGCGTCGGCGATCAGCGCGACCGCCTCCGGATGATTGAGCCGCACGCCGCGCTCCAGCCTGCGCCTCGCGACCATGGCCGCCATCGCGACCAGCAATTTGTCCTTCTCGCGCGCGGTGAGATTCATCAGCAGCTCCAGACCCTGGGCATGGCGGCACCCCGCAACGATGACCCGATCGCCATGATCATGGCGCGCAGTCGCATTGGATCGGCGGCGAGCAGACGGACGATCAGCATGCCGTCGAAGGCGCTGGCACCGCCTCGTACGCCGCCGTCGGCCATCAGAGCGCGTATGGCATCCCGTCGCCGATCCGCGTCCGGGGCGACGAGCAGGATCGTCGCATAGGCCTGCGCATCGCCGAGCCCGAACGGGGCACTCCGCTCCGCCTCGACGTCGTCCAGCACGAACGCGTCGATCCACAGCGGCCGGCCGTCGCGCCGCACTCTCCATGAATCGCGCAGCCGCCCCCGGCTGTAGCGCTCTCCCATCGCACTGCGTCCGAAGACGATGCTCTCGATGGCGAGCAGCCGGCTGTCCGGCGCGAGATCGGCGTCCACCGCCCGGTCGAGCCGAGCGCCATCGAACAGGATCGTCTCCTGCGCCAGCCACTCGATCGTCGCCCGGGGCCCGGCATCGAGTCGGATCCGGACAGTGCAGTCGGCGTCTTCGCAGCGGTAGATCCGTTCGGCGGCCTGGCTGGTCGCGGCAACCGTCGCTCCCGCTCCCGCCGTCACGTCGATCGCGATCCGGTCGCCGCCGGTGAGGCCGCCACTGGTCGTTACCAGTACCGCGAGCGGGGGCTCGCCGGGCGGCACTTGCGGGAAAAGCAGGCGAGCAGGGGCGCGCTGGTAGATATCCAGGATGCGCGACCGACCCTCGCGATCGCGATGCGCCGAGACGCGCGCGGCCCCATCGACACGCTGCGCGCGAACCGGCGCGGCCTTGCCTGTAAGTTGGAGGGCGTCAGTTCCGTCCATCGCGCGATCGCTTCGTGTTCGTCACTCGGATCATCGCCTCGAAGGACAAACGGGCGACCCCATCTCCATCGACATAGCCCGCGAAATCGGCAGCGCAGCTTGCGCGCACCGCGTCGGACAAGCGGCGGTTGGGGCCCGGTATCGCGCCCGCCGCACACTCGATCTCGGCGGCGCGCTGCAATTGCCAGAGCAGCAGGAAGGCACGCGGCACGTCCGCTGCACAGACCGACGCGCCGTGATTGGCGAGGATCAGGACGTCATGGCTCCCCAGGGCTTCGAGCACGCGCGCCTTCTCATCGTCGCTCAGCGAGAGACCCTCGAACCCGTGATAGCCGACCCGGCCCGCCAGTTGCGCGCCGTAGAAGCTGTCGTGATCGAGCCCATCCCGCTTCATCCCGATCGCGCATATCGCGGTGGTATGGACATGCACGACGCACTGCACGGCGGGCCGCGCCTCGTGGATCAGGCCGTGCAGCGCGAAACCGCCCGGGTTGGGCAGATGCGCGGTCGGCTCGACGGGCCTGCCCGCGGCATCGACCTTGATGATGCTTTCCGGCGTCACCTCGCTGTAGTGAAGGCCGAGCGGATTCATGAGATAATGCCGCGGCTCGCCCGGCACGCGCAGCGAGACGTGGTTGAAGATCAGCTCCGTCCAGCCGAAATGGTCGATCAGGCGGCACAGCATGGCGAGATCCCGCCGCGCCGCCTGCTCTTCCTCCCCGGAAAACTGGAGCCCTCTCATCACGCCGCCCGGCGCTCGTCGCGCAGGCGTGCGGTGGCGGCCATGTCGATGCCACCATCCTGGAAGGCGACGCCGTAGAGATCGGTCGCGTCGGCCCGGGTGATGTAGCCATCGGCCAGATCGGATTCGATCATGGCCGGATCGCGCTCCAGCGGATTGCCATAGCCGCCACCGGTTCCGCCGAAGACGGTCAGACGGTCGCCGTGCGCAGCGGACGTCGATTCGAGCATGGACGGCAGGTCGATCCGGCCGCCCGAAGCGCGATGCATCGTCAGGCCACCGGTGGTGCCCTCCGCGCCGCCGCCCAGCCCCCAGGGGCGGTGCGCATGCCCGTCGCCTTCGACGCTGACCGCACCGTCGGCCAGGAACTGGATCTCCTTCACCGAATTGAGGCCACCCCGCCACTTGCCCGCCGCCGCCTGGCCGTCGCGCAACTCGTAGCGCAGCACGCGCAGCGGCGTGTGCGCCTCGATATCCTCGATCGGGTTGTTGCGGGTGTTGGCGTAGAGCGTGTCGACGCTGTCCAGCCCGTCCTTGCCGTAGCGCCCGCCGTAGCAGCCTTCGAAGATTTCGATATGGACCCAATGCTGGTTGTTCGAGAGGCCGGAGAAGGCCAGCGCCTTGAGGTTGGAGATGCCGGCGCTGACATTTTCCGGCACGATCTGCGCCATCGCGCGCATCACCGTGTCGGCGACGATATTGCCCGACACGAAGCGCGCGATCGTCGGCGCCGGCGCGTTCGGATTGGCGAGACGGCCCTTGGGCGCGGCGATCGTCACCGACCGGTAGAGCCCGTCATTCTGCGGGATCATGCCGAACCGGTCGGAATCGAGCAGGATCGAGCGCAGCGTCAGCCATACGGCGACGTCCACCGTCCCCTCGAACGGCATGTTGATCGCGCGTCCGTCGAGCTGGGGCGAAGTGCCGGTGAAATCGACCGTCAGGTCCGATCCCGAAATCGTGATCGTCACCTGGATCGGCAGGTTGCGAAGCGCCGGATCCTCGGCGTCGAGATAGCCGTCGACATGACCGATGGCCGTATAGCTGCCGTCGGGCAGCGCGGCGATCCGCTCCCGCATCAGCCGCTCGGAATAATCGAACAGGTCTTCCACCGCATCGAACAGCGTGGCGGAGCCGAACCGCTCGATCAGTTCGAGCAGCCGCGCCGCGCCCGTGCGGCAGGCGGAAATCTGCGCCTCCATATCCCCCATGACGAGATCGGGCACGCGGACATTGTCGGAAATCATCTGCCACAGCGCGTCGTTGCGCCGGCCCTGATCGAAGATGCGCAGCGCGCGCAATTGCATGCCTTCGGCATAATTGTCGGCGCATTTGACGACGCCGACGCTGCCCGGCTGGCAGGAGCCGATATCCAGATGGTGGGCCGTCGTCACCGAGAAGGCCACCAGCTTGCCGTCATGGAAGATCGGCAGGCAGAAACCGATGTCCGGTGCGTGCGAAGCGCCGCCATAAGGATCGTTGTGGACGAAGACGTCCCCCGGCCGCACCGTATCGCCGCGCGCCTTCAGCTGGCGCAGGATGCCGCGCACATAGCCGGGAATCGGGCCGGACTGGAGCGGCGTGCTGATCGAGCATTCGCACAGCTGCCGCCCCTCCGCGTCGCACAGCGCGGCACCGAAATCCTCCGATTCGCGGATGATGCTCGAATAGCTCATTCGCATCAGCTTGTGCCCCATCTCGACGGCGATGTTGTCCAGCGCGCCGTGCACGATGCTCGCGGTGATAGGGTCCACGCGGGTCTGTCGGATGTCGTCACGCCCAACCCGGTCTGCTGATGTCGCCATGGCTTTTTCCTTGTTCCGGGCGTGCCGATCGCCCTTCCGATCATGGCCAAACAATTTCATAAAAACGAAGTTGACGCCAGTCTCATTTTGCGTTCCAAATACTGTCATGAAGCGGGGGATCGAATCCTCGCCCGGTATTCGGACAGGCAAGGGGCGTTCATGATACTCGTTGGTATCGATGTCGGCGGCACGTTCACGGATGTTGTTCTGTACGACTCCAGTACAGGCGAGACCCGTGTTCACAAAGTTGCCAGCACGCCCAAGGATCCTTCACTCGCCGTGATGACGGGAATTGTCGAGATCTGTGCGCAATCTGGGATTGATCATTCATCGATCACGCATATCTTCCACGGGACTACCGTCGCGACCAACGCAGCCATCCAGTATCGTGGTGCTGTTGCTGGAATGATCACGACCGAGGGTTTTCGCGACATCATCCATATCGGCCGGCACCAGCGGCCGCAGCATTATTCCATCCAGCAGGATATTCCCTGGCAGCAGCGGCCGCTGATCGCGCGTCGCCATCGCCTGACCGTGCCTGAGCGCATCGTGCCGCCGACGGGCGAGATCCTGGTCCCGCTCGACGAGGCGGCGGTGCGCTCGACAGCACGTTCGCTCAAAGAGGCGGGCGTCGAGGCGATCGCGGTCTGCTTCCTTTTCGCCCACCTCAATCCAGAGCATGAAAAGCGCGCCAAGGCGATCGTCGAGGCAGAGCATCCGCAAGCGTTCGTGACCTGCTCGCATGAGGTCTCGCCTCAATTCCGGGAGTTCGAGCGCTTCACGACGACCGCGATGAACGCCTTCATCGGCCCGCTCGTGCGCGATTATGTCCGTCGCCTGGAGGAAGACCTGAAGACGGCGGGCTTCACGGCCGAGCTTCGGATCATGGGATCGAACGGCGGGGTGGCATCGCCGGGCCTGGTCAGCGAGCGACCCGTGATCACGCTGATGTCCGGCCTTGCGGCAGGCGTGCTCGGCTGCGCGCGCATCGCCGCCGACGTCTCGCGGGATCGCCTGATCAGCCTCGACATCGGCGGCACCAGCGCGGACATCGGCGTCGTGAGCGGTGGGCGTTTCGCGGAAGCGTCAGCGCGCGACACCTTCGTTGCCGGCTATCCGATCATGATACCGATGATCGATCTGCACACGATTGGCGCGGGCGGCGGATCGATCGCATCGCGCGATCCGGCCGGCGCCTTCCGCGTCGGCCCGGAAAGTGCCGGTGCCGTGCCCGGCCCCGCCGCCTACGGCGCGGGTGGAACCGAGGCGACGGTCACCGACGCGAACCTGGTGCTCGGCCGGCTGACATCGGGCGGATTGCTGGGCGGTGACATGCGTCTCGACGCGGACGCCGCGGAAGGCGCCGTTCGCAACCTCGCCGAACGGCTGGGCCTGTCGCTCCACGATGCCGCCGAAGGTGTGCTCACGATCCTAAACACCAACATGGCCAATGCGATCCGCGCGCGCACCGTGCAGAAGGGCATCGATCCGCGCGAATATGCGCTCGTCGCCGCCGGTGGCGCCGGCCCCCTGCATGGCGCGGAGGTCGCGCGTCAGCTCGGTATCGCCGAAGTCATCGTGCCGCCCTTCCCGGGCCTGACGTCCGCCATGGGGCTGCTGACCACCGATCTCAAATATGATCTGGTGCAGAGCGTATTGCGCAAGGCGACGGACCTCGATCTCCATCGCCTCAATACGGATCTCGATGCGATGGCGGCCGAACTTGCCGGCCGTTTCGCGGCGGACGGGATCGCATCCGAGGCCACGAAATTGCTGCGCTTCGCCGATATCCGCTATGTCGGGCAGGGCTACGAGCTGCGGATCGCCTTGCCCGACGGCGCGATCGACGGCGCCGTCATCGAAAGCGCGACCGACCATTTCCACGAGGCGCACCGGGCTGAATATGGCAACGCCTTTCCGGGGCTGCCGATCGAGATCGTCAACATACGGATGACGGGCACGGGGACGATCCCGAAGATCGGCGCGATGACGATGCCGCCCAGCGGCTCGATCGAGGCGGCCAGGGTCGCCTCGGCACAGGTCCATTTCCGTCTGGGGCAGCGGCTCGGCGCCCACGAGACGGTCTTTTTCAAGCGGGATGCGCTTCCCGTGGGCGAAACCATAAAAGGTCCAGCGATCGTGCTGCAGCGGGATTCCACCACCGTTGTGCCACCCGACTGCGACTTCAGGCGGGAGGAAACCGGATCCCTCATCATCAGCGTCGGCGTCAGACCGACCACGATGGGGACTGCCATCTAGCCATCAT